>WBZR01000173.1_pt1 | contig 111892 bp, 101 predicted proteins | sample 5204231 | NCBI WGS metagenome assembly WBZR01 (sample SAMN12412403, study PRJNA552823) | activated sludge metagenome | isolation source: activated sludge from anammox sidestream of wastewater treatment plant... | place: USA: Virginia | collected 2017-08
CCGAAGTTCTTGGCCGATCAGAGGCAAGTGACTGAAAATAAAGCGTGCCTATGGCACACTACTGACTACGCTTGAGCCGGGAATGGAGCGGTGGTTAAGTTAAGTTAGCCGAGTCGCAGTTCGACCCCGAGTAACTCAAACGCGCGCTGCTGAATCACCGTTGGCCGTGTGAGCATGTCGAATGGAGCAATCTTTTTGTCCCTGGGCTGAATGCTGTTGATGACGATCGTCGCCAAGTCGCCGAGCAGCGTCTGAAAGCTGTGCACCTTCATCCCCTCGCTGGTCTGCTTGGTCTTGGCCTTGCGCTTGGCCGAATCCGAGCGTTGCGCCGGAGCGACGACGGAAGCACGGGCCTGCTGCGCTTGCGCTTTCTGGTCGTCGTCAAACAGAATCGGAGCTAGCGACTGGCGCATGTGCCACTCCACGTAATAGGCCAACATGCAAAGCAGGATGTGAGCGCGAACGCGATCCGGCAAGCGATGATGGATGGGACGCACCTGCAGATCGACGGTCTTCAGACTACGAAAGGCGCGCTCCACATTGGATAAGCTTTTGTAACTGGCCACCACTTGCTGACTGGTCAAAGCTTCCTTCTTCACGCTGGTGCGGATGACATAGATCCCATCCAGACTTTCTTCCCGTTTGATGTTGGCCGTCTTGCGCTCATAGTGGAAACTGTCTTCTTCGATGCGCAAGAGAAAGTGCTTGCCCATTTTGTAGCGGTTGAGGATCTTGCCGGCGCGCAGTCCGATGTTTTGCTTGCCGCGCAGCGGACGCTTGGCGCGCTTGGTGGCCACGGCGATCTTTTCCAATTGCTTCTCGGTGGCGGCCAGCAGATCGGGCCGCTTGCGCGAGCGTTCCTCGGCCAGCAGCGGATTGTAGCAGGCAATCAGACGCTCGCCGGGAAAATCCGGGTGCGCGATCTCGACGAGGTCAGTCTTGTCGAACAGAGACATCTGCAACTGGCCGCTTTGGGCTAATTTCTGAATCTGGGTAGCGCGCAAAGCGGAGATCCATTGGATGCCGTGCGTGGGGGGCAAGTCTTCGCGAATGCGCGCACTGGTGATCATGCCGCGGTCGCCGACCAGAACGATGTCGGCGAGGGAGAAACGGGTGCGGAGTTTGTCGACTTGCGTGGCGACGGTCTTGGGATCGGCGGTGTTGCCGGAGAACACTTCGACGGCGACGGGACAACCTTTGTCATTGGTGAGGAGGCCGAAAACGATCTGCGGCTTGCCGGACTTGTCGTCGCGCGAGTGACCGAGTTTGGCCAGCGGACAGTGGCGGCCTTCGAAGTAGGTGGAGGTGAGATCGTAGAGCACCAGGCCGCCGTTGGAGAGGTGGCGCTTGGCGAGTTCCTGCTCGATGTGAGCCTGGCGGGGGAGTAACCAGTCCATGGCCTGGTAGAGTTCGGACTCGTCGGCATCCTGTAAGTGGAGTAACTGGCCGAGGCTGTGATGGAGAGTTTCGGAATGGAGGCCGCGAGCGGTGGCGAGTTTGGAAGCCGGATCGAGGATACGTGCGACGATCATGGCGAGGACGAGGTCGCGGTTACGGCTGGGGAGAGGATCGAGGATGGAATCGAGATGGAGGAGGCGGAGGGAGCCGAGGACAGCGGCGACATGGCCGTGAGGAAGGGAGCGGGCGATGGAGAAGGAATCGGGGAGGGAAGGGGAAGAGGGGTCGACAGCGGTGGCGCCCTTGAGGACAAGGCGGAGGGCCTCGATTTGCTGAGGGGGCCAGTGGGAGAGGTTGGCGATGGTGCGGTTCTTGACTTTGCCGTCGAGGCGGAAGGATTCACGGAGGAGGATGGCCGGAGGGGAGTTGCGGTTGGGGACGGAGGTCACGTACATGACGACAGTATACAGCATACGCAGCTAAACATGGCACTAAATCTTATCAATACATGACTACATAAAGATAAACAAAACGCATCAACCATATGAAAACAAATGATCTCCCCCTCTCACCGCCAAGAACTTCGGTCTAAGACTTATTGAGAACACCGTAGCAGAAATGGAATGGTGGGCCTGCTTCCGGTAACGACGCGAAAGATACGGCACGCGCCGCGGATGCCGGGTTCCGTCATGGCTGGGTTTTCGTTGCCAGTTCGCCCACGGAACGCTGAAGGGCGGAACGTGCGGCCTGGTAATCCCAGAGCGCGGCCACGCGGACTGCCTCCGCGCGGGCCAGCGCCGCTTCGGAATCCAGGAGGTCCGTGATGGCGCCCGCGCCTGCCTGATAACGTTCCGAGGCCAACCGGAGGCTCTCCTGCGCGTCCCGTAACTGGACTTCCGTCGAAACGGTGGCCTCGTAGGTCTCGCGCAGCTTCGAGTGGGCCGACCAGACTTCCTGCCGGACTGCCTGCATCAACCGCCGGGCATCGGCCTCCTCCCGGGAGAGTTCGGATTTGGCCCGCGCCAGCCGGTGCTTTCGAGAGAGGCCGGTGAAGATGGGCAATTCGACGGAGACGCCCACCAGCCAGTCCTTATCCTGTGGAAAGTACGTTGTATCGCGCCATCCCAAACTCGCCTCACCCTTCACTTTGGGGCCGTAAGCGCTTCGAGCCACATCCACGGTGCGGCGCGAGGCTTCGATCCGCTGCCGAGCGCCGCGCAGTTCGGGCCGGGCGCTCACGGCGCGCTCCAGAGCCTCGGCCAGATTGATGTTTGCCGGCGGAATGATCTCGCGCGGACTGCGATCGACCTCGACACTGGCCTCGACAGGAACGCCCATCGCGGTGTTGAGGCTGCCCGCGGCGACACGGACCATGCCCTGGGCGTGTTCCAAGGCGAGTTGCGCACCGGCCACCTCGACCTGGGCCCGCATCACATCCGCCTGCGGAACTGCCCCCGCCTCCTTGCGCGCCCTGGCCACTCGGAGGTGGTCTTCGGCCCGCGCCAGCGCCTTACGCGCGACGCCTTCCATTTCGAGTGATGCCACGAGCCCGAAGTAGGCCTGATGCACCGACAAGGCGATGTCCTCCCGAACACGGCCGGCGTCCTCCTGGGCTATGCCCTGCCGGGCCCGGGCGGCACGCGCCTCGGCGCGCCGCTGGCCGAAATCGAAGAGCGTGTAGCGCGTGGCGACGCCGGTGTACCAGTCGTTGGTGGGTCCAATGGTGCTGGGAATACCGGGTCGCGCAAGCCCGCTCGGCAGGAAGGCATGCCGCTCCCAGCGGTTAAAGCTCGCTCTGAGGGCCAGGTCAGGATAGTAGGACGCCCGCGCTTCTCCCACGGCTTCCTTGGCGCCCGCTACGCTCTCTCCGGCCACCCGGGTCAATGGGTTCTGCTCGAGCGCACTCTTGACGGCATCTTCAAGGCTGAGCACGTTGTCCGCCGCCTGAGCCGCGCCGGCCGCAATCAAGAGCGGCCAGGTCCAAACCGGAATTCGAAAAGCAATGTTACGCATTAGAAGTCTCCTCGCGCCATCAGGCAAGCGTCTTTTTGAACCGTCTTGCGGCCAGCCACAACGCCACGCGCCCCATCACCGCCAGCGCAAGAATCTGCGGCCAGAGCACATCCGGCCCCACGCCCTTGAGGAACACGCCCCGGATAATCACCAGGAAGTACCGCAGGGGATTGAGATAAGTGAGCCACTGCACGACAACCGGCATGTTGGCAATGGGGAACATGAAGCCGGATAACAGCACCGCCGGGAAGTAGAAGAAGAAGGTGCTCATCATGGCCTGCTGCTGCGTCTGGCTGACGGTCGAGATGAACAGGCCGATAGCCAAGGTGGTCAACAGATAGAGCGCCGTGGCGACGAACAGCAGCAGCAAGCTGCCGCGGATGGGCACGTCGAACCAGAACACGCCCAGCACCGTGATGAGAATGACGTCGGCAAATCCGATCAGGGCGAAGGGCACCGTCTTGCCGAGTATGAATTCGGCTGACGTGATCGGCGTCACCATGATCTGCTCCATGGTGCCGATCTCCTTTTCCCGCACCACGGCCATGCTGGTGAGCATCAGGGTGATGAGCATGACGATGATCGCGATGACGCCTGGGACGTAGAAGTTCCGGCTCTCGAGGTTTTCGTTGAACCAGGCACGCGTTTCGAGTTCCACGCGGCTCGCGCCGGCGGACAGCCCGGTGGCGCGGGTCAACCGTTCCACAAGCACTTTATTGGAAAACTGCCCGGCGATCTTCGAGCTGTAATTCAGCACGATGCCCGCGGTGTTCGAATCCGTGCCGTCGACGATGAGTTGCAGTTGGGCCGTCTTTCCCGCGCGCAAGTCGCTCTCGAAACCTTTGTTGATGCGAAGCACGGCTCCCACCTTGCCGCGGTCCATCAGGCGGCGGACCGTGCTGTCCTGCTCCGTATATTCGACAACGTCGAAATAGCCCGACTTGAGAAAACGGCTGACCAGTTCCCGGCTGGCGACGCTGTTGTCCAGGTCGTAGACCAGCGTCGGGATATTCTTCACGTCCGTGGTGACGGCGTAGCCGAAGACGAACAACTGGATCACCGGCATCATGAAGATGACGCCCTTCATCCGCGGATCCCGGAAGATCTGGATGAACTCCTTGATGAGCATGTGCTTGATTCGCTCTCGCATGGTTAGACCAACCTCTTCTTGAACTTCACATTGGCAAGCGCCACCATCACGACTCCGAACAGCGCCAGCAGCCCGGCTTCGACCGCCAGCACTTCCAGCCCCACGCCCTTGAGGTAAATGCCTTTCAGCAGCGCGACGAAATAGCGCGCCGGGATCACGTGCGTCATCACCTGAATCGGCCGGGGCATGTTGCCGATGGCGTACATGAAGCCGGAAAGCAGGAACGACGGCAGGAAGGTCACCACCATGGCGAGTTGGCTGGCCAGCAACTGGCTCCGGGTCACGATGCTGATCACCATCCCGAGCGACAGCGCGCCGGCCAGGAAAACGGAAGCCATTGCGAACAGCAGCGCCGCATTGCCTCGCAGCGGAACCTTGAACAGATACTCGCCCATGAGCACCGCCAGCAGCACGTCGAGCATGCCGACGGAGAAATACGGGAGCAGCTTGCCCAGGATCAGCTCAGTGGCTTTCACCGGCGTGGAGATGAGTTGCTCCATGGTGCCGGTCTCCCACTCCCGCGCCACCGTCAACGAGGTGAGCAGCGCGGCGATCACCATCATGATGACGGCGATCAGGCCGGGGATGATGTAGTTCTTCGACTCCATATCGGCGTTGAACCAGACGCGCGGCCGCAAGTCGAGGGGAGGCTGAACCGTGCGTCCGGCAGTGCGCTGCATGGTCTTCAGAGAGGCATTCTGCGCGTAGGTGAACGCCACCACGTCGGCATAGCCCATGGCGATGGTGGCCGTGTTCGAATCGCTGCCGTCCACGATGGACTGCACCGCGGCCGGGCGGCCGGATTCGATTCGGCGCGCGAAATCGTTCGGGATGATCAAGGCCATCAGCGCCTGGCCGGAGTCGATGGCCCGCTCGACTTCCGGGTAGTTGCGGACATAGCCCTTGAGCGAAAAGTAGCGCGAGCCCTCGAAATGGCTGATCAGTTCGCGGCTCGATTGAGATTCGCTCTGATCCCAGACAACCAGCGGCACGTTATCCACATCGAGCGTCAGCGCATAGCCAAACAGCACCAGCAACAGCATGGGGATTGCGATGGCCATGCCCAGGCTGCGCGGGTCGCGCAGGATGTGGGTGAACTCCTTGCGGGCGACGGCCCAGACTCGCAGCGTCTTCATACCCTAACCTCGCTCTGCGCCTTGCCTGCGCGGTCACGCGCTTCGATCAGGGAGACGAAGACATCCTCGAGCGAGGGCACGATCTGCTCGAGGCGCGAGACGGAGAAGCCACGGCCTTCGAGATGGACGCGGATAGCGCCCGCGAGGCGTTCGGCCGCGCCGGTCTCGCCCACCACGTGCAGGCCTTTTCCGAACAGCGCCACTTCCTTGACGCCCGAAAGCCCATCGAGTTCGATCATGGCGTCCTGAGGGCGGTCGCTTGCCACTTCCAGCACGTCATCCCGCATGTACTTCGTCTTCAACTCTTCAGGACTGCCGATGGCGATCAGTTCGCCGCGGTAGATGAGCGCGATGCGGTCGCAGTACTCGGCTTCGTCCATGTAGTGCGTGGTGACGAAGATGGTCACGCCGCGGCTCGAGAGCGAGTAGATCAAATCCCAGAACTGGCGGCGGCTCACCGGATCGACACCCGCCGTGGGCTCATCGAGGAAGATGATGGGCGGCTCGTGCAGGATGGCGCACCCCAGCGACAACCGCTGCTTCCAGCCGCCCGAGAGGATGGCCGTGCGCGAGCGGCGGTGCTCCTTGAGGCCCGCCATCTCGATCACCCACTCTTTGCGTTCCTTGCGTTTTTCCCGGGGAATGCGGTAGATGCCCGCGTAAAAATCGATGTTCTCTTCGACGGTGAGGTCTTCGTACAACGAGAACTTCTGGCTCATGTAGCCGATGTTGGCCTTGATCTTCTCCGCCTGCGTGCGCACATCGAAGCCCGCCACCGTGCCGCTGCCGCCGGTGGGGGCGAGAATTCCCGTGAGCATTCGGATGGTGGTGGATTTGCCGGCGCCGTTCGGGCCGAGAAAGCCGAAGATCTGGCCTTTCGGCACTTCAAAACTGACGCGGTCCACTGCCAGGAAGCTGCCGAAGCGCTTCTCCAGATTGTTCACTACCACAGCCATACCGTCCGTGTTCATGCCGCCTCCTTGCGCTCGCCGGCGAGAACCGACACGAAGACGTCCTCGAGCGCCGGCTCGATTGTGCGGATGCCCTGGACCGCCAGCCCCGCGGCCGTGAGCGCGCGTTCGGCCTCCTCGGCGTCCCGCTCGGGCTCACGGGTCACGAGGTGAATCCGGTCCCCGAAAAGGCTGGCCGCTCCCGCGGATCGAGTCTGCAACAACGCCACAGCCTTCCGCGGCTCGGTCGAACGGATTTCCAGAATCGATCCCCGCATGAGCTTTTTCACCTCGCCGGGAGTGCCTGCGGCGAGCAGTCTGCCCTTGTGGATCAGCCCGATGCGGCTCGAGCGCTCGGCCTCGTCCAGGTACGCCGTCGAGACAAAGATCGTGACCTTATCGCGCAGCAGTTGATAGAGGATGCGCCAGAAGTCCCGCCTCGAAACCGGGTCCACACCGTTGGTCGGCTCATCAAGGAAGAGAACCTTGGGCGTGTGGATCAGGGCGCACGCCAGACCCAGTTTCTGCTTCATGCCGCCCGACAGCCGGCCGGCCTGGCGATTCTTGAACGGCGTCATGTTGCTGAAGGCGAGCAGGCGCTCGATGCGCTCGGGGCGCAGTTTCTTCGGCACGCCGTATATGTCGGCGTAGAACTCGATGTTTTCCATCACGGTGAGGTCGGGGTACAGGCCGAAGCGCTGGCTCATGTAGCCGATCTCCTCCTTCACTGCCTCGGCTTCTTTCACCACGTGATGGCCGGCCACCCAGGCTTCGCCTGATGCCGGCTCCATGATCGAGGTCAGCAGACGCATGGTGGTGGTCTTGCCGGCGCCGTCCGGTCCCACTAGGGCGAAGATCTCGCCTTCCTCGACTGTTAGGGTCAGGCGGTCCACCGCCGAGAAGTTCCCAAACGTCCTGGTCAGGGATTCAGTTTTGATAGCGTGCATCGCTTGTCTCCACCTGGCCGTCCGTGCGCGCCGCCACCTCGATCTCGGCGTCGGCGGGCATGCCCGGTTTCAGTTCCATGTTCGGGTTCCGGATATCAACTTTGACGCGGTAAACGAGTTTGACCCGCTCCTTCCCGGTCTGGACGTTCTTGGGAGTGAACTCCGCCTGCGAAGCGATAAAGGAGACGCGTCCCTCGTAGTGCTTGCCCGGATAGGTGTCGGTGGTCAGGCGAACCTGCTGGCCTACCTTGACCCGGCCAAGGTCAGCCTCATTGATATAAGCCCGCAGCCAGACATTCTCGAGATCCCCCACCGTGACGACGGGCGTCCCCGGAGCCACGTACATTCCCGGCTCGACATTCTCGGAAAGCACAACGCCGGCGAGCGGGGCGACGACCGTTGCGTAGCTCAAACGCGTCCCGGCAATCGCCAGCGCCTGGCGGGCCTGCTCGAGACGGGCGCGCGCCTGGGCAATGTCTTCGGCGCGAGGGCCTTTCTTAATGAGGGCATAGCGCTCTTGCGCCTGGTGGAGCGAGGCACGGGCCTGCTCGATCTGCTCCTTGCGCGGGCCTTCCAGCAGCAGCTTCAGGCGCTCCTGGTCTTCCCGCAGCCGCTCCTTCCCCACTTCGAGCGCCGTCTGGGCCGTTTCGTACTCACGGGCCGAGATGACGTCGCGTTCGTGGAGCATCTTCTGCCGCCGGTAATCTGATTCCAGACGCTCGGCTTCGGCCTTCGCACGCGCCACCCTGGCGCGCTGCGCTGCGATGTCTTCGGAACGTGAACCGTTAGCGAGTTCATCCACCCAGGACTGGGCCTTACGCACCACGGCGTCAGCCTCCGCGATCTCCTCCGGGCGGGATCCGGCCTGGAGGGCGGCGAGCGCGGCCCCGGCTGCCTGCACTTCCGCTTTGCGCAGCGCCACATCCTGCATCAGTTCGGTGCTATCGAGCTTCGCGACAAGGCTGCCGGCGCGAACGATCTCGCCTTCGGAAACCGGCCGCGCTTCCACGCGTCCGGGAACCTTGAAACTCACGTCCACATCGGTGATCTCGATGTTGCCGGAGACACGGATGGCGCCGGCGCCATTTGCTGACCTGCTCTGGATGATCCGGTAGCTGAGGATGCCGGCGGCGGCCAGCGGAATGAGGAAGAGCAGTTTCTTCTTGTGTTTCATCTTGTTACCTCGCTCGCATGTGAATTCGAATTCACATTCTTGTCAAAAAATTTTTCATCCGCCAATTGAGGCCGGGTAGTGAGTTCCACTTGGCGGTACGCATTTTGCTCTCTAGTGATTCCTGATTCACATTATGACAAAGGGTGACAAATCATTTCGGTGACTGAAGTCACAGGTGTTCGGAGAGAACAGGCATGTTGAAAATACAGGGAATGCCTGGCTTTCTCGGGAGAGGCGAAGACAAGGGTTGGCCGTGCCCGGACGGGCTCCGTACATTGTGAATCCAGACTCACAGGTGAGGGTTGCCCTGCCTGGGCGCGCGGCCTCTACCTGGCGCGGATCGATCCGGCGAAGATGTGCCAGGCCCGTTCGGCGTGCTTTGTCACGTCGATACCGCCGTCGCTCAACTGCCAGAGAATGGCGGCCGGCTGTACGAGGCCGAGAAACATGATGGAGAGGGTCGAGGCGTCGAGATCGCGCCGGATCTGCCCGTCGTTCTGGCCGCGCTTGATGATCTCCGCTACCCGTTTCAGATACCCCTGGATGATCTCGTAGACCGCCGTTTTTCTCCGCGGGTTGCCGCTGTAGAGTTCTTCGGAAAAAATGATGCGCGGAACGCCCTGGTTTTCCCGGATCAGTTGGGCATGCAGCATCAGCAACCGCCGCAGGCATTCGAGCGAATCCTTGATTTCGGAGACCTTCTGGACGTTCTGCGCCAGGCGCTTGCGGATGAGATCGAGCACGGCATCGAGCAATTGATCTTTACTGCGGAAGTGGCGGTAGACGGCCGAAGGGACCAAACCCACCCGGTGCGCAACGCGAGCTACGCTGAGGCCCTTCAAGCCGTGAGCGGCGACCAGCCCCAGAGCGGCCTGGGCAAACTGATCCTGACGGATCTCCGTATTCAGCTTCTCGCTCATTGTGATTTTATATTCACATTGTGGACAACCAGCCCCTGCCCTGTCAAGCGCTCCAGGCGCCGGCGGCAGTGTGCCTGAAATGGGCTTACTATGTGCGTTTTCAGGCAGCAGCCACTTCAATCGATTCGCGAATCAGCGGCTCTTACATAATGGGTACGCGCACAGGAGCGGCGCGCCCAGTGGCCAGGGAATTGCTCCACCCACGGAGGATAAAACGCAAATGAGGAGCAGCGAATGAAGATTTCCGTGCGGCCGCGGGACATTCAGTGGAACGACGAACTTCAGCAGCAGGTGGAACGCAGCGTTGGGTTCGCGGTGGATCGCTATCGCTCACATCTGGGGCTGATCAGCGTGCACCTTGCTGACGTGAACGGACCTCGCGGCGGGGTTGACAAGCTCTGCCAGATAACGGCGGAGTTGAGGGGAGGCATGCCGGTCTTGATTCTCGAGACAGGTGATGAGTTGCTGCCGACGGTCAACCGGGCCGTCAAACGGTTGAGCTATCGCATTGGGAGAACAATTCAGCGCTCGAAGATGCTTGGTGTTCTGCGGGCAGGCAGACCTGCGCGTGCGTCAGCCAACCAGCCGTAGAACAGCGGCACACCTGACTCCAGGCGCCAGGCGCTCTACCGCGGATTGCAGTATGGCCATCGGATTGCTCCTCTTTGGTGACAACCCAAGGGAGGATTTCCATGAGCCGCAATCTATCGAGAGAGTCTTTGTCCGTGACTGCTGCCTGCGCGCAGTTGCCATCGCCAATGGAAGTTGACGCGGAAAACCGCGAATCGCGCCAAGAGCGGAAACAGGCAGTGACGGATGTCCTCAGCATCGGCGCCAATCCGACACTGGCTATCTATCTGGCTGGGCTGTTCGCAAAGTACGGATGGACCGTCCGGCGCTCGGCGAATCTCGAAGACGCGCGCGCGTATCTCGCGGATCACCGAGCCGCTGTGGTTGTTTGCGACGAGGCTCTGCCGGACGCCGCCTGGCAGGACGCACTCGGAGCGCTGAAAGCAATTCCGGACGCGCCGATGTTCGTGTTGATTGGCAGCGAAAAGACCCTGCTGGGCGAGGCGCTGGCTTTGGGTGGCTTCGATGCGGTTATACGGCCGTTGCGCGAAGCGGAGGTAATCTGGACGGTCGCCAGCGCGTGGCACCAGTGGATGAAGCGATTCGAAGACCTGGACAGCGGAGGCGCGCCATGCTCCGATGCCTGAGGCCGGGGTGCCCAACGGCCTGCGGTACACGGCACACGCCCAGTTGCGTGGATCGAACCCTCCGCCGCGGGCTATTGGCTCTGCTGACGGCTGCAATTCTCATCAGCCTGGCCGCCGGCCTGCTCTCCTTGCGCATGGCGGAGGATCATTCACGGCAAGTGCCCGAGTCGATGCGAATCGAGCCGGCGGAGAGTGTTCGCCATACCGGGGTGAAGGCCAGCGGGCGCGCGGCCGGCGAAACGGATTACAAGGCAGTGCCTCTTCCCTGATGTGGCGGGGCTGGGGTTTTCGCGCCGCGGGCGGCCGGCAGGAAGCCTCTAATCGCCGGAGACTCCCGCGGCTTCCGGCTGGTAGAGAACGTCGAGAACCTTGAGGCGTCTGATGCCCTTGGGCACGCGCCATTCGATGGTGTCGCCGACGCGGTAGCCGAGCAAGGCGATTCCGATGGGCGCCAGGATGGAGATGGTGGTATCCACCCTGGCCTGCGATGGAAATACAAGCCTGTAGACCTTGATGTCGCCGGAATCCAGATCCTTCAGACGCACTTCCGAGTTCATAGTCACGACGTCGCGTGGGATCGCTTCCGCCTCGACCACGTCGGCTCGGTCCAGTTCCTGCTCCAGGGTATCGAGATTCTCAGGGTCGGGGCCTCTTCCGGAGCGGCGGCCTTCGACGAGAAGTCTCAGTTTTTCGAAATCAGCCTCGGTGATGTAGATTCGGTCCCTCATGTCAGCCCTCCAGGTGAAATCGCACACAATTGTGCTTCGATGATAGATGAGAGCAATTGGCGTGCCACGCGGCCGTGGGAAGAAGTTGAGGAATTCGCGTCCGAAGTCCTCCAACGGTGCCCGAAAACGCACACATCTGGCTGCTTAGGTCCACCCCTTCACCGCCTCGTACCGCGCGGAGCGCGTGGATCTCCCGGAACACATATGGCTTCAGGATTGCTTCCGGTTGAGTGAGGCAAGAACACGAGATGACCGGGGAATCATCGCTGGTGACGTTCGGTGTGGTCGAACCGCATCTGGCCACGCTTCGCCTGGTGCGGCTGGCGCTGTCCCAACAGGGCCTGCGCGTTCCGGCGGAACTGGACGTCGCAACGCGTATCAAGCAGGAACTCGGAGCGGGCCTGGCGCCCTGCGTCGTACTTTATGTGGATGATCCAGCGCTGCTGCTGGAGGCCGTTATTTTTCATAAGGGCGCCGCGCTGCTGGTTCCACTGCCGGTCGTTGTCTCAGGTAACAGCCGCCACACCGCGATATTCGTGCGCGGCATCGAGGCGCGGCTGGCGGGAGACCTCCCGGCCTGTGTGCGAGAGCCCTTGCTGAATCTCCACGCACGAATCGTCCGCGCCGTTGAGACGATTGCGGAACGCGAAGGCTCCCATCTGATCGCCGGCTAGTGCGCCGCGTGCTTGCCCGTATCATGGGAGCGTTCCAGATGTGGATCGCCGCCGCGCTGAATCGCATCATGAAGCCCTTCGGCGTAGTGGATGAACTCGACGTACGCCTTGACATATTCGCGCCCCGCGTCCGTGTCGCCGCTGGCGAAACCCTTCCGTGCCCGGACCTGCTGGAACCGGTCCCGTGCGCCCTTTGCGGCAGCTTCGGACAGCAGCTTCACCAGATCGTCGACGGAACCGCTCTCGATGGCCTTATCCGCGGATACAATCGCCAATCCCGGATCACGACCGGCCGGCTTCAGACCGGTATACGGTTCTCCCTCCCCGGCCCGATGGATGCGGACTACCGTCTCATAGAAGTAATGGTCCGCGAGTTCCCGGGCTTGGGAATTCAGCTTACGGACCGCTTGTGTTTGAGTGAATGCCTGCGTGACCGCGGCTTCGTCCTCTTTTTGAACCCAGGCAAGGACAAGACGAACATCGCCCGCCTCCAGGGCTCCTCGAGCCGCTTTCACGACGGGCCCGTCCATTCCATCGCAATGAGCGACGGCACGTTGGGTTGCAAAGAATCCACCGAGCAGCAACGCTGCAATCACCGGCAACCTGACCATCTGTACCTTCTTCATGATCTTATGTTCTCATCTATGACGAGTTGGATGATGCGCACAGGGCAAGTCCGTGTTCTTACCGTCCACACTTCCGGTAATGCTCCGCGTTGATCTCAGCGTAGGCAGCCCACTTCTCAGGGAGATTATCAATGGAGAAGATGGCGGAAACCGGACAGACCGGAACGCACGCGCCGCAATCGATGCATTCCTGCGGATCGATATAGAGCTGAGTCGCCGATTCGAAGTCCGCCTCGTCCTTGCGCGGATGAATGCAATCCACCGGGCAGGCGTCGACACATGCCGTGTCTTTCACTCCGATGCAAGGTTCTGCAATAACGTAAGCCATGATTTCTCCTTATCTCTGTGCCGGCCCTCGGTGTCCATCATTCCCAGATCCAACAGGGACCGGCGCGAATATGCTGGCGGCGTATCACTCCTTCACACACACGAAGGCGATAGCCTCCAGGTGCCGGCGGTATTTCCGGAAGAGACGGCGCATCCTGATGACACGCTGCCGCGCATCCGGCTTGCGCAGCACGTTGAACGCGAAACGGAGAGCGCCGAAGAACCCCTCGTCCCGCACCACTCGCCGCGCCTCGAGCAGGCGCATTGGCGCCCGTCCTTCCCACACGACACGGAATCCGGCGCACTCGAGCAGGTTCCGCCATTCCGCGGCGACAAGCGGCTGGACGCCGACGTGGATGTTCAAGGACAGAGCCCGCTGCATTTCGCGGCGCATCTCGCCGCCGGCGTCGTCGGGCACAATGCAAAGTTCGTGAATGCCGTACCTGCCGCCGCGCCGTAGAAGCCGGCACGCCTCGGTGAGAATCCTCATCTTGACCTGCGTGGTCTGCATCGTGAGCATGGCTTCCCCATACACGACTGAGAATGCCTCTGATGCCAGCCCCGTGCGTTCCGCGTTTCCACACAGACAACGTACCGGCGCGCCGCCGAGGGATCCGGCGAGTCTGCCGGCGGCTCCTTCGTCCTGTTCCACAGCCGTATAGCTCTGGGGTTGCCGCTGGAGCGTTAATCTCGCGGTCACACCAAGACCTGGAGCGAGTTCCAGGACATCGTCGCGCTGGCCCACGCTGAGTTGATCCAGCAGGCGCGTTGTCAATTCCAGCCCGCCTGGCCGCAGCACTCGCTTGCCGAGGCGCGCGAGCAGCCAGTGGCCGGGCATTTTCTCCGTCGATATATTCCGCGGCGCGCCAACTTGCGGCGTGTCGTGTGTGCTTGTGAGCTGCACCTTTGCCTCCTACCGCCGGTCTTTGCACGCTGCCTGGCGTGAGATCCCTCAACCAAAGATCAACCGCGGCTTCGATTCCTCAAGACCGCGCGCTGCGCAAATTGGACTATCTGCTAGCTTGCGGAGCGGGCGATCATGTACGCCTCTAAAAGATGTATAACAAATGTATCTTTTAGTGTCAAGCGAATTTCCGGAACAGCGGGGAGATCCTTCTTTGCGAACATGCCGCTGCGGTCGAAGGACTTCGAGAGGCGCGGCTCACGCCCGGTACCGGAAGAGGCGAGAGTTGCGCGATGGCTATTCGCTTCGGCCGGCGGATAGAACCTGAATCCGCGCCATGACGGCCGCGGTCATGGCATCGCATCTCCGCGCACCGTAGGAGAACGAGCGGCCCAACTCGCTACCAATGACCCGTTCCAGCCGCCGCCGCAGGAGCATACGAGCGCGATGCAGGCGGGTCTTGACTGTCTCCTCTGTGATGCCCAGACACTCGGCCGTCTCGGCGCCGGAGAGTTCTTCCACATCCCGAAGGACGAACACGGCGCGGTAGATTGGCGGAAGCTTTTCCACAGCATGTTCGATTGCCGCGCGAACCCGCAAGTCATGGACGGTCCGCTCGGGGTTGTCATGGCTTTTCATCGTGTCCGGAAACTCCTCCTGGCGCTTGCGGCGCCGGAGGCGCCCGAGCGCTTCATGGACGGCGATTTTCGTGAGCCAGGTCGAGAACCTGGCCTCACCGGCGAACTGGTCGAGCCTTACGAATGCACGGACGTAGGCTTCCTGCATCGCGTCTTCGGCCTCTTCCTCGTCCTTTAGAATCGCCTTCGTAGCGCGATAGAGACGCTGGTTGTGGCGCCGGACAAGCAGTTCGAAAAGCGGGACTTCGCCGCTCAGCACTCGGGCTACGATGTCCTCGTCGGATAACGCGGACGTAGCCTCCGCCAGCACATTCCTTGAATCCACGCTCATACTTCAATTGAGTCGCGCGGGATCAAAAGGTTCCCGGAAATAATCGGGAAATAATTCTGTCACTTCAGGGCGGCGCCGGACTCCGTTGGGGCGGAGGTCTTCAACTCATGACGAATTCAGCGATCGATCGAATCTGGTGGCCGCTCCGGCTGACATACGGGGTGGTCGCTTTGGCCGCCGGCTGCGATAAGTTTCTCAATCTATTAGCGAACTGGGAGAGGTATGTCTCTCCGTGGGCTGCCTCGCTTGTGCCTGGAGGCGCCGCCGCGCTGATGCATGCCGTGGGCATCATCGAAATGGCTGTGGGCATTCTCATCCTGACCCGCCGGACCAGGCTGGGAGCTTATCTCGCGTCCGCATGGCTGCTGGCGGTTGCATTCAATCTCTTGACGGCCGGCTTTCTGGACACGGCGGTGCGCGACATCGCAATGTCCGTCGGCGCATGGACGCTTGCGCGGATCACGGAACTGCGCGAACCGGTTTCGGAGCGTATGGAAGTTGCCGCGCACTCTGCCGGTGCGGGCGCATAGGAGGTCAAGCGATGGATAGGAAACGACAATTTCTGATCGCGGCTATGGCCGCGGCGGTTGTAGCCGGGGGCACTCTGCTCCCGGCCGGGGGCGAGGATCGCAATGAAAAGCTGAAGGGAAATGACGCCAACATCCGCGATCACGCCGCCCTATTGGTCCGGGAGGGACGGGAAATCTTCCGGTTCGATACTTTCGGCAGCGAAGCATTTTGGGGCGGCGCCCTGCGCCTGCATGAAGCCATTGCCGGGGCCGCGAACGGGGGCATAGGACCCGGCGTCGGTCCCCGCGCGGCGCTGTCTTTGGGCCTTAAGGTGGATGCCGATGCCCTCCCGCCGGATCTGGTCGCAAGCGTGAAAGCCGGCGCCATCAACCTGGATGACCCGGCAGTCACCCTCGCGTTACTGAAGTTGGACGCGGTCGTCGGCGTGAAGGGACTCTTCGACACGGAAGGCAAGTTGCGCTCAGTCGGTATCCAATGTGCCCTCTGCCACTCGACGGTCGACAAGTCCTTTGAGACCGCCGCAATACCGGCGGGCAACATCGGCAAAAGACTGGACGGATGGCCGGCGCGACAGCTCAACGTGGGCGCGATCATCGCGTCCGCCCCCACCGTGAAGCCGCTGGCGGATTTGCTCGGCGTGGATGAAGCTGCGGTAAGGCGAGTGGTTCTGAGTTGGGGACCCGGCAAGTTCGATGCCTCCCTGATTCTGGACGGCAAGGCCTTTCGTCCCGACGGAAAGCCGGGCGCGGTTCTGATCCCCGCGGCGTACGGTTTGGCGGGTGTCAGTCAGCACACCTACACCGGATGGGGCGGCGTTTCCCACTGGAATGCCCTGGTGGCGAATCTGGAGATGGGCGGTAGCGGAACGTTCTGGGACCCCCGCCTGAACGATAGTTCCCGCTTTCCCATCGCCGCAAAAGCAGGATTTGGGAACCGCCGGGCGGAGAAGGATCTCATCACCGGAAAGCTTGCCGCGTTACAGTTGTACCAACTGGCCATTCCCGCACCTGGCGGCGAAAGGTCCCCCTTCGATTTTGGCGCACGGAGGGGGGAGGAGTTGTTCAATGGCAAAGCACGCTGCTCGAGCTGCCATGTTCCGCCGCTCTACACGGAACCCGGCTGGAATATGCACACTCCGGAAGAGATTGGGATCGATGCATTCCAGGCTCAACGGTCACCCGACGGGCGCTACAGGACAACACCGCTCGGGGGACTCTCGACGCGTCAGGAGGGGGGGTTTTATCATGATGGCCGTTTCGGAACGTTGCGCGACGTCGTCGATCACTACGATCGTCACCTGAAGCTTGGCCTGTCAGAGCAGGAGATCACGGATCTTATTGCCTTCCTGCGGACGCTATGACACAGGGCACGGGACTCCGGCAGTTATCGGGAAAAGGCGCTTCCTCGTCATGTGGGACCGCGCCGGTTAGACGTCCCAGACCCAGTTGCCCTTCTCGAAAAAGCTGATGACCCCGTCTTCGCTGATCTTTAATGCACTGCCGTAGTGCGAAGCCGCCGAGGCGGCAACGGTTCTCCCGCCGCCTTGCGTGGCGCGGCCGGACGCCGCCTCGTTTTCGTTGTGCCGCAAAATCGCTCCGAAGGCCAACAGCCTGCCCTCCCTGTCGAAAACAACCCCGCCGTCAATCGCGGCTAACGGTCTCAAGACGGCAGGACTGAGGTTCGCAGTTCGCTTGCCGTCAAGCAGGTAATACAGGCTTCGCTTCGAGTCGGCGCCCTGCACTTCCGGCGCTTCGCGTTCCTCGTGTACGAGCAGGTCTGCCGGCGAGACGAGCCTGCCGGCGGAGGCCGCGTCATCGAGGATGGCAAAGAGGCCCCCGCGCCGGGAGTCCGCCAAATCAAGCGCCACCTGGAGGACCAGTTTCGCCAGATCCGCGTTTCCAACAGCTTCCGCCCAACGCCGGTATTTCCACTCGAAATCCGTAAGGCGCCAGCACCCGTTCAGAAACGAGAAGACCTGAACGCCTCCAGCGAAGGCTTTGATCTCACCGTTCGGCGTCAAAGTCAGACAAAGATTGTCATTGCCGAGCGTTGCGCGGCAATGCGCCCTGTAGGCAGAGGGGCTGGGCAGGGGAAGAGAACCCTTTCCGGCGGATCCCGGCCACTCTTCCAGGCCGACAATATCAATCCAGCGTCCTTTGGCGTTTACCAGGGCCACGGTATGAATGCCGTCGCAAAGCCGGGGGAAAGAACGGATCGAGGTCAGCGCGGACGAATACCGGAGCCCGTCATTGGCCGGATGCAGCGTGGGCGACCTTCTTCCAAGCAGCAGCGCTCCCGTCGAGACACGGCGATTTTCGTGGGTCGTGAGGGCGCTGGATCGCAGCACTTCAATCGCATCGGCGACGCGGTCCTGCTGTCCGGCCAGGGTTTCAAGGTTTTCGTAAGGCGCCGGATCCAGAAACGCTGAGACGTACCTGTCTTCGGGCAAGCCGTGGAACAGATGGAAATTCTCCGCGGCGATACCGGGGTTGAAAAGCGCCTGGTAGCGCGCCGTCAGTACGCGTCCAATCGCGTGGATCAGTCTTCTTTCACTCTCCGTGAAAGGACGTCTTGCGCGCCGCAGGGCGTAGCCCTGGCCGAGCCAATCGAGCAACACCTGGTCCCGCTTGATCCGCGCAGCCTTGCAGTCGCACTGTAAATCGGCACGGGCCAGACCTCTGCGGCCGTCCGCCTCGAGGCGTGCGGCAGGAAAGAAATGGCTCAGGCCCTGAGCAAGGAAATTCGAGTAGAGAGCGCCGCCGAAATGCGAACTGCTGAGCGCCTCCGCGGACAGCCGGGAAAGCGCCGGCGCCAGTGGAGAGTCCTGCGGCGGCATACTCCAGTCACATGCGAACATTTCTTCGTTAGCTGCGCCGGTCATTTCACATCCCTGTCTCGTCTGAATGGCTCTTGCCAAACAGGCGGGGAACTTGTATAAATAGTATGTGAAATACATCTTTTAATGTCAAGGTAAGATTTCCCGATGAAGCTCACCGCCTACACCGACTACAGTCTGCGGGTTCTGATGTACCTCGGCCTTCGCGGCGAGCGGCTCGCGACCATCAGCGAACTTTCGGAGACCTATGGACTGTCGGCGAATCACTTGATGAAGATCATTCACAATTTGGGCAAACTGGGCTACATCGAAACCGTTCGCGGCCGCGGCGGCGGAATGAAACTGGCCGGCACTCCCGAAGAGATCAACCTCGGGCAGGTTATCCGGCAGATGGAGCCGGATTTTGCCATTACCGAGTGTTTTGACACCGAACACCCCTCCGGCTGTGTGATCATGCCGGCATGCCGGCTGCAACTGATTCTGGGCAAGGCGGTGGAGGCGTTCCTCGACGTCCTGGACAACCACACGCTAGCCGACCTCCTGCAGAGCCGGACGCGGCTGAAGTCTCTGCTGAACATCGAGATGATTGAGAGCAGGCCGAGTTGACGGCGGGCCTGAAGAAACGGAGAGATGGAATGGATGTGGCGAAGGAACTCAGAGGAAAGGGTCCGCAGTATGGATTTGAGCGCGGATTCTGCCTGCCTGACGTGGAGTTCGTGACCATCGGAGGCATCCGGAAGCGGCTATCAGACTTCAAGGGGCTGAAGAACCTGGTGGTGATCCTCACGGGCGAAGACGGCAATGGCCTTCCGGCGGCCTTGGCGGCGGCGGATGCGGACATCAAGCGCCATGATGGACACGTCATAGCAGTACTGCCTGACGCCTCCCCGGAGGCGCTTCGCTGGCCCTTCGACGTTGTGGCAGACCCGGGCGGCGCGGTCCGCCGTCAGTTCTCCTCCGGAGGCAGCGGTGAACCTCGTCTCACTGTGTTCCTCACCGATCGCTGGGGCGAGGTGATGTTTGTCTGCCGGACGGAGCGCGGAGATCCCGTGCCCGACGCCGCCGGTCTTCTCGATTGGCTCAGATTTGTCGATCAGCAGTGCCCGGAGTGCTTCCCATCGGAGTGGCCCGCCTGATCCTCACCTTCAAACAGCCGCCCGCGCACCTGCGATCGGAAATTGCCGCCACCGGATAGAAGTGTGGCAGATTACCCGGAGCGCGGCTAGAATAAGTTCAAGATAGGGGCTGCAAAAGAAAGGACGCATCCGGGTGGAATCTGCCTCCGCACTCATCGACGGGAAGATCAGGGAACTCGGAGGCTGGCGCGGGGAGACGCTCGCGAAAGTGCGGGAAATCATTCACGCCGCGGACCCTGAGATCGTCGAGGAGTGGAAGTGGAGGGGGACTCCCGTCTGGTCCCACGGCGGTATCGTTTGCACCGGAGAGACGTACAAGAAAGTCGTCAAGATGACGTTTGCCAAGGGAGCCGCGTTGAAGGACCCTTCCGGTCTGTTCAACTCGAGCCTCGAGGGGAATGTCAGGCGCGCGATCGACATCCACGAAGGCGACAGGATCGATGAGGAGGCGTTGAAGGATCTCATCCGCGCCGCGGTGTCGCTCAATCTCATGGGCAAGAGCAAGCCGAAAGCCCGGGCGCCTAAGCATAGGCAAGATACTTGAAATCTTTCGGGCGGGAGCTTTCAGTCAGCGTTCAGCTTTTGAATCAGCGCCGTCAGCATGCCCTTCACCTCGACGGTACGCTCGTGCAACTCGCCGTACGGCAGCAATTGCAGCGGCAACCCCGCGGAACCCGTATCCCACCGGCGCGGCGGTCTGGCACGCGCCGGACGCCGCAAAGCGCGTCCACTTCGGCCGCGCGCGTCATGCACCAGCGTGCTTACACCTTCACGCGCGAATAATCAATCGGATCATTCACCAGGTGCAGGAACGGCTCGCCGTCCTTCTGCAGATAGTACGTCTTCAAGGGAGTCCGTGCAAAATCCGACAACTGCCGCCGCACGGCCCGTCCGTCCACCCATTCGTAGAGCGGCACTTCCCAGGGATTGAACGTATCGAGCAAGCCGCGTTCCTTGGCGATGCGGAAGAGATTCACGTTACCTGGTTCGTGACCGCCCAGGTACATGCCGATCATGTCCAGCCGCAGCTTGTTCTTGCTGAACATCACGAGGTTCGCCATGTAGTCGTTGCCGATGCCGAAACCGTCGCCGTCGCGGCCGTAAATGCCCTCGATGATGGCAAGTCCGGTGTTCAGCGTCTGGGTGTGGTCACAGGTTTTGTGAGCCCACAGTTCCTGGTGCATCGGACTCAACTTGGCGGGGCTGTCATAGCGGGCGTAGCCCAGTTTGCGGTGGTTTTCGAAGTAGCGGTTGACGCGGCGTTCCACTTCGGGGTGAATGTCCGGCTTCATGAATTCCGGCACGCCCGTCACCATGCTCCACCCCGAGCAGAACCGCACGTACGGCTTCACCACCAGGCCCTGCTCGTTCTTGGTGGAAAGCGTCATGCACATGCCGTGGGATTTCCACTTGGCGATATTGAGCAGCCATGTATCGGGCTCGTTAATCGGGGCGTAGTGCGGAATGCGGGTATAGATCACCGGGTCAGGAACCTTCGTCCACGTCATTTCGTAGCTGTCCTCGAAATTGCGGACGCGGCGCTCGGGTTCGTTCATCTCGATGCCGTGGCGGTCATTGATATCGGCTAGCCCGCGATAGTTCCAGGTGTGGAAGTTGTTCGCCTCGAGGAAGTACATCTTGCGGATGCCCAGTTCCTTGAGGCCCGTGATGATGCCTTCATAGAATTGCGGATCCGTACCCGTGCCCCAGTTCTCTTCGTTCGGCCGCTTGTTGCGGACGCTGGTGAAGTTCGGCTTAAGGATGACCCGGTGCGAAACGGGAATACCGGGCGGCCCGTCGAGCGGTTGGAACACCTCCCGGGCGAAAGCAATGCCTTCGCGCAATTTCGCTGCTTCGTCCATCTTGTGCGGAACCTTGGTCCGCTTGATGAACACCGCTTTCGGGTTCTCCTCCACAAACGGATGAACCCCGAAATAGGACTTCGGCATCCGTGCGGCGGGCGCCGCGGCCAGTTCGAGCGGACTCGCCGCCGCTGTCAAAGCGGCAGCGCCGAGAAAATGACGTCGGGACAGTTCCATGATGGTTCTCATCTTACACAAGGAATCGGACGGTTGCCACCGTCTCGAGAGACGGCAGGAAGACTTCAGTGGTTGTGCCGCGGTGGAAAACCTTCAGATCGCGGGGTTGGCTTTCCGGCCGCAGCAAGATGGCTTTGGTGAAGCGGCCCTGCACGCGCGCCTGCACTTCCTGGTCGGTAGCGGAGCCGTAGTTCACCACGTGTACCAGTGCCTGGCCGCGCCCGGCGCCGGTGGTGGCGATAGCGATGGCCGAGAGAGCATTCCATATCCTCACCGGCCGCCGTTTATAGGTGGCCACATCGATCACATCGAGAGCATACTCGCTCGGATCGGCGACGGGTTCATGGTAGACCAGCACTTGCCCTTTGCCGAGGCTGTAGAAATCGCGGTCGCGCTCGGGCTTCACTTTCTTCCAGCCGGGCGACGGCGCCGAGTCAATAATCACGGTTGCTCCCGCGCGGGCATGGTCGAGAACCGCTTCCGGCGCCGGTTTCAAGCCCGCGGCCGACACCACCAGAATTTGCGGCGAGGGCTTCGGGATGCGCTCCACGGGGACTACGCTCGGGCTGGCTCCGCGCCGGAACAAGAGGTTGGCGAATTCATGTGTCTCCTCGGAGCGGTCCACCACCATTGTGATGGTAGGAAGGAGTGGGCGCCCGAACAAGGACGAGTTCTCCTTCAGCCAGCGAGCGGTGGTTCCGAGCGAGCGCCATGCTTTCTTCGCCCTCTCCTGCCCGCCCAGCAGAGCCGTCCGGTAGCGTGGGTCGAGCGCAAGAATGTAGTTGCCGCCGTTCACGCGCGCCTCGGCGAGCGCTATCGTCAGCGTATCGAAGGGCACCACGCGCTCCGGTGAAAGCCCCGCCTTGTCATTGGGCAGGTAGCCAAGCAGCGGCGGCTTGCCGCTGAGCGCTCGTTCCACCTGCACCAGGTACCCGTTGGCGTTCACCCATGGCTCCCGGCTGGCGCTGGCGGTCTCGTCCCCGCGGCCATCCACGTTCGGCCCACGGCTGATGCCCGGCCATAAACCATCTTTCACCACGGGGCCGAGGGAGGATGGAGAAATCACGCCGATACCGGCCTTCCCCAGGGCTTCCGCAAATGCCGGCGGCGGAGAGTCTTCCACCACAAACTCGATACCGGCGTCATGTAACAGTTCCGCGTGCGCCGGCTCACCTTGGGGCCAGCGCACCAGCAGCGATTGAATGGGATCGGCGTTCATAAGCAGCTCATTGCAGATTCACGGACATCGGTGACGGCATTTCGGACCAGTGCGTCAGTGCAACCGCGGTGGTCCGCACCGCATCCGCTATTGTACTCGCTGAGACCACCTCACCGGTTGAGGTCAAAGGGACGGGAGGACGGTAGCGAAGCCGGCACGCTGCGCTTCTCGCGCACGCGCCATGCTTCAGCTAGATCCGGACGGCGAGGCGTTCGCGCAGGTACTTCCTGTTGATCTCGAGGTTCTCCTCGATGGCGCCCTCGCCTGGGCGCGGCGGGTCGAGGTCAAGCGTGATCCAGCCCTGGTAACCGCGCTTTCGCAGCAGTTGGAAGATGGTTGGAAAATCGACGCCGCCTGCGCCGAGATTCTTGTAGAGGTTAACTTTACGGTGTTCTTCCTGCGTCGGGGTGGGGCCACGGTAGCCGCGGTACTTCGCTTCGGTGTCCTTGAAGTGAACGGCGGCGATGCGCGGGTAGTAGTCCGTCATGATTTGAACGGGGTCCATTCCGCCGAGGGTCAGGTGGGCAGTGTCGGTAACGAGAAACACGAAGTCGGGATCTGTTAATTTCATCACCGTACGTAATTCGGGTTCACGTTCGAGCGGGGACCAAATGTGTGGGTGAGGGGCAAGTTTCAAGCCAAGCTTCGCGGTTTCCCTCCCCAGACGGTTCAAGGTGTCCGCCATCGTCTTCAATTGCGCGGCGCTGGTAGGCGCAGACGGGCGGCGGCCAAGATTGATTTTGAAGTGACGGCAGCCGAAGGGAGCGATGAAATCGCGCGCGAAGCGAACGTGATCCACGATGGTTTGGGCGGTGTGAGCGGGGTCGATGAAGTCGACCATCATTGCGTTGCCGCCGTTCGAACAGGTGACCAGTGATAGACCGGCGGCGTCCAACTGCTTCTTGAGGTCAAGGGGACGATCGAGGTACTTGAGAATGTGCTGGCGGAACGGTTCCATGCCCTGGAACCCGAAACGGGCAGCGGTGCGGATGCCTTCCTCAATTTCGTTCTGCCAGATGAAACCACTGGCGGCGAAGCGGATGTTTGAGGCGGCCGGGAATGCGGGAATGGCAACGCTGGAAGCCAGGAGTTGGCGGCGGCTCAGCAGCATGTGGTTCTCCCTTCGAGGTACCGAATTCCTTCTTCCACTTTATTTGACAGCACTTCCATGAACTCCGCAAGGAGGGACTGTTTGTGCCCGGTCTCGGCAGCGAGGACATGATATGGGCTCATGAGCGTGGCGCGCAGCACAAAGAGTCCTTCGTGCTCGTATTCGGCCGCGGGGATGCCGGCGCGCTCGAGGAGTTCCGCCATCGGTCCCAGCGGATAGCTGGATGGGCGAAAGTGCGTGTGGGAAAGGAAAAAAGGCTGCGAATAGCTGTACTGGGCCCGTCCGTGTTCGGCATCGATGGTGAAGCGGTCGTAGATCCAGCGGTTGAGCGCGTTGGTGCGGGCGAGGGGTTGCGGATGAGTCTCGACGACGACAAAGCAGACGATGTTCGTATCGGGCGGCATCGCGGTTAAGGGGACGAAGCGGTATGCCGGGGATTCGCCGTTGACGCGGCAAGCTACGTCCCAGTGCACCAAACGCTCGTACAGTTCGCGCGCGGTGAGAAGAGAGGCGCGGAGAATCTCGCCGTAGCCGGAGCGGTCCGGAGGAATCATGCGGTGGGAGAGCCAGCAGGCAGCCACGGCGGCGCCGGATTTCGAGCCCTCGAGGATGTAGGGGCCCAGCGAGGTGGGCGGGTGGTGATGGTGCGCCTGAACGTCTTCGTGCGTGGCGTCCGAGATGTAGGGGACTTCCTCGGAGAGGAACTGACGCACAAGATCGTTCCTGAACGCCACCACGCCGCAGGGATAGGGGACGTAGCCGAGTTTGTGCGGATCCACGGTGATGGATTCGGCCTGCGGGAAAGCGAGGAAGGAGGACTTCACGTCGAGGTAGCCCCAGCGCAGGTGGAGGGTCTTTTCGTAGCGGCCGCGGGAGATGGTGAGGTTGCGCGAAACAAATTCATTGACATCTGTTTTCGCTGCGTCCTCGCCGGTGAACAGGGAGCGGAGATAGCCTCCCCACGCGGCATCGACATGGAGCCAGAAGCTCAGTCCCCGCTCGCGCTCGAACTGCTCGCGGAGTTCCACGATGCGGTGGACGGGGTCGACGGCCCCCTCTTCGGTAGTGCCCGCCACGGCGATGACGCCGAGGGGAAACATGCCGTTGTCGAGGGCGCCGGCGATCTTCCGCTCGAGATCGCGGCAGTCGACGCGGAACATGGCGTCCACGTCCACCAGGATGACGTTCTCGCGCCCGATGCCCAGAAGGTCGGCGATTTTGCTGAGGCTGTAGTGGCGTGTTCCGGCGACGAACAGGGCGGGCGGATGCGAGCCATAGCAGGCGCGCGTGCCGTGATGAGAGATGCTGTACGCGCTGCCGGCGAGGAGCTCACCGGCCTGTTTGCAGCCTTCCGAGCGGTTGAGCCCGTAATGATGACGAACGGCGTCGATGAAACGCGAGTAAAGATAGACGGCCTGATTAGGCTTGATGCCCAGACAGGCGGATTCCTCGAGCGAGTCTATCGCATGCCTCTCCTCTGCCCCGCCGTCCGGCAGTCGCAGCGTGAGTGGAATGCCCTCGCGCTTTACGATGTCTCGCACAGCCAGCGGAAAATAGCGGATATTGCGAGCGAGCCAGAGGGCTTCGAGATTCGCGACGGTGCCGCCCGAGGTGACGTGCGCCCATCCAAACTCTGTTTTCGCGCCGGAAGGGCCGACGCTGCGCGGCGGAGGATGGTAGCCGAGCATGCGCAGTATGTCCGCGCCCACGTCGAGTTCCCACTGCACGGTCACCGGAGCGGCTTCCGGGGTGACGTTGTTGGGGTTGTAAAGCATGCCCGCGAAGTAGCCGAGAATGCTCGGCAGCGTCTGATCGGCGATCATGTGCGCGATGTAGCGCGGGCTGTAAAACGGAAAGTGCCGCCGGAAGCCGGCGAGCATTTCGGTGATCTGCTGGAAGAGGCTATCGTTCCAGGCTGTCGATTCGCGGCGCAGGCTCTGGGGGATGAGGATTTCGTCGGAGGGGAAGTAATTCCGGCGCCAATGGAAGTAGTCCTGCAGGATGTAAAGGACCATTTTCTCTTCCCAATCGGCGTTCTCGGCCTTGGGTCCAAGGAACCAGGCGGCCAGTTGCCTGGTGCGTTCCCGGTCTTCGTGATGTTGGTCTGACACCTGGTTTCAGCATAGCGCCGGCGAAACGGGATGACGGATCAGCGGATTCTACTTGGACGGACCCTCGTAGGAAGCCCCCGAGTGTTCTAAGCAATTTGCCTGAGCGTGGGTGGAATCACCGCATGGCATACTGAGGCCAGCGTGATCGACGTCGCCCTACGATTAGGAATAGCTCTAGCCGCCGGCGCTGTGGTGCGGATGGCCCAGGTGTTCGGGGTGCCGTGGTTCCTGGCGCTGCCTCTGCTTGGCGTAGTGGGCGGCTTACTCAGCTACCGGTTGCAGGCCTCGCGTATCTTCGTGGTGCTGGCTGTATCGGCGGGGCACTTCTGCGCATACATGGTTACGCGCCACCCGGATGTGACAGCCCCGGCGGACAACCCTTCGATGTGGCTGTTGTTGGGGAATGCGTTCCAGCTATTCCTGCCGTTTCTCTTTCCGCCATTAGGATCCATCATTGCTTTGCAGAAGGAGAAGCGGGAGGCGAAGCAAAAGGCCGAGGCGGAGGAGATCACAGAGGAAAGCCTGCTCCAGAAAGCCACGCTGCCCGCGGCCCCGGTCTCCGGGTTCACCTATGATCTGGACAACCTCGACTGGGAAGAGCCGCGTACGGAAAATCAGCGATAGCGGCGCTGGTTACATGCATTCGGAGATTCTCTCACTGATCGCGCAAGCCCTCAGCTTGCAAGCCGGTTTGGCTGGTTGAAAACTGAAAGCCTGATGGCTGAAGTAATTCCGCATGCGCGCACTCAGGCGACGATGCCCGAGATATCGATGAGGTAGATCTGACGGCCTCCCTGATGCGGTGAGTCGATGGTGACCAGACGGCCATTCGGGCTGAAGCGGGGATGATTGTCGCATCGCCACTCTCCGGCATACTCCTTCGGCGATAGGAAATGGCCAAGCGGCGTCTTCCGGCCGGTGGTGGTATCGAAAAGATAGGGATGCTGGAGGCGGTTGCGGTCGGGATAGGTGTCGTTCAGCACCCAGCGCTGGCCCGGCAGATAGGTATTATGCCCGTTTTCGGTCATGACTTCGGGGCCCATCACCTCAACGCGCTCCGACTTGTCTTCATACAGGTAGAACTTGTCACCGTGAGAGGGATGCCGGGCCCAAGCCATGATGTGCTTCGGGTCGCGCCAGATGAAGTGAGAGGTGTAGCCGTAGGGATCCACCACGTAGAGGTCCGTACCGTCAGGCTTCGCGGTGAACATGCGCGTGTTGCCGTATTCGGGATGGGAGTCGACGGTGCGGCGGTGGAGGAAGATGAAGCGTGATCCGTCGGGTGAGACCAGCAGATGGTTGATACGGTGTTTGTATCCGGTCCAATCGCCGATCTTGTAAGGCACTTTCGCCACCTCCGCGTAGGAGAGGATGAGCTTGCGGCTGCCGGTTTTCAGATCCATCCACCAGATGCCTGTTTGTTCAGGGGCCAGGACGTCCTTGTATCTGTCGGGCACCCCCACATAGCCGTAGCCGGGGCGCGTGTCGGCGAGGCGGCTGAAATCGGTGGCGACCGCCCATTTCGCATCTGGGCTTAGCGCGTAAATGGGACCGGGGAGCGTGCGCGATTTTCCGGTGTGCACGTTGAGGACGCGCGAGACGTAGTGATCGCCTTCCTGGTCATTGAAAATGACTTCGTTCGCCGATCCGGGAAGCCATTGCAGCATGCAGCCCTGCTGCCAGCACCAGGCTTTAGTGCGGGCGATTTCGCGCCAGCGGTCGCCATCCTGAAGATCGATGATACCGAGGCGAATCTCGTCGTCAGGGCGTGGCGAACGGTGTTCGAAGTCCACCTCCATGCCGAGCACGTAGCGCGACGTAGGGTCGAACTGGAGTTTGTCGTAATAGCCGAACCAGTGGAACTTCGGGCCTTTGGTAATGGCGCGGACCGGGGGCAACTTCTCCCCGGGAGCGAGCAACGAAGCGAGCAGGGTCCGGCGTGTCAGCATCGTGACCACAGAGAATTTCCTATTTACCCACCGACGCCCGCCATTATATAGGAGCGGGGCCGCGCTGCTGGGGCAGGCGGCGCTACCCTACAATTGAACTATGCCAGCAGATCGCATTGTCATTGCCGGACGGGAGTTCCGTTCGCGCCTGTTCGTCGGCACCGGAAAGTACCGCAGCAACCAGGAAATGGCGCGCTGCCACGAGGCTTCGGGCGCCGAAGTGGTGACGGTAGCCGTACGCCGCGTCAATGTCACGGACCGCTCGAAGGGGTCGTTGCTCGATCACATCGACCCGAAGAAATATTTTCTGCTGCCGAACACGGCAGGCTGCTACACGGCGCTCGAGGCCATCCGGACCGCGCGGCTTGCGCGCGAGGTGGGCTTGTCGGATTGGGTGAAGCTCGAGGTGATTGGAGACGAGCGCACGCTGTTCCCCGATAACGAAGGATTGCTCGAGGCGACGCGCGTGTTGGTGAAGGAAGGCTTCACGGTCTTGCCTTATACGAACGACGACCTTGTGAACGCACGCAAGCTGATTGATGCGGGGGCGGCGGCGGTAATGCCGCTGGCAGCGCCCATCGGATCGGGATTGGGCATTCAGAACGAGAACAATCTGCGGATTATTCGGGAAATGATTACCAGCGTGCCGCTGATTGTCGACGCCGGCGTGGGGACAGCCTCCGATGTGGCGCGCGCGATGGAATTAGGGTTCGATGGAGTGCTGCTCAACACGGCTATCGCCGCGGCCGAGGACGCGGTCAGCATGGCGGAAGCGATGAAGTTGGGAGTGCAGGCGGGACGGTTGGCGTACCTGGCGGGGCGCATGCCCAAGAAGATGTACGCGACGGCAAGCAGCCCGCTTGAAGGCGTCGTCCGGTAAGGGTTATTGGAAAATTTCGTTGCGGTCCGCTTCTTCGAGAAACGGGGATTGCAGCCGCACGAGGGCTCCGTTTGAAGTGAAGAGCAGATCTCCGCGGCCGAGGAGATTCTCGGCTCCGTTCTGATCGAGGATGATGCGGGATTCCAGGGAATCGGTGACGCGCAGCGCCACGCGGCAGGGGAGGTTCGCCTTGAGGATGCCGCTGACCACCTGACGGCTGGGGCGCTGGGTGGCGAGAACAAGATGGATGCCGGCGGCGCGGGCCTTTTGGCCAAGGCGGTTGACGGCGCTTTCGATCTCCTCCCGCAGTTTCCTGTTGCCGAGCAGGAGGTCTGCAAACTCGTCGCAAACGCAGACGATGCGCGGGAGCCATTCCACGCTTTTCTGGTGATAGTCGGAGAGATCATCGGCGCGCGCCTGCTCGAACAGTGAATAACGGCGCTCCATTTCCTGAACCATCTCCTCGAGGATGGGAACGACGGAGTCCTGCGGCGGGCAGAGGAACGCGCCCGGGCTCCACAGGAACGGGGATTGTCTCAGTTCCGGAAACGCGTTTCGTTTGGGATCGATCAGGACGAGGCGCAGCGTTTCCGGGGTGTTGGTGATGAGGAGGCTCGCCAGGGCGACGCGCAGCCATTCGGTTTTGCCGCTCCCGGCGACGCCCGCCACCAGGACATGGGTTTGTTCGGGTGTGGAGAAATCGGCGAAGACCGGGGTGCCGTTGAGGTCGATGCCGGCAAGGGCGCGGGAACTGCCGGCGTCGCGGGCGGACTCGGGGAGCGAAGGGCGGACGTGGCCGAAGGGGACAAACTCCCGCGACGGGCGCTGGACATCGACGGCAATGCGGCCTTCCACCGCGTGAATGAGGGGAGCGCGGCCCAGATGCAGGCGAACTTGCAGATTCAGGCCCTGCTTCATCACCTTGCCGGCGGTGACACGGCGGGCGGGTTCCACAAAGTAGCGGGCGAAGGCCGGGCCGACGAGTGGTTCGTCGAGGACACGCACGTCGGCCCCGAACTCGTGAAATGCCTCGGCCAGGCGGCGTCCAAGGGCGATCTCCTCAGGTCCCGCGGGCCGCGGCCACAGCAGGGAGGCGTCCACGCGAGGTTCCGGAGCCTCCGCTCCCGGAATGACGCCCGCAAGGGCGCCGATCAGCCGGATGAGTTGCGGCCGGACACTGGCGGCCAATTCCGGGGAAATCATGGTTTCCTCGATTTCGCCGGCAGGTCCGAACCGGACCAGAGCCACGGCGGGTTTTTCGACGCCCTTGAGACTCGAGGCAAGCATCTCGGCATAGAGGCACGCCTGGAGCAGGTCGGCCTCCGCATGGCCGGAACCCAGTTTGAACTCGACTACGCACCACTTCCCCGCGGAGGCGCGGATGAGCTGGTCGGCGCGCCCTTTGACCGCGACAGGCGCCCTCCAGCCCTGCTCCTGGAAGCGTGCGGAAAGTTCCACTTCCGCCTGGAAGAGGCCCGTGTTCCCAACCCAGATTTCGCGCAGCGGATCGTACTCGATGGCTTTGGCCTCGCGCGCGGTTTCCACCAGTTGGGCGAACCAGGCGGCATAGGCTTGTACAGCCTTCCACAGCCCCAGCACATCCCCGCCGGCGCCCTGTAAGAGACCTTGCTGCAGGGACAGTTCGTAGCCGAGCGCAAGGTCGTACAATTCTCGAGCCAGGTGTACGGTAGTCCCGTTGGCAAGCGTGCGTTCCCAATGTGCGGGATGGCCCGGATCGAGAAGACTCGAGGCGGCATGATGAAAAAGCCGCCCCAGGATCGCGCCGCATGGTCCCGCCGGCTGCTGCCTGTCCTGGGCGCGGTAGATGGCCTGCCGCGCCTGGCTGACGGTGAGCAGCACGGGCTCAGGCATAAGCAACACGATCCGCAGCAGGCGCCGCCATGATGTGATAGAGGACAGAAGGCGGGCCGGCCAGTAGCCCCACCTGCCGCGGATTCGTACGCGCATAGTTTTCCACCTGGTCCAGCGTCCAGCCTAACTTGTTTGCCGCCTCCTGTGCGGCAATGATCTTGGCTTCCTGCAACAATTCGACGAGCGCGTCGCCTTCGGCGGGAGTGGAGCCGGCGACAAATGAATCGAGCATCTCACGGACGCCGCCGGGCAGGTTGCCGGCGAGCCAATCGCGGACGCGTTTGGCTTCCACAGGCTCGCCGCGCAGGCTGAGATCACCGGAGGTTGCTTCGGAGAGAATTCGCTTCATGGCGTCGATGGCGGCCACCACCTCGGGCTGCGGACGGACGAGACGCGCGCCCTTGTTCTGGAGGTCCTTCAAGAGCTGATTGGTCATGCGCGCCTTCGAGGAGATGGGCAGGCGCGGGTCGCGCACAAGACAAAGGCGCTTGAGTGCGGCCTCATCGAGCGACCGCGCAAGTCTTCGCAGGCGCGCGGCAAGGCTGTTCATGTTGCGTTGGTTGCACAGGGCCAGCAGGACCGGGCCCAGCGGAGAAGCGGCCTCGAAATCAATATGCTTTCCAGCAGCGGCCGTGATGCGATAGCCGGCGAGGCCGGCGATTTCGCCCAGGGCGCGCGCCAGCACCTCGTCGCTTTGGGAGGGGTCCGCGGCCGCTTCGGAGGCATCCCAATATTGCTCGAAGCGCTTGCCGCAAAACTCATCGAACGGACCGGAGTCCGGTTCCGGCAAACCGCGCCAGGCGGCAAAGAGATGGCGCGCCTCGTGAATGAGCTTGCGCGCCGTGCAGCGGCCGTGATTGGCGGTGAAAATCCGCTGCAGGTCTTCGGGGTTGAGCGGCGCAACTCCGCCGCGCGTGCGATAGGGGAGCAGATCCTCAACCGCTTCCAGCCGCGCCTCCACCAACTTCAGGCCTTGCGGCCAGTCGAGCGGCTTGAGGTCCGCTATGGACTTGGTGATGCGGCGATAGTCCGAGGCCATCGACTGCCGCTCGAGCTCGGGGAGGAATGTGCTGAGAATGGAGAGGATCACCAGCGTGTTGCGGGTCTCATCCACAAGCGTCGCTCCCATTTTCGCGAACGGGCCATAGCTATTGGCGGTTGCCGACAGGCTGAGCGCTTCCAACTGGTCAAAGCACAACACGACGGGTTCGGGAGCGCAGATGCGGATCATCGCGAGAACGAATTGGCGGGCGGCGGCCTCGCCGGAGTCCTCATCGAGGCTTTCCGTGATCTGGCCGGAAAGCTTCATTTCCTCGAGATCCGCTTCCGGAAGACTCTCGCCCTTGAACCAGGCGCGGCAAAGGCGGCGGTGGCGGCCGGCGGCGTAGTGCTCGCATACTTTCGTCAGATCCAGAGAGGCGTCGGGAATGGCAGCCTCATCGAAAGCGAGGGTCAGGTTCCCGTGTCCCTGCTGCCGGGCGAAGCGCTGGAGGATGATGTCGAGCGGGGCAATGCTGTCGGCGGGCTTTTCGAGCATTCCCTCGGCGAACTTTCGCTGTAAGTGACGCCATACCTGGCTGGGGGCAGTCTCCATGCGGACGGCGATGAAGAGCGCGGGCCGTACTACCTGATCGCTGAGCCAGCGGCGGAAACGGCTGAGAAGGTGCGTTTTGCCGCAGCCGGACTGGCCATGGAAAAGAACGCTGCGCGATTCCGAGCCGGTGCGGGCGTACTCGCGGCAGCAGCATTCGAACGCGTCCCGGTGGATCTCCGGCACGTCGATGACAACCGGTTGGGCGGGGTTGGTAACCACGTCCGAATCGAAGGGATTGATGATGAGGTTAGCCGATTCCATGTTCCGCTGCCCTGGCTGCTCCCACGTACAGCCGCCCTTCGGCGTCCTCGGCGAAGTCGGCGGCTCGCTCTTCGGGAACTGGTCTGGGGCCATCATAGTCCGTAAGGATGAGTTGCCCGCGATCGGCGAGCGCGATGAGCGCTCTGTCGAACTGTGCTTTGACTGGGGGCGCTGTACGCAGCTTGTAGACGGCGACGTAATTGCCGGCGCCCGGTTCGAGCTGGCGGACCGCGGCGGCGATGGCCTGCTCGAGGTTTTCCTCGGAACCGGAGACTTTGCGCGCCCACTCACGGGAGAAGTATTGCGCCTGCCTGCCGAAGACTTCGCAGTGCAGAATGCCCTGGCTGTGGAGCGATTGCAGCAAGCGGGCCGCTTCGGATTTCACCAAAGCCGCTGCCACCCCAGGCAGACGCGGCTTCGCTTTAGCCACGGCCTGCGGCAGGGTGCAGGGCTTCTCGAGAAGAGCCGCTTCGACGGCATCCCGCAGGCATTGCGGAAGAGCACGATTCCAGAAGCGGGCGCGGCCGCGGGAGTCCGGAGGCCATTCATGGACCTCTCCGGCGCGCGCCTTTTCAAGGAGCAGCCCTTCCACTTCCGGCGCCTGACTCAGGGGGAATCGCCGGGGCTTGTCCAGCCGCTTGCGTATCTCACGCGCCCCGATGGGTTTCTCCGCCTGAGTGATGAGAGCGAGGCAGAGTGCGATGGTTTCCGGGTTCACCACCACTCTATTATGCGCAATGTGATAATGCCTATCTTCGGGCGCGCATCAAACCTTGACTTTCCTGCCAACTACGCGGGGTTTCTTCGCCGCGAGGGCAGGAGCCGACAATGCCATTTCGATCACCTCGGCGTGTTCCTGCGCGTGGCGCTTGCTCGATCCGGTGGCGGGGCTGGCGCTCTCCCGGCGTCCGACGTAGCGGACGCGGCGCCGCGAGTCTTCGAGCAGCAGGTCGAGATGTTCCCGTACGAAATGCCACGATCCCATGTTCCGCGGCTCTTCCTGAGCCCAGACTACCTCGGCTGTGGAAGGATACCAGGCGAGGACATCTATGGCGTGATCCTTCGGGAAGGGGTAGATCTGTTCGACGCGGTTGATGGCTACATGATTCGCGCCCCGCTCTTCCCGTGCGGCGACAAGATCCCAGTAGAGTTTGCCGGAACAGAAGATGACACGGGAAATCCGCTCGGGAGGAACGGTATCGGCAATCAACTCGCGGAAGGCGCCGGAGGTCAGGTCCCGCATGTGCGAGACGGCAAGGTGATGCCGCAAAAGGCTCTTGGGCGTGAAAACAATCAGCGGCTTGCGCATGCCCAGCCGGTCCTCTCCACCGCGCATCTGGCGGCGCAGCAAGTGGAAATACTGGGCAGGAGTGGTGCAGTTCGCTACCTGCATGTTGTTTTCCGCGCACAAGGTGAGGAAACGCTCGATGCGGGCGCTCGAATGCTCGGGTCCCTGCCCCTCGTAGCCGTGCGGCAGCAGCAGGACGAGTCCACTGGGCTGGCCCCATTTGGATTCGGCCGCCACGATGAACTGGTCAATCATGACTTGCGCGCCGTTGGCGAAATCGCCGAACTGCGCTTCCCACATGACCAGACTCAGGGGGTCGCCGAGGCTGTAGCCGAATTCGAAGCCCATGACCGCGAACTCGCTCAAGGAACTGTCGATGACGTCAAACCGCGCCTGGTTCTCATCCAGGTTGCTCATAGGGATGTAAAGTTCCCCGGTCTCGGCGTCATAGAGTTCCAGGTGCCGCTGGGAAAAGGTGCCGCGGGCGCTATCCTGGCCGCTGAGCCGGACGGGGGTTCCCTCGATCAGCAGGCTGGCGAAGGCGATCGCTTCCGCGGTGGCCCAGTCGATGGGTCCGCCGGCGAGCACCTCCTTTCTCTTCTCGAGGAAGCCGCGGAGTTTGGGATGCAGATGGAAGGAGTCAGGCAGGTTGGTAATGCCGCGAAGGATCTTTTCCACGGTTGCCTGATCCACAGCCGTGGTGGCTTCGGCGGGCAGCGGCCATTCGGGCTCGACGGGACTCAGTTCCTGAACCTCGAAGGTCTCCTCTTTCCTCTGGCCGGCTTCAAACGCCTGGGTCAGCTTGAGGGTGTACTGCTTCCGGATCTCTTCGAGTTCCACGCTGGTGATCAAGCCTTCGCGAGTCAACTTCTCGGCGTAGATTGTGGCCACCGAAGGATGTTGCCGGATCTTGCGGTACATGAGGGGCTGCGTGTAGCTGGGGTCGTCGCCCTCGTTGTGCCCGTGGCGGCGATAGCAGAACATGTCGATGACGACATCCTTGTTGAACGCCTGGCGATACTCGAGGGCGAGTTCCGCGGCGCGGATGCAGGCGTCGGGGTCGTCGCCGTTGACGTGGAAGATGGGAGCCTGGACGGTGCGGGCCACGTCGGTGCAGTACTGGGTGGAGCGGGATTCGTACGGGTTGGTGGTGAAGCCGATTTGGTTATTGATGATGAGGTGGATGGTGCCGCCCGTGGTGTAGCCATCGAGTTGTGAAAGGTTGAGAGTTTCGGCCACCACACCCTGTCCGGCGAACGCCGCATCGCCGTGAACGAGGATCGGGATGACACGTTCGCGCTTCGTGTCGCCGAGGCGATCCTGTTTCGGCCGCACAATGCCTTCGACGACGGGATCCACCGCCTCGAGATGGCTCGGATTCGGCGATACGGATACCTTGATCTCGGCGCCCTTGGGCGAGGTGTGAACTCCGCTTGCGCCGAGGTGGTATTTGACGTCTCCGGAGCCCTGCATGGCGTTCGGATCCAGTTCGCCTTCAAAGGCGGAGAAGATCTGCGACATCGGCTTGCCGACGAGATTGGCGAGCACGGTGAGGCGGCCGCGATGCGCCATGCCGATGACGACTTCGTTGACCCCCTTGTCCGCTCCCTGGGAGAGGACGGAATCCAGAATCGCGATGGCGGATTCGGAGCCTTCCAGGGCGAACCGTTTTTGTCCGATGAAGCGCGAATGCAGGAAGTGTTCGAAATGTTCGGCTTCCACCAACATCTGGAGGGTGCGGCGGCGCGCTGACTTGTCGAGCGGCCAACTGTTGGCCTGCGGTTCCATGTTCTGCTGCAGCCAGCGCTTCTGCTCCGGATGCTGAATGTTCATGTACTCGCAGCCGATTTTGCCGCAGTAGGTGCCGCGGAGCGTTTCCAGGATCTCGCGGAGAGTGGCTACCTGCAATCCGTCCTCACCGTAGGCGCGGCCGAGAGTCCCCGTGAGGAACTCGCGATCGAGGTCCCAGATGGTGAGCCCGTAGGTGGCAGGGTCGAGTTCCGGATGATACTGCGGCTCGGAGCCAAGGGGATCGAGATCGGCGATGAGGTGGCCGCGCACCCGGTAGGCGTTGATGAGCTGCAGAACGGCGGCGTGTTTGGCTACTTCCTGGGAGTGGGGTACTTGTCCCCCGTATCCGGGCATCGCCTCCACCTTGTCCTCTTCCCAGCGCACGGGGTGGTAGGGAAGCTTGAGATCCGCAAAAATGGATTTGTAAAAATCGTGCTCGCCCTGGAGGAGTTCGTGCATGAAGGCGAGGAAGGCTCCTGATTCGGCCCCCTGAATCACCCGGTGATCGTAGGTGCAACTGACGGCCATCACTTTGCTGATACCGAGCATGGAACGCATGCTGGGCGAGACGCCCTGGTACTCGGCCGGGTAGTCTATGACTCCGGTGGCGATGATGGCGCCCTGTCCCAGCATCAGCCGGGGCATGGAACCGAAAGTGCCCACCGTGCCGGGGTTGGTGAGCGAAATGGTGGTTCCCTGAAAATCGGCCAAAGCCAGCTTCCCGGTGCGGGCGCGGGAGACCAGGGCGTCGAACTCCTGCATGTACTGTTGGAAGTCGATGTGCCCGGCGTTCTTGATGGAGGGAACGACGAGAGAGCGGTTGCCGTCCTTGCCTGCTATATCGACAGCAATGCCGAGGTTGATCTCCGAGCGGGTGACGCGATGCGGCTCGCCATTGATTTCCGTGTAGGCGCTGTTGATGTTGGGGTATTTGCCGAGGGCCTTGACAATCGCCCAGGCTACCAGGTGCGTGAACGAGATCTTGCTCTTGCCGGTGAGGGTTCGGTGTTGGTTGAGGATGCGCCGGTTTTCCTCCATCACCTTCACGGGAATAATCCGCTGAGAACTCGCCACCGGGATGGATAGCGACTGATTCATGTTCTCGGCGATTTTCGCGGCCGCTCCGCGCAGAATGACGGTCTCGCCCACCGTAGGGATAGAAGGAAGCGCGGGAGCAGGTTTTGCCGGCGGCGGAACCGCGGCCGGCGCAGGACCGCCGTTGGGAGTGACGCCGTTCTGGCGCCGGTCCTGGAAGACGTCGTTCCAGCTTGCGTCCACCGTGTGGCGGTCATGCAGGTATTGCTGGTAGAGTTCGTCCTCCAGCCAGCTATTGACAGTCGGGGAATCGGGTTCTTGTGACATCGAAAATGGCTTTGGGCAGGCCCCTCGCGGAGTTACGCGGCCCTCGCCGCCTCCATGTTTCATCATACTAAGAGAAGCGCCGGGAAGGCAGGAATCCCTGCCACCCATCGGTTGTCCCGCGGCCGGGCCGGGTTGAGTGACCGGGCTTGAGAGGAGTTACGGCTGGATACACGAACAGCGATGGAAGATCACTCTCTTCCCCGGCGGGACCGAAATTCAGCCAGCATTAACCGCTAAACAAAAATAGGGATCTCCCAGTTGACTTCCTTCGTGAAGAATTCGAGTCGCTACCTACTACTATCGCAGATTTTGCGGTGGAAGGTGTGACTCGAAGGGGACGGGCCACAGGATACAGCGGGAAGGGCCGGGAGCGGCGAGGAGGCGGGTTGCTGGTCGAGTTTGGTGGAGGGTGGTCAATAGCCCGGGCGGGGGCCGCGTAGCTCCGGATTTGCGTAATTGTAATTCCCAAACATCATAGATAAAACATAACTTACGTCCCATCTATCATCTGCAAATACGTCATTGACTTCAATTATTTTTGGACTGAAAATAATTAAAGATCCGCTAAAGGAGTCTTTGCGTATGCACAAAACAAAGCTACCCCTACTACTGGGGGTACTCTTTTCATTCGCCTGGACCGCCGGCGCTCAGGAAGTGAGCGCGGGCTTGACAGGGAAAATAACAGACCCGAGTGGCGCCTCGATAGTCGGCGCGAAAGTGACAGCCAAGGATATGCAGCGCGGCACCGAGTGGCCCACTACGTCCCTGGATGACGGGTTTTACGCATTTCCACGCATCCCGGTCGGCACCTATGAACTGCGCGTCGAGGCCGCCGGATTCAAGACGTTCGTTCAGAGCGGCATTGTGCTGGAAGTGAACCAGCGCGCCCGTCTGGATGTACCCATGCAACTGGGCGGCATTACGGAAACGGTGACCGTGTCCGGCGACGCACCTCTTTTGCAGACGGATTCCACGCAGGTCGGATCCGTCATTTCTTCGAAAACCATCGTCAACACTCCGCTGATCAGCCGCAATCCAATTGCGCTGACGCTGCTTGCCCCCGGCGTGACGACACCGAACCCCTCCGGCTTCAACAGCGGTGTACGGACCGCGGGCGGCGGCCGCCCCTACGTGAATGGAAACCGCGAGGAGGCGAACAATTTCCTCCTGGACGGCGTGGACAATAACCAGACAACCGACAACCTGAGTTCGTACCAGCCGAATCTCGATGCCATTGCCGAGTTCAAGATGATCACCAACAACGCCTCGGCGGAGTTCGGCAACTTCCAGGGCGGCATCATCAACGTGGTGATCAAGTCGGGAACCAACCAGTACCATGGCAATGCCTTTGAATACTTCCGCAACGACAAGTTGAACGCGAACAACTGGGGCCGCAACTGGCAGGGACTTCCTCTGACCGCGCAGCGGTGGAACCAGTTTGGCGGCACCTTCGGCGGGCCGGTGCGCAAAGACAAGCTGTTCTTCTTCGCCGATTACCAGGGGTTGCGCCGTGCCACGCCTCCCAGCGTCTCCGGTACCACACTCATGCCCACGCCGTGGCGTAGCGGCGATTTCTCGAACCTCCTCAATGCGACGTACGCCGGCGGCGCCGCCATCCAACTCTACAACCCATACGCGGTGGGTGCGGATGGGATGCGCGCCCCATACCCGAACAATCAGATCCCGGTGAGCCAGTTCAATCCGGTGATCCAGAAATTGTTCGCGGACCAGAGCCTCTATCCGCTTCCGACGATTGCCAACACCACGCGGATCTCGGATGTGAACTATCTTTACTCGAGCTCCAGTTACGTGAAGAGCGACCAGGGCGACTTCAAGCTCGACTGGAAAATCACCGACAAGGACGATTTCAGCGGACGGTATTCGAATGGGCGCCAGGACCAACCCGGAGTCAATACGGCTCCCTACCTTTACAACAGCTTCAACATCGCCCCCTTCCAGAATGGCGTGATCAACTGGACCCGCACCATCAGCGCGAGTCTGGTGAACGAAGCACGGTTCGGTGTCAACAACATCCTGCTGAATAACGGCGGCCAGGACAAGGGACTCGGAGACATCGCGGCCAAACTGGGAATTCAGAGCGCCGGGAGCGGCCTGCTGTCTCTCCAGGGTTTCGCCTATATATCCAGTCTCGGCAACGCCAACATCGGCACACAGCAACTCTTTGCGGCAACCACCTACCACTATGCCGATAACCTGACCATCATACGTGGGCGGCACATGATGAAGACCGGCGGCCAAGTTCTGCGGCAGGATCAGAACGCATTCTACGCGGGCAACAACGGGCGCACCGGTTACATCAGCTTCAGCGGCCGCTTTACGGCGGCCAACGCCGTCAGCCCGGGCGGGAAGCAAGTGGGCGAGGCGGATTTCGTCCTTGGGTTGCCGACGGATCTTGGCCGCGGCCTGAGCACCGGCACGTGGGGCCATCGCAAGACGATCTATGGCTTCTACTTCCAGGATGACTGGCGCGCCACGGACAACCTCACGCTCAACCTCGGGCTGCGTTGGGAATACCACACGCCTCTGGTGGAGGTGAAAGACCGGCAATCCAACTTCGATCCGTTCACGGGCCAACTCGAACTCGCAGGACAAAACGGCAACAGCCGCGCTTTGTACAACGGGTTCAAGAAGGACTTCCAACCTCGCGTCGGCTTCGCCTACACGCCCAATGTCCTTAGCAAGAAGTTGGTGGTTCGCGGCGCCTACACCATCTCCTCGTTCATGGAAGGAACCGGCACCAATCTCCGGCTGCCTCTGAACCCGCCCTTCAACTCCGAGTTCCAGGCGTTGTATAACACGCCCAGCGACATCCTTCCGAAGACGACGCTCGATCAGGGGCTTTCGGGTCTCAACCCGAAGGATCCTTATGTCGGCGCGACCATCCGTCTGTGGGATCCGAATGTACGCCCGGCCAATACGCAGCAGTGGAACTTCACGCTCGAATACCAACTGCCTTCGAGCACGGTGTGGACCGTGGGATATGTCGGCCAGCACGGCACGCATCTCATCGTTCCCATGCCGTATTTCCAGAAGCAACTGCTGAACGGACAAATCCTGCCGAGTCCCTACCTCTCCGGCAATCCGGCTTTGGTGAGCAAGATCGCCCAGATTTCGGGCACCGAGTCGGCGGGGAACCAGCAATACCACGGGTTGCAGACGACGCTGCGCAAGCGCTTCAGCGCCGGTCTCGAGTACAGCGTTGCGTATACCTTCTCCAAGGGGATGAGCGATGCGATCGGCTACTACGGAGAAGGCGGCCAGGCAGGCGGCCAGTCCGCATACATGCAGAACCTCTATGACCGCCGCGCGGAATGGGGACCCACCTATTTCGATATCAAGCATAATTTCGTCACATCGTTTGTTTACAACCTTCCGGTGGGACGCAAGATGAAGTTCGGGGCCAACATGAACCGTGCACTCGACGGCATTATCGGCGGGTGGCAACTGGGCGGCATCTATACGGCGCACTCGGGTTTCCCGCTCACCATCAAGATGAGCGGCGACCCCTCCGGCACGTTGGCGCGCAGCTTCCGCGCAAACGTGATCGGGACACCGAACGATCCGCACCTGATCGGACCGAACGTCAAGTACCTTGATCCGACCGCCTACGCCGTTCCGGCGGCGCGCACCTTCGGCAACGCCGGCGTCGGTATTGTGCGCGGGCCGGGCATGAGCCGCCTGGATCTCTCCATCGGGAAACGCTTCCCCATCGGCGAGACCAAGTGGTTCGAACTGCGCGGCGAGGCGTTCAACCTGACGAACACGCCCATCTTCTCGAGCCCCGCCTCGCAGGTTATCACCTCTTCGGTCTTCGGAGAAATCCGCAGTTCGCAGGGTGAGCGCAACATGCAGGTGGTGGCGAAGTTCAACTTCTAAGCCTTGTTCATCAGGGAGTGTAAGAGCGCAAAGAAAGGGGGCTGAAGAAGCCCCCTCTTTTTTTTCGCGTCTGCTTCCTCCGCCGGGCAGGCCCACTTTTACCACGTCACTTGTAGAGTGTTCATCAGCGGCAAGCAATGTGCCGCCAGCGCACATGTTCACGCTCGTTTGACCGTAGGACGGGAGCGGAGATAGAATCCCACGCATGAAGAGTGGATTAGTGTTGGCGTTGTTGTGTGGCGCAATGTTGGCGGCGGAACCGCTCCGGGTGAGCGTCTATACGACAGCGGGGGACATTGGCCGGTATTTGAAGACCGAAGATGGGCGGATGAAAGCGGCGGCGGCGATGAAGGGGCTCGGCGTATCGCGGGTGATATTGGAGGGGCGGCGGGGGGATGAGTATGTCGACGCGGCCACGATGCGGGCGGTGCGGGATTGGATGACGGGGCAAGGGTTCGCGGTGGCGGGCGGGATCGCAACGGTTCCCGGGAAGAGCTTCGGGGTGCGGCAGAACGAGAGTCTGGGTTGGTTGAACTGGCAGGCGGCAAAGACGCAGGCGGATGTGGCGGGCTTTTTCCGTGAGAATGCGCCGCTGTTCGACGAGTTGATCGTTGATGATTTCTATTGCACGGCGGACACGTCCCCGGAATCGGAAAGAGCGCGGGGCAGCCGGAGTTGGGGGGAGTACCGGAGAGATCTGTTGACAGGCCTGATCGAGCCGATGATGATCCGGCCGGCGAGGGAGGCGAACCCGAAGGTCCGGCTTACGCTCAAGTATCCGCAATGGTACGACCGGTTCGAGAAGTTCGGATACGATCCGCCGCGGATGTCGCCGAAGTTCGATCGGATCTGGGTGGGCACCGAGGTGAGGAACCCGGAGACGCAGCGGATGGGGTTCGCGCAGCCGACGATGGGGTACATGAATTTTCGATGGCTGCGGAGTGTGTCGGGCGAGAAAGTGGAAGGCGCGTGGTTCGACCATATCGAGTGCACTGCGCGGAACTTCGTGGATCAGGCCTATGAGAGCGTGCTGGCCGGCGCGCGGGAGTTGACGTTGTTCCACCTGGGAGATGTCGTGGAAGGGCACCCGGGCCACGAGTTGTTCCGAACAGCGCTGCCGGAGCTGAAGAAGCTGGCGGAGAGGGTCCAGGGGAGGCAGGTGCGGGGCGTGGCGTACTACAAGCCGGCGGGCAGCAACGCGGACGGCAACCTGTGGCTGATGGATTACCTCGGCATGTTGGGGATCCCGATCGTACCGGCGGCAGAGTATCCCTTCCACAGCCGCGTGGTGATTCTGGGTGTGCAAGCGGCGGCGGATTCGAGCATTGCGGAGAAGGCGGCGCGCCACCGGAAGCAGGGCGGAAAGATCTTCGTCACGCCGGCGTTTGCGCAGAGGGCGCCGGGGCACTGGACCGTGCTGGATGTGCGGACTTTCACCGAGCAGGACTACAAGGACACCGGGGAGTGGCTGCTCCCGCCAAAGAAGCTGGCGTGGATGGAGAAAACCCGGGAGGAGGCGGATGCGTTTCGAAAGCCGCTGCTGGATGGACTGGGGTTGCGGTTTTCGGCGCCGGCCCGGGTGGCTCTGATCGATTTCGGCGGCGAATATTGCGTGTCGAATTTCCGCGGCGAGGCGGTGGAAGTAATGCTGAACGGGAAGAAGCTCGGCCTGCCGGCGCACGCGGTGCGTTGGGTGGGCCGTTAGACTCCCATGTGTCAACGAAGCGGGGCGCGAATTGGTTGGCCGGGGTGGGCTCCGGGGACGAGTTTGCCGCCGCGGACGGTGAGGCGGCCGCCGATGAAGACGAAGCGGACGCCTTCGGAGAATTGGGCAGGGTTTTCGTAGGTGGAGTGGTCCGTGATGCGGTCCGGATCGAAGACGGTGATGTCGGCATCGGCTCCCACGCGGATGCGGCCTTTGTCGCGCATTTGAGGGACGCGTGTCTGGAGACGTATGGCGGGCATGAGGGTCATCTTGCGGATGGCGTCCATCAGCGGGAGGGCATGTTCCTGGCGAACGTAGCGGGAAAGGACCCGGGAAAATGTACCGGAGGAGCGGGGGTGGCCGGTGTTGTTTTTGATATCGAAGCCATCGGAGGCGATGAGGGTGAGCGGGCTGAGGATGGCGAGGCGGACGCGCTCTTCGGTGTTGGAATGGATGATGACGTTGCCGCCGATCTTGCGGTATTTGAGGAACGTCTCGCGAGTGAGCCGTTCGCCGGTGGCGGTCCACTGGACCCTTTGGTAGTCTTCGGGGGCGCGGTCCATCCATGAGTCGAAGACGGCGGATTCGATGCGCGTGGAGCCGGCGGTGTAGGGGTAGGCTTCGGTGGTGACGTCGAGTCCGCGGGAACGGGCTTCGGAGATGATCTCAAGCATCTGGGCGGTGGCGTCCTGCCCGCTCGAGTTGACGTGGACAACATGGAGGGGCGCGCCGGTGACGGCGGAGGCGGCGATGACTTCGCTGAGGCCGCGGATACGGTCGGTGGAGGCAAGGGCGGCGCTCGAGGCGCCGCGGATGTGGACGTGGACGGAGGCGTGGTACTTGGCGGCGAGCCGGAACATCTCGAGGATTTCCCAGTAGGTGGCGGCGTCCGTGTATGCGGCTCCAATTCCCATGGCGGGGGCTCCGCGGCGGAGACCTTCTTCGACGAGTTTCTTGATCTGTTCGATTTCAACCGCGGTGGCGGCGCGGTGGGCGGCGGGCCCGGCGGGGAGGAAAGAGCCGGGGTCGTGCATGACGGCCATGCGGACCGGCGCATGGCCGATGGAGGCTCCATAGTTGAGGATGGATTTTCCGGCGCGGGCGGCGTACCAGGCGTCGATGTCCGCGGTACCGACCTCGAGTTCGAGGGCGGAGGTGACTCCGTCCATGACCTGATAGCGGCCGGTTTCGGGATCCTGGCCATGCCAGTGGAGGTCGATGAAGCCCGGGCAGACGACCAGGCCTCGAGCGTCGATGGTGGCGCGGCCGGTGAGAGGGGATTGGCTGACGGCGGCGATTTTTCCGCCGTTGATTCCGATGTAGCGTGGAGCATCGAGGTTCGATTCGGGGTCAAGGACGCGGCCTCCGGCGATGACGGTGTCGAAGGTTTGCGACTGCGCGAGGAGGGCGGGCAGGAGAAGGAAGAGGATCCGCATGCGGTTAATCCTTGCGATTGGCGTTGCTGATCTGAACGAGGTCTTCGCTTCCGGAGGTGGGTTTGGGAGGAGAGAGGAGGCGGGCGGGGAGCTTGCGGAGGTAGGTGAGGCGTTCGACGAGGGGAAGGAGTTTGCGAACGGTTTCGCCGTGGAGCACGAGGCTGCCCGCGACGAGGATGGGATGGGGGATGGTGACGCAGCAGCGGGCACAGATGTCGATTTCGTGGGCGCGGCCAGTGGTGTGGAGCTTGCGCATGCGCTGCATTTCCGGGCCGTTGAAGATGGAAGGCAGATCCTGGGCGGCGATGTTCCCCACCGGCTTGCCATCGAGCATGTAGCTTTGGCAGCAGGGGTAGACGTCGCCGTTGTGCTTGACATACATGGGACCGCGCCATAGGTAGTGGCAGGGGTGCCGCCAATCGGAGGAGTCGTGGCCGGCGGTGGGGCGCATGAGGTTGGTTTCGTCTTCCTTGATGCGGACCTGGTCCACGCCGGGGACAGCGCTCCAGAAGCGGACGAAGTCCTCGACTTCGGAGGCATTGCGCTCCATGCGCACCATCTGGGCGACGATCTGGATGGGGACGCGGCGTTCGTGCTTGAGTCTGGCGAAGCGGACGAAGTTGTCGCGGACTTTCTCAAAGCGCGCGCCTTTGCGGTAGAACTCGTAGCTTTCCTTGGTGGCTCCATCGAAGCTCATGGTGACGTGCTTCAGCGGGGTGGAAAGGAGACGGAGGGCGGCGTTTTCGTCGAGGAGGGTGCCGTTGGTGGAGAGGAGGGTGGAGATGCCGTGCGTTTCGCAGTAGTGGATGCGGTCAAAGATCTGAGGATCGAGGAGTGGTTCGCCGAGCCCGATGAGCATCATGTGCTCGGCCGTGTGCCCGGATTCCCGGACGAGCCGCTCGAAGATCTCGCCGGACATGTCCTCTTTAGGCTGCTTGTGGGTTTCGCGGGGACACATGGGACAGTAGAGATTACACTTGGCTGTGGTCTCGACGATGTATTCCACCGGCAGCGCGCGCACATTGGAGCGCCGGGTGAGGTAGGCCCACAGCAGTTTGGCTCGGTTCCAGGCCCGCATGGCGAAACATATATTGTAGCGGGCAGGGAGAGGAAGGAATCTTGAATAGAGTGGATAAGCGTGTGCAGCAGTTGAATGAGCGTCCGTTCCGGAAGGAGGGGAAGTACGTCCTGTACTGGGCGCAGGTGAACCGGCGAGTGGAATCGAATCACGGGCTGCTCTATGCGGCGGAGCTGGCGAACGAACGCGGGATTCCGGTTTTGTTTTATGAAGGGTTGACGTGCAGCTATCCGTATGCGAATGACCGGATGCACACGTTTGTGCTGGAGGGTGTGCCGGAGACGGCGCGGCGGGCGGCGCGGCTGGGGATTGGATACTGCTTCCATTTGCGGAGAAGGCAGGCGGATCCGGACGACGCGGTGTACCGGCTGGCGCGCGAGGCGGCGGCGGTGGTGACGGACGACTATCCGGTGTTTCTCGCACGGCGGCATAACGCGTCGGTTCCGGAGAAGGTGGACATTCCGTACTTTGCTGTGGACTCGAGCTGTATTGTGCCGATGGCGGAGATGACGAAGCGGGAGTGGGCGGCGTATACGATCCGGCCGAAGATCGGGAGGCTGATGTCGAAGTGGCGCCGGGCGGCTCCGGAGGTGAAGGTGAAGCGCGCCTTTGAAGGCGGGTTGCCTGAGCTTCACACGGTGGTGACGGAGGAGAACGTTGGTGAACTGGTGAGCGGGTGCGAGATTGACCACAGCGTGAGGCCGTCGTTGAGCTATCGGGGCGGGCGAGCGGCGGCGGGGCGGCGCCTGCGCGTGTTTGTCGAGGAGAATTTGCGGTTGTACGCGCGGGAGAAGAACGAGCCCGCGGCGCATGCGACGAGCAACCTCAGCCCGTATCTGCATTTCGGGCACATCAGTTCGCTCGAGGTGGCGCTGGCGGTGCGGGAGTACGCCAAGGAGCACCAGTTGATCGCCGAGGAGTTTCTGGAAGAGCTGATTGTCAGAAGGGAACTCGCGTTCAACTATGCGCGCTTCAGCGAGGATCCATCTTCGTTTGAAAATCTTCCCGAGTGGGCGCGGAAGACGCTGTCGAAGCACGCGATGGACAACCGGGAGCCGTGCTATGGGCGGGAGGAGTTCGAGCGAGCCCAGACGCACGATTCGTTGTGGAACGCGGCGCAGAAGGAGTTATTGCTGCGGGGCAAGATCCACGGGTATTACCGGATGTACTGGGGCAAGAAGATTATCGAATGGTCGCGGACGCATCAGGATGCGCTCGAGACAATGATCTACCTACACGACCGGTACGCGCTGGACGGGCGGGATCCGAACACGTACGCGAATATTCTATGGTGTTTCGGGCTGCATGACCGGCCGTGGGGAGAGCGGGAGGTGCTGGGGACTGTGCGTTATCTGTCGCTCGATGGGATGAAGCGCAAGACGGACGTGGAGGCATACCTTCGGGAGATCCAGCAGATGGAGAGCACCGGTGTGGATCCGTTTCGCATACAATGAGGGCGCAATCGATGCGGGTAATACTGACGGGAGCGAGCGGATTTCTGGGACGGGCCGTGGGGAAGCGGCTGGCGGAGGCCGGACATGAACTGCTGGTGTTAGGGCGCCGCGCTCCGTCGTGGCTGAGGGTTGGGGACGGATTTCACAGGTGGGATGCGATGGACGATGCCGCGCCTGTGGAGGCATTGGAGGGGACGGACGCAGTGGTCCACCTGGCGGGAGAGCCGGTGGCGCAGCGGTGGACACAAGCGGCGAAGCAGCGGATTCAGGGGAGCCGCGTCGAGGGGACCCGGGCGCTGGTGGAGGCGATTTCGCGGTTGAAGGCGCGGCCGAAGGTTCTGGTATCGGCATCGGCCATTGGTTATTACGGGGACCGGGGAGATGAGGTTCTGACGGAGGACTCGAGCCGCGGGGATGGGTTCCTGGCGGAGGTTTGCGCCGCGTGGGAACGGGAGGCTTCGAAGGCTGAGGAACTGGGGTTGCGAGTGAGCCGGGTGCGATTCGGGGTTGTGTTGGGAAGGGATGGCGGGGCGCTGGCGAAGATGCTGCCGCCGTTCCGGGCCGGGCTGGGAGGGCCAATCGGAAGAGGACGGCAGTGGATGAGCTGGATTCACATGGCGGACGCGGTGGGGATGTTGCAGTTCATCCTGGAAACACCGGAAGCAAAAGGGGCGTGGAACGCGACGGCTCCAATGCCGGTACGGAACGCGGAGTTCAGCCGCGCGTTGGGCGGCGTGCTGCGGCGTCCGGCGGTGTTTCCGGCGCCTCCATTCGTGTTGGGACTGGTGTTTGGGGAGATGTCCACGATGCTGACCGGGAGCCAGCGCGTGAAGCCGGAGGCGGCGCTCAAGGCCGGCTACCGGTTCGAGTATGCGGAACTCGAGGCGGCGTTGAAGGACCTGCTCACAACACGTTGATGGACCCGCGGCATTTGGGAGAGCCGCAACTGCAGACGTCGCGCAGGGGACTGCGATTGAATTTGTAGTCGACGGTAAGCTCTTCGCCCGGTTCGATGACGCGGCGGCTCATGTAGAGGATGTGGCCTTTGTGAATCCAGGCGCGCAGATTCGGATCGCAGGAGTGATTGATGTATTCGGCTCCGCTGCCGCCCACCGAGCCATCGATGGTCCAATAATCGTCCAGGGTGAAGAGATAGTGCATGGGGCGCGCATAGCGCTTCCTGGTTTCGGCGCGGCTGATGCGCTCTCCGGTGTACTCGATGACTTTGCGGCCTCGAGGGATGGGCTCTTCGGCGAAGACGCCGTAGCGGTGGATGGGAGAAGGAGCGACGCGGAGCCGGAAGCAGACATGTTGCGGATCGAGACGCGGAAGTTGGGGATCGAAGCGGCCGACGTGGTAGGAGACGACGGTCCAGGTGGTATCGCGCGTTCGTGCCAATGGACTAGAGTACCGTAGTATGCCGCGCATTCGTAATGCCACTAATGCCGATATTCCAGCGATCACGAGGATCTATGCGCACTATGTGAGCCACAGCGTAGCGACGTTCGAATTGACGCCGCCATCGGAGGAGGAGATGCGCCCGCGGATGGAGGCGTTGCGGGTGAAGGGATATCCCTTCCTTGTGTGCGAAGCGAAAGCGGGGCTGGCCGGGTACGCTTACGCATCGGCGTACCACCCGCGGCTGGCGTACCGGTTCACGGTGGAGGATTCGATTTACCTGGAGCCGGGACACACCGGAAAGGGCTATGGAACGCTGTTGCTGGAGGCGTTGATCGGAGAGTGTAAGGGGCGCGAGTTCCGCAGATGGTGGCGATTGTGGAAGGAGCGGGGAACACGGCATCGATCCGGTTGCATGAGAAACTGGGGTTCCGAATAGCGGGTGTGCTGAAGGAAGTGGGATACAAGTTCGAAAGGGCGGAGGATACGGTGATTCTGCAACGGGCTATCTCAGGGGGCTACCGAGGTTGAGAGGCGAGTGCAAATGACGTTGGCGGCCGGGATGTGCTAATACGGAGGAGTTGCGGGTCCTCGAAAAAATAGGCCGTGTGGCTGGGCGCCGATCCCTGATGCTGGCCGGGTTGCTTGTCTTCGCCTCTCTAACGGTTCTGATCTGGGCCGCCCTGCACCGGCGGCATTCGACTGTGTTGCGGGTAGGGTATTCGGACTACCCTCCATACATGCAGGTGCTGGCGCCTGGGAAGGCGTCCGGGTTTGCGGTGGAGATCTTTTCCGCGGCGGCGCGGCGGCGGCACATTCCCATCAAATGGATCGCGGTCGATTGGCCGGTAGACCGCGCGCTGGCAACCGGCGCGGTCGACATGTTCCCGTTTCTGGCCATCAGTGACGAGCGGCGGGGGAAGTTCGCAATGAGTCCGAGTTGGTGGGAGAGCAATCTCGGACTGGTGGCTCTGAAAAGCCGGGCACTGCCGATGGAAGGCGGGGAGGGGCTGCGGATTGCGGCCCGTGTTCCGTCACGGGAGGCAGCGGTGGCGCGGCAGGGATTCCCTGGCGCTTCGATTGTTGGAGTTTCGGATCACGAATCCGTAGTCACGGCGGTTTGCAGCGGGGAAGCGGATGCGGGAGTGGCGACGCACTCGTTGCTGTCGGAGTTATTGTCGGCAGGAGTGGCGCCATGCCGCGGGAATGCGCTGAAGGTGCAATGGTATCCGCAGTTGACTGTGCAGTACGCAGTGGCGGCGCGGCGGGAGTTTTCGAGCGAGGTGGAAGCGCTGCAAAAGGAGATCGTCAGGCAAGCCATCGACGGCTCGATGAGAGCCGCGGCGCTGCGTTACGGATTGCACCCCACAAACCAGATGAGCCTGTTCCGGGACCTGGTGAGCATCCGGGACTACAACGTCATTCTAGGCGTGACGGTGCTGGTGTTGAGCGTGATTCTGGCGACAATCTTCTGGCAGAACCGGCGGGTGAGGCAGGCGCGTCTGGCGGCGGAGCGGGCGCGGCGGCAGGCGGAGCAGGCGCTGGCGGCGAGGACGCAGTTCATTGCCAATGTCAGCCACGAAATCCGGACGCCGCTGAACGGGATACTGGGGATGACGGAACTGCTGCTGGCGAGTCCGCTCGACGAGGCGCAGCGGGAATATACGGAAGCGGTGAACATCTCGGGGCAGGCGCTGCTGGGGATGATCAACCAACTCCTGGACTTTTCGAAGATTGATGCGGGGAAGATGGACCTGGAGCGCACGGAATTCTCCCCCTTGCATGTGGTGGAAGAGATCGCGACGCTATTTTCGGCCAAAGCGGCGGAGAAGAACCTCGAGATCGTGAGCGTGGCGCATCCGATGATGCCGCGGACTGTGGTAGGGGATGCGGGACGATTGCGGCAGGTTTTATCGAACCTGACGTCGAACGCGATCAAGTTTACTGAGTCGGGGTCCGTGCTGATTGAGGCGTCGCTGATAGAGCGAAGCGCATCGATGACGACGCTGCGGTTTGTGGTGGAAGATACGGGAATCGGCATACCGGCAGCGTTCCATGAGAAGCTCTTTGAGCCGTTCTCGCAGTTGGATACGTCCTCGACGCGGCGATTCGGCGGGACGGGGCTGGGGTTATCCATTTGCCGGGAACTGGTGCACCTGATGGGCGGCTCGATCGGGTTCGATGGGGAGCGTAAGCAGGGGGCGTCGTTCTGGATTACGATACCGTTTAGCCTGTCGCGGGCGTCGACGGACACGATGATGCGGCTGGCGAAGGGCGGGCTGCGGATTCTGTGTGTGGATCCGAACCCGCATGTGCGGCGTGCGTTGAGGATTCAACTGGAGACGTGGGGGGCGTCCGTATTAGAAGCGTCCAGCCTGGCGGAGGCGGAAGGCGTGGCGGAAAAGACGTTTCATTTGGCGTTTCTTGGAGGGGACCAGCCGCTCAAGAAGTTTCGTGAGCGCTTCGAGGGGTGCATTCCCATCGTGCTGGTATCACCAAGAGCAGGGAGCGGAATCGCGGCGCGATCTGAGGAAGGCGCGCACTTTCTCCATAAACCCGTCCGGCAACTGCCGCTGTGGAATTGTATTTTGCAGGCGATCGGCAATCTTCCGGCGGGGACTGAGCCGCAGGGCGCGGGTTATCCGGCAAATGGGGCGCGGGTCCTGGTGGTGGAGGACAATACGCTAAACCAGAAAGTGATTGTGCATTTCCTTCACCGGTTGGGCTGTGAAGCGACGGTGGTATGCAACGGTCAGGAAGCGGTGGAGATTGCCGCGCGCAAGGCATTCGATTTAATCCTGATGGACTACCAGATGCCGGTGTTGGACGGGGTTGCGGCGACGCGGCAGATCCGGTCGCGGGAGAAGCCGGAGAGGCGCACGCCGATTATTGCATTGACGGCTGCGTCGCTGCCGCAGGACCGGGAACTGTGTGAGGAAGCGGGGATGGACGGATTTCTTAGCAAGCCGGTGGCCTTTGACAGCCTGCGGGCGGTGATCGAGACTCTGCCGGCGGCTTCGACGAATCCGACGTGAGTGCCGGGGGACCCAAAGATGGGAGCGGCGGAGCGGATATTCATTGGCGCGGACGGGAAAGCGCGCTGTTCGTGGTGCAAGGCGTCGGCGGAGTACATCCGCTATCACGATACGGAGTGGGGATTTCCGGTGATGGAGGACCGCCGGCTGTTTGAGAAGATATCGCTCGAAGGGTTTCAGGCAGGGCTGAGCTGGTTGACGATACTGAACAAGCGGGAGGCGTTCCGGGAGGTATTCGCGGGATTCGACTACCACGTGGTGGCGCGCTTCGGGTCACGGGAAGTGGAAAGGCTGTTGAGTGACGCACGGATCGTGCGGCATAGGGGGAAGATTGAAACGACGATCGGGAATGCGCGTCTGGCTTGCGAGCTGGAATCGGAGTTCGGTTCGTTGCGGGCCTATTTTTGGGGGTTTCAGCCGCGGGAAGCGAACGTGTTGTCAAAGGACTTGAAGCGGCGGGGGTGGAGGTTCGTGGGTCCGGCGACGGTGCATGCATTCATGCAGGCGATGGGCCTGGTGAACGATCACGCGGAGGGGTGCTTTGTGAGGGCGGAGGTGGAGGAAGCGCGGCGCGCCCTGGAGGAGTCGCCGCGCTAAACAGGTCAGACGACGGCGACGGGATTGGACAACTCGCCGATGCCCTCGATGGAGACGGAGCAGATATCGCCGGGCTGCAAGGCGGCGTCTTCCTTGACAATGATCCCGGTGCCCGTACACAGCACGGAGCCGGAGGGGACGGGATTGGCGCGGTAGAGGTATTCGATGAGGGTCTCGAGTTTGCGATGGAGTTGCGAGGTGTTTGCGGTTCCGTCGAAGATGAGCGCGTCGCCTCGTTTGATGGTGCAGCGCACCTGCTTTCTGTAAGGATCGCCGAATTCATCGGGGGTCACGATGTAGGGTCCCAGCGCGCAGCAGGCGGTGTAGACCTTGGATTGGGGGAGATAGAGCGGGTTCTCGCGTTCGATGTCCCAGGCGGAGACGTCGTTGGCGGCGGTGAAGCCGAGGATGGCGCCCTTGGACCCAAGGACGACGGCAAGTTCCGGTTCGGGGGCGGTGAATTTGGAATCGGAGCGGATGCCGATGGGCTTGTTAAGACCCACGCAAACGCGAGCGGTGCCTTTGAAAAAGATTTCGGGGCGCGGTTCGCGGTAGACGTAGGCGTAGAAGCCTTCTCGAGTGCCGTGTTCAGCGTCGCGGAAACTGGCGCTCATCTCGTAGGTGCATCCACAGGCCCAAACCTCGCGGGGGTGGATAGGGATAATGGGCGGCGCCTGTTCGAAGTGAGAAGCGGCGTGACGCGCGGCCAGCAGGCCAAGATCCATTCCTTCCTTTTCGGAGCGTTCGATGAGACCCTGCATGGTGTAACCCGGAATGGGCCTCGCGCCGCTCTCATCGAACACGGCGGCAGTAATCTCTTTATTCCAGCGTATTTGTCCCAATTTCATTCGGTTTGCCTTATCAGTACTTGAGGTACACGGTCTTGTAGTCGCTATAGAAGTCGAAAGCAGCCGGACCTTGTTCCTTGGGGCCGAAGCTGGAGTCCTTGGTGCCGCCGAAAGGCAACTGATATTCGACACCGGCGCTGGGAAGGTTCACGGTGAGCAGGCCGGCCTCCATGCGGTAGATGTATTCGTAGACGCGGGAAAGGTGGGTGGTCTGGATGGAAGCCGAGAGGCCGAAGGGGATGTTGTTGGCGATGCGCATGGCATCCTCGAAGTCCTTCGCGCGCATCACGGCAAGGACGGGGCCGAAGATCTCCTCCTGGGCGATGGTCATGTTCTCGGTAACGTTGCCGAAGATGGTGGGCTCGACGAAATAGCCCTTGTCGTAGGCTCCGCCGGTAAGGCGCTTGCCGCCAATGAGAGGCTCTCCAGCTTCCTTGCGGCCGATTTCGATGTAGCGGAGGTCGGTTTCGAGCTGGTCTTCATCGATGGCCGGGCCGATGTCGATTCCCTGTTCCATGCCGTTGCCGACCTTGAGCTTTTTGGTGCGTTCGACGAGGGCGGCGACGAACTTATCGTAGATGGAGTCCTCGACAATAGCGCGGCTGGTGGCGGTGCATTTCTGCCCCGTGGAGAAGAAAGCGGCGTTGGCGACGTTCTCGACGGCGGAATGAAAATCGGCATCGGCAAGGACGATGGTGGGATTCTTGCCGCCCATCTCGAGTTGGATGCGGAGGCGGCGTTTCGAGGCTTCGGCGTGGAGCCAGTTGCCGACCTGGCAGGAACCGGTGAAGGAAACGGCTTTCAGAGGAGGGGCGTCGACGAGGGCCTGGCCGAGCGCGCCGCCGGAGCCGGCGACGAAATTGACGACGCCTTTGGGGATGCCGGCTTCATGGCATGCCTCGACGATGCGCCATGCGCTCAAGGGAGAGGCGGAGGCGGGCTTGAGGACGATGGTGTTGCCGCAGATGAGAGCGGGGGCCATTTTCCAGGCGGGGATGGCGATGGGGAAGTTCCAGGGGGTGACGAGTCCGACGACGCCGATCGGTTTACGGATGGCGAACATGTGGACGCGCTCGCGCTCGGAGGGGACAAGGAAGCCGGGCATGCGCGAGCCTTCGCCGGCGAAATAGCGGAAGATGTTGATGGCGCGGCGAACCTCGCCCTTGGCTTCGGGAAGGGTCTTGCCTTCCTCGCGGGTCATCTCCTCGCCCAGTTGATGAAAGCGGCTCTCGAGGATGTCGGCCACTTTGAAGAGAAGGGCGCCGCGAGCCGGACCGTTCATGCCGGACCAGGCGGGGAGGGCGGCTTGGGCAGCGGCGGCGGAGTCATGGATGTCCTGCGCGGTCCCTTTCGCAAACAGGCCCACCACTTCATCGGTGTTGGCGGGGTTGCGGTTTTCGAACGTGGCGGCGGGGGTGCGCCATTCACCATTGATGTAATTCGGAAATGTAGTTGGCATCGTTTGTGTATCAGGTCAGAATCAGAATTTTACATTCGGCACGGCTCTGGAGCCGGGCTCGGTTTTGAAGTAGGCGTCGTTGCGAGCGAAGTGGAACAGTGACGCCGCGATGTTGTTCGGGAACAACTCAATGCTGGTATTGTATCGCTGAACCGTTTCATTATACTTGCGCCGCTCCTGGGCGATGCGGTTCTCGGTTCCGGCGAGCTCACGCTGCAGATTAAGGAAGTTCTGGTCGGACTTGAGAGTGGGGTAGTTTTCGACGACTACAAGGAGGCGGCCGATGGCTCCGTCAAGGGTCTGGTTGGCGTCGATCTTCTCCTGCGGCGTGCGGGCGGACATCAGTGCGGCGCGGGCTTTGGTGACGGAGTCGATGACGTTTTGTTCCTGTTTGGCGAAGCCTTTGACGGTTTCGACGAGGTTGGGGATGAGGTCGGCGCGGCGCTGGAGAGCGACGTCCACCTGCGCCCAGGATGCCTTGATGGCTTCACTCTGAGTGACGAGATCGTTTCGGATTCCGGCGAGCTTCATACCGAATCCGAGGACGATCAGGACGATGACGATGACAGTAATGAGGGCCGCTTTCATGTTTCCTCTTGTCTCCTGCGATGATTATTTCTCCAGACTGTCGATGCAGTCGATGACCCTGGAAATCTGGGCGATGTAACGGTCGAGCAGCGCGGGCGGATCTGCATCGCGCGGCCGGATTTTTTTCTGCCGCAAGGCGAGCACGCCGAGCAGAGGCTGCGGCTCGACGGCGAACCTTCGTTCCACTTCGTCGATGACGGCGATGCGTTGGGAAGGGGCGGGAAAACCGCCCAGGCGCAAGGCGTGGCGGAAGAGCAGGGTGAAGGTGGGAAGGGACTCGACGAGGAGCCGGGAGAGCAATTCCCTGTCCTCCATGACGCCCGCGGCCTTCTGACGGAGGCGGAGGAGCTTGGCGCGGAGCTGGTATTCCACCTGGGCGCGATAGAAGGAGTTGTCGATTTCGAGCGATTCGATGACATCGATCCCCGCAAGCACTTTGCGGCGTTCCTTCATGTCATGGAATTCGATGGGGAAGCAGTCCGTGGAGGCGCGAAGTTCTTCGTGGCTGAGCAGGAGAGGCGCGGGGTTTTCGTGCTTTCTCCACCAATGGAAGATAGGCTCGGAATCACGCAACTCGGCGAGGGTGACGCGGGAGAGGACGCAGAGAATATTGAGGTCCGAGAAAGCGCCGTTGTACTCCTCGGAAGCGCCGGAGCCATAGAGAATGAGGGAGACAAGACGCTCACCGAAGGTTTTCGTTACTCGCTGCGTGAGTTGTTCGAGCAGGTGTTGCATTCCGTGTCACCAATCGCTGTTGGCGCCTCCGCCTCCGGAGTCTCCTCCGCCGAAACCGCCGAAGCTATCACTAGAATCATAGCCGCCGAAGCCCCCGCCGGAACCGCTGCTCCAGCCGCCTCCGCCCGGAAAGAACCAGGGTCCCGAGGAAGGGCCAAAGCCGCCGCCGCGCCTTCTATTTATCCAAATTAGCAGGAGCACGATGAGGATCGGGATGAGGAGGGGGAAGTAGGCTTCCGGTTCGGGCCTGACTTCGCGCCGGCTGGGGAGGGTGACGTCGATGCTGACGTTTTTCGACTTTGCGATGATGCTGCCCAACCGATGAGTGGCCTCGAGCAGCGCGGAACCATATTCGCCTTGCCGGAGCAGGGGGCGCATGTTGTCGAGCAGTTCGCCGGCGAGTCCGTCGGGCAGGATGGGTTCGAGCCCGTAGCCGACTTCGAGGCGCATACGCCGGTCACGGACGGCAAGCAGGAGGAGAACCCCTTCGTTCTTGCCTTTCTTGCCGACGCCCCATTTACGAAAGAGGCTGTTGGCGACGTCTTCGATGGGCTCGCCCTCGAGGGAGGGGATGGTGACGATGGCGATTTCGGCGGAGGTGAGTTGCTCGACGCGGGCGCAGTAGCGTTCCATCTCGGCGCGGTGGGCGGGGTTGACCACCTGGGCGAAGTCGCTAAGGTAGCCCTGGGGTTGAAGGTTGGTGAAGTCGGCGGCGGAAAGGGAGAGGAGGAGGGCGCAGAGGAGAATGGGAAAACGGACGAGGGCGATGCGCTGCGTGTGCAAACTCACAGTTTAGCGGAAGCGGCAAACAGGGCATGTTTGGGCGATGGGCGGTCTTCGGGATTTCCCTTCGTCCGGCGGATTGCAACTGGAAGCAGGCAAGCCCGGCGATTGCCGGCCGCCCATTCGAGCCCATCGGTAACTTACTTCTTCGCGGCCGCCTCGAGCGCTTCCAATTCGCGCCCGGCCTCCACCCATTTGCCTTGCGCCGTCAGTTCGCGGTAGCGCTGCAAATGACGGCGCACCTCCTCGAGCCGCTTGCCGGCATCCGGAGCGGTCTGTGGCGCGGCGGCCGGCTGCGGAGCCCCGGGTTTGGCTTCGGCGGCGGGTGGAGGCGGGCTGAGGCCGGACAATTGCGCAATCGCCTGCTCGTAAGTATCGGCGTAGACCAGGGAGTTTCCGGTGGCAATGGCCACCTTCTTCAACTGCGGCATGCGGGCCTGGCTTGCCTGAATGTAAATCGGCTCGATGTAGACGAAAGTGTCATCGATGGGCAGCACGAGCATCTGGCCGCGCAGCACCTGGGAACCTTGCTGATTCCAGAGGCTAAGGTCCTTCGAGATATTCTGATCCTGGTTGATGCGCGCTTCGATCTGGAGGGGACCGAAGATGAGTTCCTGTTTGGAAAGCTGAAGAAACAGCAGTTCGCCGAGCTTATCGCCGTCACAGCGCGCGGCCATGAATCCGATCAGGTTGTCTTTATTGCGCGGCGTGAAAGGCAGCAGCAGCAGGAACTCGGGTTTCGATTCGCCGGGTAGCGTGGCTACGACATAGGTGGGCGCCACCGCCGCCGGACGCGATTCCTGTGAATTGATGAAACGGGCGACGTCCCAGGCGTCCTCCTTGTTGTAGAACGCCTCGGAATCGCGCATGTGGAAGGTGCGGTAGATCTCGGCCTGCACGCGGAACAGCATTTCCGGATAGCGGGCGTGTTCGCGCAGGTCGGCGGGCATTTCCGAGGCCTGGCGCAGGAGTTTCGGGAAGAGATGGGCGTAAGCCTGAATGATGGGATCCGAAGGATCGAAGATGTAGAGCTGGATGTTCCCGTCGTAGGCGTCGATGGTCGCTTTGACGGAATTGCGGATGTAGTTGAAGGATCCGAAGGAAGTGCTCACGGTTCGCGCGTAAGGGTGGGCCTGGGAAGTGGTATAGCCGTCGATCATCCACACCAGGCGTCCGGCGTTGGTGATCACCAGGTAGGGATCGCTGTCCCATTGCAGGAAGCCGGCCAGTTCGGAGACCCGCTCGCGAACGTTGCGGCGGATCATCATGCGGCTTTCCGGCGTGAGAAAGCCGGTGAGCAGGATATTCCCATCGGCATAGGAAATGGCGGCGGCAAGGCGCATCGCCAGGGACGAGATGGGGAAACCGCCCGTACCCTCGTAGCGGGTGTGCACGTTCTCGGCGCCCGAAGGATAGTTGAATTCCCGCTGCCCTGTGCGCACGAAGACAGGCTCATGAGTCACCTCGCCGTAGTACAGCTCCGGCCGGGTGAGCTTGAGGCTTTTCGTCTTCACCTCGAGCGGGGCGTTTTCGATGAACAACTGCGGCAGCCCGTCCGCGGTGATCCTGTTGGCTTCCGCCAGCACGACGCCATAGCCGTGCGTGTAGACGAAATGCGGATTCATCCACCGCGACCGGGCGTCGCCGCTCAACTGGTTCACATCGAGTTCCCGCGGCGTGAGCATCACCTGGCGCAGATGGCCGTCGATCGTGTAGCGGTCGACGTCGGTGTCGTGGAAGACGTAGTAGGGGCGAAGCGCCTGAATCTGGGTGACGGTATCATGGAACGCCCGCCAGTCCCACAGGCGGACGTTGTCGAGCAGGGGCCTGTGCTTTGCCGGATCGATGCGCGCGTCGAGGCTCGCGTGAAACTCCACTTCCCTTGCCCGGTGGTCCAGACCGTAGGCAGCGCGCGTGGCGGCGATATGGCGCTGGATGTAAGGCTTTTGGAGCGAGATCTCGTTCGGACGCACATAGACGGACTGCACCACCTGCGGGACAACGGCTTCAAACAGCACGGGGACCACCACGGCCACGCCCGCGATCATCCATTTCCGGCTCCAGACCATTGCGGCGCCGGCCAGACAACCCGCGATCGTGAGCCACCGCAAGGGCAGCCGGAACCGCTCATCGACATAATCAATGCCCACCATGAAGCTATGGTCGTGGGTGAGCATGTCATAGCGGTCCAGATACCGGTCGGCGGCGAGGGCGAGAAGAAAGATCAGAGCGACGGAGCGGAGAAAACCGGAGCGAAGGATGGGACGCAGGTCGAGTTCGCCCCATTCGATGTTGCCTTCGGAAACCAGCCGCGGGCCCGCCTGACGCGAAGCCCAGAACAGGTGAGCACCCAGGTGGACCAGCCCGGCGAGGACGGCAAACACCAGCACCACGCGGAGCGCCAGTTCGAAGAAAGGCAGTTCGAACAGATAAAACGAGAGCGGATGTTGAAAGACGGGATCTTTCCAGGCGGTGGCTTCGGGCGGCAACTGGCGGCCGCCGAGGAACAGCACGGCCGTCCAGTTATCCACGACAATGGAAGCGGCCACATAAGCCAACACGAGCAGCCCGAGCGTGGTCAGTTTGTTATATAGCGGATGCCGTCCCAACCCCGTTCCCGCGGCCTTCACCCCGCGCGCATGGGCCACCCAGAGGACGGCGAACGCGGCGGCGGCAACCGCGATCACCGGCACGAACCCGTAGAGGATCGTGCTGATGAGGGTATCCACCTGATGCAGTTCTTTCCACCACTCGTACTCGAGCACCCAATCCGCCGACCGGCGAATGATGCTGAGCGCGAACAGCGCCAGAATCAGGATGAGGAACATCCACGGAGTCCGGTCGCGCCGCTCTCCGTTCATTCCTTAAAGCTCCTTGTCTTTCCGCCAGACGAAACGGCCGTTGACGATGGTGGCGACGGGTCCGCCGCGGAAGGTGCGCCCATGGAACGGAGAGTTCCGGCTCTTGGAAAAAGAGCGGTTCACATCGTAGGTCCAGGGGCGCTCGAGGTCGAAGATCGTGATGTCGGCGGGGGCTCCCGTGGCGAGAGTTCCGCGGCGAAGGCGCAGGATGCCCGCCGGAGCCGTCGTGAACTTCTCCACCAGCTTGCTCATAGGCAGCCTTCCGGTGTGGACAAAGGTTTCCAGAGAGAGCGCGATGGCGGTTTCGAGACCGAGAATACCAAAAGGGCAGCGCTCGAATTCCTGCATCTTTTCGCTCCCCGGGTGAGGCGCGTGATCGGTGGCGATGGCATCGATGGCTCCCGACAACACCCCTTCGATGGCCGCCCCTACGTCGCAGCGGTCCCGCAGCGGCGGTTTCATCTTGAAGTTGCTGTCGTAGGGCGCCATGTCTTCGTCACAGAGCGCAAAGTGGTGCGGGCACACCTCCGCGGTAACCGGCAGCCCGAGCGCCTTTGCCTGCTTCACCATGGCGATGGAATGACGGGACGAGATATGGGCGGCGTGGAAGCGCGCTCCCGTCACTTCCGCCAGGAGAATGTCACGCGCCACCATGACGTCCTCCGAGCAGGCGGGAATGCCGCGCAGCCCGAGTTTGAGCGATGTGAGGCCCTCATGCATGTCGCCGCCGGCGCTCAGGTGGAGATCCTCGCAGTGATCGATGACCGGAAGATCGAAGGAGTGGGCCATTTCCATGCCGCGCCGCATCACACGGGCATTCATCACCGGCTTGCCGTCGTCGGAAATGGCGACAATGCCCGCGCGCTTCATCGAGCCGATCGAGGCCAGTTCCTCTCCGGCGCTCTTCTTCGTGATGGCGCCGATGGGGTAGACGTTCACCACCGCGTTGTGCCGGGCGCGCTCCACGATGTAGCTGGTGACCGTAACGCTGTCGTTCACCGGCTGCGTGTTCGGCATCGGGCAGATGGAAGTGAATCCGCCCGCGGCAGCGGCGCGGGAGCCGCTTTCAATAGTCTCGGAATGCTCGAAGCCCGGTTCGCGCAAATGGACGTGCATGTCGATGAAGCCGGGGGCCACCACCATCCCGGCCGCGTCGAACTCTTCGGCGCCCACCGCATCCGAGTGCGGCCCGTAGCCGGCAATGATCCCGTCTTCCACCAGCAGGTCGGCAGTCGCGTCATAGCCCGCGGCCGGGTCCACCACGCGTCCGTTTCTGATGAGCAGCTTCGCCATGAGAACTTACTTCATGATCCTTTCCAGCACGGCCATCCGCACCGCAATCCCGTTCTCCACCTGGTTGAGGATGACCGAACGCTGCGAATCGGCTACGTCCGAGGCGATCTCCCTTCCGCGGTTGATGGGGCCGGGATGCATGACCAGCACATCGGGTTTCGCCAGGTGAAGATGTTCCACCTGTAATCCGTAAAACGGATAGTATTCACTGGCCGGGAACGGCGCCTCATTTTGCCGTTCGAGTTGCACCCGCAACATCATGATGACGTCGGCGTCCTCGATGGCCTCGCGCATGTTGTACGTGATGCGCACCCCGGGCGCAAGCTGGTCCATCTTCGGCGGCAGCAGCGAGGCGGGACCGCACAGCACGATGCCGGCCCCGAACTTCGAGAGCAGGTAGATGTTCGACCGCGCCACGCGGCTGTGCACAATGTCGCCGATGATCGCCACGCGCAGGCCTTCAAGCGACTGGCGGTGGTCGAGAATGGTGAGCGCGTCGAGCAGAGCCTGGGTGGGGTGCTCATGGGTTCCGTCCCCGGCATTGACGATGGGGGCTGGAAGGTGGCGCGACAGAAAATGAGGAGCGCCCGAGGCGGCGTGGCGCATGACGATGGCATCCGGCTTCATCGCCGCCAGCGTGTTCAGCGTATCCACCAGCGATTCGCCCTTTGCCACGCTCGAACCCGAGGCGGTAATCGACACCGCATCCGCGCCCAGCCGCTTGGCGGCGATCTCGAAGCTGGTTCTCGTCCGCGTCGAGGCCTCGAAGAAGAGGTTCACGATCATCCGCCCGCGCAGCAGGTCAAGGCGCTTGTTGCTCCGGTTCTGCAACGGCTGAAAATCCTTCGCGCGCGCCAGAATCGCCTCAATTTCAGCGCGCTCCAGATCCTCGATTCCCAGTAGTCCTTTTGCCATCTCAATCCACGAGTTCCACGAGCATCACTTTTTCCACTCCGTCCACTTCGTTGAACTTCACCTCGATGATCTCCTTCGACGTGGTTTGCACCATGCGGCCGACGTAGCGGGCTTCGATGGGCAGTTCGCGGTGGCCGCGGTCGATCAATACAAGCAGTTGCACACGCGCCGGGCGGCCCTGGTCAAACAGGGCGTCAAGCGCCGCGCGGATGGTGCGGCCGGTGTAGAGGACATCGTCCATGAGAACAATGTCCATCCCCGTCACCGGAAACTGGATATCCGTGTTGCTCACCACCGGTTGCTGGCCCACTGTGGACAAATCGTCACGGTAGAGGTTGATATCCAGAATACCCACCGGGATTTTCCGGCCCTCGATCGCTTCGATTTTCGCCGCCAGGCGCTGCGCCATGGGGACGCCGCGGCGGCGAATGCCGATGAACGCCAGCTTGTCGAGATCCTCGGTTTTCTCCAGGACTTCATGAGCCAGCCGGACCAGGGTCCGGTCGATCTCGGAAGCGCTCATCAATTGGGCTTTTTCGCGAATGGCCGCCATAAGTGTATGAAGCGACCAGCGTAACATACGAGTGATGCGGAGGAGGATGAGCGGCCGTTTCGCTTCAGACCTTCTGCACGCGCCGCAGTGTGAAGATTTCCGGGTGGACACGGCCCGTTTCCAGCCGTTTCCATTCGTCGTTGACGTGGATCACCTTGCCGCTGACGTGGTTAGACCGCTCCGAGGCCAGAAACATCGCAAGCTGGATCTGCTTTTCCGGCGCGACCCCGCCCGTGATGCGGATGTTCTCCGCGTCCTGCCGTTCCTTCCACCCGGCGCGTTCTCCGGCCCTCAGGATTTCGTCGGTCATGGCCGTATAGGTGCCTCCGGGCGACATGCAGTTCACCTGAATGTTGTGCTCGCGCACCTCCTCGGCCATGCATTCGACAAAGCGCACGAGGGCGGCTTTGGAGGCGGCATAGGCCGAAAAATTAGGACGGGCCGACAAGGCTCCGCCGCCGCTGAGGATAATGATTTTTCCCCGCCGCTTTTCGATCATGTGCGGCAGCACAGCGCGGCTCAGGTGCATCGCTCCAAAAAGATTGGTCTGCACCGTCTCTTCCCAGGCTTTCGGATTGCACTCCGACAGCGGCCCAATGGGACCCTGGATGGCCGCCGCGCAAACGGCGACGTGCACGTCGCCGAAGTGGGAACGGGCACGGTCCACCGCCGCGTGCACCTGCTCGTAGTCCCGAACATCGGCGCGGATCCGAAGGGCTGTTCCGCCGGCGTGCTCGATCTCCAGGTAGGCAAGGTCGAGTTCCGCCTTACTGCGGGCGAGCAAAGTCAGCTTTGCTCCGGCGGCGGCGAATCCGATGGCCAGCCGTTTGCCGATCCCTCGCCCGGCGCCGGCAATGAACACGCTACGATCCAACAGGGGACGCACCTCAAATTGCCTCCAGTCTAAGGTAGTTCAGGTGAACCGCTGGAAGTCAAGCGGGGTCCGCGGCTGGGGCGTCTACGCCGGTTCTTTCTTTCCCAAACACGCAGCGACACGCGCGATGAGATCTTCGGGCGCTTCGTTGATTCGACTTTCAGCCAGCGCCATGGATACCCCTATGTCAATGAGAACCTCCTGCCGCTGGACGGAAATGGAATAGGTGGCGCACATCTGGGCATGAATCTGGCGGGAACGGGCCATGGCATCCGGCACTGCGCAATCGAGTAGGGCTACGAATTGATCGCCCTTCCAGCGGCAGGCAATGTCCGTGACTCGGATATTGTTTGCCAGCCGGGCGGCGAATTCGCGCAGCAGCATGTCGCCCGCCTCCTGCCCGAAGCGTTCATTGATGGTGCGGAAGTTGTTGATATCCAATACGATGAGCGAAAACAACCGGCGCCGCCGGATGCGCGCGGTGATTTGCCGCTCCAGACTGCGCCGGTTCGAGAGTCCTGTTAGGGCATCCAGACAGACGAGACCTTCGGTCGCCTCCAGCCGGCGCCGCGTCGCCGTCAATTCCGACTCCAGGTGTTCGATGAGGGCGGTCTCTTTTTGCGCCATCGTTTCGATCGCCTGCCGCATGCCCTTCACCTGGAGCCGCAACTGACGCCGGACCTCCGCCAGATCACTGCCCCCGGCGATGTGCTCGACCCGGCCCGTGAACTGGAGCACCTCCTGCGAGCTTTCGCTCCTATGACTGACGAAGGACTGCGTCGCCATTGCGAGCAGATCCACCAACTGCCGCAAGTCGTCCTCTTTTCCCTGGAAATCCTGGAAGGCTTCGTCTCCGAACCGGGAAATCTGCTCGCGCAGACTCGTAAGCGAGGCCGGCAGACTCGAGCGGCCCGCCTCCGTTTCGAGCGCGGCTTCGAGCTCGAGCAAACCCGCCGAATGACTTTCGGCAAGCGGCGGACAGGCCTTCAGGGCGTGGTCGCGCACGGCTTGGATGGCCGAGCGATAGCAGGCCAAAGCCTCCTCGAGTTGCCGGCTCAGCCGCTCCTGCTGGTGCCGCTGTTCATCCAGTTCCATCGATCGCTTCAGTGAGAACATTTGCCCCCTCGCGTCCCTCATCGGCGCGGAGGTACCTTGTTTGAGAAACGTCCGGTTCATGCCGCATCTTCCTCCAAACGCGGGATACGGTATAATTCAACCGGAGGAAAATGAGCAAAGAAGACAGTATTGAAGTGACCGGAACCGTCGTTGAGAAATTCCCGAGCGGTCTGTTCAGCGTGCAATTGGATCAGGACCGCATTGTGCTTGCCCACCTTGCCGGAAAGCTGCGCCGGAACCGCATTCGCGTGCTCGCCGGCGACCGGGTCACCATCGAGATGTCGCCCTACGATTTGACCAAGGGCCGCATCACCTACCGTCACAAGTAGCCTTTGCTTCGTTCCCGCCCCCTTCCAAACCTCAGTCACAACGAATCATTTTTCTTTTTTGCGGGCTTTTCACTCCCTGAAAGTCTTGTTATCTCAGAGGGTTAGATTCCCGTCCGCATCCCGGACCTGATCCACAAAAGGGCGAATCGCGCCCATTCGGCCGATATACTCGGGGCACGAAAGGAAATGTCTGCACAATGAGATCTTCGACAAGCACACGGTTCAAAAAGCCGGCCTTGGAGACCGCGGATTTGCTGGTTTCCCTCAGTGAGCGCGTGGTGGGTCAGGCGCCCGCGTTGGAAGCAATTGTGCCTTATGTTCATTTGTACCAGGCCGGACTGGCGCCGGAGAACCGTCCCGTTGGAGTGTTCCTCCTGTTGGGCCCTACCGGCACCGGGAAAACCCGCACCGTGGAGGCGCTCGCCGAAGCCGTCCACGGCAGCGAACGCAATCTGCTGCGCATCGACTGCGGGGAATTTCAAATGGAACATGAGGTGGCCAAGCTCATTGGAGCCCCTCCTGGATACCTCGGGCATCGTGAAACCACGCCCATGCTGACCCAGCAGAAGCTGAATGCCTCCACCAGTGAACGCTCCAACCTGTCGATTGTTCTCTTCGACGAAATCGAAAAGGCGGCGCCCTCCCTCAACCGCCTTCTGCTCGGTGTGCTCGACAAAGCCATCCTCCGGCTTGGCGACAACACCACCGTCAACTTCGAGCGCAGCATCATCTTCCTCACCAGCAACCTCGGAGCGCGCGGCATGAGCCGCCAGATGAAACCGGAGTTCGGCTTCGAAGCCCTTACCGGCGCTCATTCCGGGAGCCTGCACCACAAATTGCAAAGCGTCGCCATGAACGCCGTGAAAAAGCAGTTCTCGCCGGAATTCATCAACCGCATCGACGTCATCAGCACCTACTATCCGCTGGAACGCCCCGCGCTCGAGAAGATTCTCCAGCACCAGATAGACGATTTTCAGCGGCATATTGTCCAGCGTCTCGGCCAGCGGGCGTTCGCCATAGAACTCTCGCGCAAGGCAAGACTGTTCCTGCTGGATAAGGGCGTCAGTGACGAATACGGCGCCCGGGAACTGAAGCGCACGGTGCACCGCCTCCTGATTCAGCCCGTGGCGTCGATGGTGGCCAGGGGACAGGTGGAGCCCATGGGAATCGTCTATGCGGATTACAAGGGCGGGGACAACGGGCTGGTCTTCGCCGCTTCGACGGAGGAGGAGCCGCTGGCCGCCTGAGGCGCATCACAACATGAACAAATTGCATCACAATGGCCACCCAAAAACTCCGACTTCGATGAATTTCTCGGAGCCTGGACGGAGGCTGAAGCCGAAGCTTTCGATTCGGCCTTACAGCGTATGAGGCAGGTAGAGCCTTACGATTGGGAGGACGCACAGTGAAGGTGTTGATCGACACTTCGGCGTACTCAGCGCTTCATCGCGGCGAGAAGGCAATGCTGGGCGTGATGCAAGAGGCGGAAACTGTAGCCATTCCAGCCATCGTTCCCGGCGAATTACATAGCGGTTTCCGGCAGGAAAACCGCTATGCCGAAAACCGGGCGCTACTCGCCGGGTTTCTTGCCAAACCGTCCGTGCGGGTTCTGAGCGTCACGAAAGAGACTGCTTGACTGGATCGCCGCCGCGGCAATGGAGCACGGCATGGAGGTGCTGACCCTCGACGGCCATTTCCGGGAGATTCCCCTGCTGATCATTCGCCCCTGACCATCAGGAGACGAACCCGCTTGCCGGCTACTGCTTCCTCGCAGGCGGAGCCGGCGGGGGCGGCAGTTCGATGTGGGCGCTGCCGCGGTGGCAGGTCCAGCAGGTGATCTTCGACGCCACCTCTTCCGGCATCCCTTCGGTTTTCTTCAGGTTCATCACCATGGTGAACATGTGCCGCGCCACGATCTTCTCGTGCTTGTCGTCCTTGTCCATTTCGCGCGGAACGTGGCAGAAGTTACACTGCACGCCCAAACCTTGGCTGGCGCCGCGCATCACCTTCATGAGGTCGTCGCGTGAGATGTCCTTGGGGAGCACCTGCAAATTCTTCGGCGCCGGTGGCCCCTGAGCCTGGAGTAGCATGCTGATCGAGAAAGCAGCCGCTATGAGGATTTTCATAGGCGCGATGATAGCACGGCCGGGTACGGTATCGTGGTGATTGGGGAATGCTCGAAAAAATCACGGTTCACGGCGCGCGCCAGCACAACCTGAAGAATATTGACGTGGAAATCCCCCGCCATTCGTTCACGGTCATCACCGGCCTGAGCGGATCGGGGAAGAGTTCGCTCGCTTTCGACACGATCTACGCCGAAGGCCAGCGGCGATATGTGGAAACCCTGTCGCCCTACGCCCGCCAGTTCCTCGACCAGATGGAGCGCCCCGAGGTCGATTCCATCGACGGCCTCAGCCCGGCGATTTCCATCGAACAGAAGACCACCTCCCGCAGCCCCAGGTCCACGGTCGGCACCATCACTGAAATCTACGACTATCTGCGCGTGCTGTACAGCTCGATCGGGGTGGCCTACTGTCCGAACTGCAACGTTCCTATCACGCAGCAGAGCACGCAGCAGATTCTCGATCACATCGTGACCCTGCGCCAGGACGAGCGCATCATGATCCTTGCTCCCGTGGTCCGCGGGCGCAAGGGCGAGTACAGGAAGGACCTCGAGAAGCTGGCCAAACAGGGCTTTGTCCGCGCCCGCATTGACGGCATCCTGCGGTCTTTGGATGAGGAGATCGTCCTCGACAAGCGGAAGAATCACACCATCGAGGTGGTGGTGGACCGGCTGGTGGTGAAAGAGGGAATCGAAAAGCGCCTCGAGGCGAGCGTCGAGACGGCAACCAAGCTGGCCGGGGGGCTGGTGATTGTGGCCGTCGTCAACGGCGAGGAGCGGCTGTACTCGCAGAAACTGGCCTGCCCGGAGTGCGGCGAAAGCGTCCCGCAACTCGAGCCGCGATCGTTTTCCTTCAACAGCCCCTATGGAGCCTGCGAAACCTGCCACGGGCTCGGTAGCCTCTGGACGTTCGATCCCGGAAAGGTGATTGCCGATCCTTCCAAACCGCTGCTCGATGGCGCGCTCAGCACCGGAGCCGGCTCCAGCCTCATGCTCCACCACCTGACGGACGCCTCCAGGCGGCTGCGAATCAACATCAACAAGCCGTTCGAGGAGTTGCCCGAAAAAGCGCGCAAGGTCCTCGTGGAGGGCGGCAGCGGATTCCCCGGCGTCATCACCATCCTTCAGCAGGTCTACGACGAAGCCACCAGCGAGGAGTACAAACAGTGGCTGCTCGAGCAGATGACGCCAACTGCCTGTCCGCAGTGCAAGGGCGCGCGCTTGAAGGCGTCCAGCCTGTCCGTGCGTGTGAAGGATGTCTCGATTGCCGAATTCACCAGATCCTCCGTGGCGCGCCTTCTGCCGCTGCTCGATAGTTGGAAGCTGACCGGGCGCGAACACCAGATTGCCGGGCGCGTGCGCGAGGAAATCCGCAACCGGCTCCAGTTTCTCGCGGCGGTAGGCCTCGATTACCTCAGCCTGAACCGCAGTGCGGCCACGCTCTCAGGCGGCGAGGCACAGCGTATCCGGCTGGCCACGCAAATCGGCAGCCGGCTCCGCGGCGTGCTCTACGTGCTTGATGAGCCTTCCATCGGGCTTCATCCGCGGGATAACGAACGTCTGCTCGACACCCTGGGACGCCTCCGCGATCTCGGAAATACCGTGCTGGTGGTGGAGCATGACGCCGAAACCATCGAACGGGCGGATTACGTCATCGATCTCGGCCCCGGAGCCGGACGCTTGGGCGGTGAACTCGTCGCCCACGGAACCCCCGCGGATATCGAGCGGAATCCGCGCTCGCTCACCGGAGCCTACCTGAGTGGACGGGCGCGCATTGAAGTGCCGGAAATCCGCCGCCCGGGGAACGGCAATTCCCTGGTGATTCACGGAGCCGGCGAACACAACCTGAAGAACATCGAGGCCGAGTTCCCGCTGGGAACCCTGACGGTGGTCACCGGCGTTTCCGGCAGCGGAAAATCGACGCTGGTGAACGATATCCTCTACCGCGCCCTGGCGAAGGAGATCTACGGCTCCCGCGCCGACCCCGGGGCTCATGACAGTATCAGCGGAATCGAACTCATCGATAAGATCGTCGAGATTGACCAGTCTCCGATTGGCCGCACCCCGCGATCCAACCCGGCCACCTACACCGGCGTGTTCACGGCCATTCGCGATCTCTACGCGATGCTGCCGGAATCCCGCGAGCGCGGCTACAAAGCCGGACGGTTCAGCTTCAATGTAAAAGGCGGGCGTTGCGAGGCCTGCCAGGGCGATGGGCTGAAGCGGATCGAAATGAACTTCCTTCCTGATGTGTATGTCACCTGTGACGTCTGCCGCGGGCGGCGCTATAACCAGGAAACCCTACAGGTCAAGTACAAGGGAAAGTCGATTTACGACCTGCTCGAATCCACCGTGGCCGAAGCCCTGCCGCTCCTCGAGAACATCCCCATGATCAAGACAAAACTGGCGACGCTGGTGGATGTCGGGCTCGGCTATATTCACCTCGGGCAGTCCTCCACCACTTTGAGCGGCGGGGAAGCGCAGCGCATCAAACTGGCCCGCGAATTGAGCAAGCGCCAGACAGGGAAGACAATGTATATTCTCGATGAGCCCACCACTGGTCTGCATTTCGATGACGTGCGCAAGCTCCTCGATGTGCTCCAGCGCCTGGTCGACCTGGGGAACACCGTGGTGGTGATCGAGCATCAACTGGACGTAATCCGCTCGGCGGATTGGATTCTGGACCTCGGCCCCGAGGGCGGGGAGCGCGGCGGGCATATCGTCGCGGCCGGGCCTCCGGAGTCCATCATGAAGGTAAAACGAAGCCATACGGGCCAGGCGCTGGCCCGGGCGCTGCAAGCGGAAGGGAGCCGCCGGATTGTCTAGCAGATACAGCAAACAGCCGCTCGAGTTTACGGCGCTGAAGACAGTGCCGATCGCCGACCGGGGCGGGAAAGTGACCATCCGCCACATGGCGAAGCCCTACCAGAAGGGCAGCGGAATCAATGGATTACTGGCCGGACTCCCGGATGTCCTGGCTGCCGGGCAGTTCGCGGCGGTGGTCGAGGCGGTGCTCGAGGCGCGCCGCCGCGGGCGGGGCATCCTCTGGGGCATGGGAGGGCACGTCATCAAGTGCGGATTGGCCCCGGTCCTGATCGACCTGATGCGGCGTGGGTTCGTCTCGGGATTTGTCCTCAATGGCGCCGCATCTATCCATGACTTCGAGATCGCCATTGCCGGGCACACCAGCGAGGATGTCGAGGCGGTGCTGCCGGATGGGCGATTTGGGTCGGCGGAGGAGACCGGGCGGGAGATGAACCAGGCGATAACCGGCGGATTTCGCCAGGGCCTCGGCATGGGCGAGGCGCTCGGCTTGCGCCTGCACCATATTGCGAATCAGGAATATGCCGATTATTCCGTTGTGCTCCAGGCCTGGCGTTCTTCCGTCCCTGTCACTGTCCATGTCGCGGTCGGTACCGACACCCCACATACCCATCCCTGCGCGGAGGGAGACGCCATTGGCGCGGCCACCCACCGGGATTTCCGTCTGCTGTGTTCTCTGGTACGCGATATCGATGACGGCGGCGTCTATCTGAATGTAGGCTCGGCGGTCGTTCTCCCCGAGGTTTTCCTCAAGGCCATATCCGTCGTTCGTAACTTACAGTATCCATTGGCCCGGTTTACCACCGTGAACTTCGATTTTCTCCAGCATTACCGCCCCAGGGCGAACGTTGTCGAACGGCCTCACGCAAAGAGCGGCGGAAAGGGTTATGCTCTCACCGGACACCACGAGTTGATGATTCCCCTACTTGCAGCGGCATTGATTGAAAGCGCATGAACACCGATTTCGAACCGATGGTGCCTCAACCCCGGATTCCGGAAACTCCGGCGGCGGAGGTGCCGTCCTCGCTGCAATACCCGTTTTGGAGCTACGAGGATATCGCCTTGTTCTTCGGCATGGGGCTTCCCTCTCTGGTTCTGAGCGTCGTCCTCATGGAAGCCATCACCTGGTTTCTTCCGGTGAAGCCCGGTAAAGCTCTTTATTTTCTGCTCGCCCAGTTCATCGGTTATGCCCTGTGGTTTGCCTCCCTCGTCCTGTTGTTCCGCGTCCGCTACGATGCGCCGTTCTGGCCCTCCCTCGCATGGGTGATGCCGAAACAGGGCTTCTGGCGCTGCGTATTCCAAGGCCCCATGCTCGCCTTCGCGGTGGCCTGGCTGGGCTTCGTGTTGCAGACACCCCAAATAGAAATGCCCTTCCAGCAGTTGCTGCGCGACCGCTCCTCCCTGATGGTGATGGGGATTTTTGCCGTGACCATCGGCCCGCTGTGCGAGGAACTGGCCTTCCGCGGCTTTCTGATGCCCGTACTGGTGCGCAGCCTCGGACCATGGCCGGGTATTCTCATCACGGCCATCCCCTTCGCCCTTCTGCACGGCCCGCAATACTCGTGGTCCTGGCAGCATGTGGTGCTGCTGGTGCTGGCGGGAACGGCGTTCGGCCGAGTGCGGTATATTACGGGATCGACGGCTGCCGCGGTCCTGACGCACGCCACCTACAACCTGACGTTCTTCAGCGCTATGGTAGCCCAGGGAAAAGACTGGCAGCCTTAGGGAGCAAATGGTAGAGACGATTGAATGGACAGCCGACGGCGTGGTGATGATTGATCAGACTCGCCTGCCTCGGGAAACGGTTTACGTCACCTGCAAGACATATGAGGAAGTCGCGGAAGCCATCCGGAGCATGGTCATCCGGGGTGCTCCGGCGATTGGCGTCGCCGCCGCCATGGGCGTGGCATTGGGGATGCTCGGCAGCGATGAAGGGGATTTTGACGCCCATCTGGAGCGGGTATGCGGCGCCCTCGCCGCCACGCGCCCCACCGCCGTCAACCTGTTTTGGGCCATCGGCCGCATGAAGCGGCTGGCGCACAGCCTTCGCGGGCATTCGTTGAACGAGATTCGCGCCCGCCTCATTGACGAGGCCGTGCATGTGTACAGGGAAGACATCGCCATCAACCGCTCGATCGGAGCCAACGGCGCGCCGCTCGTGCCCGACGGCAGGCGCGTGCTCACACACTGCAATGCCGGAGCCCTGGCAACCGCCGGATACGGCACCGCGCTGGGGGTGGTGCGCGCGGCCGTCGAAGCGGGCAAGAAGATCGCCGTCTACGCCGACGAAACCCGGCCGTTCCTCCAGGGAGCCCGCCTGACAGCCTGGGAGTTGCAGCAGGATGGCATCGAAACCACGCTCATCACCGATAATATGGCCGGCTATTTTCTGCGCCGCGGCGAGATCGGCTGCGTGGTCGTCGGCGCGGACCGCATCGCCCGTAACGGCGACGTGGCCAACAAAATCGGCACCTACTCCGTCGCCGTGCTGGCGAAGGAGAATGGAGTTCCGTTCTATGTGGCGGCTCCCATCTCCACGCTCGACCTGACGCTGACGGACGGCGACCAGATTCCGATCGAACAGCGACCTTCGGCCGAAGTCACCCACATGTTTGGGGTGCCGGTAGCGCCGGAGGGGATTTCGGTTGCTAACCCTGCTTTTGACGTCACGCCGAACCGCTACGTCACCGCTATCATCACCGAGAAGGGCGTAGCCTACCCGCCCTACGAAGAATCGCTGGCGCGGTTGGCTGGCTGACCGGGCTGACCGGCTTGATCGGAGCGTAGCTCTGCGCTATCGTAAATCGACGATAAGCTATGGAGCCCAACCTTCCGCCCATTCTTTGCTGCCCCGAGACCGCCCCGGATTCTGCCTTGCAGGCTCTCGAGGCCCCGGAGGCCGACGACGAACTCGCCAAACTCGCCAAGGCGCTGGGACATCCGGCGCGTGTCCGCATCGTCCGTATGCTATCTCGCAAAGAAGCAACGGTTTGCAGCGAGATTGTGGATGAGATTCCGCTCGCGCAGTCGACGGTTTCCGAGCACCTGCGAATCCTCAAAGAGGCGGGCTTGGTGCGCAGCAACCAGGATGGTCCCCGCGTCGGGTATTGCATCAACCAGAATATGCTGCGCAAGCTGAAGGCTCTCATGGCTGTCATTTGATCGTTTTTTGACGATATACGAATATGATACCTTCTACCAGTCCCCGCCTTTCCTTCCTTGACCGCTATCTTACGCTTTGGATCTTCACCGCCATGGCAGCAGGCGTGGCGCTCGGTTACCTGCTCCCTGGCGTCGTCCCGTTCCTTAACCGGTTCAGCGCGGGAACCACCTCCATCCCCATCGCCATCGGCCTCATCCTCATGATGTATCCTCCGCTCGCCAAGGTGAAATATGAGGAGATGGGCCGCGTGTTCCAGCATCGCCGCGTCCTGCTGCTCTCGCTCATCCAGAACTGGGTTATCGGTCCCATCCTCATGTTCGCCCTCGCCGTCCTGCTCCTGCGGGACAAACCCGAGTACATGACCGGCCTCATCCTCATCGGACTGGCCCGCTGCATCGCCATGGTGATCGTCTGGAACGACCTTGCCCGGGGCGATCGCGAGTACGCCGCCGGCTTGGTCGCCTTCAATTCTCTCTTCCAGGTGCTGTTCTTCTCCGTCTACTCGTATTTCTTTCTGGCCACGATGCCCCGCTGGCTGGGCCTGCGGGCAGTGGAGGTGGAGATCTCCATGACCGAGATCGCCCGCAGTGTATTCATCTACCTCGGAATTCCATTCCTGGCCGGAATGTTCACGCGCTTCGTGATGCTCAAGGCAAAAGGACGCGATTGGTACAAGAGGCGCTTCCTGCCGAAGATCAGCCCCATCACGCTGATCTCTCTTCTCTTCACCATCGTCGTGATGTTCAGCCTCAAGGGCGAGATGATCGTGCAACTCCCGTTCGACGTGGTGCGTATCGCCATCCCGCTCACCATCTACTTCGTCGTGATGTTCTTCGCCTCGTTCTGGATGAGCCGGAAGATCGGCGCCAACTATCCTGAGGCGGCCACGCTCTCCTTCACCGCGTCGTCAAACAACTTCGAACTGGCCATAGCCGTCGCCATCGCCACATTCGGCATCCACCACGGCGCGGCGTTCGCCGCGGTGATTGGTCCGCTGGTGGAAGTGCCGGTCCTCATTTCGCTCGTGAACGTCGCACTCCGGATCAACCGCAAGTGGTTCGGCGGCGTGTTTGCCAGCATCGAGACCTGCCGGCCGCAGCACGCCTGAAAGGGACCCGATGAAAAGAATTCTCGTTCTCTGTTCCGGCAATTCGGCTCGAAGCCAGATGGGCGAAGGCCTGTTCCGCCACGAAGGCGGGGGAGGCTGCGAGGTCTCGAGCGCCGGTACCCGGCCGAGCCACGTCCGCCCCGAGGCGATTGCCGTCATGAGGGAACTCGGAATCGACATCTCCGGACAGCGCTCGAAGTCTGTGCGGGAGTTCGAGGGCCAAACCTTCGACTACGTGGTGACCGTGTGCGACACCGCCCGCGACAACTGCCCCGTATTCCCAGGTACGCAACACATCCACTGGAGTTTCGAAGACCCGGCTGCCGTCGAGGGTACGGAAGAGCAGCGGTTGGCCTCGTTTCGACGCATCCGCGATCAGATTCACGAAAGAGTGAAGGCCTTCTTCAACTCTCCTTCAACTCCGCAACCGTAGCCCCCGTGCCGCCCTCGCTCGGCGAAGCGGCATAAAACTTCGCCACGTGCGGGCTGCGCGCCAGCGCCTCGGCCACGGCCTTCTTCAGAATTCCCATCCCGTGCCCGTGTACCACGCGAATGCGCATCACTTCCGCCATCACCGCCTGATCGAGGAACTTGTCCAACTCCTCCATCGCCTCTTCCACGTGCTTTCCGATGAGGTTCAATTCCCGGTAGGACGTGTCCCATCGAGGTCCGGCGGGTTGGAAGGTGACGTTCGAAGGCAGCTTGCCGCCGCCACCCCCCTCCGGCAGCACTTCGAGCACATCGTCAATGGAAACCTGTAGCTTCACAAAGCCCGCCTGCACTTCCAGCCGGTCCGGCCCAAGCTTCCGCTTCACCAACGCCGGCTCGCGCACGTTCGTCAGGCGCACCCGGGCGCCCTCTTCGATCCGCAAGCGCGGGATCACACCCTGCCGCGCCTCATCTGAAGTGGACAGCACCGTGGCGCGGACCTCCTCGCGAAACTCGCGCGCGGTCTTCGCCACTTTTCGCAGCGCCTGTTCAGATGCCTTGCGGTTCTGCGCGCCTTGCAGGATGCCTTCAATCGTCTGCCGCGACTGCTCTTCGAAATTCTTCATCAGCAGTTCACAGCGGCGCTCCAATTCCTTGAGCTTGGCCGATTCCTTCTGCTCCCATTCCCGCGCCACTGCCTTCTCGCGCGCGGCAAGCGCTGCCCGCTGCTCCTCGATCTTCCGTTTCTCCTCGGCAAGTTCGCTTGTCTTGTCCTGCAATTGCTCCAGGAAATCGGCGAGTTCGCGCTCGCGGGTGGTCATTGCGGCGCGCGCCCGTTCAATCAGGTCCGGCGGCATTCCTAGCCGGCCGGCGATAGCGAGCCCGGCCGATTCCCCGGGCGCGCCGACGCGCAGTTGATACGTCGGCTCGAGTGTGTCGTGATCGAAGCCCATCGAGCCGTTCAGGACCCCCGGGCGGCTGCCACCGTACACCTTCAGCGCCATAAGGTGCGTGGAAACCAGCGTGAACGCCTTCCAGGAGCGCAGGTTGTCGAGAATCGCCACTCCGAGCGCGCCCCCTTCTTCCGGATCCGTGGCGCGCCCCAACTCGTCCAGCAGCACCAGCGAATCCGCGGTCACAATGGTGAGGATTTCCCTCACGCGCCGGATGTGCGAAGAGAAACTCGACAGGCTTTCGGCAATCGACTGGTTGTCCCCGAGATCCGCCAGCACCTGGTCGAACACCGGAAACACCGCCTCGCGCGCCGGCACCGGAAACCCCGCCTGCGCCATCAGCGCAAGCAAGCCCGTGGTCTTCAGAGAAACCGTCTTGCCGCCCGTATTCGGCCCGCTGAGCAGCAGCGTCCGGCTGCCGGACTCGAGTTCGAACGTGATCGGGATGATCGGCTTCTGCTGCCGCCGCAGCACGTCCTCGAGCAGCGGATGCCGCGCACCCTCGAGCCGCAGCCTCGGGCTTTCGGGATCGCTGAACCGCGGAATGACGCAATCGAATTCCAGGGCAAAGTTGGCCTTGGCGAACACCAGGTCGAGTCCGCCAATCGCCTGAAGAGACGCGCCGATGGAAGGCGCGTGCGCCCGCAGCCGGTCCGTCATCTCGCGCAGGATGCGGAATACTTCCCGCAATTCCTCTTCGGCGAGGCGCACCAGTTCGTTGTTGAGTTCGATGGTTTCAAACGGCTCGACAAACAGCGTATGGCCGCTGCCGCTCGAGCCGTGAATCACTCCGTTCACGCGCCCTTGCAACCCGGAAACCACGGGCACCACAAAGCGGTCATTGCGCAGCGTGACGAACTCCTCCTGCAGGACTCCGTCCGCGCGGTGCGCTTTGAGAAACCGCTCGAGCGACTCCTGAATCATTCGCTTCTGCCGCTCGACCCCCTTGCGGATGCGGTTCAGCGCCACGCTCGCGTGGTCGGCCACGGAGCCATCAGGCAGGATGCGGTTCGCCAGATCGTGGAGCACGCCGCGCAACTCCCCTCCAATGCCCGCCGCCTGCCTGGCCAGCAGCGGGAAGCGCTCCTCCACGGCCAGCAGGATCATCCGGATATCGCAAGCCCGGTCAAGCAGGCTCAGGAGTTCGAAGATCTCCTTGCCCTCGAGCACCGCGCCTTCGATCCTTAGCTTCTGCGCCGCCTGCCAAATGTCGGGAATGTCCGTGAACCGCAGGCGCAGAGCGGCGCCGCGTCCCGCAGTCTGCGGCTTGCTCGCGCTCTTCAGATACTCGATGGCTTCGGCGTTTACCGCGTGCGCCTCCTCGAGTGCGCGGCGGTCCGTGTGCGGCCGCACCTTGTCGAGTTCCGCCCGGCCCAGCGGGCTGCCGATGAAACGCCCAATCAATTGGCGGAGCGTTTCAAATTCCAACAGGTCCGCGCTCGAGTTGATCATGTGCGAATTCTCTTTGCGGGCCGCGGCTGGAGTTTCGCGGCGCGGCGGGTGGCGAAGGCGGCCTCGATCACGGGAAGGGTGCCCTCCGTAAGCCGGTAATCCCGTAGATCTTTTTCCCCTACCCAGGCCAGCGCGCTGACGTCGCTGGCCGCCGCCGGCGTGCCGCCAAGGATGCGGCAGATGTAGTCGATGAGGACGTAGTGGTATTGCGCACGCCCTTTGTCGTCGTGAATGATGCGCTCGAAGATGGTGGCCAGCGATACCGGCTTTACCTCGAGTCCGGTCTCTTCCTGCACCTCGCGCCGGATCCCTTCTTCAATGCGCTCCCCTGTCTCGAGCACTCCTCCGGGGAGCGACCACCATCCTTTCAACGGCTCCTTGCCGCGCTCCACCAGCAGGATCTTGTTCTGCCGGAATACAAGCGCGCCCACGCCGAGCACCGGGCGTTTGGGATATCTGCGGTCGTCGCGAGCCACTAGTATTGCACCGCGCCTTTCACCGGCATCCTCACCCGGTATACGGATGTCATGGCCGTCACGTAGAGCGTCTCGAAGTCCGGGTCGCCGAACGCGCAATTTCGCGGCTGCTCCGGAAATTGGATCTTGTGGATCAGCTTGCCTTCCGGGGAGTAGATGGACAGTTCGTTACAGGTGACATAGAGGTTGCCCTTCTCATCCACGCGGAGCCCGTCCGGCGGACCATCGGTCTTTGTAATCAGCACGCGTTCGTTGGAGGCGCGCCCGCGCCCGTCCACATCGTAGGCGTAGACGCTGCGCTCATCGGAGTTCGAGACATAGAGTATGCGGCCGTTGGGCGATAGCGCGATTCCGTTCGGACGCCCTTTCGCCTTCGCCGCCAGCTCTAATTCCCCCTTCGGGGTGATATGAAAAATTCCATGGAAATCCAGTTCGCGATGGTCCGCCTGTTCGCCGAAAGCCGGGTCCGTGAACCAGACGTGGCCATCCTTGCGGACCACGATGTCGTTCGGAGCGTTCAAGCGCTTCCCCTCGAACTTCTCGGCGATCACCTCGAGCGTGCCGTCCTTCCTGGTCCGCACCACGCGGCGTGTGCGGCTTTCGCAGGAATAGAGCCGCCCCTGCGCATCAAACGCGTTTCCGTTCGCCCCGTTGGTGTTCACCCGGAAGCTGGCCACGCCCTGGCCCGGAACGAACTTGTTCATGCGATTGTTCGGCACGTCGCTGAAGATGAGATAGCCTTCGCGCGACCACACGGGGCCCTCGGTGAATCGGTTGCCCGCCGCCACCCTCTCGATATGAATATCTGAAAAATCCTGCGCGGGGAGCAACGGGATTAGTAAGAATAGACAAAGAAAACCCATTGCTAACATGATACTGAACCAGAGCGCGCCTGCTCTGCTCGGGCAGCCACGTGGTGAAAGCCCGCATCACCTTGCCTCCGGCCCGGAATACGGTCAACGGGTCGCCGAAGCCCTCGGTCTTCCTGACAAGGATATTCCCGCGGCGGAGCCGCCGGATCAAACCGTAGAATTTGCCGGCCATCCACATCAGGGAACCCGTATGCTTCCGCCAGATCGGACACCCAGAGCAACTGCCCGTCGCCCCCTGCTCGCCAAGCGCCACAGCGATTCCCCGCCCCGCGCCCCGGCTCCCACCGGCCACGATTGCGATCTTTCCTTCCAGCTTCATGAGATCAGTATACGGGCCGAAGCCTGGCCCTCCTGACCTTGCTGCGAGGAAATTTGTGACAAACTATTCTCCCATGAAAGCCAACCGTTCCCGCCGCGCCAAAGTGCTGGCGCTGCCGCTGCTGGCGGCATGGTGCGCTGCCGGGCTAACCGGCCAGTCCGCGCCGTCGAAGCGCCCCGCTTACTTCCCTCCTGCCGGAGCCTGGGAACACAAAGCTCCCGCCGAAGTAGGAATGGATGCCGTCAAACTGAAGGAAGCCGTCGAGTGGGCTCAGTCGCACGAATCCAAGTGGGATTTCGAAAAAGACCAGGTGCGCGTCTTTGGTAAGGTTCTGGGCGACATTCCCGCCCGGCGCGCGCACACCAACGGCATCATTCTGCGCCACGGCTACATTGTGGCGGAGTTCGGCGATACGAAAGCCATCGACCCGGCCTATAGCGCGGCCAAGAGCTTCCTGTCCACCACGGCCGCCGTTGCGTTCGACAAAGGGCTGATCCGCGGCGCGAATGATCGTGTTGGCGACTATGTCCACGATGGCGGATACGTCTCCCCGCATAACGCCAGGATCACCTGGAAGAATCACCTGCAACAGGAAAGCGAGTGGGAAGGCGAGATGTGGGGAAAGAACGCGAACTTCCTTGGCGCGGAGGAGTTCGGCGCCGGCAAGAGGGAACCGCGGAAAATCCATGATCCCGGAACCTATTACGAGTACAACGATGTGCGCATCAACCGGCTCGCGCTCTCGCTCGCCCGCGTGTTCGGAAAAGGACTGCCGGAAGTACTGAAAGAAAGCATCATGGGCCCGATCGGCGCCTCCCCGGATTGGCGGTGGAAGGGCTATGGCGCGAAGTCGGCCGTGGAGATCAACGGGAGGCGCGTGGAATCAGTGAGCGGCGGCACGCGCTGGGGCGGCGGGCTGTGGATCCATTCGCAAGACCTGGCGCGGTTCGGCCTGCTGTTTCTGAACAAGGGCAACTGGAAGGGCCGCCAACTGGTTTCGCACAAATGGATTCGGGAAGCCACAACGCCCTCGGCGCACGGTCCGGACTATGGTTATCTCTGGTGGTTGAACACGAAACGTAAACAATGGCCGAGCGGTCCGGCATCGAGCTTCGCCGCCGTCGGCAATGGAGGGAACATCGTCTGGATCGATCCCGTGCACGACATTGTGCTGGTGTGGCGCTGGCACGAGGGTGGCAAGGCCATGGACGGAATGGTCCAGCGGATTCTGGCCGCGGTTGTGGGGAGCTGAAGCGGCCGCCGCTCACGCTCCTCACCCCGCCAGCTTACAATTGGCGTAGCAACATGTTGCAGCCAATCAATCACGGCGGCTCTCTGCTCGCGGAGATCGACCAGGCCGAAGCCATCCATCCGCGCCTGTGGTGGCTGGGGCACTGCGGGTTCGTGGTGAAGTACTTTGATATCATTTTTTACCTCGACCCGCTGCTTTCTGATTCTCCGGCCCGCCGTGTCGCTTCGCCGCTGCGGCCCGAAGAGGTGCGCCACGCCGACATGGTGCTGTGCTCTCACGCCCATGGCGGGCACATGGACCCGGCAACGCTGCCGGGCCTGCTTGCGGCCTCGACGCGGGCCAAGGTGGTGTTGCCCAAGAGTGCGGCCGAGCACGCCCGGTCCATCGGGATCGGCTACCAGCGCATGACCACGACGGACAGCGGCTTGCGCGTGGAGTATTTCAAGCAGGGCACCTACGCGCGCGTCTACGCCGTACCTTCGGCCCACCCCGAACTCGATCACACGCCCCTCGGCGGCTACCCCTATCTCGGCTACCTTGTGCGATGTGGGGAATGCACGTTCTACCACGCCGGCGATTCCGTGCCTTATGAAGGGCTCGCGGACCGCCTGCGGCCATACAACGTCACCGTAGCCATGCTTCCCATTGGCGGTCCCTCCGAAGCGAACTTCACCATCGAAGAGGCTTCCGCCCTGGCCGCGGATATCGGCGCGCGGTGGCTGGTGCCGATGCACTATGGAACCCTTGGCGAAGATAACGGCAGCATCGAGCGATTTGTCGAGCATATGCTGTTTCACCGGCCGGAACAGCGGTTCAAGGTGTTCGCCTGCGGCGAGGGATGGCAGGTTCCTCCTCTCGACACGGAATAATTCATGCACGAGGTCCTCACGGTCCATGAGCCGCTGCTGGTAAACACGCTGGGGCACTGCGCCGGGACCCTGATCTTCGCCATCTTCCTCTACCTCCTGCTCCGGGACCGTGCCGGAGCCAAGCTGCGCGGCAGCCGCCTCACCATCACCGCCACCGCCCTGGCGCTGCTGTGGAACTTCGCCTCCCTGCTGGTAATCGCCTGGAACGATCCGGCCAGCCCGGTTTCCCAGGCGCTGGTGACCTTGAGCACTTCGGCCTTGAGCGTCCTGCCTTCCGTGCTGCTTCACCTTTCGCTCGGCGGCAGCTTCGCCTGGATCCGCCGCGCCGGGTATGCCCTGGCCGCGTTCACCGTAGCGAGCCATGCCAGTGAAGCGGTGCTGAATGCCCCCGAAAATCACACGCTCGCTCTACGGGTTACCACTCTTGGATTCGGAGCGTTGACGCTGATTGCGGCCATTGCTCTGCTCACCGGACCGGGAGAACGCAAGCGGCTTACCTCCCGCCTGGTAGGGACGATGTCGCTGTTTCTGTTTTCCATTTCGTTTGTTCACCTGGGAGCTGCCACGCCCGGCTCCTGGCCGGGGGAACTGCTGGTGCACCACGCCGGCATCGCGCTGGCGTTGTTTGTGCTGCTTCAGGACTACCGCTTCCTTCTCGTGGATGCCTTCGTTCGCTTCCTGGTGAACATCTTCTTCGCGGCAGTCTTCGTATTCGCCTGCGTGAGCGTGGTAAACGTGCGCACGGTGATGCGCTGGGGCGAACAGAGCCCGTTCCATGAGGGCATGCTGCTGGCCGCGGCGTGCCTGCTGCTGCTGCTGTTCGCGGTTCTGCGCGCACGGCTTTCACAGTTCCTTGTTCACCTGGTGTTTCCACGCAACAATCTCGATGCTCTGTTGCTCGAACTGCGCAGCCGCGCCGTTACAGCCGCCGAGGAGGCGAGTCTCATGGAATGGGCGGAACAGGCGGCTGCCCGGCTGTTCGGGGCTTCGGCCGTCCGCGTGAGCGAAGAGCCCATCGCCAAGACCGCCGGAGCGATTCCGCTGCCCGCTCCGGTGTCCGACCTGCCGGGTCCGGCTCGGGAAAAGCTCGAGCAGCTTGGAGCGGAAGCCATCCTGCCGCTGCGCCCCTCTGGCGAATCGGAGCGCGCTATCTTCCTCGGACGCAGGCATGGCGGGCGCCGCTATCTCAGCGAGGATTTCGCTGCCATGGCGCGAATCCAGGCTGAGTTGGTGGAGCAGATCGACCGCCACCGGGAAACCGAGATGCGCCGCCTGGTGACACAGGCCGAACTCCGCGCGCTCCAGTCGCAGATCCATCCGCACTTTCTCTTCAACGCCCTCAATACGCTTTACGGGATCATCCCTCGTGAGGCCGCCGGCGCCCGCCGTACCGTGCTGAACCTCGCCGACATCTTTCGCTACTTCCTCGACACCGAACACCAGTTCATCCGTCTGGAAGAGGAACTGGAGATTGTGCGCGCCTACCTGGAGATTGAGGCGCTGCGGTTGGGCGACAAGCTGCGGACCGAGATTGACGCCTCTCCGGAAGCTCTCCGCGTCTCCATCCCCGTCCTCACCATCGAACCGCTCGTGGAGAATGCCGTCAAGCACGGAGTCGCCCAAAACACCGAAGGAGGCCTGGTGCGCGTGGAGGCGCATCTGGAAGACCATGGTCTGCGCATCCGCGTGCTCGACACCGGAGCCGGATTCGCCGCGTCGTCCAGCCACGGCTCCGGCCACGGTTTGGAGAATGTCAACAAGCGGCTGCGCCTCTGCTATGGGGCGGATGCCGAAGTCCACATCCACTCGACGGGGAACGGCACGGAGGTCGAGTTTCTCGTTCCGGTCCGCCAACTCGAGACGGTGCTGCAATGAGAGTGCTGATCGCCGATGATGAACCGGTGGCCCGGCAGGTGCTGCGGGAGTTACTCGAGGAGATCCCGGGCGTCGCCATCGCCGGCGAGGCGTCGAGCGGGCCTGAAGCCGTGGAGCAGGTGCAGCGCCTCGAACCCGATGTCGTGTTGCTCGACCTTCAAATGCCCGGCATGGATGGCTTCCAGGTAGCAGGAGCCTTTCCGGGAAACCGCTCCCCGCTCGTGATCTTCGTTACGGCGTATCACAAGCACGCCCTCGAAGCATTTGACGCCGGAGCCATCGACTACCTGCTGAAGCCCGTGCGCAAGGAGCGCCTCGAGGCTGCCCTCGAGAAAGCGAAGGCGCATCTGGCCGGCATCTCGGCCGCCGCCCGCCCGGCGCCGCCGCCCTCCACAGAGCCCCGCAAAATCGTGGGCCGTGTCGGCAGCGACCTCCACCTCATCGAGCCCGCCGAGGTGATCGCCTTCCAGGCCGAAGGCGACCTGGTCCACATCATCACCGCCTCCGGACGCTACTACTCCGGCCATTCCCTGAAGGTGCTCGAAGAAAAGCTCCCCGGCGGCCGCTTCCGCCGCGTGCACCGCTCCACCATCATCAACACCGGCCAGATCCGCAAGATTTCTCCGCTCTCGAGTAAACGATGGCTGCTGCGGATGTCGAACGGACTGGAAGTGGTGGTGAGCAAACGGCTCGCGGGGGTGATTCGCGATGAGACCGAGTGGTAAGGGGACGGCGGCCCATTTTGCGAGTTAACAAGCTGATTTCACTGTGCCTGGATAGATTCACGTGATAATGGTAGAAAGACTACAATGCACAAAGGCTCCGTGGGATGAAACTCGCCTCAACAAAGGTTTCTTCCGAAACAGGTGGATCACTCCTTCCCGAATACGAACGGCCACAGTCAACGAAGTCGTCTGCGGTGTGCTGTTCAAATCGATCGAAAGCTTGCAAGCGCCCTACTTGGGGATTCTCTGGGAACGCTACAGGAAAGACTATCCGGCCTGTCAGGAAGTGCCGCCTCTCATCCCTGTCGTCGAGAGATACGGGGAAGAAGGGTCCGCCCAAGTCAAACCGGAGTTCGCCGAGATTCCGCCATTACCAAGAGTCTGGTTTGTGCATGCGAGTGGCAATGGAATCATCCAGGTTCAGCGCGACAGGTTTCTTCACAATTGGCGTAAGCTACAGGTTTCCGACAGCTATCCGCGTTACGAACAAGTCTTCGAAATGTTTGCCGGCCACCTCAGCACGTTCCGGAAGTTCCTGGAAGAAAACAAGCTGGGGATCATGGAACCCCTTCAGTATGAGATGACGTATGTGAATCATATCAATCGAATTCCCCGCGCTTCGAAGTCTCTTTTGCCCGCCGGCTCTTCGGTGCCACAGGCGCCACAGTCTATCGAAGTGGAACCAGAAGTTGATGTCATTGCGTGGCGTGAAGTCTTCCCGGTCCAGCCACACAGGGATCCTCTGTTCTCGGAGATTGTGGAGCTTCGAACGCAAAACCTGCGCCGGCTGAAGCCGCGGATTCATGTAGACCGTCGCACAATTGAACGCAACGATGCCTGAGGATTGGTATCCAACAATTGCCGCGGGGACACGAATCACTCAGGGTGACCTGATTTTCGGCTGTCCGCTCATAGGGTGGAAGGATGAGCCGCCCCAGTTCAGTGGCGGTAGTGAAACCGAAATCCTTCGGCAGTCCATGGATGCTTTTCTCATGGATGCGGTAGTGATGACTCAGGCCTGCGATCTCGAGACCTTGCTGTTGAATCGGAATCAACCTCGCCTTCGGTTATTGCCCCCGTACAGGGAGCACCTATCGCAAGCCTTCGCACGATTCTTCATGCGCGTCGGATTGCCCGTCGCGGTGGCAACCGCCTGGTAACGCTGCACCCACGCCTCAAGCCGCCGGGATCGGCAACTCGGCGGCGTCGCGCCATAAACGTTCCAAATCGTAGTACGCGCGCGCTTTTTCCGAGAAAACGTTCACCACGAAGTTCCCGTAGTCCATCAGCACCCACTCGGCGTTGTCGTAGCCTTCCACGCTTTGCGGGCGTTCGCCGGTCTCCTTCAACTGCTTCTCGGCTTCGCCGGCGATGGCCTGGATCTGGCGCGGGTTGGAGCCGCTACAGATCAACAGGTAGTCGGTAAAGGTGGTGACCGCGCGGAGGTCCAGCACCTTGATATCTGTGGCTTTCTTGGCCTCCATGGCGCGCACTGCCGGAAGCCATGCTGCCGTCTCTTCGGTGACAGCCTGGGGCGCGGCGGCGGGGGTGGATCTTTGTGCCTTGGCGGCGGATGCTCCCGCGGTCAGTTTCTTCCGGACCCGGGAGATTGCGGCGGACTTCTTCGTTGTAGCCAATTCGCGAGTGGAAACGCTCCTGCCTGTATCGTACTACAATGGAAAAATGCGTTTGGTCTTGTCCTTCGCACTACTTGTCTGTGCGAACACGGCTCCCGCGCAAACCTCACCCGATCCGCCCGAACTGGCACGCGCCAAAGCAGAGCTGGCGCGCGTGGAATCGCTGGTGGAGGCGGGCGGAGTGCCGCGCAACCGGCTCGAGCAGGCCCGCCAGGCCGTGCGCGAGGCGGAAGACCAGGCAATTCTCCGGCGCACCTTGTACGGCTCCCTCAAAGTGGAAGATCTCACCGAACCGCTCAACAAGGAAATGCTCGAGAGCGCCCACCGGCTGTTCGATCTCCAGCAGCAGCGGGTAAACGATGCGCGCAAACTGGTGGACCAGGGAGTACTCCCGCGAATGGCGCTCACCCCGGTCATCGAGGAACTCGACCGCCGCCGCAAGACCATGGACCTCGCCGAAGACCGCGTGCGCTTCTGGAATCAGCTTCTCGAAATGGCTCGCGCCGAGCAGGACCGGCAGGCCGAACTCCAGGCCGGCCAACTGGCTGCCTTGGCCCAATCCGAGGAGAATCCCTCCTACGGCATCCTTTCCCCCGGGCGCGAGCGCCAGTTAGACCGGGAATTTCAGGCCTTGTTCGCCCGTCCGCTTCCAGTGAGCGCCCACGGGGACACCGTCTTCCACCGTTCTCTCGGTTTCAACCACACGGGCCGCATTGATGTTGCGTTGAACCCGCAATCGGCCGAAGGCCGCTGGCTGCGCGGCTGGCTCGATCGCATGGGCGTCCCTTATCTCGCCTTCACCCGCGCGATTCCCGGCCAGGCCACCGCGCCCCATATCCACATCGGGCCGCCGAGCCTGCGGTTGCGAGTGACGGACTGAGGCCGGGTAGTTCCCCCGCCCGCTTCGCATATACTCAAGTTTTCCCATGCCCGATCCCAAGCTCACCGTCCTCATCTCCGCCGATCAGATCCGGACCCGCATCCGGGAACTCGCCGCGCAGATCGACAAAGACCTGGAAGGCCGCGGCCCGCTCTACATGTTGTGCGTTCTGAAGGGCGCGGTGCTCTTCTATGCCGACCTCGCGCGCGCCATCACTCACCCTGTTCGCATGGATTTCATCGGCACCTCGAGCTATGGCAAGGGCAAGAGTTCCTCGGGCGAAGTGCGTCTCACCAAGGATCTCGATACCACGATCGAAGACTTCGACGTCCTCCTGGTGGAAGACATCCTCGACAGCGGAATCACGCTCAGCTACCTCATCCACGTGCTCCAGCAGAGAAGGCCGCGGTCCATCCGCATCGCCACCCTGCTCGACAAGCCGGAACGGCGCGTCCGCCCAGTGGTGGTGGATTACGTCGGCTTCCGCATCCCCGACGCGTTTGTCGTCGGCTATGGCCTTGACTTCGCGGAGGACTACCGCCAGCTCAAGGACGTGTGCATCCTGGGAGAGTAGCCAGCCATGTCTCCCGGAACCGAATACGAAGCCCGTTTAGCCGACAGGCGCGGCAGGGTCGCCGCGCAGGACCGGCTGCACGTGCAACTCGGCAATATCCGGCTCCTCCTCGGCGTTTCCGCCGCTGTCATCGCCTATTCCGCGTTCGTCCACCACGCTCTCAACCCCCTCTGGCTGTTCGCCCCCGTTGCCGTCTTCGTGCCCATCCTGCCCATTCATTCCCGTGTCCTTCGCAAGCGCACGCTGGCGGCGCGCGCGGTCCTCTTCTATGAGCACGGGCTGGCCCGCATGGCGGACAAGTGGGCCGGCACGGGGGAACAAGGCCTTCGCCTGCGCGATCCGCTTCATCCCTACGCCGACGATCTCGACCTGTTCGGACACGGCAGCCTTTTCGAGTTGCTCTCCCAGGCGCGCACCCGCGGAGGCGAGGATACGCTCGCCGGTTGGCTCCTCCACCCGGCCGATCCGGAAACCATCCGCCGGCGGCAGCAATCGGTGGCGGAACTCAAACAGTATCTGGATCTGCGGGAATCTCTGTTCGTTCTCGGCGAGGATGCCAGGGATACCGTCCATACCAGTCACCTCGTCGCCTGGGCCGGATCTTCTCCTCTTCTCGATTCGAGCCTGCTCTGGTCCGCCGCCGCGCTACTCAGCCTGAATGTCGCTGTCTCCGCCTTCGCCGCATGGTATCTCGACTTCCAGCGCCCGCTGCTGTTCGCTCTGCTCGCCGTCACGTTGTTCGGCTACTGGCTCCGCAAACGGGTCCTCGCCGTCATCACCACGCTCGATGAGGCGGTTCATGACCTCCACCTTCTTTCGTCCCTGCTCGAGTTGATCGAGAAGCAGCCGTTCGAAAGCCCCCATCTGCTCGAACTGCGCCGCCGCCTGACGGCATCGCAGGCCATCCGCCGCCTCCACCATCTCGCCGAACTCGTCGATTCGCGCGATAATCCGCTCATCCGCGTGGCCGGCCCTCCCCTGCTTTACGGAACCCACCTCGCCTTCGCCGTCGAACGGTGGCGCGCCGCTTTTGGCCCTCACGTGGGCGCATGGCTTGAAGCGCTGAGCGAATTCGAGGCTCTCCTCTCCATCGCCGGATACGCCGCCGAGCACCCCTCCGACCCTTTCCCCGAAATCGTATCCGAAAAACTGATCGACGGCGTCGATCTCGGCCACCCGCTCCTGCCCGCGGACAAATGCGTCTGCAATTCCGTTCATCTCGATGCGAACCTCGCCTTGCTGTGCGTGAGTGGATCCAATATGTCCGGCAAGAGCACCTACCTGCGCACCATCGGGATCAATGTAGTGCTCGCCATGGCCGGAGCGCCCATCCGCGGCAGGAAACTCCGCCTGTCCCCCTTCACCACCGGAGCCGCCATCCGCGTCACCGATTCGCTCCAGGGCGGCACCTCCCGCTTCTATGCCGAACTGAAGCGGCTCCGCCAGGTCCTCGACCTCGCAGCCGGCGAATACCCGATCCTCTTTCTGCTCGATGAACTCCTCAGCGGCACCAACTCCCACGACCGCAAGATCGGCGCCGAGGGCGTCCTGCGCGAGTTGCTCGACCGCGGCGCCCTCGGCCTCATCACCACCCACGACCTCGCCCTTACCGCCATCGCCGAGGCGCTTCAGCCCCGCGCCGCCAACGTTCACTTCGAGGACACGCTCCAGGACGGGCAGCTTCATTTCGATTACAGGCTGCGGCCCGGCGTCGTGCAAAAGAGCAATGCTTTGGAACTGATGCGTTCCATCGGCCTCGATGTTTGATACGATGACATAACGGTCGAGGGGCTACGGATAGCGCATTAGGTTACCGGCCGGAAAGGAACCGGGGAGAAAAACGCGCGGTCCCATGATGGGTTGTTCGCGGGATTTGCGCATTACCTAGTGTGGACGGTAGATCAGTGACATCGAAACGGGCAACCGGGTGGATGAGATGGCACGCTCCCGGCCTTGCGAGAATCCTGGAGAGCGTCCTTCCGGCACCTCCAAACAGTAACCTGATAATTCAAACAATTAAGAGGAGAAACGACAATGTCTCAATTTGATGCCTTTTTGAAGATCGACGGAGTCAACGGAGAAACCGACGACAAAATGTTCCCGCAGCACATCGAGCTGCTTTCCTATTCGTTCGGCGCCACCCAGACCGGCAGCTTCGCCTACGGCGGCGGCGGTTCCACCGGTAAGGTCCAGTTCCAGGACTTCCACTTCACCAAGCGCGCCGACGATGCCACGCCCCACCTCTTTGACGCCTGCTGCAGCGGCAAGCACATTCCCAAATGCGAACTGCTGATCCGCAAGGCGACCGGCGACGGCGGCCAGCAGGTCTTCTACAAGGTGACCTTCGAGGACGTGCTGCTCTCCAGCCAGACCGTCAGCGGCCAGGGCCACGGCGACCCCATCCCCACCGAATCCATCAGCTTCAACTTCGCCAAGATGATCATGGCCTACGGCAAGCAGGACGCCAAGGGTAAGGTGGGCGCTCTCGTTCCCAAGGGCTGGGATCAGAAGAAGAACGCCAAGGTCTAACCCGAAGTTCAAGAACTTCGGCCTTACGATTACCGCAGCGCAAACCCCAGCCGGGCGGCCTCCCTCACCAGGGAAGGCCGCCCGGTTTGCTTTGGGGGGCGGGTGCGGCCCGCCGTGCCGATGCCGCGAAAAAATTGCCGCGCGATGAAGGTTTCCGCCCTCCAATCGCGCGTTGTTAGATGTGGATGACAGAATGTTCATCCTGATAGAAAAAAACACATCGAAAGCGAAACCCAGGAGAAACCCAGACAATGTCTCAATTTGATGCCTTCTTGAAGATCGACGGGGTCAACGGTGAAACCGACGACAAAATGTTCCCGCAGCACATCGAACTGCTTTCCTACTCGTTCGGCGCCACCCAGACCGGCAGCTTCGCCTACGGCGGCGGCGGTTCCACCGGTAAGGTCCAGTTCCAGGACTTCCACTTCACCAAGCGCGCCGACGATGCCACGCCCCACCTCTTCGACGCCTGCTGCAGCGGCAAGCACATTCCCAAATGCGAATTGCTGGTCCGCAAGGCGACCGGCGACGGCGGCCAGCAGGTCTTCTACAAGGTGACCTTCGAGGATGTGCTGCTCTCCAGCCAGACCGTCAGCGGCCAGGGCCACGGCGACCCCATCCCCACCGAATCCATCAGCTTCAACTTCGCCAAAATGATCATGGCCTACGGCAAGCAGGACGCCAAGGGCAAGGTGGGCGCCCTCGTTCCCAAGGGCTGGGATCAGAAGAAGAACGCCAAGGTTTAACGATTACCTCAGCGCAAGCCCAAACCGGGCGGCCGGCTCCCTTCACCGGGGACGGCCGCCCGGTTTTTTCTTTCAGACTCTCCCGCCCGTTGTGCTAACCTATTAGCTTCCCGAGGTTTCCCTGTGGATAAGCAGTTACGCCAGCAAATCAAGCACGACAAGTTCGTCGAAGAAGTCACCCACACTGTAGACTACTTAAAAGGTCACCAGGACGCCGTCCGCAAGTACGGTGTTGTTGCGGCAGCCGTAATCGTTTTGGCTGGAGCGGTTTACGGGTTCACCAGTTATCAGTCCAGGCAGCGCGAGGACGCGCTCAACAAAGCTACCCTCGTTCTGGACGCCTTCGTCGGCCAGCAAAGCCCCACTGGAGGCCAGATCTTCAAGACGCAGGCCGATAAGGACGCCGCCGCGCTCAAGGCTTTCTCCGAAGTGGCCTCCAAGTACAGCGGTTCGCGCGAAGGCATGCTTGCCCGCTACTATACCGGCAATCTGCTCTGCGACCAGGGCAAGGTCGCCGAATGCGAAGCCGCCTTCAAGGAAGTTTCCAACGGCAGCGACGCCAATGTCGCTTCCCTCGGCAAGCTCTCACTCGCCACGCTCTATCAATCCGAAGGCAAGGCCAGCGAAGCGGAAGCCCTGCTCCGGGATCTGGTGAATCATCCCACGGCAGTGGTCTCCAAGGAACAGGCCCAGCTTTCTCTCGCCCGGACCATCATGAAGACCAAGCCCGAAGAGGCGCGCATTATCCTCAATTCGCTCCAGGCGCTCGACCGGCCGGCAGTGACGCGCGCCGCCGTCCAGCTTCTGGGTGAAATGTCAGGCCAGCCGCAGCCTCGATAACTGTGCAACCACAGGCCCTCGGCCGCTTGCGGTTCCCCGTCCAGCGCAGCCGCGGACGCCGCTTCCCGGAACGCCCCCACCCCTATCGCAACGACTTTCAACGGGACCGCGACCGCGTGGTTCATGCCCGCGCATTCCGCCGCCTCGAGGACAAGACCCAGGTTTTCACCCCCAGCCTTTCCGATCACTTCCGCAACCGTCTCACCCACACCATCGAGGTTTCCCAGATCGCCCGCACCGTGGCGACCGTTCTCGGCCTGGAGGAAGACCTCACCGAAGCGCTGGCCCTGGCGCACGACATCGGCCACCCTCCCTTCGGCCATGCCGGGGAACGCGAACTGAACCTTCAGATGCAGCGCTTCGGCGACCGTTTCGACCACAACCTCCACGCCCTGCGTGTCGTCGAGATTTTCGAACAGCGCTACGCCCTCTTCCCGGGATTGAACCTCACCTTCGAAGTGCGCGAAGGCATCGTCAAGCATTCCGGCGACCTCACACCCGGCCTTGATCCGTCGCTCGAGGAATACCTGCCCGCCCTGCGCCCGCCGCTCGAAGCGCAACTCATCGACCTCGCCGACGAAATTGCTTACAACACCGCCGACCTCGATGACGCCCACTCCGCGCAACTGATCGCATCAGAGGAGCTGGTAGAGGCCGTGCCGGCCTTTGCTGAGATGCACGACACGATCCAATCCCAGTTCCCCGGCGCCCCGCAACGGATTCAGTTTCTCGAATGTGTGCGCCGGCTCATCGACATCCTGGTGTCGAGCCTCATCGAAGGGACCGCCGCGAATGCCGTTGCCGCGGGCGTTCAGGATGTCGAAGACGTTCGCCGGCATCCCACCCGCCTTGCCGGCCTTGCCACGGAAGGAGAGGCGGTGAACGCTTCGCTGAAGGGCTTCCTCCACGCGCGTGTCTACTCGACAGATGACCTTCGCGCCGAACGCCTCCGTTCCACTGCCGCCATCGCGCAACTGTTTCAATTCTTCCTCGATCACCCCGGCCGCCTCCCCGCCACCCACCAGGTGAAGGCCGCCGGGGATACGGTCCACCGCACCGTGTGCGATTACATCGCCGGCATGACTGATGGCTTCTTCTGGCGCACCTGGCGCGCGATGGTGGGGTAGCAGAAAACTCCCCGCCTGTGCGCAGGGCATCGGCCGTCTCACGAGATTCGATCAGCCCAGGCCAACCGCTTCACCCATTCCTCGGGCATGCCTTCCTCACCATAGAACGCTCCCGCGATTTGACCGTAGATTGCCCCGAAGCTTGCCCCACCAGAATGCCCGCAATCGGCTCAGTCCTTCGCCGGAACGGCAGGGAAGTGGTAAGCCACGATTCCGAGTCTGACCAGACCGTCTATAATTATGGTTCAAAGGGTCTATATTCATGGCCGTCTGGCAGGTACAGGAAGCGAAGGCGCGTTTGAGCGAGGTCATTGAGGAAGCACATTCAAAAGGCCCGCAGTTTATTACGAAGCACGGCGCCGAAAAGGCTGTCGTTCTCTCCATGGAAGAGTATCGCTCTCTAACCGCCCAAAAGCCCAATCTGAAGGACTATCTCCTGGGAGGCCCGAAGGTAGACCGCTTCGAAGTGCCGCGCGATCGCGACAAAGGACGGAAAGTCAGGCTGTGAGCGCGAAGCTGCAATACCTGCTTGACACGAACGTTCTATCCGAAACGCGGAACAAGAATGCCGACAGGCGCGTGGTTGAGTTTCTTTCCACAGCCGAGCCGTCATCCCTTTACATCAGCGTTCTCACGCTCGGCGAACTAAGGAAAGGTGCGGCGCCGACCGAATCATTGGCATCGACGGCCGCACAGCGCGATTGTGGGGAGAACTATCCGCGCAGCGGCCGCGGCCCGTCGTTGATACGCTTCTTGCGGCTACCGCCGTTGTCCATGAACTCACGTTTGTTACGCGCAACGCATCGGATGTTCGGGAAGTCAAAGTGAAGTTGCTCGATCCGTGGGTGAAATGAAATGCTCTCGCGCGAGTCCGCATCCGTTAACCCTCTCGCATCACATCGCAAAGAAGCAGCTTGAGCCCTTGAAAGGTTCCGCCGCCTTTCTTGATCCTGGAACTCATACCCCTTACTCCAACAGGATCCAGGGTGCCCAATATGCCGGTTCCCGGTACGCCCCGCCAAGCATCGCCAGCTTGGCCGCGTGCAATGCCTCCTCCGGCGATTGCCCCTTGCGCAATCCCTCATAAAGCCGCGTCGACATCTCTCGCGACGCGCCGTCGTCCACGTCCCGCAGGCTCGCCGCCACATAGCGCGCCCCGGCTTGCAGAAATGCCCATGCCAATCCCACCAGCCCTCCCGATGTCACCCGCTCTCCGGCGCTGCGGCAGGAAGCGAGACTCACCAGCCGCGCATGCAGCGGGGTCTTCAGAATGCTCTCGGCGGTCAGCTTATACCCGGATGCCGAGGGGCTCAGGATCAGCGCCGATTCGAGCGGCGCGCTGCTGCTCGACAGAGCGTGGGCGGCAAAATGCACGTAGTCGTAACCCGCCGGGTTTGCCTGTTCGAAAGCCTCCGCCGTGGCCTCTTTCCCTTCGCGAACCGTCACCTCGCCGCTTCCCGCAAGCGCCTTCCGCACCGCCGCCACCTCCTCTCCGGCGTGCGGCAGCGGCGGAAACTCCGCGTTCGGCGACTGTGGATTCCCAATGATCAGCGCCCGAATTCCGGTCCGTGGCTGCTCCGCCGCCCGCTTGAGCAGCCGCCGCAAGTTGCGAACATAGGTCACACTCGCGTCGCGAATCCAATAGTGCGGCGCCGGACCCGCCACCAGGGCTTCCAGGTTCCAGTGCAGCAGAGCCCCGTTGGAGGCCACCAGAAAACGCCCCTTGCGATCCGGTTCGGGAAGCACATTCTCCACCAGGACCTCATAGAGCCGCTGCGCGGCCTCGCTGAACGTTCCCTGGCGGCTTCCCGTGTACGTCTCCTCGCGCGCCTTCTCCACCAGTTCTTCGATCTCCTGCCGTGGCCCAAGGCTCCGCACCCTCACGGCGCCCGGCGTGATCACCCACACCAGCGACTCCTCCGTGTCCAGCCAGTAGCTGAGGATCGTGGCGTTTTCCCGTCGCGCGGCCGTTTGCAGCGCCGAAGCGCGGATTGGGGCGGACTCGAACGACACATCCCGCTCCACTTCCCGGCTCATCTCGGTGACTGCCAGCGCCCGGTCCAACTCCCGCTGGCGGTACAGGAAGCGTACGTATCGATGGTAGGAGGTCTCCAGAACCCCCGCAAACCGCACCTTCTCCGATGGAGACGCGAGGCTCGCCTTTGCCCTCCCGCCCGATTCGAGCGCATTGCGATAGTGCCGCCCGGCGCGCGCCGGTTCCTTCAAGTCCTCGAACACGCTCCCCAACTCCGATTCCACCTGCATGCGGAGCAGCGGCGGCGTGTTCTGCGCGAGCAGGGGTTCCAGCTTCCCGCGTGCTTTCGTCAGATCTCCCCGCGCGTGGGCGATCTCCGCCTCGGTCAACGTGGTGAACCGCAAGTCCGCTCCCGCCTTCTCCCGAATCGCGCGCGCCTGCTGAATGTACGCCTCCGCGGCGTTGTAGTCCTTTCGCTGGAGCACGGTGAGAGAGAGATCCGTCAGAAACGACGCGGCTACGTCGGGATTGTTCTCCGCCATCCCGAGCCCCTGCTTGTAGTAGCTCTCCGCATTCCCGTATTGGCGCAGGTTGTACTGCACGTTGCCCAGATTCAGCAGCCACCGGAGCCAGTCGTCCGTCTGCCCCTTCTCACGCGCCACTCTTTCGGCGAATTGCAATTCCTTGAGCGCTGGCTGCGGCTCCCCAAAGGTGAGATACACCAGCGCCAGGTTGCCGCGGGTCTTTGCCTCATAGAAGACGTTCCCCGTTTTCCGCGTCATCTCGATGGATTTCTCGAAGTAGCGCGCCGCCTCCGCCATGCGGTCGTGTTGGAAGTAGAAGAAGCCGAGACTTCCGTAAATCTCGCTTTGTAAACGCTGGTCCCCGGCGGCGAGGGCTTTCGCCAATGCCGTGTGGAACTCCTTCTCGGCTGCCTCCGGCTTGTGTGTGAGCAGATCCAGGTTTCCCAGCCGGCGCAACACATCCGCCTCCCAGCCGCTGTTGCCTTCGGCCTGCGCAATTTCTTCCGCTTCCTTGAGCAGGGGGAACCCTGCTTCCGGCCCGCTGGTGAAGGCCAGCGAGTATCCCTTCAGCATGCGATAACGGAAGGCGGCTTCTTTCCCCATCGAGGCGTCCGGGGGACGGTCACCGAGCACCACCAGCGCCTGCTTCATCTGCCGGATCGCGCCCAGCACGTCCGCCAGCAGCAGACGCAGCCGCCATGCGCAGGCCGGCGGCCACTGCTTCTTCAATTCGGCTTGAAGAAACCTGCTGACCGACGCGAGTTCCCCCGCGGCGTAGTTCTTGCTTGCCTGCTGGTAAAGCGCGTCGCAACTGTTCCGCCCGCAGGAGGAAAGCAGCACTAGAGATAGAAAAAATACGATCCGGCGCAACCGTTACATTTTATAGCGCCTGCTGCCCTATGGGTAGAGCGAGCCGTTCAGATCGAGCCCGGCCGTGTCCATGTCCCCTTCCACCGGCGACCCCATCTTCAGACGCAGCATGTTCAACCGCCGCGTATCCTTCCCGATGAACAACTCCGCCAGGATGATGGTTCCGAAGTTCGGCAGTGTAATCTCGAACCCCGACCGGGTAACGTGTCCCGGCTCGCTTGTGAATCCGTTGAAGAGGCTTGCCCTCACCAGTCCGTCCCGCGTCATCTTCTGCGGCCGGATCGGCGCACCCGCTGCTTCGTCAGCCTTCTCCTCATCCGGCGTGAGGTACCACTTGCGCACCGCCGATCGCAGCGCGGCGTGGTCCGCGTGTGCCTTGTTCTTCCACGCCTCAAGAAACGCCCCTTGCGTCTTCAGCCTGCCAAACAGGTCGTGCGCCATCTGCGGCTCCACAGCCACTCCGCCGATCCGCAGGTTTGTGAACATCGTTCCGAAGGACAGGATCTCCATCTCCGCGCCGTTCCCAGCCAGACGGCTGCTCAGATGGCCGACAATCCGCTCCGCCGTCACCTGGTTATAAACGTTGAGGTTCTCGATCACCGCCGAAGCATAGCTCGTATACGATCCGTCCGGCGACTGGCTCCCGGAAATCTCCGTGGTCGCCAGCTTGAACTTCACAATGTTGTCCAGATCGTAATTCTCGACACGGCTCGAATGAAATCCCCCCGCATGGGTCAATACACTCGCCGCGGCTCCGTTGATCGGCTTCGAAACCGGCCGCCGCAGCGACCCTCCGACGGCGGCCGCATGGCCGCGATATAAGAACGTGGATGGCACCGTCGTTCCTCCTTGAGGTCTCTTCATGGGATGTAAAATGTAACGTCTTCCAGGTGCTGCGGCGTGAACCCTGCGTTCAGCCCGTACACCTGTACCTGGACTTTCCCATGCAACTTCCGGCGGTTTGGCCAGATCAGTGCTTCCGTTGCTTCCGCCTGCTGCGCGGTTAAGGACTGCTGCTGGAGCACTTGTCCGGTCTCGCCTCTGAAATCAATGCGGTACGATGCAAAGCCCTGCTGGAAACGGACCGGCATCTCGTAGGATGCGGAACAGCCGCCCATTCCACGCCGCTGCACGTTCGGCTCCAGCCTCATTACCGCCTGCGGACGCTCGAGTTCCGCCCTCAATTGCGGCAGCGTCACCGTGTGCTGGTAAACCAAAACCCCGGCGAGCGCCAGTGTACACAGGTAGCTGATTCTCGCCGCCAAAGGCCGCTCGAGCAGGCGCCATATCCCGCCCGGCGGTTTCGGCGCCTCACCGGCTATCCCTTTGCGGATCACCTCAACCGTGTCGGACAACACCTCCACGTCCGCGGCGCATTGCCGGCAGGTAAAATAGTGCTCTTCAAACTCGTCGCGCTGATCAGGCGACAATTCGTTCAGGAGGTACTTTTCGACAGCTCCGAGCGCTTCCGCTTCGGTATGGGTCATCAGTGTCGCTGGCTTCCTTTACATAGTGAAATAAGCTCTTCTACCCAACTGGATAGTGAACCACGAGCCGCAACTGTTACACCGGCTTCTCCCATCAGCTTACATAGATGTGCAAATCACTGAAAAAATAGTATATAGAATGCGACCAGGTTTCGCCCACTCAATTCCACAGCGGCGTGCGTTAATGGAACTCGAGCGGCCTTAGTACTGTGCCCTTGCGTATGCCGAGCCGCATCGGACGCGGCGGCCCGTTCCCAGATACCGAAACCTCGATCCAGAGTTCCTCCCCGGGTTCCAGCCGCGATGGGTCGGGAACATCCGGCGGCAGGAAAAAAGCGAGAGGGGCCACCAACCGGTAGTGCCCTCCGGGCCCCAACAGCCAGACCCTCACCCCTTTGCGGTCCGTACTGCGGTGCGCGGCCAGTTTCCCGTTCTCCACCGACAGCTTCGCTAACCCACCCAAGTCCTCCCCGGGAGGCGCTTCCACCTCGATTCCCAGGCACAAGTACCTTCCGCGGATGGGCAGGTGTGGATCAACCGGAGCAGTCTTCACCCAAACCCGCGGAAGGGTCGCGCGATCATAAAGATACCTGCCGCTCACCGAAAGCACCACCAGCACCTGGAAAGCCCCCAGCAGCGCTCCCTTCTTCATGGCGGACGTCATGGCTTCACACTCCGTGCCTGCGCGGTCAGGCGGCGGCGGAGTTTCTCGAGTTGCCACCCGCCGGCCAGAAACAGAATGCCCAGCACCATCAGGCTCAGCGACCGGCCTAGCGCGCCCATCAGGTTCGAGAAATAGAAGGCCAGAACAGCGCAAGCGAATCCCGCCACCCCCAGGTTGACCCGCTCCACGCGCCCCTCTCGCACACCCCACGCCGCCATCAGGATCGCCCCGAGTGCTCCCCATGCAATGTATGCCAGCGTCCCCTGGATGTGGGTGAATGAGATGTAGCCGCCCACCCAGACGGCTGCGATCACATTCATCCAGGCTGCCTGTTGCCGCAATGCGTAAGCCAGTACAAGCGGTGGGAGCAAGGCTGCGAGTGCTGCCGGCGAGTGCCATTCCCGGTTGCTGCGCGCCAGCGGCAGCAGCAGAGCCAGCGGAAGCGCTGTGTACGTCCCGATGCGCGCCAGGCAAATCCGCCACATGCTTCCATAACGTCCCTTCTGGGCACTCACATAGGTGAGAGCAACCAGCAGGAGAAATCCCGTCATCACCTCGTCTTCAAGCCACCATCGCACCTGCCATTCCGACGCAATCCACGCGGGAGTGAGCAGCGCGGCCATCCCAACCTGCGGCCAATCGCGCAGCAACCACACGCCCGCCCACGCCGCCATCGCCCACAGCAGAATCCCGGTAGGCCAATGTTCCTCGATGTGGAAAATCTGCCCGGCCATGGCGATCCCGCCGCCGCAGGCGATGGTTCCCAGGGCGTGAAGCGTGGTTGCCAATCCGCTAAAACGCTCCGAAGCCCACACCCCACCGCCGTGAAACGCCGCTACCGCCAATACGATCAGCGACATGCGGGCGGCTGGAGAAAGCTCATCCCAGTGCGCGCTGACAAAAAGCAGCACGCCTGCTCCGAGCAGCAATCCACCCAGCCCCAAGGCCAGCCAGACAAGGAGTCTCGAGCGTACGGGAGAGGGCGGGGCGGCTTCCTCGCCGGCGGACTGTTCATAGTCCCGGATACGCTGGGCCGTTTTGGCGTCCACGAGCCCGGCGGATTGCCAGCGGTCGAGCCAGCGGAGCCAGGGAGGAGGCATGGGAGCCCAGAATAGCATTTTTCGCTTGCGGAGAGAACAAAACTGTCGTATGATTAAAACGATCGCTTCAAGCGTGCGATCGTTTCATTATGTCCCCCGCCCCTCTCCCCTCCACCAAAGACCGCATCCTCGATGCCGCCGAACTCCTCTTCGCCGATCACGGCTTTGACGCCACCTCCCTCCGCATGATCACCGCCCATGCCGGCGTCAATCTCGCCGCCGTCAACTACCATTTCCAGTCCAAGGAAGCTCTCCTCGATGCCACGGTTGCCCGCCGCGCCACACCCATCAATCGCCGCCGTCTCGAACTCCTCGCCAGGTACGAATCCGAAGCTGGTGACAAGCCCGTACCCGTCGAAAACCTCCTCGATGCGTTCCTGCGTCCCATCCTCGAAGCCGGTTGCATGGTTCCCCGGCTCATGGTCCGCATGCTCTACCTGGAGCAGAAGCCGGTCTTCAAACGCATCTTCCAGCGGCATCTGCAGCCCATCGTGCAGCGCTTCACCGAGGCCTTCGGGCGTTCCCTTCCGCACCTTCCGCAGCAGGAAGTGATGCTGCGCATGCAGTTTGTCCTGGGAGCGTTCGCTCAATTGATGTCCGCTACCGAAACCCTTCACAACATTACGGAGGGCCGCTTTCCGGCGCTGGAGCCATCGAGGGGCGTGGGATACCTCATCGCCTTTTCCGCCGCTGGCCTGAAGTCCCCTGCCTTTGAGAACACTTTATGAAATTCCGCCTGAGCATCCTCTTTCTTGTTGCCGTCCCTTTTGCGGCCGCTCAGCAGACCCTGCAGTTGAGCCTCCGCAAGGCCATCGAGATCGCGCTGTCGCCCGAAGGCAATACCCGCGTCGAGATTGCCGGTGAAGCCGTTCAGCAGGCGGATGCGCGAAAGCTGGAAGCGCGCGCCTCCCTGCTCCCGAACCTCGATAGTTCCCTCAGCTACCAGGACGCCACGCGTAACCTCGCGGCGTTCGGCATCCAGTTTCCATCGATTCCCGGCTTTCACTTTTCCACCTTCGCCGGGCCGTTCTCCATCCTCGACTCCCGCGCCAACATCACCCAATCCGTCTTTGATTTCAGCTCCATCCGCCGCTATCAATCCGCCCGCACCGGAGCCGATGCCGCGCGCAGCGAGAAGGAAAACACGCGCCACGCGGTCACTGACCAGGTAGCGCGCGCTTATCTCGCCGCCCTCCAGGCCGATGCCCGTGTCGAGACCGCAAAGGCGAATCTCGATCTGGCCGAGGCGCTCCGCCGGCTGGCCGAAACACAAAAGCAGGCGGGCACCGGGACGGGCATCGAAGTGACGCGGGCCGAGGTGCAGATCGCCAATGAGCGCCAGCGCCTTCAAATTGCCGGCAACGAGCGCACCCGCACGCACCTCCAGTTGCTCCGCGCCCTCGATCTGAACCTCGAAACCAAAGTAGAACTTACCGACAAGCTCTCTTACCAGCCCTTCGAGCCCATCAGCTTCGCGCAGGCGCTCGAATCCGCCATCAAAACGCGGCCCGATTTCAAAGCCCAGCAGGAGCGCGAACAGGCCGCCCGGCTCAGTTACTCGGCGACGAAGATGGAGCGGCTCCCTTCGCTGGCGGCCTTCGGCGACTACGGATCGATTGGTCCGCAATTCGACAACTCGCGCGCCACGCGCACCGTCGGGCTGTCGTTACGGGTCCCCATCTTCGACGGCGGCCGGCGCGACGCCCGCCGTGCCGAATCGGCCTCGCAGTGGAGGCAGGAGAAGACGCGGACAAAGGATCTCCGCCAGCAGCTTGAACTCGAGTTGCGTGTCGCCTTCGACAATCTCAGTTCGGCCGAGCTTCAGGTGAAGACAGCCACCGAGGGCCTGACGCTGGCCGGGAAGGAACTCGAGCAGGCCGAACGCCGCTACAAGGCCGGCGTCACCAACTCCATCGAGGTCACGGACGCGCAAACGCGCCTCGTCCGCGCCCGCGACAACCGCATCTCCGCGCTCTTCGAGCACAATCTGGCGCGGCTCGATCTCGGCACGGCCATTGGAGCCGTGGAAAGGTATCTGCCATGAAGAAATTCGCGCGCATCGCCGCCGTCATCGTGGTCATCGCCGCCGCCGGAGCCGGCTTCGTCCGCGCCGGCTTCTTCTCGAGAGAAGACCCGCACGTCATCCGCCTTTCCGGCAACATCGAGCTGACCCAGGTGGACATGTCGTTCAAGATGTCCGGCCGCCTGATGACGCTACATGCCGAGGAAGGCTCGTCAGTCGCCAAAGGCGCCCTCATCGCCCGGATTGACCAGGCCTCGACACTGCGCCAGAAGGAACGCGAGCAGGCGGGGCTCGAATCCGCCCGGGCGCAACTGACGCAGAGTTTCACCGCCGTGCAGTTGCAGAAGGCGAACCTGGAGGGCGACCTGCGTCTGAAGCGCGCCGAGGTCGAGAATGCCGGAGCGCGGCTCGCCGAACTGCTGGCGGGCTCGAGGCCGCAGGAGATCCAGACCGCCCAGGCGCAGGTGCGCGATGCCGCCACCTGGCACGATCAGGCCAAGGCCGATTGGGACCGCGCCCAGATCCTATTCAGAAACGAAGATATCTCCCGGGCGCAATATGACCAGTTCAAGGCGAAGTTCGAGAGCACCACGCAGGCGCTGCGGCAGGCCCAGGAGCGGCTGGCGCTGGTGAAGGAAGGCCCGCGCAAGGAAACCATCGACGCTGCCCGCGCGCAACTCGAGGCCGCCAAGGCCGCTGTGCAGCTTTCCCAGGCCAATCAGATCGAACTCAAGCGCCGCGAGCAGGAGATCACCGTGCGCCGCGCCGAAATCGAGCGCGCCAAGGCGGGCATCTCCATCATCGATACTCAACTCGATGACACCACCATCACCTCGCCGCTCGATGGCGTCGTCCTCGTCAAATCGGCTGAACCCGGCGAGGTCGTGGCTGCCGGAGCTACCGTGTGCACCATCGGCGACCTCGCCCATCCCTGGCTCCGCGCCTACATCAGTGAGAAGGACCTCGGGCGCGTGAAACTCGGCGCCAAGGTCAAGCTGACCACGGACTCCTTCCCCGGGAAGACCTACATCGGAACCGTCAGCTACATCGCCTCGGAGGCCGAGTTTACGCCCAAGCAGATCCAGACCCAGGATGAGCGTGTGAAGCTGGTCTACCGCATCAAGATCGACGTCGACAATCCTCATCAGGAACTGAAGGGCAACATGCCGGTAGACGCGGAGATCGGCCTGTGAATGTCATCGAAGTAGAGAACCTCACGCGGACGTTCGGCGCACTCACGGCAGTGAACAACCTCAACCTCACTGTTGCCCAGGGAGAGGTGTTCGGCCTCGTGGGTCCCGACGGCGCGGGGAAAACCACCACGCTGCGGATGCTCTGCGGGCTGATGAACATCACCTCGGGGAGCGCCCGTATCGCGGGCTTTGACGTCTCGAGCGACGCGCAGCAGGTGAAGGATCGCATCGGCTATATGGCGCAGAAGTTCGGGTTGTACGGTGATCTCACCGTCGAGGAAAATCTGTACTTCTACGCCGACCTGTTCGCCGTCAGCGGCTCCGAGCGCGATGAACTGATGGGACAACAGCTCCGCATGACCCGCATGGAGCCGTTCCGGTCACGGCCCGCCGCCAAACTCTCCGGCGGCATGAAGCAGAAGCTGGCCCTGATGTGCACCCTGCTGCACCGGCCGCAGATCCTCTTTCTCGATGAGCCGACGAACGGCGTGGACCCTGTTTCGCGGCGTGACTTCTGGGTCATCCTCTATGACCTCGTGAAGGAAGGGCTCACCGTCTTTGTGACTACAGCCTACCTGGACGAGGCCGAACGCTGCCACCGGGTAGGCCTGATGGACAAGGGGCGTCTGATTCTTGCCGATACGCCTTCCGCGCTGAAGAAATCGCTGCCCGAAGCCTGCTACGAACTGGTGACCGAAGATGCGCGCACCGCCCGCGAAACGCTCCGCGGGCTGGACGCGGTGGACGAGGTGGTGCTCGCCGGCAGCCGGCTCCATGTGTTCCTCAAGCCGGGCGCCGGCAGCGATTCCATAGTCCGCGCGCTGCCGGACGCCGAGGTGCGCACTGTCCTCCCTTCGCTCGAGGATGTCTTCATCGCCACCGTCCGCCGGGAGGGTCGTCGTGACGCAGCATGAGCCGGCCGTCATCATCCGGAACCTGACGAAGACCTTCGGCAGGTTCGTCGCCGTCGATAACGTGACCCTCAACGTGAAGAAGGGCGAGATCTTCGGGTTTCTCGGTCCGAATGGGGCGGGAAAATCTACCACCATCCGCATCCTCTGCGGTCTGCTTGCGCCGAGTTCCGGCGCGGCCACCGTGGCCGGACACGACGTCGCTTCCGATCCGGAAAGCGTCAAGCACAACATCGGCTACATGTCGCAGAAGTTCTCACTCTATGACGATCTCACGGTGGAGGAGAATCTCGATTTCTTCGGCGGCGTCTACGGCGTGCCGGTGGAGCGGCTGGCGGAGCGGAAAGAGTACGCCCTGAAAATGGCCGGGATGGCGGAAAACCGCGGGACCATGACACGCCTGCTCGCCGGCGGTTGGAAGCAGCGCCTCGCTCTCGGCTGCGCCATCCTCCACTCGCCGCCGGTCATCTTTCTCGATGAGCCGACCTCCGGTGTCGACCCCATCGCCCGCCGCGGCTTCTGGGACCTCATCAATGACCTCTCGCACCTCGGCCATACCGTCTTCGTCACCACGCATTACATGGAAGAAGCCGAGTATTGCCACCGGGTGGCCCTGATGTTTCAGGGGCGCGTGATCGCGCTCGGCACGCCGCACGATTTGTGCGCCACGCTGCGGAGCGAGGAGAACCCTGAACCCTCCATGGAAGACGTCTTCGTGGCGCTGATCGAGCGCGAGGAGGCGGCCGCATGATCAGCCTCCGCCGCACGCGCGCTATGGCCCGTAAGGAATTGCTCCACATCGGCCGCGATCCGCTCAGCCTCGGCATGGCGCTCGCCCTTCCCATGCTGTTGCTGGTGCTGTTCGGCTATGCCCTTTCGCTCGATGTCGACCGCATCCCGCTGCTGCTCTATGATCAGGACCAGACGCCGCAGTCGCGCACGCTCATTGCGCGCTTCCAGGGGTCACGCTTCTTTCACATCAACGGATACATCGGCAGCTACGCCCCCGCCGAAGTTGCCCTCGACAGCGGCGAGGCCATGGCGGTGCTGGTGATTCCCCACGATTTCGGCAGGAAGCTCTCGAGCGCGCAGCCCTCGCCAGTCCAGTTCCTGCTCGACGGCAGCGATTCGAACACCGCCGGCATTGCGCTCGGCTACGCGCGCGCCATGGTCGCGGGCTACTCGAGCGAAGTCCGCACGGACTACCAGGTCCGCAACGGATCCGGCGAGATCAAGCCGCCCGTGGACGCCCAACTGCGCGTGGTCTTCAACAGCGAACTCAAGTCGAAGAACTACATCATCCCGGGCCTGATCGCGGTGATCCTCATGATGATCGCCGCCATGCTCAGCTCCCTCTCGATTGCCCGCGAATGGGAGAACGGAACCATGGAGGAGCTACTCTCGACGCCTCTGCGCCCGGCCGAGTTGGTGCTGGGCAAGCTTTCGGCTTTCTTCGTCCTCGGCTTCGCGGACACGGTTACCGCCGTCCTCGCCGGGGTCTTTGTTTTCGACGTGCCGCTGCGCGGCAGCGTTGTGTTTCTGTTCGTCAGCGCCTTTGTCTTCCTGTTCGGCGCTCTCTGCTGGGGGTTGTGGCTGAGCGCCATCACACGCAATCAATTGCAGGCCTATCAACTGGGACTGATGAGCTCTTTCCTGCCCGCGTTCCTGCTCTCCGGCTTTGTTTATTCCATTGACAGCATGCCGCTCATTCCGCGCCTCCTCAGCCGTATTGTTCCGGCGCGTTATTTTGTCGCCTTGCTCAAGGGCATCTTTCTGAAGGGCGCCGGCCTCGAGGTGCTGTGGGGAGAGATGGCCTTGCTCGTGCTGTATGCCGTGGTCGTGTTCGCTCTCGTCACGCGCAAGCTGCGCCAGAAAATCGCATGAACTGGAAACGCATTCGACAGATCATTCGCAAGGAAGTGCTGCAAAGCTTCCGCGAGCCGCGGTTGCGCGCCACCATGTTCCTTCCGCCTATCCTGCAGTTCCTCGTGTTTGGCTTCGTGGTGAACCTCGACGTGGAGCGATCGAATCTCGCATGGCTCGATCAGGATAATTCGCCCGCGAGCCGCGAGCTTCGAGCTGCTTTCGAAAGCTCGCACTATTTCACCGTCACCGATACGCCGCGCAATGAGCACGAGATGGCGTACCTGCTCGACAAGGGGCTGATCCAATCGGGCATCAGCGTTCTGCCGGGGTTCGGAGAGGATCTCGAGCGCGGGCGCACCACGGAGATCCAGGTGCTGGTGGATGGCTCGAATTCGAACACGGCCTCCATCGTCGCCAACTATGCGAGCGACATCGTCCGCACGTATTCGGCGGCCCGGCTGAGCGATCTGATGCGGCAGAAACGCATGGCGCGCGGTTCGGTGGTGGCGCGCCTGGCCGCGCCGTCCATCGACCTTCAGCAGCGCGTCTGGTTTAATCCGGAATTAAAGAGCCGTAACTACTTTATTCCGGGCGTTACGGTGAATATCATCACCTTGATTACGCTCATGCTTACCGCGATGGCGATCGTCCGGGAGAAGGAGATCGGGACCATGGAGCAGTTGATGGTCACCCCGATCCGCGCCGAAGAACTGATGCTTGGCAAGATGCTCCCCTTTGCGGCTGTCGGCCTGTTCGACACCATGCTCATCGTCGTCCTCGGCATGGTGGTGTTTCATATTCCTTTCCGCGGCAATGCGCTGCTCATGCTCGGGGGCGCCATCCTGTTCCTCTTCACTACGCTCGGGGCGGGGTTGTTCATCTCGACGGTCAGCCGCACCCAGCAGCAGGCCATCATGTCGACGTTCTTCTTCTTCCAGCCGGCGTTCATGCTCAGCGGATTCGCCTTTCCCATCCGCAGCATGCCCTTGCCGGTGCAATACTTCACCTTGCTGAACCCGCTGCGCTACTTCATCGAGATCTGCCGCGGCGTGTTTTTGAAGGGCAGCGGCATCGACATCCTGTGGCCGCAATTCGTGGCGCTGGCGGTGTTCGGAGTGGCGATTATGGCGTTCAGCGTCGCACGGTTCCGCAAGCGGTTGGACTAAGGCTTCTGGCCGAAGCCCGAGGAGCCACTTCCGAAGCCCGAGGAGCCGCTTCCAAAGCTGGAGCCTCCGCTGCCGAAGCTTGAGCCAGAACCGCCGAAGCCGGAGGAGCTGCGGCCGAAGCTCGAGCCGGAACCGCCGAAGCCGGAGGAGCCGCTACCAAAGCCCGAACTCCCGCTACCGAGTGGGGAGCCGCGACTGGAGCCGAATCCGCCCCCCAACCCGCCATTACCGACGGGACCGTTGCCGGGATTGGTGAGGCCGCCCGCCGCTCCCTGGCCGAGGTTGACGCCGCCCGAAGTCATCGCCACGTCACGGCTGTAGTCGTAGAGGAACTCCCACTCCTTGTAGTTGGTGCGGTCGTTGATCCGCTTGATGCCCTCGGCGTCGAACTTGCTGGCTATGCCCGCGATGCCGCCGCCTCCGAAGGTCATTCCCGTGGGGGAGCCGAGCCCGCTTGGGGCTCCGCCGGGGCGAGGCTGGGTGATCAGCTGCTGGATCTGAGCCGGAAGCTGGGCGGCAGTGGAGATATTGGGCGGGATGCCTCCGGGCTGATATCCCGACTGGTAGGCCTGTAGACCGGGATTCTGGCCGCCATACGCCGGCTGGGGCATGACTCCGCCAGTTTGGGAACTGGCAGGGGGAGTAAAGCCTACCGGACCGCGGTTGGAGACGGAACCTCCGGTGCCGACCCCGGGAATGAGCTGTCCGACGGGGTTGAAGCCCGCGGCCTGTTGCTGGGCAGGGGAGGGGAACCCGACCGCCTGCACGGGGTTATAGCCGGTCTGGGGATTGTAGCCGGGGTTGTAGCCTGTCTGCGGGTTGTAGCCTGTCTGCGGGTTGTAGCCGGATTGGGGATTGGGAGTGGTCTGGCTCCCGAAGGCCATTGGCGGGTTGTTGTAGCCCGTCTGCGGGTTGTAGCCAACCTGTGGGTTATATCCGGTCTGGGGGTTGTAGCCAACCTGCGGATTGTACCCGGTCTGCGGGTTGTAGCCGGCTTGAGGGTTATAACCGGGTTGAGCGCCATTCGCATTGGGCTGGGTTCCGGGCGGCTGGTAGCCTACGGGCGGCATGAAGCCGGGGTTGACCGCCGCGCCCTGTTGTTGGGGTGGGAAGCCATTGTTCGGTTGATACTGGTTCGGATCGTTGGGGTCAACGGGGGGGGCGCCTCCGCCTTGTCCGGGAAGATTCTGGCCGGGCGCGCCCTTGAGGTCGCTTTGGCGAACGCGGGTGGCGAGGGTGGCGGCCCCTTGCTGGCCGGTGGTGGACTGCGCGCCCAGAGAAGGACCTTCCGTGATGAAGGTGTTCTGATTGGCCTGCTTGTCTTTGTCGAGAGGGTTCTTGGGCTTGAGGACGAGGGAATCCGTGAACTCGCCGTTGGGGCCGATGTGGATGATGCGCCATTCGTCCTTGCCGGTGAGCGGGTCGGCGTAGCGGTGGCGGAGGAAGCGGATTTCCGCCTTCTTCTCGAGGTCATCCATGCTCTGCGGGTAGGTCCGGAACTTGCGGACGTAGAGCTGGATGGCCCGGCGATATTGCATGCCGCGGGCGACCAGCATCTCTTCCTTTTCCCGCTGCGCCTCGAAGGCGACCCTTGGCAGTTCCATGTAGAGGCTGATGGCGGCGACGGCGGCCATGAGGAAGATGACCATCAGCATGAAGCCGGATTCGGGGGTGTGGGGGCGCTGGGTTCGTTTCGTCATGGCGTCAGGTGTTGGCCGGGGGCTCTTCCAAGGGGAAGGTCTGCTGGTGTTTGTACTGGGTATCCTCGACGGTGACGGAATTGAGGCCGATCTTCACCACCTTATACCTGCGCTTGATGAGATCTCCTTCGTGGACCACAAAGATATCCTCGCCTTCGAGGAAGAAGGCCTGCTTCTTTGCGCCGGGCAACTTCGAGGCGCTGTAGCCGTAGAACTTGAGGGGGATGGCCGGGGGCGGGGGCTTCGAGGGGTCGCCGGGTTTCGCTCCCGGAGCGGAAGGTGTGCCACCGGCTATCTCCACACCGCCCTTGCCGCCTTTGGCTGCGGCTCCGCCTTTCTTGATATCGATTTTCGGATCCGGCCCGGTGGGCTTGGGCGGCGGCGCTGTACCCATGTCGAAGAGGCTTCTCAAGCCGCCTTCGACGGTAACGTTCTGGAGCTTGGCGATGAGATCGAGCCGCAAGGTCGGGTCCACTTTCATGGGGTCCGGGCGATCATCCTTACCGAACTTGAGTGTCGGACGGAACTCCCCAACCGATTGACGGCCGAGGATCATCTTGCGTTGCTCGAGGCGGGTTTGGGTGGCCTGCTCGGCTGGAGAGGGCGGCTGGGGAAGGCCGGGAACGGCGCGGGCGGAGGGCGCGGATTTTGCGCTTTGGGGAATGTCGGGGCCCGAGAGCACGTTGGTGTAAAAGGAGTAGATGGCTCCCAGCGCGAGAACGCCGAGGGTTGCGAGCTTCTTCGGTTCAGCGCCAAGTTTAGTCGTCATTTGGCCTCGCGGTGCCGGGGGCTAGAAGGGGTTGCTCGGTGGGAGTCCTGGGCTCGTCAGACGGATTGGGCGACGCAGCAGGGGTTCCCGGGACTTGTGGAACGGCGGCCGGCGCGGACGGGTCCGCGCCACGCCCTGTAGTGGGCATACCCAGAATGCGTGCGGCTGCTGCTGCGGCGGCGGAGGGCGGCGGAACCCCGATTTTCGGCGCCGCCGCGTTCGGTTTGGACGGAGGCGGGGCGAGCGCCTGTGCTTTCGACGGGGCTTCGGCCGGAGCCTGCACCGGCGACATGACTCCCTGCTTTCCCGCTCTTGGGGCAGGAGAGGAGGCGGGCGACTCCGACCGGTCAGCCACCGGCACCACGGGGGCTGTGGGAGTACGGTTTTCCGCGATAGGGGCAGGGGGCGGCAACATGCTGTCGTCGCGGACGAAGATGTTGATCTTCATATTGATATTGAGGATGCCCTTACCGCCCTGTTGGGGAGTGGCGGCGAGGCTTTCAATGATGAAGAAGCGCTGGGAGCGGTCGATGCGGTTGATGTACTGGATGAGGTCGCCGTAGTTGCCCTCGTAGTTGCCGGTGATGGTCATCATGGCGAGGGTATCGGAACCCTCGACCGCATCAAAGGCGAAGCTGTGTTCCTTGGGGGTGATGCCGGACGCCTTGGCCATGGTGGAGAGCTCGGAGACGAGCGTCGAGGCGGCGGTGCGGCGGCCGAGGAAGTAGGTGTTCATGAAGGACTCCCCTTCCTTGACCGCTTGCTCGGATTTCCTGACAAGGACCTTGAGTTGCTCGATGCGCGCGCGGGTCTGGATGGCCTTCTGGCGGGCGGTGATGAGCTGCTGCTGAAGCTCTTGCGGCGAGGCGGCCCAAGGGCGGTAAACGAGCAGGGCCACGGCCGCGTTGGCGGCGATGAGGATGCCCAGAACGATGCGCGCGGCGGCGCGAGGATCGCGCTCGGCGGGTTTGGGGATGTTCACCGCCGCGATCTTCGACTTGAGCGCGTTGAGCTTAGAGCTTTTGGGCATAGTTCACGTTGATGCGATAGCGGAAGAGCGGCTCGCTCTGCGAAGGCGGCAGCGAATTGGCGAGATGGACCGCGCCGAATTCGGTGGAGGTTTCCAGGCGCATCAGCATCTCGATGACGGGCTCGGAAGATTGAGCGCCGACTACCATTTCGAGGTAGACCTCGTTGTGCTGATTGACCTGGGGGCGCACCTGGATGAGGCGCACGTTGTAGGGAGTGACCTTCTCGAGGTCGGAAAAGATGCGGGTCCAGGAGATTCCTTTGCGGCGCAGAAGCTGGTTGAGGAAGACGCTGCGCTCGATGACTTCGCCGTTTTCCGGGCGGCGGAGCGTGGATTCGAGGCGGTTCTGTTCCTGGATGAGGAGGTTGAGCTGGCGCTGGGCTTTCTCGACCTCGGCCCGTGCTTCCTTGTCCTCATCGCGGTGCATGATGGCGAGGTAGCTCAAGGCGACGAGGGAGACCATGAGGATGATGCCGAGGAGAGTGGTGGCGACCACCCACGGACGGTCGCGGCGGAATGGCTCCGAGGAGAGGTTGATGCGGATGTTCATGCAGCCTCCGGACGGCGGGCGGCGGCAAAGGCCGGCGCCACGAGGGAGACGCCCTGAAGATAGCCTAGCAGCCCGGCGCTGTAGGGTCCAGGCATGCCGATGGAGGAGCGGAGGGGCTCGATGCGGACCTGGAGTTCCTGTTCGAGTTGGGGGGCAAAGGCTTCGGCCAAGGTGCTGAATCCGCAGAGGAAGATCCGTCCCGGCCGTTTTTTGAGTTCGTCTTCGATGTAAGCGAAGGTGGGGAACAGGACGGCGATGACCTCTTCGGGGGTCACGTGATCGAGTTCCAGGCAGCGGAACATGCGCAGGGAGTTGTTTTCGGTAACCGCGACGGAGAGCACTTTGCCGCAGAGTTTGGCGACCACTTCGAGCGCGGTGGATTGGACCATGTTGAGGGCGGTAAGAGCGCTGATGGTGACCAGGCCGGGATGAAGGCCCGCCATGCGCAGAGGCGCTTCGTAGCGGGCAAGGATTTCGAGGGAGACCACCGCCACGACAACGTCCTTCTTCTTGCCGCCGGAGGAATGCGGCTGGACGTGGAAGGAGAGGGAAGCGGCGTCGAGGTCGAAGGGGACGGACTTCTTGACGCGGAAGCGAACCAGGGACATCTGCTCGGTGGGTTCACTTGGAAATGAGTCAAAGTCGAGGACAGCCACGCGGCCGCAGTAGTCGGGAAGGATGAGGGCGCAGGGGCGGCGTTTTTTCTGGGCGGTACCGTTGGCCTGGGAGACGATGGTGTTCACGCCGGTGGCGAGGGCGTCCGGTTTGAGGACGTTGTCGCGGACGGGAGAGACGCTGAGGGTGTCCGGCTCGATGGGCTGGAAGCCGGAGCTTTCCGTCTTGCCGTGATGGGCCCAGGAGATGCCGGCTTCGGAGAATTCGAAGATGAATTCAGGGGGCGGCTCCTTGAGCAGACTGCGGATTTTATCGACGATGGACAAGATGGTTTAGCCCTCAATAAATGTTACTTTATTGACCTCTTTGAGGGTGGTGACGCCGTCACGCACTTTCTCGAGGGCGGACTCGCGGAGGAAGCGCATGCCCTCTTCCCTGGCGGCGCGTTTGACTTCCGAGCCGGGGCGGCGTTCGAGAATCATTTCGCGGATGCGCTCACTCAAGTCGAGCAGTTCATGGATGGCGGTACGGCCGCGGTACCCGGTGCCGCCGCATTCAAAGCAGCCGGCTCCTTCATAGAAGGTGACGCCGGCCCAGTCTTCGAGGTTGAGTCCGCTGTCGCGCAAGTATTCTTCGTCGTAGTGGAAGGGTTTCTTGCAGTGCTCGCAGATGACACGGACGAGACGCTGGGCGAGGATGCAGTTGAGGGCGGAGACGAAGTTGTAGGCTTCGACACCCATGTTGAGGAACCGGCCGAGGACGTCGATGACGTTATTGGCGTGGACGGTGGTGAAGACGAGGTGTCCGGTGAGGGCGGCGTTGATGGCGATCTGGGCGGTTTCCTGGTCGCGGATTTCGCCGACCATGACCTTATCGGGGTCGTGACGGAGGATGGAGCGCAGGCCGCGGGCGAAGGTGAGTCCCTTCTTTTCGTTGACGGGGATCTGGGTGATGCCCTTGATCTGGTATTCGACGGGATCCTCGATGGTGATGATCTTGTCCTCGTCGTTCTTGATCTCCATGAGGGCGGCGTAGAGGGTGGTGGTCTTGCCGGAACCGGTGGGTCCGGTGACGAGAACCATGCCGTAAGGTTCCTTGATGGCGCGGCGAAAGCGGGTGATTTCGAGTTCGGCGAAGCCGACGACATCGAGGCTGAGGGAGGAGAACTTTTCGCTCATCGACTCCTTGTCGAGGACGCGGAGGACGGCGTCTTCGCCATGGATGGTGGGCATGATGGAGACGCGGAAGTCGATGAGGCGGGATTTGTAGCGCACGCGGAAGCGGCCGTCCTGGGGGACGCGGCGTTCGGCGATATCGAGTTCGCTCATGACCTTGATACGGCTGATGATGGTGGAGTGCCACTCCTTGGCGATGGGGGGCATGGCGTATTGGAGGACGCCGTCAATGCGGTACTTGATGGCGACTTCCTGGTCACGGGTTTCGATGTGGATGTCCGAGGCGCGTCGTTCGAGGGCGTTGAAGATGGTGGTGTCGACCAGTTTGATGACCGGGGCGATGTCCGAATCGGCGGCTGTAAGCCGGTCAATGGAAAGGGTTTCGTCCTGGTTTTCCTCGTCGCCGACGACGTCGAGGGCGAAGCCTTCGGTAACTTCCTCGAGGACGCGCTGGGATTGCTCGGTTTTCTTGAGGAGGTCAGAGATTTGGGAGAGGGTGGCGACCTTGACGTGGAGCTTTTTTTCGAGGAGGATGCTGAGTTCGTCGATTAAGTTGAGGTTGCGGGGGTCGGCCAGGGCGATCTCGAGGCTGCCGTTCTCGGCTCGCAGAGGGACGAAGTTATAGCGAAACATGAGGTCGACGGGGATATTGCGGAAGAGGTCGTGGTCAATGCGGGCCTCTTTGAGGTCGACGTATTCGCTGCGGTATCGTGCGGCGAGGAGTTTGGCCTGGTTGGCTTCGGCCACGGGGTCGTTGAATCGGGGGCGTTCGGGGACAGCCATAGCTACCTATACGAGTATGACGTATGGGGGACGGATTGCGTGGAGGTGATCAGGACTCTTCCAGGTTGTTGACGATGCGGATGATGCCGTCCTTGATGAGGACGACGTTGAAGTTGATGAGGAGACCGATGGGTTTCTCCCTGAGCCGGAGATAGGTGAGGAGTTGCTACTTGTGTACCGCGCAGAGGGTTTCGAGGGATTTGATTTCGACAATGACGAGGTTCCGGACGATGAGATCGGCTTTGAAGCCAATGTCGAAGCGGAGGTTTTCGTAGGAGATGGAGATAGCGGTTTGGCGGGTGACGTGGAGATGTCGTGATTCGAGTTCCCTGGCGAGGACGACTTCGTAAACGGATTCGAGGAGGCCGGGGCCGAGGGCGCGGTGGATGCGGTAGGCAGCGTCGACGATCTGGCGGGTGATTTCGTTGGGGTGCAAGTAGATATGTGCTCGCAGAGGCGGTAGAGATCGCAGAGTTTTTTGAGGATTTTTTGTTCCGATGTGTTCCGTTTTGTTCGGTTGATCATATTGGACTGAGTGGACTGAGCCCAAAAGTGAGACACGGGCGGAATCGGACACTTGCAGTTTACTGCAAAAACATTGCCTGCGGATCGTCCTGATCGCACACTGCGATCATGATCGACCGCGGATTTAT
>WBZR01000174.1_pt1 | contig 111550 bp, 94 predicted proteins | sample 5204231 | NCBI WGS metagenome assembly WBZR01 (sample SAMN12412403, study PRJNA552823) | activated sludge metagenome | isolation source: activated sludge from anammox sidestream of wastewater treatment plant... | place: USA: Virginia | collected 2017-08
ACTGTCCGGAATAATTTTGGACAAGTATGCGGCAAGATTATTTATGAGAGTAAAAGAACAAAAGATTTTTCGGCAGACTGGATCGAGAAGCTGAAAGCTGACATGCGAAATCAGAAAGCAGAAGTTGCCGTGATCGTGACACAGGCAATGCCTAAAGACATGAACTCATTCGGTGCGAAAGAGGGAGTATGGATCTGCACTTTCTCTGAAGTAAAGGCGCTTGCGCATATTCTGCGTGACGGGATTATCAAAGTACACCAGGTTTCCAAAGTTCATGAAAATAAAGGCGACAAAATGCACCTGCTTTATGATTATCTTACCAGCACTGAATTTGCAGAACAATGGAAAGCGATCCGTGAAGGGTTTATGAGCATGAAACTTTCCATTCAGAAAGAAAGAGATGCTATGGAAAAACTCTGGAAAGCAAGAGAGAAGCAACTGGAAAAGATTTTATTGAACGCAGCTCATATACAGGGATCGGTGGAAGGCATAGCCGGTACGGACGCGGTGGATCTCAATCTCCTCGAAAACGGACCGGATGAAGAAGAATGATCAGGAGGAAAGCCAGGTAAGCACAATGCGGTCGAAGATTCGGTAATGGATAGTAAGCCAATTGCCATTCCTGGTAAACCGGCATTGCATCGTTCTATCGTTTTCATTGATTCCTTTTAACCTGATATGCTCAATGAATTCCACTTCCCCATCTCCGAACCATTTATACACGGCTTCCTTGGCAGACCAGAGAAGGGTCAACCTGCGGTAATCAGGCCCGGGCAGTTGAATATTGAATAGTTTTCTTTCTTCATCCGATAAATATTTATGCTGGATCCTGATGATCTTCTCTACCGGAATTTCAATGTCTATTCCCACCCTTTGGTCTTTGCTGACAATGGCTGCAGCATAATCGCCGCAATGGGATATGGAAAAATGAAACTGTTCTCCCGGCAAATAGGGCTTCTTTGTTTCTGCTATCCGGACCATCTCATAAGGGAAATCAGGGAAAAGAAATTGCAATAGAAATCTTCCCGCAAGATGCTGTAACCTCTTATGCGGATGAGTCACATCCCGGTGCTGTGGCACGTTCCTCTTAAAAAACTCTTCCGTCTCTTCTATCTTCCAGATACCGAGCCGTGTTGTATTACTGATAGAATGTTGAAAAAAAACAGGCACAATACCAATTTAAGATTTAAAATTGCAGCTTTAAAATTAATCACTCTACTCCAATGATACTCTCCGATAAAAGAATTATGGAAGAAATAGCAAAAGCCACCATCAAGATAGAACCGTACCGCAGGGAATGCCTGGGCAGCAATTCTTATGATGTACACCTTGGAAAATGGCTGGCCAAGTATAAAGATGAGATACTGGATGCCAAAAAACATAATACGATAGAATATTTTGAAATCCCGGATGAAGGCTTTGTATTGCAACCACATGTGTTTTACCTGGGCGTCACCGAAGAATATACAGAAACGCATGCCCATGTTCCGTTTCTTGAGGGTAAATCATCCACCGGCCGGCTGGGTATTGACATTCACGCCACTGCCGGAAAAGGAGACGTAGGCTTTTGTGGTCACTGGACTTTGGAGATTTCAGTTAAGCAGCCCGTAAAAATATATAAAGGAATGCCGGTGGGACAACTCATCTATTTCCCCGTGGAAGGTGAAATTGAGACAAAGTATAATCAGAAGAAAGATGCCAAATACAGCGGGCAACCGGATAAACCGGTGGAGAGCATGATGTGGAAGAATAAGTTTTAATAAGCGTATTTAAAATTTCAGGATAATGGGAAAGTGTTAATTTTCTGAATACTATTCCCCCAAAAAACATTTATGAGAAAACTCTTAATCATCCTTGTCATTATTGTATCCACAGCTAATGCACAAGTAAAATTTCAGCCACCGGCAACTGCTTCAATGCCGGTACGGGACACTCTGCATGGGGTTATCCTTACCGATAATTACCGCTGGCTTGAGGACAAAACAGATCCTAAAGTAATTGAATGGACCAAAGCACAGCATGATTATGGCATTCAGTATTTGACTGCAACACAAAAAATCCATGATGGGCTGAAGAAAGATATAGCTGATTATATTGATATGGATTTTGAAGGCCCTTTGAATAAACAAGGTAAACGTGTTTTTCAAATCATCAAAAGAAAAGGGGATAAACAATATAAGATTTACACCATCTTAAATGGGAAATCTGTTTTGATTTGGGATCCGGTCAAGCTGGATTCTTCCGGAAATATTTCAACACAATCCATAGATTATACCTATGATGGTGAGCGGGCAGCCATCAACACACAGAAAAGCGGTGCTGAAATTTCCACCACTTATATTATTGAAACAAGAACCGGTAAAATTTTGTTTCCCCCATTGGAAAATATTTTTGGTTTTCAATGGACAAAAGACCAGCAGCATGCTTATTTTACCCTCCGGACACAGGATGATGTGGAAAAACAGCTTCCCTTAAAAACATATATATGGAAAGTAGGCGACCCGGTAAGTAAGGCAACATTTCTGGGTACTACCACGGATGCAAAAAATAGTTTTTTTGTTTATGACAACCAGTATAGTGATGTAAGCTTTTATGGTGAATCAGATTTTTACAGCAACAATGCGTACCTGTTTAAAACCGGGACCACTGATAAAGGAGTATTGATTTATACAAATGAAAAATCAAATGCCTATCCGGAAGCAATCGGAGATAAGCTATACATTTTTACAAATGACAATGCACCCAACTACCGCCTGATGATTGCTAATGTGAATAATCCGGGTTACAAAAACTGGAAAACATTGATTCCAGAAAGCAAAACTGTAATGCAGGGATATGTAGTTACAAAACACAACATCATCATACAGGATAAAAAGGACATTCAAAGCAGGTTAACACTATACGATTTACAGGGAAAAAAAATCAGGGAACTTGCATTACCGGAAACAGGTAATGTTGCCGGCATCAGTTATGACCGTGAAGAAGATTCCGTTTACATCACCCTGAATACGTTTACTTCAATGCCTAAAATATTTGTGGCATCTTCCAAAGATTTTAAATGGAGGTTATTCTATCAAAGGAAAGTCTCGGTGGACATGAGCAATATTACAGGTGAAATAAAATTCTATACATCAAAAGATGGAACAAAGGTTCCGGCATTTGTATTACACAGGAAAGATATTCAATTGAATGGCAACAATCCGGTCTTGCTCACAGCTTATGGCGGTTTTCAATCAGGCATACAGCCACATTATTATGGTTTATTTGCTTCACTTATCAACCGCGGTGTCATTGTTGCGGAAGCAGGTATCCGGGGCGGTGATGAATATGGGGAACAATGGCACCGTGATGGCATGCTTGGTAAAAAGCAAAATTGTTTTGATGATTTTTACAGTTGTGCAGAATGGCTGATAAAAGAAAACTACACCAACACCGGTAAGATCGTTGCCATGGGCGGAAGTAATGGCGGATTGCTGATGGGCGCAGCAGCAACCCAACGGCCGGACCTGTTCAAGGCGATTGTGTGTGAAGTACCCCTGCTTGATATGATCCGGTACGATAAATTTTTAATAGCCCGTTACTGGATTCCTGAATATGGTACTGCCGACAGCACTGCTGATTTCAGGTGGCTGCTACGTTATTCTCCTTACCAGAATATCCGTAAAGGCGTGAATATCCCAACCATGCTTGTAACCGCCGGCGCCAATGACAGCCGTGTGGATCCTATGAATGCAAAAAAATTTGCAGCAGCCGTTCAAAACAATGATGGACAGGTAAGCCCCGTTATCCTGCACATGGACTATAACAGTGGTCATGGCAGTGGCCAAAGCACGGAGCAATCAATAGATAACTGGAATTTTGTTTTTGAATTTATTTTAAACCAACTTAAGAAATAGAAAGTAAAACCCAGGCGAATGGATGCTATAGAGATTCTGTCCCGAATTTTTTATAATAGGCGATCATCCATAATACCACTTCATCGTAGGTAAGTTTGCCTGCAGGCTGATTGTTGGCTTTCAGATAGTGTCCATAAAACCACATAATCACAGGTTCTACAGGATTCTTATATTTTTTATAAAAGGAACGTAATGTTTTTATGTCATCGATCACCTGTGGACTTAACTTTTCCTGGTACTGTTTCGCTTTTATACTGTCTCTTACATACAATTCCCCGATAGCGTAGAGATACATATTGAAATAAAGTGAATACCGGAATTCATTGGAAGAACTGGACCTGCAGGCCAGGAAAGCAACAAAATTCGCTTCATTCTCTTTGGCATACCCTAACTGGTGTGCCATTTCATGAGTGGCAACATAAGGCTCCAAAAAAGCCGGGATAGTAGTATTCACCTGGCCTTCTCCGGAGAACGGATTATAATATCCCTGGAAACCAAGAATGTTTCCGGCATAACTGAAAATGGAAGGCTTCACAGAGAGGTTTTTATATTTTAAAAAAGAGAACCGGATTGCAGCACTTTTGTAGGCTTCAAAACTTTCTTGAAATAAGTTTTTCTTTTTCTTCAATAACTTTCTCTTTAACGGGTTTACAGAATCAGAAAACCGGTTTAAGCGATCTTCAAGAATTCCGGTTAATGTATCCAGGTCATTGATCGCATAAGGCTTCACTTCCAATTTCAACTGGGCAGCTATTCCACTCCGGTTGTAATTCAATCCCCATAATAAGTTGAACACAACATAAAGAAAAAGGAAAAAGAATATCAACTGCTGTAACCCTGTTATGAAATAAACCCTGCTAAGTTTTTTCCTGAACAGGAGTTTGAAAAACTGAAAAGTTTTAAATAAAATGACGAGGATCAAAAAAGCATAAAATACATCTCCGAGGCTGAAAGGTATCCAGCCGAAAAGTAAACGCTGCGTTTTTGAAATTACAGGATACACTCCAAGAGCGTAATTCTTTTCTACCCATTCGGGGTAAAAAGAAAGCCATTTGATTGCGATTGTCAATATGATCAGCAAAACCCAACTCCAGCTCTTCATCAACCGGCTAAATAAACGTGCTATAAATTTTTGCAAGCGTTCAGATTTTAAGTATCTTCAAATCAGGGCGTTAAATTACATAAGCCTGCTGAAAAAAATCCAATTCCGGCCTCAAATTTCGGCATTAATCCCCTACCTTTGCGTCCCTGAATTATTTCAGGAAAAAGCCGAGACATGAACTATCGAAGGGAATTTGAAATAGCATTTGTGGGACTAAAGCCGGGAGTTCATGAATTCAACTATGAAATTACAGAAAAGTTCTTTGAGCATTTCCAGCAGCAGGATTTTAAAAATTGCAAGGCTAACGTAAAACTGACTCTGGACAAAAAGAGCGGGTTTATGCTCCTGAAGTTCGAAATCGGAGGCAGCATTGAGGTTATTTGTGACCGTTGCAATAATGACCTGCCACTTCAGTTATGGGACGAATTTAATATCACCGTCAAAATGGTGGAAGAACCTGAGGTCATGAACGAAGAAGAATTGGATCCGGACGTTTATTACATCGGCCGCAGCGAGAGCCATCTTGACGTTTCGAACTGGATTTACGAATTTATCAATCTCAGCATTCCTATGCACAAAACCTGCAATTTTGAAAATATGGATGGGCCACATTGCAATCCGGCAGCATTGGATATGCTTAAAAAATTAGATGCCAACAAAGAAACCGATTCCAACCCGATCTGGAAAGGATTGGAAAAATTCAAAGACCTGGATAATTGATTTAGAAAAATAAATTTTTACTATGCCAAATCCGAAACGCAGACATAGCCAGCAACGCAGTGCAAAGCGCAGAACACATTATAAAGCAGTTGCTGCCACGTTGAGCACTGACACTACTACGGGAGAAAAACATGTACGCCACCGTGCACATGTTAGCGAAGGCAAGCTTTACTATAAGGGTAAAGTGGTTGCTGAAAAAACTCCGATTAAAAAGTAAAAGCAGACCAACAATAGCCGATTCCAAAATCCGATCAGTTCTTGCCGGCCGGAGTTTGGAATTTTAATTTTATCGTTCAGAATGAATATTGGGTTAGATATGATGGGCGGTGATTTTGCCCCGCTGGAAGCAGTGAAGGGAGTTGCACATTATTTATCAGAACAATCAGCATCCGCCACACTTTTTTTAATCGGAGACCAGCAAACAATTGAAAAGTTAACGGCAGATCATAAAATCTCCAAAGAACATATTCATATTGTCCCTTCGGAAGAAGTGATCGGAATGCATGAACATCCCACTAAGGCATTGAAAGAAAAGCAACGTTCTTCCATTGCCATTGGGTTCAACTTACTTGCCACGGGAAAAATAGATGCCTTCATCAGCGCCGGCAATACTGGTGCCATGCTGGTAGGTTCTTTATTCAGCATAAAGGCCCTTGAAGGTGTAATTCGTCCTACAATTTCAACAGTAATACCCAAAGAAGATGGCAATACGGGTTTATTACTTGATGTTGGTTTAAATGTGGATTGTAAGCCGGAGCACCTGAATCAATTTGCCGTAATGGGTTCCGTATTTGCACACCTGATCCTGGGCATTGACAAGCCAAAGGTTGGACTGATGAATGTCGGGGAAGAAGAAGGCAAAGGGAATATACAGGCACAGGCTGTTTATTCACTTTTAAAAGGGAACAAACACATAAACTTTACAGGAAACGTTGAGGGCCGTGATATTCTTACTGGAAAAGCAGATGTAATGGTATGTGACGGATTTACCGGAAATATCATCCTGAAAATGGCTGAATCTTTTTATGAGATCACGCATAGAAAGAAAATCCATCATGATTACCTGGAAAGATTCAATTTTGAAAATTACGGAGGTACTCCAGTTTTGGGCGTTTCCAAACCGGTGATCATTGGCCACGGTATCTCCAAAGGAGTTGCCTTTAAGAATATGATACTTGTCGCTCAAAAAATGCTGGAGAAAAAAGTGCTGGAGAAAATGAAGAAAGCATTGGTGGAATAAAATATTGAAAGTGGAGAATAAGAACGGAAAAGTTTTTTGGCATGACGGTAACGGAACTGTATTTTTGCACTCCCAAAATATAATAGGCTGATCTCGTAGCTCAGCTGGTAGAGCACAACACTTTTAATGTTGGGGCCCTGGGTTCGAGTCCCAGCGGGATCACAAAGCCTGAATCAACTCAGGCTTTTTTTATGCCCTTTCCCTACGTTTTATATTCTGAAAAGTTGAACAAGTGTTATGTCGGCGCCTGTAGTAATACGGAAAGAAGATTATATGAGCACCATATTGGCCACTCAAAATTTACCAGCTTGGGTATCCCCTGGAAATTGATGTACACTGAATTTTCTGACTCCATGGCTGTTGCCAAAAAACGGGAACAGCAAATAAAAAGAATGAAGTCAGGAAAATATATTGAAACCCTGATTGCGAAAAGGTAGAGCATCCCGATTTTATCGGGAGGGCCCTGGGTTCGAGTCCCCGCGGCATCATAAAAATACCTCAATAACAGTGGAAGTTTTATTGTCTTAAAAAATTATGTCTTTATCGTTTCTCCATTTTTATGAATAAGTTCATCAGCCTGCGCTTTTAAAGGAGAAAGTACTTCAACACTGTATTTTTCTTTAAATCTTTTTGATTGACGATTTTTCAAGTAGGTTTGTACTATTATTTTATATCATGGCTGATTATTTCAAAGATAAGGTCGTGGTTGTCACCGGGGGAACTGACGGCATTGGCAAAGCCCTTGTTGAATCACTTCTTGGTATGGGCGCCAAAATCGCTACTTGCGGACGTAATCATGATAAACTGTATCAACTTCAATCGGAAAATGCATCGCTGCCCCTGCACACTATGGTTTGCGATGTAAGTATAGAAAATGATTGCCGCCGTTTTATTGAAACCACTTTAAAAGCTTTTGGCCACATAGATATCCTGATAAACAATGCCGGGATTTCCATGAGGGCATTACTTAAAGATGCAGAAATTGAAGTATTCAGAAAAGTAATGGATACAAATTTTTTTGGTTCGCTCTATTGTACCAAATACGCATTACCTTCCCTGATCGAACAAAAGGGAATAATTGTGGGTGTCTCATCCATCGCTGGCTACCGGGGTTTGCCCGGAAGAAGCGGTTACTCCGCCAGCAAGTTCGCATTACAGGGCTGGCTGGAAGCAATCCGGGTGGAATTAATGCTAGATAAAGTACATGTGATGTGGGTATGCCCCGGATTTACTGCTTCCAACATACGAAATGCTGCACTAAACAAAGAAGGAAAGGAGCAGGGTAAAAGCCCGATGGAAGAAGGAAAATTAATGTCTGCTGAAGAATGTGCAGGCCATATTTTGAGAGCGATTAAAAATAAAAAAAGGACACTTGTGTTGACTTCGCAGGGTAAAAATACAGTCTTTCTGAACAAAATGTTTCCAAAGCTGGCAGACAGGTTGGCAAAAAGATTTTTCTTTAAAAAAGGTGAGTTGGTGAAATAAAGTAAGAGTTGAGAAGCGAGATGAGAAACAAAGATTTTAAATGTAAAGCCAGGGTATCAGATTTTTTTCTTCAGTATTCCGACTAACTATGTCTTTATTAACGCTCACTTCAGATTTTGGCAACAGGGATTACCTGGCCGCTGCCGTTAAAGCGCAATTTCTTAAAACCAACCCCGGGATCAATATAGTCGATATCTCACACCATGTCTCCCCTTTCAATTATCCACAGGCAGCTTATTTATGCAGAAGCGCTATAAAAAATTTTCCGGACTTCACATATCATGTTATCCTTGTCAGTTTATTTGACAATAAACCAAAACAACTGGTACTGGCTTTTCATAAAAATCAATATTTGCTGTGCCCGGATAATGGGCTGCTGACGATGATAGCGGAAGAAGCCCCCGAAGCAGTAATCGGGATTTCCATTGAAGAGATTAATACAAAAGATACAATTCATATTGCAGCCGCGATGGCAGAAGCAATCAGGCGATTATCTGCCGGCGAGCCTTTGCAGAAAATCGGCACTCCTGATGTAGCTTTTGTTCAGAAGAATGCCCTTCGCCCTTTGTTAGGCAGTGATTGGATCGAAGGGCAGATACTCTTTATTGATAATTTTGAAAATGTGATCATAAATATCAGCCGGGAGCAATTTGAAGAGCAAAGGGCTGGAAGAAAATTCCAGATCATTTTTAAAAGAGGCGAAGTGATCAGCCGGATCAGTGAATCCTACGCCGATGTGCCCGAAGGTGAAAAGGTGGCATTGTTTAACAGTGCAGGATACCTCGAGATTGCAATAAATAAAGGCAATGCCGCAGGCTTATTAGGGTTAAAAGGATTTTCGGAAAGAGCAATGCAGGGCTCCGGTATTCTCCAAAACCAGCTGGCTTACCAGACAGTTCGTGTATTTTTTGAATAGGTCAATTAGCTCTTAAAACAATTAAAATTTATTAACTAAAGCTGTGACGATCATAGACGCTCGGTGAACCGAATATTCCTATTTTTGTACATCCCGATAGTCATCGGAAAAAAACCAACTCTTTATGAACTTTAAGAAAGTCAACAACATTACCGGGTGGATAGCCTTTATACTTGCATTCCTTACCTTCTACCTGACAAGGGAAGCAAGGGGTAGTTTTTGGGATTGCGGAGAATTTGTTTCCTGTGCTTACAAACAACAACTCCCCCACCCTCCTGGCGCCCCGGTATTTGTAATGTTAGGCAGGCTCTTCATCATTTTACTTGGAAATAGCCCATTAAAAGCAGCTAATGCAGTCAATACCATGAGCGCATTGGCAAGTGCAGGGACAATTCTATTCCTTTTCTGGACCATCACTCACTTTGCACGCAAGATGTTGGTAAGCTCAGGTGAAACATTGACCGGTCAGCAAACTTTTACAGCAATGGGATCCGGAATCGTTGGTGCATTGGCATATACATTCTGTGATTCTTTCTGGTATAGCGCCGGTGAAGGTGAGGTTTATGCCCTTTCTTCATTTTTCACTGCCCTGGTATTTTGGGCTATGCTGAAATGGGAACATGCAGATGAAAGAGCGGGGAATGATATTCTTTCAAAATCAAGAGCAGACCGCTGGATTGTTTTCCTGTTTTTCATGCTGGGTTTAGCCGTCGGCGTTCACCTCTTAGGCCTGCTGACTATCCCTGCCATCATCATGATCTACTATTACCGCCGTTATAAGGTAACAACCAAAGGTGCGATCATTGCTTTTATTATCGGCTGCCTCGTTACAGGTATCGTACAGGTCGGGGTTATTCAATACTCCATGAAGTCAGCAGGGCTGTTCGACATCTTCTTTGTGAATTCATTGGGAATGCCTTTCTTCTCAGGCTTTGCTGTTTATTTTATCGCATTAGCCGTAGTGATCGCCTGGGGATTGCGTTTCAGCGAAAAAAACTTTTCCAGGAATAAGATGATAGCGTGGTTCATCATCTTCCTTGCACTGTTTGCACTTCCTTTCTTCACAACAACAGGATCTGTTGCAGGGCAGGTTATTAAATTTTTAATTATTGCAGCTATTGGCGCTGTGGCCGGATATTATATCAAAGCCAATGCTTTGAAAGTAATGAAACTTTTTCTTTGGTGTTTTGGTTTCATGACGCTGGGATACCTGATGTACACCACTGCCTTGATTCGTGCAAATGCAGACCCCTCCATTAATATGAATGATGTGAACAACCCGATTAATCTGGTGTACTACCTGGGACGGGAGCAGTATGGCAGCGCTCCATTGATATACGGACCCAACTTTGTTGCTGAGGTAGATTACGATCCGGTTACCGGCAGCCCCTATAAAGAAGGGGAAATGCAATATGTAAAAGGAAAGAATCATTATGTAAAAATCGGGCGTGACCAAACCGTTCAATATAAAAGCCAGGATAAGCAATTATTCCCGAGAATATGGGATCCCAGCAATGATCAGAGTCATTTTGATTTTTATGTAAGCTGGTTACAACTCGGCACCATTACGGCTCCCGAAACCGTGATCATTTCAAATGTGGGTGATAATATTGTACAAACCCAAAACCAGGCCGGGAAGTCGCAGAATTATAACATTGATGACAATTATGCAATCCGGGTCAGGAGAGGGCAGATTCTGAATCCCGGTGACCTGATTGCTGTGAAAAAACCAACATTAGGTGATAATTTCAACTGGTTTTTCACTTATCAAATGGGTTTGATGTACTGGCGCTACTTCATGTGGAATTTTGCAGGAAAACAAAATGATATCGAAGGTCTTGGTAACAAAAGGGATGGTAACTGGATCAGTGGAATTTCTTTTATAGACAATATACGGTTAGGCGATCAAAGTAAGTTGCCCGATTCTCTCAAGGACAATAAATCGCACAACAAAATGTTTATGTTGCCTTTCCTTTTAGGCATTTTCGGTTGCGTATATCAGTACCTGAGAAACAGGAAAGACTGGATCGTTACCTTCCTTTTATTTTTCTTTACAGGCATTGCGATTGTGCTTTACCTGAACCAGCCGGGCAACCAGCCCCGTGAACGGGATTACGCTTATGCCGGATCATTTTATGCTTATGCTATCTGGGTAGGGCTTGCCGTTGTATCCTTTGTCAGGTTAGTCCGTGAAAAAGAGCAAAAGAAAATTTATCAGGATACTTTGGTATATGGAAGTATTCTAACGTTTCTTGTTACCCTGATGAGTTGTTTGCCTTCCCCATCAGGCAGTGATGTGTTGCTGGTCTCATTGCTTGTTACGGCAATGTATGCAATTATCGTCCTCGCAATACCCCGGATTTTACGGATCATTTCTTCCGGGGCCCAGAATCTCCGATCATTGAATATAACAGCAACCGGTCTGTGCCTGATCGTTCCTGTCATCATGGGCCTGCAGGAATGGGATGACCATGACCGCAGTACAAAGACACTGGCTCCTGACATGGCAAGAGACTACCTGGAAAGTTGTGCCCCGAATGCGATCCTTTTCACATTTGGCGACAATGATACTTACCCCCTTTGGTATGCACAGGAAGTTGAAGGTGTCCGCCCTGATATCCGCATTATCAATAACAGCTTATTGGGAATTGACTGGTACATCAATCAGCTCCGGCATAAAGTAAATGATGCCGATTCTGTAAATGTGATCTGGAGCCCGGAACAAATAGAAGGGCATAACAGGGAGATCATGTATTATCAACCTGATCAAAACAATCGCAACATTTCACAAAACGTTTATTACTCTCTTTACGATGTGATGAAAAATGTACTGGGCAAGCCTACTATTGACCCGGAGACAGGTAGAGACAAAGGCCCAGACACATATCCTGTAAAACGTTTCAGCATACCGGTTGACACCGCTTTTGTACGCAAGAATGGTACTGTGAATTCCGGCGACAGTGTTCTTAGTGATGTCAAATTTGAATTAGGAAGAAATTCATTACAGCGCAATGACCTGATGGTACTCAATATTATTGCAGCCAACAATTGGAAACGCCCGATCTATTTCAGCATGCCTTATGCCAGTTCGGGTTTGGGATTAGATCAGTATTTAAGAAAAGATGGTATGACTTACAGGCTGGTTCCCGTAGCCACCAAAGCCCAGGGTAACAACTGGATCGTAAGAACACAAGCCAGGGAAAATAACCTGGATTTTGAAAAAGATAATGTGATGAACAAATTTGTATTTGCAAGCCCTAAAGGAACTTATTTCGATGAAGAGAATCGCAGGCATGCCCTTGAAATTAGAAATGTATATGCAGAAACAGCAGGTAACCTTGCCGACATTGGCAGAAAAGAAGAAGCAAGGCAGGTACTCAGGCGTGCTGACAGCCTGATCGGTAATGAAAACCTTCTATATGCAATGCCGAATAAAGACAGGGAATATCATGATATTGTTGGATTGGTTTTCCTGGAAGCTTGCTATAAAGCAGAAGATACTGTTCTTGCTAAGAAAATTAAAGGATACCTGAAAAAAGATATGACGCAGGAAAAGGATTACTATAATTATCTCCGGACTACACGGAGTGACCTGTTCTCCTATTTTGACGGGCCATCCGGCGATGCATCTAACAATGAATATTTACTTCAGCAGCTGGATTTGCTGGAACAACGTTACGAACCACAGGCTGTGATCAAAGTTAATCCTCCGGTATTACCAAAAGATTCCGCAGGAAAAGTGACAAACAAAGACAGTTTAATAAAATAATCAGGCAATTAATAATTTGACCTTTCATCGCAAAGCCCCTTCACCGGGGCTTTTTTATTGATCTTTGCGGGAGATAAGCTGTTGTTAATTACCTCTGCGCCCTGAGCTTTTTATTGTAAATTGCTCGTCTGCAAGTATCAATTTGAACTATAGTGATATGAGAGGTTTTCATTTTACAAAATTCGATCCGCGAAGTGAAGGTAAAAGCCGCTTTGAACAATTGCTGGATATCTTTATTCAGTTATTGACTTATACTAATGGCGATGTGGCGGAAGCCTTAGCCTGGATGAATGAACTGGACAAAAAATTTGAACTGACTAATGATGCGTATGGTATGGGAGATTTTATTGATGAACTGAAAGAGAAAGGATACATCACTGAAGATAATCAAAAAGGCCGGATCAAGATCACGCCCAGGACAGAACAGGGAATACGCAAGAAAAGCCTGGAGGAAATTTTCGGCAAACTGAAAAAATCAAAAAAGGGGGATCATCATAGTTTTAAACCAGGACTGGGTGATGAGGTGAATCCTGAAACAAGACCATTCCAGTTTGGGGATATGCTGGAGCAAATTGATTTCACAGAATCCATCCGCAATGCTCAGATCAATCACGGTGTGGAACTATTCAACATGCAGGAAGATGATCTTTCGATCAGGGAAACAGATTTTAAATCCCAGACTTCTACTGTGCTGATGATTGACATTTCTCATTCCATGATTTTATACGGAGAAGACAGGATCACTCCTGCAAAAAAAGTTGCTATGGCATTAAGCGAACTGATCACAACAAAATACCCTAAAGATACGCTGGATATTGTTGTGTTTGGCAATGATGCGTGGCCGGTGGAAATAAAAGACCTTCCTTACCTGCAGGTCGGACCATATCATACCAATACGGTAGCAGGGCTGGAACTTGCGATGGATATACTCAGAAGAAGAAAAAACCCGAATAAACAGATCTTTATGATCACAGACGGGAAACCAACCTGTTTGAAGATCGGCAAGCGGTATTATAAAAATGCATTCGGCCTGGACAGAAAAGTAGTGAGCAGGTGCATGAACCTGGCTGCGCAATGTAAAAAATTAAAAATACCCATTACCACTTTCATGATCGCCACTGATCCGTACCTGCAAAGGTTTGTCCGTGAATTCACTGAGACCAATAACGGAAAAGCATTCTTTGCAACGCTGGACAGATTGGGCGCATTTATTTTTAAAGACTTTGAAAGCGGGAAAAGAAAAACGGTATATTAAAAGACCGCGGCATGCCGGGATGGGCCGCATTCTTATGAAAATTGAAAAGAGTAAAATATGCAGCACCCTTTTTAACCCTGAGATGATGAAATAAATAAATTTATTGAACTCCACCGGAGTTCATCTTTGAGGACAAAAGATTTTGCATATAAGAAAGCGACCTGTCTGCCGGAAGGCAGATACTACAGGGATAAAGAAAAGAATAATAAAAAGTTGAGAATTTAATCATGAATATAAAAAATATAAAGACTCTTGGCGAGCTGAAAAAGAGCGGCTATCTGCCGAGGAGCATCAAAGAAGAACTGAGGCAGAACCTTATTGACAAATTAAAACGAAAAGAAACTGCATTCCCCGGCATACTTGGGTATGAAGACAGTGTGATTCCTGATGTGGAGAGGGCTATTCTGAGCAAACATAACATTCTCTTTCTCGGTCTTCGTGGACAGGCAAAGACAAGAATGGCCCGCCAGATGACAGAACTATTGGATGAATATATCCCTGCTATTTCAGGCAGTGAGATCAATGACGATCCGCTGAATCCTGTTTCGAAATATGCGCAGGATATGATCGCTGCACATGGTGATGAAACACCCGTACACTGGATCCACCGAAGTGAACGCTACGGAGAAAAATTAGCCACTCCGGATGTGAGTGTGGCAGATCTAATCGGCGATATTGATCCGATCAAAGCGGCCAACCTTCGGCTTAGTTTTGCAGATGAAAGAGTAATTCATTACGGGATCATTCCCCGGTGCAACAGAGGAATTTTTGTGATCAATGAATTACCCGATCTCCAGGCAAGAATACAAGTCGCATTGTTTAATATTCTGGAAGAGGGAGATATCCAGATCCGTGGCTTCAAACTCAGAATGTCCCTCGATATTATTTTTGTTTTTACTGCCAATCCGGAAGATTATACGAACCGCGGCGCTATCGTCACACCGCTGAAAGACCGGATCGAAAGCCAGATATTAACGCATTATCCCAAATCACTGGAGACCGCTTTGGAGATAACAGAACAAGAGGCCGAGATTGATGAAGTACAAAAATCAAAGATTCGAATTAGTGACCTGGTAAAACAGCTAATTGAACAGGTTGCATTCGAAGCAAGAGCCAGTGAATTTGTTGATAAGAAAAGCGGTGTAAGTGCCCGTCTCACTATTTCTGCATTCGAAAATGCATTCAGCGCTGCTGAACTGAGGTCCATTGTAAACCAGGAAAAACAAACTCAGGTCTGGATATCGGATCTCATCGGCATCATTCCATCCATTACAGGAAAGATTGAATTGGTTTATGAAGGCGAACAGGAAGGACCTTTCCAGGTTGCGATGAACCTGTTGGATAAAGCGATCAGGACCCGTTTCATTCAATATTTTCCAAATCCTGAAGCACTCAAAAAAAGAACGAAGCCTGCAGCAGAGGCAAAACCTAAAGAAGAAAATCCTTATCGCCCCGTCACAGCCTGGTTTGATAAAGGGAACAATCTAAACCTCTCTTTTAATACCACGGATAAAGAAAAAATTGCATTACTGTACCAGGTAGACGGACTTCATGCTTTGGTGAAAAAATATTTCAGCCATGCAAATGAAGCAGAAGCAGCATTGCTGATGGAGTTTGTTTTGCATGGACTGGCTGCCTATTCACTGATCAGTAAAAAGGTGTTTGAAGGAAAAATTGAATTCAAAGACCTTATCGGCAGTATGATGAACCTGAGTAACAAGAGCTATGAAGAAGAATTGGATGAAGAAAGCTGAAACAAATGTCTTAAAACTAAAAAAAGAAAATACAATTAAAATTATGGACCTGCCACAACACTTTGAACTGGCCGTTACCGATAGTAAAAAATTAGCAGTGCGGCCGGATAACGAAACAATGCTTCAATTATACTCTTTATTTAAACAGGCTACCCATGGAGACCAGGACACAGAACCTCCTACCAATCCTTTTGATTTTGTTGCTAAAGCGAAATTCCAGGCATGGTCCTCTTTAAAGGGAAAAACTAAAGAAGATGCGATGAAAGAGTATATATCACTTGTTGAAAAACTAAAGAACAACTAAAGACCGCCGGTGACCGACGAATACCATTTACTGAATTGCGCTCCTATTGTTTTGTAATTATACAAAGATTGTGAACGGATGGCAATGGCAGAAGAATCGAACTGCTGCTGATTTCGGATAAACCAGGAAAGTCTTTCAGCCAGCAACAGGGGATTTTCGCCCGGAACAAAAATTCCATCCTTGTTTTCTCTTATGATCTCATGAAAAACCTGAAGATTGCTCACAATGACAGGCAACCCACAGGCATTTGCTTCGATTAAAACACATCCGAATGTTTCATAGCGTGAATAAAGAATAAGTGCCTGCGCTCCCTGATAGAATTTCACCAGATCTTTCTGTGGCATTTCAGAAAGAAAACTCACTTGCCCGGCAAGGCCGAGCTGTTGTGTCATTTTCAACAGGTCATCCTTCGGAGGGCCAATGACCGTCAGAAAAAAGTCAAACCCGTTTTTCTTTAAAATTTCAAATGCCTTTAAAATATCTTCGGGATCTTTCTGATAATCCAAACCTGAAATGTGTATAAATTGAGTGACCTGTTTTCTTTCTGAAACACCCGGCTTGAACAGTTCCGTATCCACCACATTGGGTATCACTTTATATTGTAGCGGTCCGAATATTTTTTCCAGGCAAGACCCAAGATAATCTGACACAACGCTTATTCCGCTTGCTTCTCCTATTGTTTTTCTTACAGCATTTTTTACATAAGTGGGATAGTTCTGGAATTTATCTTTTGCTTCCGGCAAATAACCGGTCCAGTGTTCAGAAATTACATAGGGCACTTTAAATTTTTTCTTAACCCATCTTGCAACCCGTCCGGATTTTAATGCAACATGAATATGAACCAAAGCAGGTTCACCGGAATTTTTAAAGTGCTCTGAGATTTTCTTCTTGTAGATTCGCCTGTATTTGAGCGCAGAGATCAGTTTTTCAATAGCCTTTACCTTGTAATGCGGCGTGTAATAATAAACAATCTTTTCATAGAATCCGCCGGTAACAAATTCTTCTTCCTTTACATCAAAAGTAATTTTGCCCTTATCATCACGAACAACATAAATGACATGAACCCGGTGAAATTCTGAAACAGCCCTGGCATGCCGCTGAATAAAATCTCCGTTATAAGGGCTTATCCTGTCGGGGTACCAGGTAGGCAACCATAAAATATTTTTAGTCATTTTTTTGACAATAGATCATGACAGAATAACCACCCCACAACTTTACACTCATTTCCCTGGATAAAGAAAAAGACAACCGCCTGAGCATTTTCTTGATCCGCAGTTTGAAACTCCGGGCTTTGCTCCGGTCTGTTTCAGATAATGTATAAAACCAATCTTTAATGGCAAACCCGCAATCATTCAGTAACCACTCCACATGTTCTCTTGTGAAATAATGAAGATGACCTACATCATTCCGCTGCTGAAGGATGACATGCGGTTTGAAAATGGTGCGGCAGGAAAGATCCAATGGTATATGAAAAATGAATTCATTCCCGATTTCCCTGATTCTTTTCATAAAATCAATATATCCGGGCACATGTTCCATTACATCAATCATCAGTACAAGATCAGGCACTGTTGTTGTTTCATCCGGGAATTCCGCATTGAAAAATTGCACCCTGCCTGTCTCATGTTTTTTTGCTTCTGCAATGGCCTGCGGAGAAATATCGTAGCCGTAAAAATGCTCTATATGATCATCCATATTGGAAAGATGAACAAGTATTTCCCCAAAACCGCAGCCAATCTCTGTTACCGATCCGGGATTGAGATTATTCCTGTTGATCAGCTCTCTGATTGCTTTCGCTTTCCACAAACTATCCTCGCTTCCCCAGGTCGGATTTTTAGAAAGATATTCTCCGCTTATATAAATGTTGTTTGGTACTGCACTCATTGGTAAAAAGCTAAAATTAGCTGAATGATAATCCCATTTTTTTATTTGCAATAATAATATATAAAATCATCATCGCCAGGAACCCGATGGAAGTTGCAAACGCTGCACCTTCAATACCCCATTCCGGGATAAGTAAAAAATTGCAAGCAACCACCAGGGCAAGTGTAACAAGGCTGATATACACATTGTAATTCACTTTGCCTTTCCCGGCAAAAATCGGTGAAAAAATGTACGAGACGGCAAGGAAAATGATCCCGGGCATCATAATGATAAGTGGCCAATACATTTCGTCATAATCTTTTCCCCAGAAAAAAAATATCACTGGCTTCCCCGAAAAAAACAGAATAATTGCACCTAACAGATAACCTGCGGTAACTATCCGGACCATATTTCTGAAAACCGGTGATTGAAATGAAATATTATCCTTTGATGATTGGGGAAATAATGTTCCGCCCATGATCACCAGAGGAAGAACGAACAATTGGCCCAGTTTCGAAACCTGTATGTAATTTCCCAGAGATTTTGCAGAGCAATAATACTCCACGAACCAATAATCAATACGGTACAACAAAAAATAAGCAACATTACCTGCCAGCGCTTTTAATGAATATATAAGTACAGGTGAAAGGCTGCCCGGTTTAAAAAATTGCAATTTTATACGATAGCCGTTTTGAAAAAACCAAATTCCTGCAATCAATACGCCTTGTAAAAGGCTCAGCAGGAAGAACAGCATAAAAAATAATCGTATATCAACTGCGCCCCGTATATGCTGTACGAATAGGAAAAGAAACAGCACTAAATTTGAAAATCCCAAAACAATATTTGAAATTTTATAATTATCCCGGCTGTAAAAAAAAGCTGAAAAATAAGTCGTAAGAAATATTCCGACTAAATAAGAAGCACAGGAAAAGACAAGAAAACTTCCTGAAAAAACTTCCGACTGATCCGAATAAAAAAAATAAAACAGGACAGTGATGATACCTGAAGCAATTACCGCCCAGATAACAGAGAATGCGGCAAGCAAACGCTCCGGGCTTTCATTTTTGCTCACATAATAAATTATCCCCGACTCAAGACTGATGCTCCCAATGAGTAAAACAAAGCTGAGATCGTTCAGGAAAAAATTAAAGTTTCCGCTGATCTCTGCACCTAAAGCCCTGGCAACGGTAATATTTAAAAGAAGAGATGAAGCATAAAAAAAGAATCTCCAGGCGAAATTCCTGTATATAAGTCGGCTAACCTGCATGTCCGGTATCGTTCATCAAATATACTATTTACGGAATTTCCCATCTCATAAGTTTCCGGAAATAAAGTGCCCTTTATGATCCGGTGAGAATTTTTGATACTCATTTCAATGACCGGATGATCTCAATAAAATCAGATGCCACTAAAGAAGCTCCCCCTACCAGCCCGCCATCCACATCGGCGCAACTAAAAAGCTCTTTTGCATTGTTTGCTTTTACACTGCCCCCGTAAAGAATCGGAATAAATGAGGCCATCTCTGAGCCATAATGATTTCCGATAACCGAGCGCAGATGCGCATGCATTTCCTGTGCCTGCCCGGTGGTGGCAGTCTTGCCTGTTCCAATCGCCCAAATTGGTTCGTAGGCAATAATGATTTTTTTCATTTTTTCAGAATCAAGATGGAACAAAGATTCCCGAAGTTGCAACTGCACAAACTCATTTTGTTTTCCTGATTCACGAATGGCCAATGATTCGCCGCAGCAAAATACCGGGATGATGTTATATTGAAGGCAGAGATTTACTTTTTCTGCCAATATGCTGTTCGTTTCATTAAAATACTCCCTTCTCTCACTATGACCGATAATGCAATAATTGATCCCGATGGAATGAAGCATTTCAACCGAAACCTCTCCTGTATATGCACCTGATTTTTTATTGGAGCAATTTTGTGCTGCGGCGGCAAAGCTTTTCTCCTCTTCCACTTCACTCTTTGCCATGATCAGGTAAGGAAACGGTACGGCAAAGATCACTTTCTGATGTGGCGCCAGGGAAATATCAGCTTCAAAAATGTCATTCAATAGTTTCTCTCCCTGTTGAAAGGTCAGGTTCATCTTCCAGTTGGCTGCTGCGATCTGATGTCTCATTGAAAAAATTTAAAAGTGATCAAAGATATACGTGAGAATTTGTTTTTCATTATCTGTCAGGGATTGATGCTTCAGTTGTTTCCAGTTCTGAATATCTTCCCATGCTTTTTCCAGTTCATAACGTTTTACTCCTTCACTTCCCCAGGAAAATACCGGAATATATTTTGGAGTTAACCCTGAACCAAACACATTGCAACATACACTGATCACAGTGCCTGTATTGATGGACGTATTTACGGCAGTACGTGAATAATCGCCCATGATTACGCCACATTTAAGACCTACGCTTTGCATACCTTGCGGTGTCCACACCTTCACTATTCCTGCATTATTTATAAGGTTAGAATTAGTTGTGCCGGCCCCTAAATTACACCACTCCCCGATCACTGAATCTCCCAAATAACCGTCATGTGCCTTATTGGAATAACCAAAGATGACTGAATTCTTAATCTCACCACCGGCAACTGAATAAGGCCCTATGGTTGAAGCGCCATAAACTTTTGATCCCATTTTTAAACAAGCACCTTCGCATATAGCAAATGGCCCTCGAACAAGGCAGCCTTCCATCACTTCTGCATTCTTCCCTATATATATCGGTCCTTCAGATGCATTCAGTATGCTATGTTCTACCCTGGCTCCTTTTTCTACAAAAATACCGGAAGAGTTGATCAACTTATTTGTCCTGGAAACGGATTGTGATCTCCTCTTTTTGGTCAGCAGTTCAAAATCCTGACGTATCGCCCAATCATTATACCTGAAAATATCCCAGGGATACCTGATCACTTTTATTTCCCCCTCAATGATCAATGCTTTCCTGACCCTGATCTTATGTTTTTCACTGATTTCTTTCTTTGTAAAACGGAATGCAAAACCATCACCATCCCCTGCTGCCGCAAACTCTCCGTTTTTTAATTTTTTAATTTTCCTGATAATCCGGGGATCGGGAAGGATGTTGCCATCTATCAGAAAGCAAACAGAATTCCCTGCAGCCTCATCAATATTCACGGAACGGTCGAGATCTTTGTAATCATCTTCCTTTTTGTCAAAAGACGGAAGCCCCATCATTTTTTCCCATTTTTCCCGGATAGTCAATATGCCAACCCGGATATCCTGCATCTGTCGGGTAAGTGTAAAAGGATGCAGGTTTTCAGGCTGACAAAATTCTTCGGTAAAAATGATCTTTTTCATAAGCTTATCTGCTAAAATAAAAAAGATATAAGCGAAAGCAGAAAATTCTTTTTAAGCTCTGTAATTTTTATCAATAAATGGCCGTTGATTATCGCCTATCATTAAAGAATGCGACCGTGTCATAAGCAACTGCTAAAAACTCCACGACCGATACAGATGAAAATAAGTTTCTTTCATAAAAGAATACCGGATTAGGGCGCCGTTCCGTTCTCTAATATATCTTCGCCACCCGATACCCGGATAGAAAATTTCAAAAAACTCAATCTCATTACTTAATTAATGCCTTAGTCCCTGTTTTATGTTACTTTCAGACAATCTTGTGTAATTCGGTTAAATACACTCACTTATGCCAAATAATTTAGATTTACATTTGAATTACAGAATTCCTCTTATTATAATTTGTTTTACCTGAGTATTTATCAACATCTGTACATAAAAAAACAGGCTGGATTTTATACTAAAACATCTGAAATTCAGTTATTAAGGCATTAGATTAAGGCGAGAAAATGCGACTCCTCCGACATACAGTTCCGGTATTAATATTTCTTCTTTGCTGTCAGTCATTTTATATCCGTTCTTACGGGCAACTCGGCCTGTCCTTTGACCTGAAAAAACCCAAACAATATGATGAAAGAGTACTCCGTTCCGAAAAATCTGATCAGAAAAAATTCACCCTGCCTACCCGGTTTATTCAAAACACCGTCACTCATTATAATTATTTTTTTAATGCCAACCTTAAGCTGAATGAAGTAATTGACAGGGCAAAAAGCATTTTCAGGGATGACTATTCAAAACTTCTGCCGTTCTATAACTATAGCCTTGATGAAACATCTAAAGATAAAATACAACTGGATTCGATTGTTTACAAAGCTGAAACCGGTATAGCTTTGCATGATCTTCGTGGTGACTGGATTGATAACCTTTACCTGCTGTGGGGTGCTTCTTATTATCTCCAGAAAAAGTTTGACACTGCTGCATTGATGTTCCAGTTCATCAACTACGCATTTGCGCCAAAAGAAAAGGACGGGTATTACAAAACCATTGGAAGCAGCATGGATGGAAACAGGGCTTTTAGTATTGCTACAGAAGAAAAGACCAATGTCTTAAAAAAAGTTTTCTCCGAGCCGCCTAGCCGCAATGATGCTTTTATCTGGCAGGTCAGGAATTACCTGGCCCAGGATAAACTCCCTGAGGCAGCGAGCCTTATTGTTACCCTGAAAAGTGACCCCAATTTTCCAAAAAGATTACAGAACGATCTTAATGAAGTTCAGGCCTGGTGGTTCTACAAGCAAAATATGTGGGACAGCGCTGCTTCTCACCTGGTCAATGCCCTTTCCAATGCTACCACCAAGCAGGAAAAAGCAAGATGGGAATACCTGGCGGCACAACTCTATGAATTAAGCGGTAACTATGAAGAGTCTGAAAAATATTTTACAAAAGCAATTAGTCATACTACTGATCCCGTACTGGAAGTATATGCCCGGCTGAATTCGATTCGGGTCAACAAAAACGGCAGCGAAAATTATATTGAAAAAAATATTGCCGATCTGCTCAAAATGGCAAGAAGGGAAAAGTATGATGAATACCGTGATATCATTTACTATATGGCTGCACAAATGAGGCTGCAGCAAAACAATGTTGATGCCGCGTATGCACTTTTACAAAAAGGTGCCCGTTACAGCAACAGCAATATGGAGCAGCGTAACAAAATTTTCCTGCAACTGGCGCAAATTGCCTTTACAAAAAAACTATACCGGCCTGCTTTTAACTATTATGACAGTCTGAACCTGGCAGATACGTCCTTACATGATGCAGCAGGTATCCGCAAACAAAAAGAAATGCTGGGTAATCTGGCAAGCAATATTGAGATCATTGAAAGGCAAGACAGCCTGCAAAAGATTGCTGCTATGCCCGAAGAGGAACAAAAGAGTTTTATAAAAAAGCTCGTCAGGCAAATCCGGAAAAACCAGGGATTGAAGGATGAGGGCATCACTCCGGCATTGCAACCTTTCGATCAGCAAAACAATACAACACCCCTGTTTACAAACTCAGCCGATAATAAAGGCGAATGGTATTTTTATAACCCTGCATTACGATCAAAAGGTTATTCAGACTTCATCTCTCTGTGGGGAAAACGTCCAAATGTAGATAACTGGGGGCGCAGCAGCAGTATTTCAGGTGCACTGGCAAACTTTGCACAAACCGGCGTAGCAAAGGATGCATCAGCAACAAATGATGATGCGGGCAGGAATCCCGAAAGCGAGATCACATTTGACGCTTTGTATGATAAATTGCCGCTGACCGAACAAAAGATGAGTGCTTCAAATGATTCCATCAGCAACGCAATGTTTGCCATTGGAAAAATTTATGCAGAAGATATTGAAGATTGCACCGCTTCGGTGGAGGCACTCGAAGAATTGCGTCTCCGCTTTCCCGCTTATACAAAAATGGACGAAGTTTTATTTCAGCTTTATTACTGCTACATAAAAAAAGGTGACGCTGCCAGAGCCTCAGCGATCAAAAAATTACTGAGTACTGAATATCCGAAAAGCAATTTAACCATAATAGCAGTAACCGGAAAGAATCCTGAATCCAAAGAAGCAAACCCGGAAGCCACGAATGCTTATGAAAAGATATACGATCTCTTTATTGAAGGAAATTTTTCAGAAGCTGTTCTTCAAAAGAAAATTGCAGACAGTGTTTATGGCAAAAATTACTGGACGCCGCAACTGTTATATATCGAATCGGTTTATTACATAAAACAAAAGGAAGACAGTGTTGCCAAAAATATATTACATTCCATCATCGACCAGTTCCCGGGAACGCCACTGGCTGACAGGGCTACTACTTTAATTGACGTTTTGAATCGCCGCAAACAAATAGAAGAGGAATTAACTAACCTGGTAATTGAAAAACCGAAAGAAGAAGAACAGACAGTTAACAATCCTGTGTCTGTCACTAAACCTGATGTAATAATTACCCCTGCAGTTAGCGATACAGTAAATAAAAACGCAAATCCGATAGCTTTACAGCAATCAGGAATGAAACCGGCATTCGATTCTTCATCAGTAAAACTTGTCCGGCCTCCTGCCGAAGCCTTTACCTTCACACCCGGGGCGCAGCACTTTGCAGTGCTGATCCTGACCAAAGTGGACCCTGTTTTTGTCAACGAAGCCAGGAATGCATTTTTCCGCTATAACAGGGAAACTTATTACAATAAGGCAATGACAGCTGATCTTGTTGAGATCAATGATTCTATCCGTTTATTGCTGATAAGCCCGTTCAAAAATTCGCAGGAAGCTATTGATTATATTGACAAGACAAAGCCGGTAACCTCAACCGAGATCATACCCTGGCTTAAAGGCGGTAAATACAGTTTTTCTGTGATTACGGATAAAAATCTTGAAGTTCTGAAAGCAAACAAGGACATTGACAAATACAGGGAATTTCTTAACAAGAATATTCCTGGCAAATTTTAGCCTTTCAACCTGAGAAAAGCAATTCATTTTTGGCAAAAAATTAATCCACACCGATCCGGAACTGAGCCTGTTTTTCTTAATTTAGAGTTTCAAGAAGCCATCCCTTTTAAATTTTGATCACACTAATTTTTAATAAAGCATGAGACGTTCCGTCCGAATTTTCTGGTATATTTTCCTGGCCGGTTTCCTGTTTTGTATCGCCATAGTTCTAATGGCCAATTTTGGTTTATTCGGTAAAATGCCTTCACTGAAAGAACTTGAAAATCCTTCCATCCTGCAATCTTCCGAAGTATATGCAAACGATGGAACACTGATGGGCAGGTATTACCGTGAGTACGGTAACCGGAGTAACGTGGATTTCAAAGACATTTCAAAAAATGTTATTGATGCATTAGTGTCAACTGAAGACAAACGTTTCTACGATCATTCGGGAGTAGATTTTAAATCGACATTGCGTGCTGTTTTTTTACTGGGCCATGAAGGCGGCGGAAGTACCATTACCCAGCAACTTGCAAAAACACTTTTGGACCAGGGCAGTAAAAACAAGGCCTGGCGAATTATTGAAAAAATAAAAGAATACATAATCGCCATTAAGCTGGAACGAAACTTTACCAAAGATGAAATACTGGCATTGTACCTTAATGCTGTTCCCTTTGGTGATAACGTTTACGGCATCAGGAATGCTTCCAGAACTTTTTTCCAGAAGGAATGTGACCGCCTTGATGTGAATGAAGCTGCACTGCTGATCGGCATGCTGAAAGGAAATACTCTATATAACCCGAGAAGAAATTATAAGGCTGCATTTGACCGGCGTAATGTGGTAATCACCCAGATGGAGGTGAATAATAAACTGACCCATGCCGAAGCAGACCGCCTGAGATCTTTGCCTATAAAACTCAACTACAGGAAACTGGACGAAAATAACGGCTATGCTCCTTATTTCAGGGAGGTCATTAAAGGAGATATTGCTGACGCCTTGAAAGATGTAAGAAAGCCGGATGGTGGAACGTATAATATATATGATGACGGGCTGAGAATATTCACAACTATAAACCCCAAGATGCAGGAATATGCAGAAGAAGCAGTAGCTCAGTGGATGCCATCATTGCAAAAAGCAATGAACTCCCAGTCTTACCTGAAAAATGTATGGAAAGACCACCAGGCTGAGTTAGACAGGTACATGAAACAAAGTGACCGTTGGAAAAATATGAAGGACGACGGCTTCAGTGACCAGGAAATTAAAAAGAGTTTCAATGAAAAAACACCTATGAAAGTATTTGCCTGGAATGCCAATCGTGAAAAAGATACAGTGATGACCCCGCTCGACTCCATCAAATATTGCCGTCAAATGATGCAGGCCTCTTTCATGTGTATGGATCCGATCACCGGCGAAGTGAGCGCCTGGGTGGGTGGAATCGGTTTTAAAACCTATAAATACGACCATGCAAATCTGAAAACAAAAAGGCAGGTCGGATCTACCATTAAACCACTCCTCTATTGCCAGGCAATGGAAGAAAGAGGATTTACTCCGGAAACTGTTTTGGATAACGAAGCCCAGTATTTCCCGGGTAACGGATGGGTGCCTGCCGGGAAAAAATGCATTGGTGCGCCACAAGTAACAATGGCAGGCGCTTTAGCACATTCCCTGAATTGCGCCAGCGCTTATGTAATGAAGAATGTGGGTGCACCTCAGTTTGCCGACTTTTTATCCCGTATAAATATTCCAACAAAAGTTGATGTCGTTCCGGCCTTAGCTCTTGGAGCCTGCGATCTGTCTTTATATGAAATGCTTTGGGGTTATTCCATTTTTGCCGGAAGGGGTTTTTCAACCAAACCTAATTTCATTACCCGCATAGAAGACAGGAATGGCAATGTAATTAAAAGATTTGATTATAGCAGCAACAGAAAAGAAGTGGTCAGTGAAGCCACCGCCTACAGGATGTGCCGCATGATGCAGGGTACCGTGGATGTAGGTACAGCAGCCGGTTTAAGAGGCCGTTTAGGCGCCGCTGAAATGGGTGGAAAAACAGGAACTACCAATGACAATGCAGATTTTTGGTTCATGGGTTATACCCCCCAGCTGTTAGCCGGAACATGGGTCGGCTGTGATGACCGGTTCCTCACCCTTGCCAGTTCAGCTTATGCAGGTGGCCGGGTTGCCCGCCCCATCTGGGAATATTTTTTTCAAAAAGTATATGCAGACAAATCACTTGGAATTGACAGGAATGCAAGATTTGTTGTGCCCGCTGATCTTGATAATAAAAGTGACAGCGGCACCAATTATGATCTCATTGTTGCACCTGCACAACCCGGAGGAGAAGGCGACGATGAAGGCGTTGGCAAGGAACAAGACTACAAGATCAGTAATGAATATATACCTCCTGAATCAAAACCGGTAACTGACGACAATATCAAAGTCAAAAAAGATACAGTAGAAAAAAATCCGGCCATCAACAAACAACCGGCAGAAACTCCCCAAAAAAAGAAAGGATTTTTCAAAAAATTGTTTGGGAAAAAAGAGAAGAATTAATAAACCATTATACAGGAATTAATACTGGCGCTGTTTGTTTCTCCCGTAAAAAAGATTTTTTTAAAATTCTTCTTCGCCCGGTAAACTGAATGCTTTTTCAAATTCATTATTTCCTGTATAAAAATCCCTGCAGAGTTTTATTTTCAGCCTGGTATCCTAATAAGAAAATGCCCTCAATTGCCCGGGTGATCAATATGTGAAAGCTGCCAACTAAAAGCCTGGGAAAAAATCATAAAAGCATACTTTAAAAGGATAATTTATTCTCTCGTATCCATTCTTCCTTGTATCATTCTTAATACCGAGTAGACGGTCTTTTCATTCCGGGAAAAAACCGGGCCATTGCCTAATGTACAGGATTCACAAAAAAACCTCTCCTGTTTCAAGAGAGGTTCTTATGAATGATAGCAATAGATTTATTTAGAAGTAACTAAGCTTTAATTCTACCCTGCGGTTTTTTTGGCGTCCTGCCGCTGTTTTGTTATCTGCTATCGGCATGGTATCACCATGGCCTGTTGCTGTAATGCGGCTCTCAGAAATTCCCTTACTAACAAAATATTGTTTTACAGAATTTGCACGGTTTTCACTTAATACCTGATTTTTTTCCGGCTTGCCAACGTTATCAGTATTACCGTCAATTGCCAGTTTCATCTCCGGATTTTCAGTCAGAATCTTTGCCACTTCATCGAGTCCTTTATTAGACTTTGGAGATAGTTTATAACTGCCCGTAACAAACAATATGTTTTTAGCTGCGAAATCCACTTTTTTCTTCACTTCTTCTTTAATCAATGGGCATCCCTGATTTTCTTTTACACCCGGAACAGTAGGGCATTTATCTTCTTCGTCGTTTACGCCATCGCCATCAGTATCGGGAATGGGGCATCCCTGGTAACGGGCCAGGCCGGGAACAGTAGGGCATTTATCTTCTTCATCATTGATGCCGTCTTTGTCAGTATCGGGAATGGGGCATCCCTGGTAACGGGCCAGGCCGGGAACAGTAGGGCATTTGTCTTCTTCATCATTGATGCCGTCTTTGTCAGTATCGGGAATGGGGCATCCATCGTATTTAGCAACACCCGGTACAGATGGGCATTTATCTTTGTTGTCCGGAATTCCATCTCCATCGGTATCTACCGGAGCCGGAGGTGGGGGCGGAGGAGGAACTACAACAACTTTTGGTTTTTTCTTGCTGAACGGCTGAGCAAATCCCAAGCTGTAAAAAAGATGATAACTTGAAGTCTCTTTCGTTACAGGCACACGGTATTGTGATGTCACATAGAAATGTGCTTCATCCCAAAGATTTACTTTCAGGCCTAAACCCATTGGTATAAAAGCGCCATAGTAGCCGTCGTATTCCTGTGCACCAACGCCTGCTGTGACATAAGGCTGAACCCAATATTTTTCAGTTGTTAGTTTAAAATTCAATTGAGCATCAGCAGTCACCAATAGCTTGTCGGTAAAATAAGGATGATTCTGAAAAGGATAATTTAAAATACTTCCTCCTAATGTGCCGGCAAAATCAATATGCTTTTGAAGCCCTCTAAAATAAGTAATTGCAATACCGGGCTTCATTTGGCCTAATTTGGCCATTTGATGATTCGCCAATACTGTATTCAATGAAGTGGAACGAATCCTGCTCGGGGATACAAAATCAGTAAGTGTGCCACTTATGCCAATTGCAGGAGGCCTGATTTCATCATCCTGTCCAAAAACAGCAGATGATGTTAAAGTACAAAAAAGCAATGCAGTTAGAATCTTATTCATAAAGCGTTAGTTTTATTAGACAGGACAAAAATAATGGGTAAGTTCAATATCCTGAAATAAATTATTTGTCTTATTTTCATCCCGTTACGACATGATTCTACAAAATAAATTAATATCTAAAAATTAAAAATCTTGAGGGAGAAAGTGAAAAATTCAAGATAATAAATCATTGTGCTACTTACCGGCAAAATATTTCCCGGCTATTCTCTTATCCTCTCCATAAATATCATCATAAAATACTATGTTTCCGTTTTTACCTTCGCAGGTGAAGTACCTGATGAAAAGGGGCAGTTTATTATGAATTGCAATACTGCGTTTTTCTTTCTTTTTCAACCAGCGCTGGATAGAATCCAGCCTCATTTCTGCCCTGCCGTCTGAATTATCATTTTCCACAACAAAATCGGCTAACTGCTGCCATGCCTGCACACGAATACAGCCATGACTCATTGCCCTATCTGTCCGGCTGAAAAGATACCGTTCATTGGTGTCATGCAGGTAAACGGCATATTTGTTATTAAAATTAAATTTCATAATTCCCAGTGCATTTGCATCCCCGCTGCCTTGTACCACATGAAAAGGAAATGACCTGCTGTATTTATTCCAATTAATTGAATCAGGATTAATCTCATTACCTTTTGAATCAAAGACACCATATCCCTTTCTTTTAAAATAGTTAGGATTCTTTTTCACCCCGGGTAATACTTCTTTCTCAATAATACTTGAAGGTATGGTCCATTTGGGGTAGGTAATTAATTCTGCTATTGCGCTGGTGAGTACCGGGCTTCGGGTAGCAGGCTTTCCGCAAACGATCCGGGAGGTGAACCTGATGCTGTCATCGTCCCACACCTGTAAAGAAAAGGCAGGCAAATTCACCCACACATACTTTTCAGGCATCTCGGGTGGAAGTTGCTTAAACCGATCCATCGTAATTGCAATACGAATAAACCGTTCCCTGTCAGAAGTGTTCAGTATCCTTAATGTCTGATTGCCTATTTTACCATCAGCTTCAATGCCTTTTTGTTCCTGAAATTGTTTTAGTACATGAGATAACTGAGCAGAATCCAAAGCAATGCTGTCCGTTGCTATGTAGCCGCCTTCAAACAAACGTTTTTGCAGTAGTTCTTTATACCTCTTCGGATCTTTTGAAGGAGCAGGAACATAAGTATAGGCTTTATCATCATAATTCTTCAGGAAATTTTTAATCCCGTCTTTTAAAAGAATATAACCTTCAACCTTCGGCTCCAGTGCCCGAATCGTTTGCGTCAGCATACCGGTTTTTATCAGGGTGTCAAACTGCCGGATATAAAATGCATCTTTCAATACAGAATCTTTTCTCATGCTTATGCTGTCCTGCGGCAAACGGCCCAGTTTCACATCTTTCAGTATATGAAAAAAAGCATCCGTCAGCATTATATCCGACTTTGCCCATAGCATTGCATCCCTTCGTGCAGATTTGGAAGCACTGTCATTAAAGATGAGCCTGCGAATGCCGGATAATTGTTCATAATGATAATCTTCAGGAAACAATCCATACCATTTTGAATTTTTGATAAATTGATACATTGAATCACCCAGGGGAAGCCAATTACCATCCCTGCACCAGATTGTATTATTACTGTTTTTTTCATAGATCTGGCCTGCCTGTTTAAAGTAACTCAAATAGGTTGAATCATCAATTTTTCCATCATGACTCTTTGCGAAACTAACATGGCCACCAATATGCGATGAAGTCTTTTGCTGCAATTCTTTAAATGAGCTTACAATGTCTTGCTCCGGAAATTTCTTCCAGTTCTTACAGGATTCCTGGAATAAAATCAATGCTACGCCTGCCAGAAAAAGATAAAGGGAAATCATTTTACTCATAGAAAGATCAAAAATTATGGTATCTCTGGTTTTTATACTAAATTTTCAGTATTGAAACGCAATTTATGATGAACAATTTAATGAATCGGTACAATTTGCAAAGAATATTCTTTTTTATTTTTTTGTCCGTTCCGGCATTAATTTCATTGCCGCAAAAACAGTCTCCATACGAATTACAGGTCACCAGGAAACCCGGCGAATATCGTAAACAAATTAAACTTGATCCTGATAAAAAAATGGTTGAGTTGCGCTCCCTCATTCCCAACCTGGATTATGATCTCCGGTACGCAACAGCAAATAATTTCATGCATCGCTTCATGTATCCTTCAAAAACAGCTTATACTTTTTTAAGAAAACCCGCTGCGCAGGATCTTCAGCTCGTACAAAAAGAATTAAACGCTAAAGGATTAGGATTGAAAATTTTTGATGCTTATCGCCCCTACTCTGTCACGGTAAAATTCTGGGAATTGGTACATGATGAACGTTATGTAGCTAATCCTGCAAAAGGAAGCGGGCATAACAAAGGAATCGCTGTTGATCTGACCATCATTAACATGAAAACCGGGGAAGAACTGAATATGGGAACCGGCTTTGATAATTTTACGGATTCTGCCCATCATACATTCACAGGCCTGACTGAAGCCGTTTTGCAAAACAGGGTTTTGCTAAAAACGACGATGGAAAAATATGGCTTTAAAGCCCTGGAAACTGAATGGTGGCATTACTACCTGTCCGACGGTGAGAAATATGAGGTGCTGGATTTTGAATTTAAAAAACTGAAAAGGATCAACTAAATACTCCCGGTAATTTCTGTTCCAGCATCATCAGATCCGCAAATACAATTGCTGTAACGGCTTCCAATATTACCGGCACACGTAATGCAATACAAAGATCATGGCGGCCTTTTACCGATGTGGTTTCCACAGTTCCTGTCGTCCAGTTCAGTGTATTCTGTTCTTTTGGTGTTGATGAAGTTGGCTTGATGGCTATGCGAAAAACAAGTTCATTCCCATTGGTCAATCCTCCCACAACTCCGCCGGCATGATTGGTAGTTGTTTTTCCTTCCAAGTTTTCCAGAGCATCATTATGACGGCTTCCAAACATTTTTGCAGCAGCAAAACCGCTCCCGAATTCGACTCCCCGAACGGCAGGTATTGCAAAAACAATATGACTCAACTGCGATTCAACCGAATCAAAAAACGGTTCTCCCAGACCGGTTGGCAGTCCGCTGACCCTGCATTCAATAATTCCACCGATGGAATCTTTGGCATCAATTGCTTTCTGCAAACCTTTATCAAGATCACTTTCACCACCGATCTCAAGAATAGAAGAAGTTATTTTTATCGGAGTGTTTTTACGGGCACCGCTCCCGGTGATAGGCTGGGAGAGACTTTTTTTTGCAACAACTCCTGCAGCCACCAGCGCCACAGTCAACCTGCCGCTAAAATGGCCGCTGCCCCGATAATCTTCATGCCCGCCAAACTTTTGCCTGGCAACAAAATCGGCATGGCCCGGCCGGGGAAAATCTCTCTGACGGTCATAATCTGCTGACCTGATGTTTTTATTTTCAAACAAAATAGTGATCGGGGCCCCGGTTGTTTTGTTATTAAAGAGCCCGCTTTTAAAAATGGGCAGATCATCTTCTTGCCGCGGTGTAGTCCCTTTTTGTTTACCGCCCTTTCGCCTTTCCAGGTCCGGCAGAAAATCTTCTGTAGATAATGGCAATCCTGCCGGGCATCCATCAATCACAATACCCACACTTTCCCCATGTGATTCACCGAAAACAGATATTCTGAATATTCTGCCGAAGCTGTTCATATTTTAAATTTCTTAAAGGGTAAAGATACATCAGCACCCAACTTTTTCAAATGCCAGAAAAAGTCAGGATAAGATTTGTTGATGGCTTCCGCACTCTCAATTATCGTTTCACCTTCTGCTTTCAGCGCTGCTACCGCTGTTGCCATGGCGATACGGTGATCATGATGCGAATGCACCTTTGCAGCATTAACTTTTTCAGTTCCGCAGATTTTCATTTTATCACCATCAATTAATATATCTACTCCCATTTTTCCAAATTCTTCTTTTAAAGCAGCGGCCCTGTCACTTTCTTTATTTGTCAAACGGTGTACTCCCGTTATGATACTGGTGCCCCTGCAACTGGCAGCCAATGCAACCAACGGAGGAAAAAGATCCGGGCAGTCCGTAGCATCAAATTCAAAACTCTTCATTTCCGCAGGCCGGACTTTAATTCCTTTAGCTTCTATTGCAATGCCTGCGTTTGCATCTACCAGGGCATCAATAATTTTCTTATCCCCCTGCGGAGAAGTGAGATCCAATCCCTTTACCGTAACCGGACCGGCAATTGCCCCGGCAACCAATAAAAATGCACCGCCGCTCCAATCTGATTCGACAATGTACAATACCTCTTTACCCGCCAAAGAAGAGTTATTGGTATAAGTATTATGAAAAATAAATTCTTCATAGCCGCGGTTTTCCGGAATATTCATTCCAAATTGTTTCATTACATCCAATGTCAAGCCAATATATGGCTTACTCTTTAAATGGCGGACTTTAATAGTAACTTTCAAATTCCCCTGGTCTTCATTAGATCTTTTTGCGGAGGATTTGTCCCTGTTTTCCGGGAAGTTTAAAGAAGACGAATACGCCAGCAACAACCCCGTAATAAACTGTGAACTCAATGAGCCATCCACTTCAATATTCTTTGGTTGTATCGGGCCTTTAATTTTTAAAGGTAATTTCCCGTTGTTCGATTTAATATCAACTCCAAGTCCCGGGAAAAATGTATCAAAAAAATTCATCGGCCTGTTTAATAAACTTCCTTCACCATTAACAGTGATTTCAGTATTGCTTAAAGCAATGATCGGCGCAAACATTCTAATACCCAATCCGCTCTCACCACAGTTAATCGTACTTACATTCGGGGCAACGCCATTACTTTTAACAATTAATTTATCACTATTCACTATTATTTCCGCACCAAGATTCCTGACAATCTCCATTGCCGCTTTATCATCATTACTATGCCCCGGGTTTCTGATTACGCTTGTCCCTTTTCTCAATAATGCGGCAGCCAAAGCTCTTTGCATCGAACTTTTGGAAGCCGGAGCCTGTATCGTTCCCGAAAGAATGGATGGCCTGACGATTGCAATCATATCATATTCCCGCTATTATTTTTTGTAACTTCTTTAATGGTATTGACCGGATCATTCCCTTCCCGATCTTTTGCAGCACAATAAAATTCATGTCATTTCTTTCCCGCTTTTTATCCATCTGAAAAACCTCAAAAACCCTTTTCATGTCAAAAGATGCATAGGTGGGCAAGCCATATTTATTTAAAACAGTCACCACTCTTGAAGTTTCTTTAAACCCCGCCAGTTGCTTTGAAATATGACAGGCATAGGTCATACCTATGGAAATAGCCTGCCCATGTGATAACTCATATTGATTTTCCAACGCATGCCCGAGAGTGTGTCCAAAATTGAGTAACCGCCTCTCTCCTTTTTCAAATTCATCCTGCCGCACCACTTTTGTTTTCAGTAAAGTATTTCGCCGGATCAAATTACTTAACTCCTTTCTGGTTTCCCGGAAATGACCGATTGTCTGTTGTTCCAGTTTATTAAACATCGTAACATCCATGATGCATGCATGCTTGATGATCTCGGCAAATCCATTTTCCCATTCCAATGGTGGAAGTGTATCTAAAAAATCCAGGTCATGAAGAATAAAAGACGGCTGGCGAATAGTGCCAACCAGATTTTTATAAACGCCTACATCAACCCCGTTTTTTCCCCCGATTGATGCATCCACCATTGCCAGGAGCGTAGTCGGAACAAAACCAGATTTTATTCCACGCATATAAACGGACGCAGTAAATCCGGTAATATCCGTAATTACTCCTCCGCCTACCCCTATCAGCATGGTTTTCCGGTCAGCACCCATCTTGATCAGCTGACTAATGACAGCATCTGCTGTTGCCTGCACCTTAAATTCTTCACCGGGCCTCAGCACAATGCAATTCCAGTTTTTAAATTTACTACCGTGCAGCCTGAAAATATTTTCATCTGTGATCAGCACAGTATTTGCCTGATCCACAATTTTTTTCAGTTGGGAAAAACTGCTGTCAGCATAAAAATCAGTTGCCGATGCGGAAAATTTAAATTTCAGGTGTTTCATTATTCATTATTCCGGCGTAAAGATACCACCAATATACCGACTGAGTAAGCAGACCGGGAAGTCACAGCCTTATTCATCCATGATCTTTTTCTGGTGATTAATACTCTCCATGTGCACTGCATCAAAATATTTTGTGATAAATTCTTTACTTAATCCAAGCGATTCACCTTTATCAAATGCATTACTGATGATCGTATTCCACCGGTTAGTCTGCAATATGGTAATGTTATTCTCTCTTTTATAGCGACCGATCATATCGGCTACTTTCATCCGCTCGCCGAGCAGCTTCATCAGCTCATCATCGAGATGGTTGATCTGCTGACGCAATTTTTCAAGAACGGCATGAAATTCTTCAGAATTTGTATCTTCTTTTCTCCAGACAATGCTCTCCAGAATTTCCTTCAGTTTACCGGGTGTTACCTGCTGTTTGGCATCACTCCATGCCTTATCAGGATCTACATGCGACTCGATCATCAGGCCGTCATAATGAAGATCGCTGGCCTGCTGTGCAACATTGAACAAAGTATCCCTTCGGCCGCAGATATGAGAGGGATCGCAGATCATCATCATACCCGGATTTCGCAGCTTCATTTCAATTGCAAGATGCCACATAGGCGCATTTCGGTAATCCGTATTTCCAAAGGTGCTGAATCCGCGATGAATAAGACCAATTTGTTTCGTCCCTGATTTTGCAATTCTTTCTATTGCGCCCATCCACAATTCAATGTCAGGATTGACAGGATTTTTTATCAGAACAGGTATATCCACTCCTTTCAATGCATCCGCCACTTCCTGAACACTGAAAGGATTCACCGTTGTCCTTGCTCCTACCCATAATACATCCACTTCAAAATGCAATGCATTTTCCACCTGCCTGGCAGTGGCAACTTCCACCGTCACCGGCAAGCCGGTCTCCTTTTTTACATGCTGCAGCCAGGGCAATCCTTTAGCGCCAATCCCTTCAAACATTCCGGGTCGTGTACGGGGTTTCCAGATACCGGCACGAAACATATCCACCATGCCTGTAGCTGCCAATTGACGGGCTGATTGCAAAACCTGTTCTTCGGTTTCTGCACTGCAAGGGCCACTGATGATCAAAGGACGCTTATTCCACACATCCCGGATAGTCTCTTTTGTTTTTGGTTCTGTTGTTTGCATATATTAATTTAATTTTTCGGTTTTTATTTTTTCGGTCCGCCCTCTTTATCCTCACTATTAAGTTGTGACTTCCCGTCTCTCATATTCCAATATTCACTACTTAATGATTCTCCTGATCTTATTTGCATCTTCGATCAATTCCTGCATATATTTATAATTTTCCTTTTCCAGGCAGGCTTTGAATTTTTTTAACTGAGCAATATGTTCATTTAATACATCCAAAACATTTTCCCTGTTCTGCATAAAGATCGGAGCCCACATGGCGGGATTGCTTTTTGCCAATCGTACGGTGCTTTCAAAACCTGCAGAGGCTAATTCAAAAATTGCCTCATCTTCTTTTTCTTTTTCCAGAACCGTATTCGCCAATGCGAATGAAGTGATGTGCGAAATATGGCTCACATACGCTGCATGAAGATCATGTGCTGCTGCATCCATTTCCAGCAAATGCATCCCTATCTTCCGGTACATTGCTTTTACCCATTCTACCGCATCTGCATCGCTTTGTTCCGCATTACAAATAATGACAGCCTTATTTTCAAATGCCCCTTTCAATGCTGCCTGCGGGCCGCTGTATTCTGTACCCCACATCGGATGTGTTGCTACATATCTCCCCCGTTTTGGATGATCTTTCACTGCAAGGATCAGTTGTTCTTTGGTGGATCCCAAATCAACGACTATCTGCCGGTCAACTTTGTTTAGAATATCCGGCAATAATTTCACGATCGTATCTACCGGTATTGCCAGTAAGATCACATCAGCATTTGCAACAGCATCATCCAATGGCATTGCCTCATCCACCAATTCCAATTCCAGGGCTTTCTGCAAATGGCCGGCATTGCTTTCTACACCGATAATTTTTGAAGATATCTTTTTCTCATGCAACTGAATAGCCAGGGAACCACCGATGAGGCCCACACCTATTATTGCAATACGTCTCCGTTCAGGCTTCCCCGCATCCCTCGCCTCCCCCGGCTGCCATTGGCTTGCCGGAGACGATACCCGAAAAGGGGATTGTGTGACATTAATATTTGAAATGCTTTTTTTCATCTTCGGGTCATTTACTTCCTTTTTTCTTAACTGACATATTGTTTTAAATCATTCGCACCAGCACTCATCCTTTAAGTTGGACTTTATAGTGATTTATATGGCTCTTACTCTTTTTATTGCCTCATCAAACCTATCTACATTGGCACATAAACTGACCCTTACAAATTTATTGCCGGCCGAACCGAAAATCCCTCCGGGTGTGATAAATACGTTAGCGCCATATAAAATCTCATCACTTAAAGCATACCCGTCACTGTACTTAGCCGGTATCTTTGACCAGACAAACAAACCTGCCTGTTTCTTCGAAAAGGTACATTTTAGAATTTTCAGGAGTTCAAATACCTTTTTTCTTCGTTCATGATAAACCGCATTCACCTGACCATGCCAGTCTTTCCCTAAAGTCAGAGCCTTTGCTGCCGCTAATTGTATGGGCAAAAACATTCCACTGTCCATATTGCTTTTAAACTTTAGTACGTCACTGATGCTTTCTTTTGCCCCGCAAAGCATTCCTACCCTCCAGCCGGCCATATTGTGCGATTTGCTCAAAGAGTTCAACTCGATCACATGTTCTTTGGCCCCTTCAACACTCAACAGACTTAGCGGATCATCATTCAGGATAAAACTGTAAGGGTTATCATGAATGATCAGAATGTTATGCTTCTTGCCAAAGGCAACTATCTTTTCAAGTAATTCTCTGGATGGCAATTGTCCTGTTGGCATCTGGGGATAGTTCACAAACATCAATTTCACTTTTGACAAATTGCTTTTTTCCAATGATGCAAAGCCCGGTTCATAATTGTTTTTTTGAAGAAGTTTATATTCCACGCACTTACCTCCGGCCAGCATTACTGCACTTCTGTATGTCGGATAACCTGGATTAGGCACCAATACTTTATCCCCGGGATTCAGGTATGTCATGCAGATGTGCATGATGCCTTCCTTACTTCCTATCAATGGTAAAATGTCCGAGTCGGGATTTAATTTCACCTGATACCATTTCAGATACCAATCGCTCATGGCTTTCCGCAATACCGGTGAACCTTTGTAGGATTGATAACCATGAACATTGGGTTTGGCGCTTTCCTCCTGCATTGTTCTGATCACTTCCGGGTGCGGCGGCAGATCAGGGCTGCCGATTCCAAGATTGATAATGTTTTTCCCCTGCTTATTCAATTCGTCGATCTCTCTCAGCTTCTGTGAAAAATAATATTCTCCAATCCCGGTCAACCGTTTTGCCGTTCCCTTATTTTCCAAAACAGGATTTTCAGGGATCAAATTCTGAGATCGTTTATCGCTGTCCATTTATTTCAATTTTTAACTCTTTAGCATTCTTTTTCCTGATAGGCCTGGGAATAACACCTTTCCGGTAAATGCCATAGATCTTTACCACTTTCGTCAAAGGTTTTATACTTTCAATTACTTCCTCAAACTGTGAGATATTTTCAAATTCCATGTCTGCATGAAAACTGTATTTGAAATCTGATCCGGGTATAGGAAAACTTTGCAGTTTACTCAGATTGATCCCTGCATCTGAGATTTTGTTCAATACTTTGGCAAGGCTGCCCCGGGAATGATCTGTATGAAAATTTACTGATGCTTTATCGGCCTTTTCAACAACCGTGGCCACATCTTTTCTTTTCAATACCAGGAACCTGGTGTAATTATTTTCCAGCGTTTGAATGGATGGAGCGATCATGTGCAAGCCAAATAATTCAGCAGCAAGGCTGCTTGCAATTGCTGCAATATGTTTACTCTTTCGCTGATAAATATAGCGGGCGCTGAAAGCAGTATCTTCTGTTTCTACCAATTTCCATTTAAACTTATCAAGAAATTCATAGCATTGCTGTAATGCCATGGTGTGGGAATGTACTTCATGAATATCTTCCAGAGTAACACCCGGATTGACCATCAGGTTTTGTTCGATCTGTAAATACACCTCGCCGATGATCTGCAGGTCACTTGACTGCAATAGATTATAGTTGGGTAAAATGCTGCCTGCAATCGAATTCTCAATGGCCATCACGCCTCCATCGGCCTTGTTCTTATCAATGGAATTCCTGATTACCTCTTTGAATGTTGCACAGGGAAGAACCGGTACATCTTTTCCAAAAAAATATTGGGCAGCCACCTGGTGAAAGCTGCCTTCATACCCCTGTATGGCAATCGGCCCTCCCTTTTGGGATTCTGGGTTTTTATTTGAATTTTTCATTTTTAACAGCTAATGCTTTACTCTATCATAAATGTTTTTCAAACTTTCGGCTCCTGAAGCACCGCTACCCGGGGTGCCGTGGAGACCATAAAAAAAATCCCCCGATTTTTTGCGGGGGATATCTATGTTGATTTTAGTTTTAGATCTTAATTAGATTTCAACAAAAGCATTCCCCGCTTCTGGCTAAAGAAGAAATAAAAATAAAACCAGCGGTATGCCTTTGTTATTGTCATAAAACAAAAGTAAGAATCATACTGAAAGAAAAAAACTTTTAACCCAAAATATTTTGATCTGCTTTCACACCGGCACTTCGCCAAATGATCAGTTGTTAAAAATTTTTGTTATCAGGCCGGGTTCATACGGATCTTTCTGCCCCTGAAATTCTTCCCGTCTATGGCTTTTATCATCTTCCTGGCTGCAGCAGGTTCAATCTCGATCCAGCTGTTCATTTCTTTCATATTTATCTTACCCAGGACTTCTTTTCCAAGATCACTCATGTCCAGTAAGAATTGAAGGAAGCTAGCCTTATAAAATCCATCTTTGGTACCCAGGTTAACGAACAGTCGTTGGTAGTTGCCATTACTTTCAAATATCCTTCCCTTTGTGTCTCTATGTGCCGCCCTGATGTCTGCAGCGTTCTTCCTCCCTTCTCTCAGATTAAGATCTGCTGCGTTTTCATAATATTTTAAAAAACGGTCAAACTCCAGCGCTGCTACTTTCTGTAAAATTTCTTCTTTTTCAAAATGCGCAAATTTTTCTTTCAATAAGGGCAAATACGTTTCATATTCCCCGTGGCTGGTATCGGCGCCAAGCATTCTGTCTATAAAATAAAAAAACTGTTTACGGCAAACGTCTTTACCTGCAGGAATATCCATTTTATGAAAACGGGTATTCACCAGTTTTTCTATTTGCCTCAGCCGGTAGATTTCTTTAGGAGTTACAATAGAAATAGAAATACCGCTTTTGCCGGCCCGCCCTGTCCTGCCGCTCCGGTGTGTGTACACCTCCGTATCATCTGGCAATTCATAATTGATGACATGAGTAATGCCGCTTACATCAATTCCTCTTGCGGCTACATCTGTAGCAATGAGCAATTGCAAATTCTTTTCCCGGAACCGGGACATCACTTTATCTCTCTGCTGCTGGGTCAGGTCACCGTGTAAAGCTTCAATATCATACCCTTCACGGATCAATGATTCCGTGATCACCTGTGCATCTGCCTTAGTCCTTGTAAAAATAATACCGAATAAACCAGGGTTAAAGTCTATGATACGTTTCAGGGTCTCATAACGGTTTACATGCGAAGTCAGGTAATATTGGTGATCTATATTAGTATTGGCTGCATTCACTTTCCCGATAGTAACTTCAAAAGGGTTGTGCATATACCGCTTGCTAACCTGCCTGATCTCCGGTGGCATAGTAGCACTGAACATCCAGGTGCTTTGGCGGTTAGGAGTGTTTTTTAATATGAACTCTATATCATCTTTAAAACCCATGTTCAGCATCTCATCAGCTTCATCTAATACAACGTAATGGATCATTCCCAGGTTGATGGCTTTTCTTTCAATGAGATCTATCAGGCGGCCGGGTGTCGCTACTACAATATGTGTTCCTTTTTTAAGATCCCTTATTTGCAATCCAATAGAAGCTCCGCCATAAACTGCAGTTACCGAAATATTGTCCTGTTTTTTCCTGAAAGAGTTCAGGTCTTTAGTGATTTGCAGGCATAGCTCACGGGTAGGACAAACGATCAATGCCTGGGGAAAGCGGTCTGCCTTTTTGATCAGTTGCAATAATGGTAATCCGAAAGCTGCTGTTTTACCAGTGCCGGTTTGTGCCAGCCCTACAAAATCTTTAGTGCCGCCTAATAAAACGGGGATCGCTTTTTCCTGAATTGGTGTAGGCTGCGTAAAACCCAATGCGCTGATAGAATCCAATAAACCCTGTTCAATTCCTAACGCCTCAAATGTATTCATAACAATATGCGGAAAGATCATTCCGCTTTTCTCAGATAAAGAAATAAGAAAGGCCCCTTGGGAACAAGGTGCCTTTAACGATTGCTTGCCATATGAAAAATCTTACTTTCCTTTCTTAGTAGTATCAACAGTAGCAGCTTTTGAAGCTGTATCTACAGTTTTCTTAGTAGTATCTTGTGTAGGCGTGGTCGTAGCAGGAGTCTGAACAGTTGAGCTGTCTTGTTTTGTACTCTCACTATTTGAATTGCTGTTGCAAGCTGCGAAAGTTCCTGCAACCAAAAAAACCAATAAAAGCTTTTTCATGTTCTTCTTTTTTAATGTTTGTTTAAAAGATTTGAAATTTATACCTGAAACAGATAAAAGGTAACCCTACCTTAAAAAAAATATTTTTCCCGGCTGTCTTGGGCTTGCCGGCCGGCTTAATATTATTTTTTAGAGTCGGGCAGGGTTACTATTTTTAAAATTCAGTATAAAATAACGGTATAGTGAAATCAGAGAATAACGAAAAAACGTTGTTACAGGGATTGGCCAGAAGCGACAAAAAGGCAGTTGAGACAATATATAGGGAAAATTACAACATGATTCAGAGCCTGATCATTAATAACAACGGCTCTGCAGACGATGCAAAAGACATTTTCCAGGAAGCAATGATCGTGTTGTATGAGAAAACAAGATCAGGAACTTTTGAACTTAACTGCCGGATTCAGACATACATTTATTCAGTATGCCGGAGATTATGGCTCAAACGTTTGCAGCAGTTGAATCGTTACTCTCCCGAGGTAACAGATACAGTTGAGACGGTGCCGGTGGAAGAAGAGATTGAAGACATTGAAAGGAAGAATGCTGAGTTTGAAATGATGGATAAGGCAATTGACAGCCTGGGCGAGCCCTGCAGAAGTCTTCTGGAAGCTTACTATTTAAAGAAGAAAAGTATGATTGAAATCGCTGCAGATTTTGGTTATACTAATGCAGACAATGCCAAGACGCAGAAGTACAAATGCCTGATGAGACTGAAAAAAATATTCTTTTCACAATATAAAAACGGGAATCAGTGATGGATGATATTCAAATTTTAGATGCAGTGGAGCGATATATCAGGGGTGAAATGAATCCCGATGAGAGACTTCATTTCGAAAACCTGCGCAAATCCAGCCCTGAAGTGGACCAGATGGTGGTAGAGCATACGCTTTTTTTGCAGCAGATAAACAAGTTTGCCGAATGGAAAAAATTCAGAGATGCTTTGCACAATACGCATATCAACCTGTCTGAGCAGGGAAAGATCGATTCGGCAAAACTCAAAGGTAAAGCCAAAGTGGTTTATTTGTGGAACCGCTATAAACGTGTGGCGGCCATTGCAGCAGTGATTGCAGGTGTCACTACTTTAATCTTCACATCCCTGGTCAATTATCTCACCCCTCATACAGACAGCGCCAAAGTACAGGAGCTGAGCCGGGATATACCGAATATCAAACACCAGCAAAATGTACAGGTGGATGAAGTCAATAATTTAAAGAATGAAGTCAATAATATCAAGAGCAAGATCAACTTGCAAAGCATCCCGTTTAAAGCTGGCGGCACAGGATTCCTGATTGACGGAAAAGGCTTCCTGGTGACCAATGCTCACATAGTTCATACCTCAAGGAATATTGCCGTTACCAATAGCAAAGGCGAACAGTTCCGGGCCGTCCTGGTAAAAGAATTTCCGGACAAAGACATTGCCATCCTGAAAATAGATGACGATAAATTCAAACCGCTTTCTTCCATTCCGTACGGAATCAGTAAAACCGAAAGTGATGTGGCAGAACCAATCTATACTTTAGGTTACCCGCGCAACGACATTGTGTACAGTGAGGGTTATTTAAGTGCAAAAACAGGTTTCAACGGAGATACGCTTAGCTGCCAGTTAGGTATTGCCGCCAATCCCGGCAATAGCGGAGGTCCTGTATTTAATCACGAAGGAGAAGTGATCGGTATTTTAAGCACTAAAGAAACAGAAGCGGAAGGTGTGGCTTTTGCCATTCAGTCAAAATACATTTACAGCGCTATCAATGAACTGAAGAAAAGCAACTACAAAGACACAGCATATCAGAGTCTTCGTATCCCGGTAAAGTCGAGTGTTCGTAACATGGATACCAAAGAGCAGGTAAAGAAAATACAGGATTACGTTTTCTTTGTAAAAGGAGATTAATTTTCAGCTCCACAAGCTTTCCGGGTATTCTCCTTTGCTTACAAGGTACCTGAGATTTTTTTTCACTTCAGGTGCATCTTCCTTGTAGGTAACTCCAAACCACTGTGCTGTTGTGGGCACCAGTTTAACCTTTCCGCCCTCTTTTATAAAACGATCGCCTATGATCGGGATGAAGAACTCAGCTTTGGAGTCAGTACCTTTCTCTTTCAGAAAATCAATGAAGATACGCTGGATAATATCAAAAGCAGATGCCGGGAAACACCATAAATTCATTGACACCTTAGAATCAAAAGGAACCTCATGTATGCCATCAGCATCATCATAAACAATCCTGCTTCCTTCACGGTAAATTTTTGTACGTTCCACTATTGAAACCAGGTTTCCTTCTTTATCCACTTCACATACACCACGGCTTACCGAGCCGTTTTCCGACAGTGTTTTAGCCAGGTCATAACCTATGATGCTGAATACCCCGTCACGGATCTCGTGCCGGAGAGAATCAGCGGCTTTAAAAAAGGCATCGCTGCCATAAAAATCATCTGCATTGATCACAGCAAAAGGTTCTTTGATGGCTGTCCTGGCACACAGCACTGCATGGGCGGTTCCCCAGGGTTTAGTCCGTTCTGCAGGAGCTTTATAGCCTCCTGCAAAAGAATCCAATTCCTGGTACACATAATCAATTTCAATCCGCCCTTTTATTTTCGGCTCCACTATATTTTTAAAATTTTCAGCAAAATCCCGGCGTATAATGAAAACGACTTTTCCAAACCCCGCACGTATCGCATCATAAATGGAATAATCCATGATCGTTTCCCCATCCGGGCCAAATCCCTGGATCTGTTTCATACTGCCATACCTTGATGCCATACCTGCGGCTAAAATCAATAAAGTAGGTTTCATAGTGTTCCCTTTATAAAATTGAGGGGCAAATTTAAAGTAAATTCGCCAAGCAGCTTATGGAAGCTTTATCATTTCAAAATATCACCACCGATTTCATAACAGATCCGGTTTTCAAAGAAAAAAAAGTTGAGGTAGCCATATTAAGGCTGGACAAAATTCATCCTGTTATTTCAGGAAATAAATGGTTCAAGCTTCAATATTACCTGGCAGAAGCACAAAAATTGCAAAAGAATACGATTGTGACTTTCGGTGGTGCCTGGTCCAACCATATCATTGCTACTGCAGCCGTTTGTAATAAAAACAGCCTGAACAGTATCGGTATCATCCGCGGTGAAGAACCTGCCAAGCTTTCTCAAACCTTAAAAGATGCAAAAGAATTTGGCATGCAGCTTTTTTTCATCAGCCGCAAAGACTATCATGATAAAAAAGTTCCGGAAATACCCGGAAGGGATGACTATTATTTTATTCCTGAAGGAGGGTATGGCACCAAAGGCGCAGAAGGCGCAACCACCATATTAAATCATTGTGTAAAAGAACACTTCTCCCATGTCTGTTGTGCCGTAGGAACAGGTACAATGATGGCCGGGTTGCTTAATTCCGTTTCAAAAGCGCAGGGAGTGACGGGCATAAGTGTTATGAAAAATAATTTTGAACTGGAAGAAAAAATAAGAGCCTTGTTAACCAATGAACACAGCTTCCGGTTAAATCATGAATATCATTTCGGCGGTTATGCAAAACATGATGATAAACTGATTGGCTTCATGAATAACTGGTACACTCAAACTCATATCCCTTCTGATATTGTATATTCGGGAAAATTGTTCTTTGCAGTTAATGATCTTATTGAAAAAAAATATTTTGCGGCCGGCAGCAGTATCCTGGTCATACACTGCGGGGGACTGCAGGGAAATTCTTCCCTGCCAAAAGGTAAGTTAATCTTTTAGTTTAACTGAACACCCTGCCCTATCTTTGTACGGATTGACAAACGAATCCTATCCTTTTCCCGTTTAAATAAAATGAAAAAACAAATTCTGTCCCTTCTGATCTTATTTTTTGCAAACGGTATTTCTGCAGCGGCACAGGATACACTACCTGATTTTTCAGTAAGAAATGTAAGCAACAACAGGATCATCATCGGATGGAACAACACGTTCCCCGTTGTAAAACAGATCAGCATACAACGTTCTTTTGACAGCATCACAGGGTTTAAGACTATTCTTACTGTCCCGGATCCTACTGCGCCACAAAACGGTTATCTTGATACTAAAGCAACGAATGATCACTTATTCTACCGGCTGTACATCTTGCTGGACAAAGGAAATTTTTTATTCAGTGCGGCAAAGAAACCGGTGGCAGATTCATCATATATAAAACACCTTGCAGATTCAAAGCAAAAGACCATTGCCGACAGTTTAGCCTGGCTGAAGAAAATAGATTTCGGCGGGAAAACTGAGTTGATTACAGGAAAAGATTCATCTGACCTGGCAAACCAGGCATTGCAAACCAAGAAAAAACCTGATGTTTTTATTCCTTCAAAATATGTCTCCACTTTTAAGACAGGATACGTACATGTTAACCTGCCGGATGACGGGAAAAAGTATTCTATCAGATTTTTTGAAGAAGACGGAACATTCCTTTTTGAGCTGAAAGACATCAAAGAAAAAAAATTCAGCATTGACAAATCAAATTTCTATCATGCCGGATGGTTCAACTTTGAACTCTATGGCAACGGAGAGCTGATCGAAAAACACAAATTTTATCTTCAGAAAGAATTTTAAACCCGGGCCGGAACTAAGAGATGAAAGGCAACAATGGTCTGTTGATCTGTTTTATATGATAGAGGTCTCATTCATACATCCTGATTCAGTCTTCTGATATCAATTCAACATCAAAAACTTTTTCAAAATGCCGTTTAACTTTCATTTTTACTTCTTCCATATCCACTTGATAGCCTAATTCTTTTTCTAAAGAAGTGACTCTTTTATTGCTGATGCCGCATGGAATAATAAAATCAAAATAACGCAGGTCTGTATTAACATTGAAAGCAAATCCGTGCATGGTAATCCACCTGCTGGTACGGACCCCGATTGCGCAGATCTTTCGCTCTTTACCTTTTACTTCCGGCTCTATCCAAACTCCCGTTTCTCCGGGCGAGCGATTTCCATTAATCCCATAGTCAGCCAAAGTGCGGATGATCACTTCTTCAATTTTATTCAGATAAATCCCGATATCCGTTTCAAATTTTTCCAGGTCCAGGATCGGGTAGCCAACGATCTGCTGAGCTCCGTGAAAAGTAATATCGCCCCCGCGGTTTGTATGAAAATACTCTATCCCTTTAATGGTTCTTTCTTCTTCATTGATCAGCAGATTTCCTGTATTACCGTTTTTGCCTAACGTATAAACAGGGGGATGCTCGACAAAAAGCAGATAATGCTCCGGTTGATCCTGTTCGCTTTCCGCATAGCCTTCCGGCAAATGGCTTTTATCCGCTGCCAGCTGCAGGTTCCTGATAATTGATTTTCTCCTGACATTTTCCCCGAGCAACTGCTCCTGGTAGTCCCATGCTTTTTTGTATTCACACAAACCGAGGTCCTGGAATATTACTTTTTGTCTGTTCATTGGAAAGACCAAATTTATTAACAAATAAGCAACTATTAACTTTGCAGCATTCACCATTAACATTATGGAAGAATTGCCTCAGAATAAAACACAGGAGACAACCGACGCAGGTGATGAACTCTATCAGAGGTTTAATATCATTGTGGATAAAGGCCAGGAGCCACTGCGGATAGATAAATTCCTGATGAGCCGCATCGAAGGAGCGACAAGGAATAAGCTGCAACAGGCGATGAATACCGGGATGGTGCTGGTCAATGGGAAAGAAATCCGCCCTAACTACAAAATAAAACCGGCCGATGAGATCATCCTGTATTCGGACCTGAGCCCGGAAGACACTGCTATTGTCCCTGAAAAAATGCCACTGAACATAGTGTATGAAGATGATGACCTGATGGTGATCAATAAACCCGCAGGATTAGTGGTGCACCCCGGTAGCGGTAATTACAGCGGAACACTTCTTAATGGAGTTGCCTGGTATTTGCAAAATAAAAATGCATCCATCAATGAAGATAACTTACCCAGGTTTGGTTTGGTGCATCGCATTGATAAAAATACCAGCGGCCTGCTGGTACTGGCCAAAACATCAAGCGCCATGACCCAGTTAGCCAAACAATTTTATGATCACAGTGTAAAAAGGAAATACATTGCGCTTGTGTGGGGAGATTTGAAAAAGGACAATGGCACTACAGTTGCACATGTTGGCCGCCACCAGCGATTCCGGAAACAGTTTGAAGCTTACCCCGAGGGTGATCATGGAAAAGAAGCAATCACTCATTACAAAGTATTGGAGCGGTTTGGTTATGTGACTTTGGTAGAGTGCATATTGGAAACCGGCCGGACACACCAGATAAGGGTGCACATGAAGCATATCGGCCACCCATTATTTAACGACGAATTTTATGGAGGAGATAAAATAGTCAAAGGAACTGTCTTTACGAAATACAGGCAATTTGTTGAAAATTGTTTTGCCATTTGCCCCCGCCAGGCCCTGCATGCAAAGACGCTCGGATTCATTCACCCCACAACAGGAAAAGAAATGTTTTTCAATTCCGAATTACCTGATGATATGAAAGAAGTAATTGAAAAATGGAAAAAATATTCTGACACAAAAGGAATATCCCGGTATTAGAAATTTCAAATCGTTGACCGGAATTATAAATCCATGTTATCTCGGAAACAGCATTTTGTAATCCACATTCACTTTCCCTTTTGAAATATCATTCAGCTTTCCTTTCATCAGTTTCCGTTTCAAAGAAGAAATATGATCAATGAATAATTTTCCTTCTATGTGGTCATATTCGTGAAGGATCACACGGGCAGTAAGGCCGGCAAATAATTTCTTATGCGACTGGAAGTTCTCATCCTGGTACCGCAGCCAGACAGCCTGCCGCCGGTAAATATCTTCACGGATCTTGGGAATGCTTAAACAACCTTCATTATAAACCCATTCTTCGCCATCCTCTTCAGCAATATGAGCATTGATGAAAACCTGTTTGATCCCCGGTTCATCCGGGTATTTACCTTTGTCTTCTTCGTCTAAATTCTCAAAAATCTGGATGGAATCAACAATGAATAATCTTATATCCCTGTTGACCTGGGGAGCGGCAAGCCCTACTCCATTGCTGGCATAAAGAGTTTCCCACATATCGGAAATTAGTTTTTCCAATCCAGGATAATCAGGGCTGATGTCCTTACAAACTTTTCTTAAAACCGGGTGGCCATATGCTACTATCGGCAGTATCATTAAACTTATTATTAATAATCAGAATCTATCAATATACAACGGCTGCAAATTTACAATTATTAATTCTCTGAAACCATTCTGCCCGTTACAATCACAGGATTAAAGATGCTGAAGATATTCCTGGAGCATAATGGTTGCAGCGATCTCATCGATCAGCCTTTTATTTTGCCGCTGCTTTTTCTTCAGCCCCATATCCAGCATGGCACGGGAAGCCATTTTAGAGGTAAAGCGCTCATCAACTTTTTTTACCGGAACAGATGGAAAATTTTTTTTCAGTTCTTTAATAAAATTTTCAACAAGCCGGGTGGCATGGGTTTCTGATTCATCCCAGTTTTTGGGCTCGCCGATCAGGATCAGCTCCACCTCTTCTTTCGCAAAATAGTTTTTGATAAAAGAAATAAGATCTTTTGAATCTACTGTGGTCAATCCGGTTGCAATGATCTTTAACGGATCAGTCACCGCAAGCCCCGTGCGTTTCAGGCCATAATCAATTGAAAGAATTCTACCCATAATATGTAACGACTGCCTGCTGCAGGCAAAATGAAAACGGATCTTTTTTTTTTGGTTTTTATTAGCCGATATCATCAACTTTTTTCCGTACAAATTCCCACAGCACCACTCCCACTGCAGTGGCAATATTCAATGAATGTTTCATCCCCCACTGAGGGATTTCGATACAGCCATCGCACCTGTCAATCGTGGTTTGCTCTACACCTGTCACTTCATTACCGAAAATTAAAGCAACCTCTTTTTCATGACCGAAATTAACTCTTTGCAGTTTACTGCTGTTCTCCGCCTGTTCCACTGCAAAAATTTTAAACCCTTTCTCCCTTAATTCTGCTATGGCTTCCGGAGCAGTCCTGAAGTATTTCCAGGCCACTGTTTCTTCTGCGCCAAGAGCTGTTTTCCTGATCTCTTTATGCGGCGGCTTTGCTGAATAGCCACAGATGTAAATCGCCTCGATCAGAAAAGCATCGGCCGTGCGAAAAATACTTCCTACATTATAAGCGCTGCGAATATTTTCCAAAACAACCACAACCGGGTTTTTCAGGGCTTGCCTGAATTCATCTATGGATTTTCTTCCTAATTCTTCCATCGTTAATTTTCGCATGCAGCAAAAATAATTCACATCAGCCAAACAGGTTTCGGCGAAGGGTTCAAACGGTTTATATTTGTCGTTCCTTCATTATTCAGAAAACAATGGCCAAGACCAGGATAGAGGAAACCCCACTCATGCAGCAGCACCGGGCTATCAAACAAAAATATCCCGATGCCATACTGCTGTTTCGTGTAGGCGATTTCTATGAGACCTTCGGACAAGATGCTGTTATCGCATCGCAGGTGCTGGGTATCACGCTGACAAAAAGAAATAATGGTGCCGCTGCCTCACTGGACCTGGCAGGATTTCCTCATCATGCACTGGACACCTATTTGCATAAATTAGTAAGAGCAGGATACCGTGTCGCCATCTGTGATCAGCTGGAAGATCCCAGGCTGGCGAAAGGAATAGTAAAACGGGGCGTAACTGAAATGGTGACTCCCGGCACTGCCACCAACGATAAGCTGCTCGACCATCACAGCAATAATTTTCTTGCGGGAATTCATTTTGCAGAAAATGACCACTACGGCCTTTCTTTTCTCGATATTTCAACCGGCGAGTTTTTCATAGCGGAAGGCGACAGAGAATATGCCGACAAACTGCTTCAAAGCTTCAAGCCGGCCGAAGTGGTGTTCCAGAGAAATCAGCAGAAAAAATTTAAAGATTATTTCGGATCCAAAATTTATATCTACACACTGGATGAGTGGATATTCAGCGATACGTATGCAGAAGACATCCTGATAAAGCAATTTCAGACCTATTCACTAAAAGGATTTGGCGTAGATGAAATGAAGAATGGGTTGATAGCTGCCGGTGCCGTATTGCACTACCTGAAGGAAACGGAGCATCCCAACCTGCAGCATATCACTTCTATTCAGAGAATTAACCGGGATGATTTTTTATGGATGGACCGTTTCACTATCCGCAACTTGGAATTAATAATAAAAAATTCCGATTCAGGGCACACATTACTGGACGTTCTGGACAATACCGTCTCTCCTATGGGCGCCAGGTTATTGAAACGCTGGATCGTATTTCCTTTGAGGGATATATCAAAGATCAATGAACGACTGGACCTTGTTGAGTTTTTTATTTTACAGACAGAGCTTAGAAATAAAATTACCCACGAAATCAAGCTCTGTGGCGACGTAGAAAGGCTGGTTTCAAAGATCCCGTTAAAGAAGATCAACCCGAGAGAACTGCTTCAGTTAGGAAGGGGGTTACGGCAGGCACAGGATATAAAACAGTGGTGTTCTCAATCTGAAAACAAATACCTGAAGCGGCTTGGTGATACATTAAACCCCTGTTCGTATATCGCTGAAAAAATTTTTAAAGAGATTGTTGAAAACCCGCCCGCCCTGGCTATCAAAGGCGGGATGATCAACAGCGGAGTCAATGCAGAACTGGACGAACTAAGGCAGATTGCACGCAGCGGGAAAGAATACCTTACCCGGCTGCAGCAAAAAGAATCAGAAGTAACCGGAATCTCTTCGCTGCGTATCGGGTTCAATAATGTCTTCGGATATTATCTTGAAGTGACCAATGCCCATAAAAATAAAGTGCCCGCTGCCTGGATGCGCAAACAGACCCTGGCCAATGCAGAACGGTACATCACACCGGAACTAAAAGATTACGAAGAAAAGATCACCGGGGCCGAAGAAAAAATTTTGCAACTTGAACTGCAGATCTACGAATCATTATTGAATGAATTATTTGATTACCTCGCCCCTATCCAGACCAATGGGAATATTTTAGCCATACTGGATTGCCTGGCATGCTTTGCGCAAAATTCCCTTCACTATCATTATAAAAAACCTTTGCTGTATGATGAAGATATTTTACTGATCAAAGCAGGACGGCATCCTGTCATTGAGAGAAATCTACCCGTTGGGGAGACCTATATCAGCAACAACCTTGAACTGAATAAAACCGACCAGCAGATCATCATTCTCACCGGGCCTAACATGAGCGGTAAATCCGCCTTGCTCCGCCAGACCGCACTGATCACACTGATGGCACATACAGGCAGTTTTGTTCCTGCAGATGAAGCTAAGATCCCTTTGACAGATAAAATATTCACCCGTGTCGGCGCATCTGATAATCTCAGCGGAGGCGAATCCACATTCATGGTGGAAATGAATGAGACTGCATCGATCATTAATAACATTACTCCCCGCAGCCTGATCCTGCTGGATGAAATCGGAAGAGGCACTTCAACATATGACGGCATTTCCATAGCATGGAGCATCGCAGAATATTTACACAATTCACCGCACCAGCCAAAAACACTTTTTGCCACACATTATCACGAGTTGAATGAACTGGAAGAAAAATTGCCGAGAGTAAAAAATTACCACATTACCAATAAAGAGGCCGGCAACAAGATCATTTTCCTGCGTAAACTGGCAAGAGGCGGCAGTACCCACAGCTTCGGAATCCATGTTGCAAAGATGGCGGGTATGCCTTTTTCACTGATTGAAAGAGCTAATGAAATACTGATCCACCTTGAAAGTAAACACATGAACGGCCCGGAAGATGAATCTAAGGGATCAGGCGCCGGAAAAATAAAACAAAAATTGAAAGACCTCAGTCATACAAACCTGCAGCTCTCCATATTTGACGTACACAGCGAAACCTTTGAAGAGATCAGGAAGATTTTGCAGGATACCGATATCAATCGTCTTACCCCCGTTGAAGCGCTGCTAAAATTGCAGGAGATAAAAAATAAGTTAAAGCAGTCATAACAGGAAGCTATCAGCACCTCAAGGAAAAATTCAATATAAAACTTTTATTACCGGAGCAAGGCTTTTTACTTCCGTTACCGGCATTTTCAATCTGTGCTCCCCCTGCTACGATGCACCAGGAATTCCGCTTTTCTCATTTTTTCTCAAACCAAACCGGACCTTTATCATTCCATGTTCCGTTATAGTTGATCAGTAGTTCTTCGCCGGCAGAGATAGCCCGTAAAGTTTTTATACTAATCAATTCGTTTTCATAATCCATCTCATAATCACAATTTGCTTCAGAAGAATGATTATAGAGGGGTACGTAGCCCAGGGCCATGCAGCACCGGTCTTTTTCATACCCCCATTCAAAAATATAGTCGTGCAAAAGAGTTTGGTCCAAAAAAATGCGTTCGTTTCTGCTCATGACGATTACAGGTACTATTTCAATAGCAGTACCTGCTGCAATGGCTTCTGAAGTAAATACCCCGCGGCCTTTGTTTTCTGCAGGTGCAATATAAATACTGGAGCGTATCATCAAAAAGGCTTTGGAAGCCAATGTTACTGAAAAATTAATACTTAAAAACTTGAAAACATAAAACTAAATTTGCGGCATGCAGCTTGAAATGGAACAACATCTGATCAGGGAGCAGTTTGAGGCGATCATACAGTCGGGCGACCGCCAGCAGCTGCACAATTTTCTGAATGACCAGAACATCAGTGATGTGGCTGTGTTGGTAGAAGAATTTGAAGAACACGAAAGCCTGATCATCACAAGCATGTCCACGAACCGTGCAGTGAGCGTTTTTAAAATACTGGACACAAGCATTCAAAAAAGGATCATCCATGAATTACCGCCTGCAAAAGCTGCCGAACTTTTAAACAATCTGCCTCCCGATGACCGTACCGATTTTCTGGAAGAACTGCCCGGCAGTGCTGTGAGGGAACTGATCAAATTACTGAACCCGGAAGAAAGAAAAATCACACTTTCGCTGCTTGGGTACCCCGAAAACAGTATCGGCCGTCTGATGACACCGGATTATGTATATGTATATCCTGACAATACAGTGGAGGAAGTTTTTGCCACTATCCGCAAACATGGAAAAGACAGTGAGACTATCAATGTTATTTATGTTATCAATGAACAGGGAGAATTACTGGACGATATCCGCATCCGGGATTTTATTTTAAGCCCTCCCGAAAAAAAAGTCTCTGAACTTATGGACGACCGTGTGATCTCACTGAAAGCTTATGATGACCAGGAAACGGCCAGTGAAATATTTAAAATGAATAACAGGGATGCATTACCTGTGGTCAGTAATCTCAACAACCTGTTAGGCATTGTAACCATTGATGATATTTTGTGGGTAGCCAGTGAAGAATACAGTGAGGATATTCAAAAGATCGGAGGTACTTCGGCACTCGGGGCTCCTTATCTTGATATACCCTTTTTTAAACTAATCCGGAAAAGAGTGGGTTGGCTCATCATCCTGTTTTTAAGTGAATTGCTGACGGCTACTGCAATGGCATATTTCAATGATGAAATTGCAAAGGCAACCATGCTGGCCATGTTCATTCCATTGATTATGTCGAGCGGAGGCAACAGCGGATCACAGGCAAGTACCCTTATCATCCAGGCAATGGCTGTTGGTGAAATCAGCATCGGCGATTGGTGGAGAGTAATGCGCAGGGAAATTCTCTCCGGGCTTGTCTTAGGAACCGTCCTTGGCATCATCGGCTTTACCCGCATTACCCTCTGGCATGAGCTGATGCAGCAGGGTATTATTGAAGATATTTACGGGCCGCAATGGCTGCTGGTTGCTTTTACAGTGGGCAGCTCTCTGATCGGTGTGGTGATGTGGGGAACTCTCAGCGGCTCCATGCTACCGATCGCTTTAAAAAAACTGGGAGCCGATCCCGCAGTTTCTTCCGCACCTTTCGTTGCCACCCTGGTAGATGTAACCGGGATTGTAATTTACTTTACAATTGCGCTGATGTTCTTAAGAGGAATTTTATTATGACAACCTTGATTTTTATCTATTTATTTTTCTGAATTATCCAGGCAGTTCAGTCCTGATTCCGGCAATTCTCTTTTATTTTTTTTAAAAAACATATTTGTAACTTACCCCTTGTGAGTGTGGATCAATTTTTGGACTTTTGCATAAACTGATCAAATACTTTTAAACATTAAACAATGTGCGGAATTGTTGGTTATACCGGCCCCAAAGAAGCTTACCCTGTTATCATCAAAGGATTAAAACGTCTTGAATACCGTGGATACGACAGTACCGGAGTTGCCTTACTCGACGGATCATTGAAAGTATATAAGAAAAAAGGAAGAGTAGCGGAGCTTGAAGATGCCCTCGTCGGGAAAGACCTGCATGGCCATACCGGTATCGGTCATACACGCTGGGCCACACATGGCGAACCCAGCGATGTAAACGCACATCCTCATCAATCTTCAAGCGGCAAGCTTGCAATGATCCACAATGGCATCATTGAAAACTATGTCCAACTGAAACAGGACCTGATTAATAAAGGATATCGTTTTAAAAGCGAGACGGACACTGAAGTACTGCTCAATTTTATTGAAGAAATCAAGAATAACAACCATTGCAGCCTTGAAGAAGCAGTCCGTGTTGCACTGAAAAGAGTGACCGGCGCCTATGTGATCCTGTTATTGAATACAGAAGAACCTGATACCATCATTGCTGCACGAAAAGGCAGCCCCCTGGTGATAGGCATAGGAAAAAACGAGCATTTTCTCGGATCAGATGCTTCGCCGATGCTGGAGTACACCAAAGAAGTTGTATATGTGAACGATTATGAGTTAGCAATAGTCAAACCTGATGAACTGATCTTAAAAAATCTTGGGAATGAGAAAATCACTCCTTACGTTCAAAAACTTGATATTGAATTAGCTGCTATTGAAAAAGGCGGCTATGATCATTTCATGCTAAAAGAAATTTTTGAGCAGCCCCAAACAATATTTGATTGCCTGCGGGGGAGATTGGATACGATCGGTGAAACCATAACAATGAGCGGCATTCAGCAATATGCAGATCAGATCATGAAGGCAAACAGGATCGTGATGATTGCCTGTGGCACCAGCTGGCATGCCGGATTAGTAGCCGAGTATATTTTTGAAGAATTATGCCGCATCAATGTGGAAGTGGAATATGCTTCAGAATTCAGGTACCGGAATCCTGTGATCCACCCGGGTGATGTGATCATTGCAATTTCCCAAAGCGGGGAAACAGCCGATACCTTAGTTGCAATAGAAAACGCCAAAGCACAGGGAGCGATCATACTTGGCGTTGTAAATGTTGTCGGTTCTTCCATTGCAAGAACGAGCCATGGTGGCGCCTATACTCATGCCGGGCCCGAGATCGGTGTGGCTTCTACTAAAGCGTTCACAGCACAACTGGCTGTTTTAACCATGATAGCGCTGAAAATTGCACACAACAAAGGAACAATAGACCAGGAGCGATATGTTCATTTACTGAACGAATTATCTGAAGTGCCGTCAAAAGTTGCCACTGCGCTGAAATTAAAAGATCAGATCAGAATCCTGGCAGAAAAATATAAAGATGCAAGAGATTTTCTTTACCTCGGCCGTGGCTATAACTTCCCGGTAGCCCTGGAAGGCGCACTGAAACTAAAAGAAATATCTTACATCCATGCGGAAGGCTACCCTGCTGCAGAAATGAAACATGGACCGATAGCCCTGGTTGATAAAGATCTTCCCGTTGTGGTAGTGGCAACCAAAGATGCATATCATCACAAAGTGGTGAGCAATATCCAGGAAATAAAAGCCAGGAAAGGAAAAGTGATTGCAGTAATCAGTGAAGGAGATTCAGCAACTGCTGCAATGTGCGATGATGTCATTATGGTGCCTGAAGCAGATGAAATCGTTGCACCAATGATAAGTGTGGTTCCGCTTCAGCTTCTTGCATATTATATCGGTGTAGCAAAAGATTATGACGTTGATAAACCGAGAAACCTGGCAAAAAGTGTAACCGTAGAATAGCCAATTTAACCCGGGCATATCTTTTGGATACACGGTATATTTCTGCATTAAAAAAACTACTCATGAACAATATAGGGAAGAAACCCATTTCAGAATTAGGTTACAATTTTATTCCAAAAGAGTATATCCCAAAAGGGAAGAACGAATATTATCTACGAAATATTCAGAACAGGAGCGGGATCAAATACCGGAAACTGACGGCTCATGAAATAGAAGTGCTGGTAAAAAATGATAACTCATCCGATGACTGGAATAAGGTGCTCGTTTCAAAAGCCTTCAATCCTCAGCTTGTCAAAGACTGTAAATTTTATGGCCTGGTAAGAATTGGGAAACTGGAGCCTTTCTTTCATGAATTCAATAACCTGCGCATGCAGGTTGGTTTATATAACAGTACCATCATCAGTTGTGATCTTGGAGACAATGTGGCTCTTGACAATGTCAATTATATAAGCCATTATATCATCGGCAATGATGTCATGCTGGCCAATGTAAATGAGATTTGCACAACCAGTCACTCCAAGTTCGGAAATGGTATTATTAAAGAAGGTGAGAATGAATCGGTGAGGATCTGGATGGAATTATGCAATGAAAACGGTGGCCGGAGTGTAATGCCTTTTAACGGAATGCAACCGGGTGATGCATATCTATGGGCCAAATACCGTGATCATGATAAGCTGATGCAGAAGTTTCGTGAATTCACAGAAAAAAAATTTGACCGGCAAAGAGGATACTATGGAAAGATAGGCGACCGGACTGTGATCAAGAATTGCGGCATTCTCAAAGATGTATGGATAGGAAGTGATGCGTACCTGAAAGGCGCCAACAAACTAAAAAACCTGACCATCAATTCTTCTCCGGAAGAAAAAACACAGATTGGTGAAGGCTGCGAATTAGTGAATGGGATCATCGGTTTCGGGTGCAGAATATTTTATGGGGTAAAAGCAGTGCGATTTATCCTGGCGTCCAATTCACAATTAAAATACGGAGCCAGGCTGATCAACTCTTACCTGGGCGACAACTCCACCATTTCCTGTTGCGAAGTTTTGAATTCGCTGATCTTCCCTGCGCATGAACAACATCACAACAATTCTTTTCTGTGTGCTGCATTGGTGATGGGCCAAAGTAATATGGCTGCAGGTGCGACCATTGGATCCAATCACAATTCGAGAGGAGCAGACGGTGAATTGCAGGCTGAAAGGGGCTTCTGGCCGGGGTTGTGTGTCAGTTTGAAACACAATTCAAAATTTGCCACATTTACCCTGATCGCCAAAGGAGATTATCCATACGAATTAAATATACCGGTTCCATTTTCCCTTATCCGCAATGATGAAAGTAAAGACCGACTGACGGTGATGCCTGCGTATTGGTTCATGTATAATATGTATGCCCTGGGCCGTAATGAAAAGAAATATGCCGTCCGTGACATAAGGACAGACAAAACACAAGAATTAGAATATGATTTCCTTGCTCCTGATAGTGTGAACGAGATATTTGACGCCCTGCAACTGTTACAGAAGTTTACCGCAAATGCTTTTGCCAAAAAAGTAAAAAAGAATATCGCAGAAAAAGACTTGTATAAAACAGGAGCGCAACTGCTGGATCACACACCGGAAACGGCTGACAAACTGGAAATACTTGCTGAAGGATTTGAAAACTCCGACCGTAAAGTTCAGTTGGTAAAAGCCGTGCGTGCCTACCGCATTTACAAAGAACTGGTGATGTATTACGGCGTATCACAATTGATCCGTTTCATTGACCGGAATAAACCTGGCAACTGGCAGGACTTGAAACAATCTTTACCTTTTCATTCCCGAAGAGAAACATGGCGCAACATTGGCGGGCAGCTATTACCCGTAACATCATTGGACTCATTAATTAAAAATGTGGAAACCGGTAAGATCAGGAACTGGGATGAAGTGCACCACTTCTACATTAAATGCAGTAAACTTTATCCTGAACAAAAATTTAATCACGCCTTTGCCTCACTTGCAGAGATCGCAAACATCCGCAAGCCGGAGGATTTTACAAAAAAGGTATTCAGGAAACTTATTTTACAGGCAACGGATACAAAAGGCTGGATGACCAAAGAAGTTTTCGAATCGAGGTCCAAGGACTATTTTAACGAGTTCAGGAAAATGATGTATGGCAGCCAAAAAGAAATGGATAGTGTGATTGGCAAACTTTCTGACAATACCTTCATTGCACAACAACAGGAAGAATATTCCGGATTTAAGAACCGGGCACATGAACTGATAAGACAGTTCCAGTAATATCGCATCATTGCTTCATAAAAACAGATCACCTGGTTCCGGCAGCATAAAATTTACCGGAAGCGTTCCACCGGTATTAAATATTGCTATTTTTTTCTGAAAAAAATACGGACGGGCACCCCCCGGAAATTAAAATTCTTTCTAAGCTGGTTTTCCAGGTAATTCTTATAAGGTGTCTTTACATCATCCGGGTAATTACAAAAAAATGCAAAGGAAGGCACCTGGGTGGGAAGCTGAGTGACAAATTTAATTTTTAACGGATGCCCTCGGACCACGGGGGGATGATAAGCCTGAATAGCTTTCTGCATCACCTCATTAAGTTTTGAAGTAGTGATTTTCCTTTGTTTATTCTCAAAAACTTCCAGTGCCATTTCAATAGATTTGAAAATTCTTGTTTTTTCCTTCGCCGAAATAAAAAGAACTGGAACATCACTGAACGGGGCAAATCTTTTCTTTAATTCCTCCTCGTATTCCTTTGCCGTGTTTGTTTCTTTATTGACAAGATCCCATTTATTTACCAGTACCACTATACCTTTTCCCTTTCGCACCGCCAGGCTAAAAATATTCAGGTCCTGTGCAGAGATGCCCTTTGCTGCATCGATAAGCAAGAGACAAACATCCGCTTCATCCATTGCACGAATGGCACGAATTACAGAATAAAATTCCAGGTCTTCCTGCACTTTGGCTTTTTTCCGGATACCTGCAGTATCAATCAGTACAAATTCCTTTTTAAAAAGATTGTAGTGGGTATGAATAGTGTCTCTCGTAGTACCGGGTATGTCACTCACTATTGTCCTTTCCTCACCAACCAATGCATTCAATAATGATGATTTGCCCACATTGGGCTGCCCGATTATTGCAATCCTGGGTAATTTTTCTATTTCTTTGATTTCTTCAGATATTTCATCTGTTATCAGTTCACTGACCGCATCAAGCAATTCCCCGGTGCCACTTCCGCTTACTGAAGAAATAAAAAATATTTTTTCAAACCCCAGGCCGTAAAATTCCGAAGCATCCAGCATCCTTTCGGGATTGTCCACTTTATTTACAACAAGAAAAACGGGCTTATTTCCACGTCGCAAAACCGCAGCCATCTCATCGTCTAAATCTGTCATACCCGTTGCTGCATCCACCATAAATATGACCGCATTGGCTTCTTCCATGGCAACCAGTACCTGCTTTGCGATTTCTTTTTCAAAAATATCCTCACTGCCCGGCACAAATCCACCTGTATCTATAACATTGAAAGTCTTTCCATTCCAGTCGGTTATTCCATATTGCCGGTCTCTTGTCACTCCACTCACATCATCTACAATGGCTTTCCTTTGTTCCAACAGCCTGTTAAAAAGAGTACTCTTTCCAACATTGGGCCTTCCTACTATGGCAACAGTAAAACTCATTTCTCAAAATATTAAAATAAAATAATCAAAGCCGTAATCTTCCTGCTTCAATTGATTAATACCCGTATTCTTTCAGGTATAGTTCATTATCTCTCCATTTTTCCTTCACCTTTACAAACAGGTCCAAAAATATTTTCTTACCGAGAAATTTTTCAATTTCTTTTCTCGATTCAGTACCCAGCTTCTTAATTTTACTTCCCCCGGCTCCTAATAATATCCCTTTCTGCGTTTCCCGCTGCACAATGATATCTGCCAGTATCTTTATCAATTCTTTTTTTTCTTTAAACTCTGTTATCATTACGGTCGTTTGGTAAGGCAATTCCTCTTCAAACAGGTCATATATCTTTTCCCGTATCATTTCTGCAATAAAAAACCGGGTGCTCCGGTCTGTGATCTCATCACCATGATAAAATGGTTCTCCTTCAGGCATCAGGTCTATAAGTTCACGGATAAACTTCTTCCTGTTCACTCCTGACAGGGCTGAGATGCTAATCACTTTTCTGCAGTATTTCTTCCCGGAAAAGAAGATTTCCGCCTCTTTTTGTTTTACTTTATCTACCAGGTCAATTTTATTTAAAACTACTACTGCGGGTACCTTTAAATGCAGGGCCTCAAATATCTTATCACACTCATTCCAATCATCTTTTATATCTACCAGCAGCAGGGCAAGGTCTGCATCTTCCAATGCATTCTTTACTTCCTGCATCATTTTCTCATGAAGTTTATATTTTGGCCTGATGATCCCGGGGGTGTCTGAGAATACAATTTGGTGATCCTTCCCTGTCAATATTCCTTTTATCCGGTGCCGGGTTGTCTGAACTTTTTTTGAAACTATCGCAAGCTTCTCCCCAATCAATGCGTTGAGCAAAGTACTCTTACCTGCATTAGGTTTACCAAAAATACTGACAAATCCGGCCTTCATAATTCTTCAAATCTATTCAAAAAAGAATTTACTGATTTTTTTTAACAGGAAACAATAATTATAAAGCCAGGTCTGTCTCTCTGCATACTTGATCAGCCCATGCTTCATACCTGACTTAGTCAATGAAAAACTCCTGCAGATAAAAAATGTGCCTTATGGTTCTATCTCTGAAGTAAAAGGAGGGTCCGAACCTCCGTCCGCCACAGACGGAAATGAGCATCGCAATATTATAATTCTTGCCAAACTTCAGAATATTCCTTTTGATCAATTCCCCGATATCAAGAACTTGTTTCCTTTGAAAAGAAAAATCCGCCCTGTGGCGGAATCTCTCTGTTGCGAAGGGAGGGTTCGAACCTCCGACCTACGGGTTATGAGCCCGTCGAGCTACCGCTGCTCTACTTCGCGATGTGGATTGCAAAGATAACCCGTTATTCGTTTGTTTCCAAAGAAAAAAGCCGCTACAAAAAATGTAACGGCTGTATTGGCTATACCCTTCTTTGTTATGATTTTTTTGAAACATTACTGGCGCCACTGATTTTAAGATCACGTATGATGGCTTCTCCCTTATAAAATACATCACTGGCGCCACTTGCTTTTATTGATATTTCTTTATTCACCGTGATATGTATGCTACTGGCCCCGGTTGCCTGTACTGCACAAAAATCTGCAGTGAATTCATAAGCTTTGAAATCGCTGGCTCCGCTCGCATCTACCTTCACTTTTTCTGCATTACCACTCATTTTCAAATCCGAAGCGCCGCTCAATCTTATTTCTAAATTTTTTGCCACCAGTTTTCCTCCTTTCAAATCTGAAGCGCCTGAAAGATCAATACGCAGGTCATCTGCCTTCATATCTCCTATAACTAACAGATCACAGGCGCCGCTGGCTTTGATCTGATCTAAATCTTTGTACGAAATATACACTTTCAATTTCCGGTTACCCCAATCAATCCTGACATTATTATTGTTTTCATACCAGATATTCAGTATTCCATCCTTCACTTCTGTTTTGATACGATCCCTGTACTTTGCTTCAGAAGCGCTGACGGCTAAAGCTTCATCGCCCTGGGACAGGTACAGGTCCATACCGCCAGAAACAGAAATTCCATGAAACCCGGAAACATTTCTTTTTTCTGCATTCACATCATTAATAACTTTTTGTGCAGAAGCAATACTAAAAATTGCTGTTGCAAAGATCAAACCAAGTATTTTTTTCATAATTATACTTTTATATTTTAGAAATTTTACCACCGGTATTGATTTTAATTTCATTGATAGCTGCTGCACCTTTATATCGTACATAGCCTCCGGTGTTGGCCCGTACACTTAAATGCTTTTCCACGGAAATATAAATTCCGGCTCCGGTATCCATTTCCGCATTGCAAGAATTGGTATTTAAATTTTCACCCATGAACTTACTTCCCGTACTTCCGGCTGCGTCCAGTTGATCCACTTTCCCGGTTAATGTAATTTTAGAGCCGGTATTCTGCTCTACTTTTAGTGTGCCAATACTGATCTCGCCATTTACCAAACCGCCGGTATTTGCTTTCAGATCCAGCGATGGCGATTCGAGCATATCTACTATGTTCACTTTGGCACCGGTACTCACTTGCAGCAGATCAAGTGCTGTGTAAGAAACATAAGCTCTCAAGGCTTTACTTTGATTAATGCGGTTGATAGCACCGGTTTTTGTTTCATAATGAATCTTCAGGATGCCATTGATGACTTCTGTCACGATCTTATCCCGGTATTTTGTTTCTGATGCACTGACTGCCACTTCCTCAGCGCTACCTTTTGTCAGGGTCAATACAATTCCCGTTGCGACATCAATTCCGTGAAAACTGGTCACCTCCCTTTTTTCAACATTGGCGTCATTTATGATTTTTTGGCCAAAAGAGAAGATGCTGAAAACGGATAGCAGCAGAAACGATAAAAAAATGTTCTTCATAATGCTGGTTTTTGTGTTATACGAAACCGATAGTAGAAAAGTTACAGCCGCAAATCATTTTTCTCCTATACCTTTGCAGCAGTTCTTTTGCTTTCTTTTGGAAAGCCTTAGAAATTTCAGTGTTTCCCGGGGTGTTTTGTCCAGCTATTGATGGAACAAGACTGAGATCAAACCCGTAGGACCTGATCAGGGTAATGCCTGCGCAGGGAAGGACTTATTCCATTTCCTTTCTCCACAGCATTTCCCTCTCATTATTTTAAACTTAAAGATTAAAAAAATGAAGAGGATTGCATTTGCCGGTAGTTTGTACCTATTCAGTGTTTCACTGAATGCCCAGCAAGCACCAGCGGATAAAAACACCAAAGACAGTTTTTACCTGCTGGCACCTGTTGAAGTAAGGGCGGTACGTGCCGCTGAAAACTCACCATTCAGTAAAACAAACCTGTCAAAAAAGGAAATTGAGAAAAATAACCTGGGCCAGGATATACCATTCATCCTGAATCAAACCCCGTCCGTAGTTGTTACCTCAGATGCAGGAAACGGAATAGGATATACAGGCATCCACATCCGGGGAACTGATGGGACCAGAATCAATATCACCCTGAATGGAATCCCCTATAATGATGCAGAATCCCAGATCAGTTATTTTGTTGACCTTCCCGATATTGCTTCTTCTGTAAACAGCATCCAGATACAAAGAGGTGTGGGAACTTCATCAAACGGGGCTGGTGCATTTGGCGCCAGCATTAACTTCAGCACTAATGAAATAAACCGTGATAAATACCTGGAACTGAACAACAGTTATGGCTCGTTTAGTAGCCAGAAAACAACTTTAAAAGCAGGGAGCGGTCTGATCAATGGACATTTCACAGCTGATCTGCGTTTATCCGGTATTACAAGTGACGGCTATATTGACAGAGCAGGAAGTAACCTGAGATCACTTTACTTCAGTACTGCTTATACCGGGAATTCTTCTTCGCTTCGCTTCAATATTTTTAGCGGAAAAGAAAAGACATACCAGGCATGGTATGGTGTGTCAGAAACAGATCTGAAAGCCGGCAAACGAAGGATCAACTATGCTGGTATGGAGGACCCTAACGGTCCTTACCCAAACCAAACAGACAATTATACGCAAACCCACTACCAGCTTTTTTTTGATCACCGCATCAATAAACAGGTCATTTTTAATACAGCATTATTTTATACAAAAGGAAAAGGCTATTATGAAGAATACAAAGCCGGCCAGGACTATTCAAATTATAACCTACCCTATCCTGTCCGGGGATCAGATACTATCCGTATTTCAGATTTTATCCGGCGTCGCTGGTTGAATAATGATTATTACGGAAATATCTTTTCTATCCAATACAAGGATGATAAAACACTGGCAGTGCTGGGCGGTGGTGTTACACGATATACCGGCGGTCACTACGGAATTTTAGCCTGGGCTTCCAATGGTTTTACCGGGCCCGAACGCTATTACAATAATAATGCGCTGAAAACCGATTTTAATGTTTACCTGAAGAAACAAACAATGTTTGCTGATCACTGGAATTATTTTTTAGATATCCAGTTTCGGCATGTGAAATATAATATCAACGGATTTGAAAGCAATCCGGCACTTCTGATAAAAAATAAATTTGATTTTTTTAATCCGAAGGCAGGTATCAGCTATATAAAAAACAATTGGAAAGGATATTTTTCTTATAGCCTTGGCAGGCATGAACCCAATCGTGATGATTTTGAAGCAAACCGGGAACAACAGCCTAAACCTGAAACACTGCACGATTTTGAATTCGGTATTGAACACACGGAAAATATTTTTAGCTGGGGCAGTACTTTGTACTATATGCGTTACAAAGATCAACTGGTGCTAACGGGAAAAATCAATGATATCGGCGCCTATACCCGTACCAATATTCCCAACAGTTACCGGGCAGGGATCGAATTGCAGGGTGGATTAAAACCCTGCACCTGGTTTCGTGCAGCAGCAAACTTATCACTCAGCCGGAATAAAGTTTTGAATTTTACCGAATACATAGATGACTATGATAACGGCGGGCAAAAAGTCAACAATTATCATTCCACGGATATCGCTTTATCTCCTTCTGTAATCAGTGGTGCGACTATCTCTTTCTTACCAAAAAAAAATTTGGAGTTCAGCCTGCTCAGCAAATACGTGGGCAAACAATACCTGGACAACACGGAACATAATGACAGGTCAGCAGAGCCGTATTTTACGGAAGATATCAGGGCAATCTATACGTTCAGCTACAAGTGGTTCCGGCAGGCTGACCTTGTAGTGCGGTTGAATAATATTTTCAATAAGAAATACGAATCGGGAGGCTACACGTACAATTACATATCAGGAGGACAGCTTTCTGTCAACAATTATTATTTCCCTATGGCCGGAACAAATTTCCTTTTAGGTGTGAACATTAAATTTTGAGCAGGAAAAAAAATTTCTGACATTACGGTAAGTTCCTGATTCTTTTCTCATCTTCCGTTATCAAACTTTTTTTGCCATTCCAGCATTCCGCCTCCGAGATTTTTTGTATTCTTAAAACCAAAACTTTCCAGGAAAAGACAGGCGATCATGCTGCGGCTGCCGCTGCGGCAATAAAAAATAACTTCATTCTCTTTCAGGTTCTCTATCTCTTCAATCTGCATTGCCTGAATTTTTCCGAGGGGGATCAGTGTCCCGCCAATATTGAATGCTGCATTTTCATCAGGTTCTCTTACATCAACCAGGTTAAGCTTTTCATTCTTTTCCAATCTTTGTTTCAATTCTTCAGCAGAAATATTTTGCATATAAAATACTATTGTGGCAGTTTGTGAGTTGAATCCGCAATTGCAGGTTTTTGAGAACTCAGTTTTATATCAATGGTTTGCCCGACAAATATCCGTTGCAATTTATGGTCATCAGTGTATCTCGCAGGGTTCTGCCAATAGATATAAGCATTGGCTGTATCTTTCACATCATTATCCGTAATTACCGAGAAAAAATTAAGGCCATCTGACTCAACAAGCATTTTTGCATCCGAATAGGTCATACCAATCAGGTCGGGAACCGGGAAATCCACTTCTCCCACACCGGTGCCTAATACAAGGGTAATGCTGCTCCCCATCGGAATTTTTGTTCCCGGGCTTATGGTTTGTCCATTGTACCATTGATCCAGAACAGAATTTCGTGCAAAATCCGGTTTATAAATTGTATCGCCCAAACGTAATCCCATATTTTGCAATGACATCACAGCGCTGCGAAAACTGAACCCTACGAGGTTGGTCATTGGCACCAAAGGTGGCACAGAACGATTAATGGTCAGGTACACTTCCCTGTTCACTTTCACTACCGCATCTCCTTCGGGCACCTGTTTGATAACAGTCAGCGGGGGAATGGAATCAATATAAATGGAATCCTGGATCTCCACGTCGAATCCCATTTTTTCGAGCATACTCCTGGCATCATCAAATTTTTTTCCGACCACACCCGGAACTGCTTTAGATTTCCCATGATGTGTGAGCCAGTTGAGAGAAAGAATAAGCAGAGAAAACACCCCAACGGCAAGAATAATTCCTGCAAGAATATTGACCCACAATGGACGACCGGTAATGAATTTAAACACGAATATTGATTTAGAATTAATGGCGGCCCGGATTATTTTTCCAACGCTTCTTCCACCAATTTAGTATAAAATTCTTTTAAGCTCCATCCCATAGTCCTCACCTGCACAGGTACAATGCTGACCTCGCTCTGACCGGGGATGGTATTCACTTCAAGCATGTAAGGCCGGCCGGCTTCTTCATTATAAATAAAATCAATACGCACCACTCCCCTGCAATTCAGAACTTCATATATTTTTTTAGCTGTTTCCCTGACCTTTCCGGCAATTGTTTCATCAACCTCTGCGGGAGTCATTTCAGACGAGGCCCCTTCGTATTTTGCTTCGTAATCGAAAAAATCTTTTTTACTCATGATCTCAGTGAAAGGCAATGGAGTAATCTTCCCTTTGTCCCTGAAAACACCAATGGTGAATTCCCTCCCCCTGATCATTTCTTCAATCAGTACCTGGTCATCTTCCCTGAAGGCTTTTGTTATGGCACCTTCCAGGTCTTCCGGCCTGTTCACTTTACTCATACCGATACTGGAGCCGCCATTATTGGGTTTTACAAAAAGAGGCAATTTCAACTGTTCCATGATTTTTGAAACAGGCACAGGAGTATGTTTAAAAAGGTGAATAGAATTCGCAACAGGTACTCCGGCCATCTTGGCCACCGCCACAGTATAGCGCTTATTAAAAGTTATTGCCGAAGTAGCTGCATCGCAACCGGTATATGGAATACCCAATGTATCGAAATAGCCCTGCAGTTTCCCGTCTTCACCAGGAGTGCCATGCATTCCGATAAAGACAAGATCGAACTTCACTGTTTCATTATCAAAATGAAGTGAAAAATCATTTTTATCCACTTCTATTTTCCGCCCGTCAGGCATTTCATACAACCATCCATCCTTCCTGATATCAATCTTGTACACATTGTATTTGTTCCTGTCCAGGTTGTTGTCAATGGTAGCAGCGCTTTTATAGGAGATCACGGATTCACCGGAATATCCGCCTGTCACCAGAGCTATGTTTTTCCTCATGTTCCTTAATTTGCTTTTTAACACTACAAATATTGAAGAAAATTTTTGTAGCGGAAAATCATATATGCTAAAATTGGCTTATTTATTTTTATTTCAACGAAAAATCCCGCCCGGTATCTATGCGATCCCCGTTGAGTACATACTCCAGGTATAAACCGGGTTTCCGGGTATTATATGAAAAAGTTTTCCCTTATTGCCCGGCAGTGCATTCCAAAATTCTTCAGGACAGCCAGGGTCTTAGTTTCCCCTAAAAAAAAGTTCAGAAATTTACATGGAAAAATGAAGATCATTCAACCGGAAAGATGAGAGCAACCCTGGTTAATGGTAATGAAAAAGGTGAAGGCCATCTTCTCCCTCACCTTTTTATGACGGGAAATATCACCCGCCTTCTAAGTTAGCAGCTTAACGCTACTTTAATAGATCATTAAATCTTGTGTCAAGTTAAAACAAATTGAAAAGAATAAAGAAGCAATAACAGGAAATTTATGCACACATAAAGCACAGATCAGATATGCATTTTGGCTTTTTTTGCCAGCAACTCTTCATCTGACTCCCGGTACAATTCGTCCGGTATGCAGCAATCTACCGGGCATACTGAGGCACATTGGGGCTCATCATGAAACCCTTTGCACTCCGTACACTTATCCGGTACAATGTAATAAATGTCATTACTGATCGGGGCGTTTTTCTGATCCGAATCAATGGCGCTCCCATCCATCCTGGTAAATGCACCTTTTACCGTAGTTCCATCGGCAATAGCCCACTCTACACCGCCTTCGTAGATTGCATTATTAGGACATTCGGGCTCGCAGGCGCCGCAATTGATACATTCTTCTGTAATCTTTATTGCCATAAAATAATAATTTAAGGGTTGTAAATAACTTTGTAACAAATATACTCGGCATCAATGAATTTACAATACAGGATAAAAATTTTATTGGAACTGGCTCAATATATGAATTCCCGCCAGACCCTGTGGGAGGAGGCTAAAGAAAAAGCCTCCCTGGAAAACAGCTGGTTCATCCCTGAGTTTATTGAACTGGCCATTTCCAATATCACGACATATTATTTAAAAAAGGAATTGCTGAAGGATTGGACCCTGCATGAAAATATCCAGGAGGAGAACCAGAGCCCGAAAAAAGTGGGCATCGTCATGGCAGGAAATATACCCATGGTAGGATTTCATGACATGCTTTCTGTCTTTATTTCAGGACATCATGCCATTATCAAACCCTCCTCTAAAGATCCGGTGCTGATCAGGCACCTGGCAGATGTTATGAAAGAATGGAATAAAGATATCTGTAAAATGATCACATTTTCAGAAATGCCAAAAGGTTGTGATGCCTATATTGCTACCGGTAGCAATAACTCTTCAAGATATTTTGAATATTATTTCAAAAAATATCCTCACATCATACGAAGAAACCGTACTTCAACAGCTATACTTACAGGAAATGAATCAGAAGAAGACCTGGCTAAACTTGCCGATGATGTGTACCAGTATTTCGGGCTGGGCTGCAGGAATGTTACCAAAATTTATGTACCGGAGCATTATGATTTCATTCCGCTTCTTGATGCCTTTAAAAAATATGACAGGCTCTCCGGTCATCACAGGTATAAAAACAATTATGATTACAACCTGGCTTTACATATCCTGAATAAGAAATTCTACATGACGAATGGATCCATTATTTTGTCAGAAGAGGCCTCCCTGTTTTCACCTATCAGCCAGTTGAACTATGAATTTTACCGGGAGAAAAATGATATCTTACCTGCACTGGAAAACAACGCCGGTATCCAGTGTATTGTAAGCAGCGGGAAAAAACCATTCGGACAGGCGCAATGCCCTCTTGTTAACGATTATGCAGATGGCGTCAATACATTGTCATTCCTCAGCAAACTGTAAATTGGCACTGGTATTTGTAGCTGATTATTGATAAATTTGTAAAACGAAATACGAAGAGCTTAGTAAATGATTTGTTAAACTGATTTAGTTGAAAGTTAATCAGGTACCGGGCTGCTAAATTTGCAAATTAAATGCATGAAATTTGAGCTCTGATACCGACAAAAAAAATTTATACAGAAAAAAACAAAGCATATGAAACTCAAACAAATTGTACTAATCGTAGCATTGAGTGTAGCTTCCGCATTTGGCGGCATGTGGATTTATGGAAAATATTTCAGCAATCAACCGATATTCACACAATCGCCCGATGGTAAGTTACCTGCAAACTATGCGGGCTATTTTGAAGGAACAAAATTCACCAGCGTAGATCCTGTTGATTTCACCAAAGCCGCAAGTGCAGCAGTACCGACAGTAGTACACATCAAAACAAAGATCCCTGCAAAAAAAGTAAGTAATAATCTTCCCGGCAACCGTAACGGTATTGACGATTGGTTTGACCAATGGTTCAATTTCGGGCCCCAGATAATCCCTGAACAAAGAGCATCCGGAAGTGGCGTCATTATCAGCAGCGATGGTTATATTGTTACCAACAACCACGTAATAGCTGATGGTGAAGATGGAAAAGGTGTAGCTCCGGAAATTACCGTTACACTTAACAATAAAAAGACTTATAAAGCCAGAGTGATCGGCAGAGATCCCAGCACTGATATAGCTGTTCTGAAAATTGATGCGACTAATCTTCCTTTTTTACTCTATGGCAATTCTGACAACCTGAAACTGGGCCAATGGGTATTGGCAATCGGCTATCCTCTTAACCTGAACACAACAGTTACTGCAGGTATCATTAGCGCCATAGGCAGATCCATTGGCATCAACAACAGGCAAAGTGATTCGCCTGTAGAATCATTTATACAGACCGATGCAGCAGTAAATCCGGGCAATAGCGGTGGCGCTTTGATCAACACCGAAGGTTTACTGATCGGTATCAACTCTGCTATCCTGGCTCCTAACGGAACTTATGCGGGCTATTCTTTTGCAATACCTGTCAACATTGTAAAAAAAGTGGTGAATGACCTGATCGAATATGGAAGCGTAAAAAGAGGATTCCTTGGAGTCAGTTATATGCGCTCTGAAGACGACAATGAACAATCAGTAATTAAGTCAGGCGTAAAAGACGGCCAGGGGGTTTTTGTATCAGAAGTCCCTTCAGACGGAGCTGCTGCCAAAGCAGGTATTAAAAAAGGTGATGTGATCACTAAAGTAAATAATGTACCTGTTTCCAGCGGTTTGCAGATGAGTGCACAGATCGCCGGCTTCAGACCAGGGGATAAAGTAAATATTTCTTATGTCCGGGAGGGTAAAGAAGCCAATACCGTTGTTTTATTAAAAGACACTCCTGGAAAAATTGAAGCCATTGCAAATACTTCAAACTTAAATGATGCCTTAGGTGGCCAGCTGGAAAATCTTCCGAAGAGCAAAGCTGATTCTTATGATATCGCAGGAGGTGTTGTAGTGAAAAAAATTAATCCGGGTGGTGCACTGAGCAAAACAAGAATGCAGGAAGGTTTTATCATTACCAGCGTGAACGGCAATGATATCACCAGTATTGACGACTTGAAGAATGCGCTTACCGGGCAATCCGGCACAGTAAGATTAGAAGGTATGTATCCCGGTTATGACGGAACATACACTTATCCGTTGAATCTTGGAAATAATTAAAATAAGTTTCTGATGCAAAAGGCCGGTTCGTTTGAACCGGTCTTTTTATTTCTGGTAAACAAGATAACCCCAACTCTTCATATTGAAAGATGATGAATCATCCAGGTCATCAAAACCCCCTGAAAAAACATTCTGAAACCTACCGCTCACATTTTCACTCCTGAGTTCAAAATGCAGATTGTCTTTTGCAGAAAGGTTCAGGATAACCAATACCTCACTTTCACCGTTTTTTCTAAGATAGGAAAGTATGTTTTCATCCTGTGTTGTTTTAATCCGGAAGATCTGAACAGAAGGGTCGCCACCCCGCAAAGCAGGATGCCCGGCATGAAGGCCAAGTAATATTTTATAAAAATCATCCAGCAAATTCTTTCCAGTCCACCCGATGGCATCTTTATTAAAAAAGTCCAGTCTTTTTTTTAATGGTAATTCCTGCCCGCTGTACACTAAAGGAATTCCGGCGAATGTGGCACATAAAACAGCAAAAGGTAAAGCCGCATCACCCAGTCTTTCATACTCGCTTCCGCTGTGCGAATTTTCATCATGATTGCTTGTAAACAAAAGACGAATAGCTGTTGCAGGAAACAGAGTGAGGTATTTAATCAGGACACTTTCCAGCCCGCTCATATTTTTTTCTCCACGCCAATAAGCTTCCATGGTATGTAACAGTTCCCAGGTATAGCTGGCATCAAACACTTCATGATAACTGGGTTCTTCTGTTTCTCCCAGCCAGAACAATGATTTAATTTGATCTAACCGTTGCCTGGCTTTTCTCCAAAATGAAAGCGGTGTCAGGTGAGCCATGTCACACCTGAATCCATCAATAGCACACTCCTCCACCCAAAACTGCATTGCATCCATCATCGCTTCCTGCTCCCCATCACTGCTGTGATCAATCTGGATCACATCCTGCCAGTCATAAGGCGATTGAAAATTCCCATGGCTGTCCCTTACATAAAATTCAGGGTGAACCCCCGTCCATACATGATCCCATGAAGTGTGGTTAGCCACCCAGTCCATCATAATCCTGAACCCCATTGAATGTGCCAGGTTGATGAGGTCTTTAAAATCTTCCAATGTTCCGAATTCAGGATTCACGGCCTTGTGATCGCTGATGGAATAATAGCTTCCCAAAGTCCCAATCCTCTTAACCTTACCGATAGGATGAACCGGCATAAACCAGAGCGTCTGCACCCCCATATTTTTTAACCCGGGAAGAAAATTTGCAAAGGCTTTAAAGGTTCCTTCTGCAGTGTATTGACGCAGGTTTACTTCATAAATATTCGTACTATGCACCCAGCCGGGTGATAAAAATTCTGATTGCATCAACAATGTTACTGATTTTGAAATTTATTCCGCCATTCAATTCCGGATAATTAATTTTAATGAAAGATTATCACCGGAGCATCAATCAGCAACGGTACTTTTCTTTAGCTTGAGACACAAACATGCATTATTCATGGGCCTGATATCATGGATTGGCAAAGGTTTAAAATCATTTTTCACTCCTGAATCATTCAAAACCGGTGAACGATTTGAGAATTACGTACGGAAAAGACTTTTTACAGAAAGATACTTTGAATTACTTCAAAGAACTTATGGTTACAATGTAAGGACAGGCAACTATGTTGATTCTTCTAATCCCGATTTTAAACTTCGTGACCGGAAAACACTGAAAACATTTTATGTCGAAATCAAATTCCGGAAATATTTTTACCAGGGTAAAACTGCATGGTGTACGGAAAATCAATTGAATCACTACCGCCGGTGTAACCATGAAGCTCCTGTCTTTGTCCTGTTGGGTGTTGGAGGGCTACCTCACCGGCCAAAGCTTGTTTTCCTGATCCCATTAAGAGTGGCCAACTTTACCGAACTTTATATTTCTGAAATAAAAAAATACATGATCCATCCCCGGAAACCGGTCCTGTCCCGAACGTTATGGAGAAGATAATTTTCATTTCTCTTTTTTATGCTAAAGCTGCTCGATATATTTCTGACCATAACTCACCTTTCACTGATAACTTTTAACCTTTTTGCATGGCTGTGGCATATCACAAGAAAAGCGCATCTTATTGTAGCTGCAGTCACACTGGCCAGTTGGTTCATCTTAGGCATCTGGTATGGCTGGGGATATTGCCCCATCACCGACTGGGAGTGGAACGTAAAAGAAAAACTGGGAGAGACCAACCTGCCCAATTCTTTTATAAAATATTTTGCCGATAAGATTACAGGCAGAGATTTTTCACCCTCATTTATTGACCAGGCGACACTACTTACTTTTTTAGCGGCGATTGCTGCATCCGTTTATGTAAATTTTTTCAGGAAAAGAAGAAATAAAATTCTTCTTCATTAAATTAGCCTTTGAGAACCAAACGTACAACAGGCGATCAATGAAAATGAAAGAGATCTCTCTTTTACTGTTAAGTCTATTTCCTCTTCATGCACAATCCCAGGGGGAAAGTGAAATACAGGTTTACTCCTCGCCGATCACGGAAAAGAATGTAACATTCATAGAACTGCACAGCAATTATACTTTAAACGGGATTGACGGGCTGGCCGATCCAGCCTCTGCAAGGTATCTGAATGAGTCATTCGAATTCACTCATGGTTTGGGCGGAAATTTTGAAATGGGTTTTTATTTTTTTGGCGGCTTTGTTCCCGGCAGCGGTTATCAATACCTGGGCAGCCATATCAGGCCCCGCTATACCGTTCCTGAAAAATGGAATTGGCCTTTCGGCGCCAGCATTTCTGCCGAATTCGGGTTGGAGCGTCACAATGTAAAGGAAGATTTTATCTGGGATGGAGAGATCCGGCCGATCATTGACAAAAATATAGGACAATGGTATATTTCTTTCAATCCTAACATGGAATTCACCCTGAGTGGTGAAGACAAACATCTTGAACTGACCCCGCAGTTAAAGGCTGTCTTTACCATTCAACAGAAAGCAGGCGTAGGTCTTGAATATTATGGCACACTGGGAACTTTCAGAAAAATATTGCCCGGTGAATTGCAGGAACACCTGCTGGGCCCGATGATTGATCTGTATTCTTTGAAAGACTGGGAAATAAACGGAGGATTCCTCTTCGGGCTAACACCCAATTCCAATCATGGCATTATCAAACTGGTATTAGGCCACCGGTTTTCCGGAGCCGGCCGCAACTCTTCATTCCATCGGGAAGAAAAATAAAAAAATAAACCGCCTGGTACTTACTCAGTCTTTTTTGCATCTGCTGCAAACTTTGCAAGTCCGATATCCGTCAAAGGATGTTTCAAAAGACCTAATAGGGGTTCCAGCGGGCAGGTGCATACATCAGCGCCGGCTTCAGCACAGCGAATGATATGATTCGGATTACGGATAGAAGCTGCCAGTACCTGGGTTTTGAAACCCTGCACTTTATAAATCCTGACGATCTGTTCTACCAGTTGAACACCATCCCAGCCTGAATCATCAATTCTTCCAATAAAGGGAGACACATAAGCGGCTCCTGCTTTTGCGCAAAGAATCGCCTGGCCTGCAGAAAAGACCAATGTGCAGTTAGTCCGGATGCCATGGTCTGTAAACCATTTCATGGCCTTCACTCCGTCTTTCACAATCGGAACTTTCACAACAATATTGGGATGAATGGCAGCCAGCTTTTTTCCTTCTTTAATAATTTCATCAAAATCGGTGGAGAACACTTCCGCACTCACATCACCATGTACCATTTCACAAATTGTCCTGTAGTGATTCATCACTCCAGCTTCACCTTTTACTCCTTCTTTTGACATCAGTGTAGGATTGGTAGTTACACCATCCAGGATTCCTAATTCATTAGCTTCTCTGATCTGTGCAAGATTAGCTGTATCCAGAAAAAATTTCATGACCTGAATTTATTTTTTAGTTTTTAGAATTTGAGATCTGTAAATATAAACAATGAAGAAAGTAAATAGTTTGAAGCAATCTAAAATTAAAAAGGCAGGCTACTCACATCGCACCGCTACAACCACTTATCCTTGCTGCCTTCCGGCCCTGGGGAGGTTCAGCAGGAGCTGGTCGTGTAAGACCTGCCGCTGCAAATATAATACAAAGCTGTGAAGAGAAAATTTCATGATCCTCACCGGATCAATGGCAATGAACTGACATTTGCATACCCGACTAATTCATCGGCACGGGCGCCAAAAGCCCGGTAATATACAAGAACAGTATAACTATTTTCTGTCTCTGCATAATTCCCTTCAGTGTTTTCAAAAGCATACTTCTCCCCTTCTTTCCTGTTATCGGCCAATGTAACATAAGAATAGTTATAGTATCCTTGTTTCAGGAAAAGAGTTTTTTGATACACACCTTTACCGGGATCAAAATCCATTTTAGAATCACGATCCTGTGCATAATTGGTCAGTTCGCCAAAAAGATAAATGCTTTTTCCCTCGTAAGCCCTGTTTCCCGGAGGAACGAAGGTGAACATCACATGTGCATAATCAGATTGCCAGTAAGGATTCAGGTTATCAATATTTTCAATAGTATAGATTCCATCGAGATCCCTGTAATAAATATAAGGCTGCTGGTTTCTTTCACCGTCCGGCTTTACAAATACATAAACCTGGTGACCGGAATCAGGTACCAGGCGCTGCATCCTGTCGCTCATGAGACGGTAACTGCGCAGATCAATCCATCGCCATTCTTTCCCGGCTTCAAATGTGGTAGTAGCATCATCATAATATTCAAAATAATTACCTCTGAATATGGAAGGGCGATCATTATACAATGCTGTAGGCCAGATATTGTTTTGCAGGATCACCACTTTAATGTCCTGCGGGTTAAAAACTTTTATCTGGGGGCCGGGAGTCACGCCCACCTGCACCCGCTGATGAGTGCGATATAACTGCCCGCCTAAAGGCTGCACAACCTGTGCTGCCACTGAAGTTTTATTTTCCACTACCAGAAATCGTTTTGTAAAAACCAATTGGGATGTATCGCTGTTAAGGAATACTTTAAGCAGATAATTCCCCGAATGTGTCGGCACACAATTCCTGTCCGGAATCACGGCCTGGTAGTTGGTGTACCGGGTAAATGCAACAGATGAGGTGCGATAGGTATTGATCCTTGTAGTTTGAAATCCGCGGATATAATCAAAAGGCTGAAGGTTGGCAGGTGTCCAGTCTGCATTGCACAACTGGTATGTGTAATAATAATTTTTTATGTCGGCATCGAGGTCATCGAAATATAATTCCAACTGATCGCTGCTGTTCAGTTTTAATACCGGGTAGCTGTAAATGTCACCGGATCGAAACAATTTCACCGTATGAACACTGGATCTGTAGATATGATCCGGCATCTGTGCAAAAACAATAGCTGCCTGCAATAATAACAGGAAAGAAATTAGTATTTTCATTTATGATTTCTCAGAATTATATCACAATATTGTGAAAAACGACCGAAAAAGAAGATAAATCTTTTTTTACCGCCTTATTTTTGAAAAGACAAATTATTCAAATTGAAGGTTGCAGGTTTTATAGCAAATCGAATAGCATTCAATCAGCAAAAGTCGTTTTCCCGGTTCATTATCCGGTTATCCATTGTGGCTACCATCATCAGTGTGATGGTTATGATCGTAACACTGGCGCTTGCCAACGGGTTCCAGGCAAAGGTGGCGGAAAAAATTTTCAGTTTTTGGGGGCATATCCGTATCCAGGAAAAGCAACCCGACAAAGCCGTTATTGCCGAGGAGACTCCCATTACAAAAAACGATTCTCTGGTACTGTCAATTAAAAAGATTCCGGAGGTAGTCAGCATTCATCCTTTTGCCACCAAATATGCCATCCTGAAAACAAAAGATGAAATCGAAGGAGTATTGCTAAAAGGGCTCGACAGCACTTACGACTTCCACCACCTGAAGCAATTCATGCAGTCAGGAAGATTTATTCAATTCAATGATTCCACTTACAGCAGGGAAATTGTCGTTTCGGCATATACTGCAGCTCAGTTAAAAGTGAAAGCCAATGACAGGATCCTGATCTATTTTATCAGGCCGGACGGAACTTTAAGGCCGGATAAACTCACCATCTCCGGCATTTATAAAACCGGCATTGAAGAATACGATAAAGTTTTTGCCATCGGCGATATTAAACTCATTCAAAGGCTTAATGACTGGAGTAAGTCTGATATCGGCGGCTATGAAGTATTCATCAAAGATTACCGGCAAATTGATAAAGTGTCGGAGGAGATCTACAACCTGAACAACTTTCCGGCAACCTGGGATGCCAAAAGTGTAAAAGAGATCTCACCCAACATTTTCGATTGGTTAAAAATGCAGGACACTACACGCAATGTACTGATCGGTTTTATGATCATCGTTGCAGTTATCAACCTCATCACCTGCCTGATCATCCTGGTATTGGAGCGTATACGGATGATAGGAATATTAAAATCACTTGGCGCAACAGACTGGACTGTTCAGAAAATATTTCTCCGCCATTCCCTGATCATCACCGTTGCGGGCATATTGATCGGGGCATCCCTTGCACTCGGCTTTCTGTATCTGCAGGAAGCTACAGGTTTTATCAAACTGAAAGAAGAAGCATACTACCTCAGCACTGCGGCTGTGAAGATCGTATGGTGGCAGGTAAGTGCCATTTGTCTGGGCACTTTACTCATTTGCTTTCTCGTATTAATGATCCCCACTTATCTTGTAAAAAAGATACAACCGGTGAAAGCGATCCAGTTTCGCTAAAGATTATTGCAAAGCGACGAACAGAGAACATTTTAAATGTCATATCTTACACAGCACAGTATAATTGATTCTTACTAAAAAAGTATTACACCAATGATCGACATTTACCGGCCAAAGAATCCCAATGTATCTGTTATCATGGCTACCTACAACCGGGCCGGCTACCTGGAAAGAAGTATTTCTTCATTCATCAATCAAACCTACAAAGATTGTGAGCTGATCGTAGTGGATGACGGAAGTGAAGATCATACTTATGAGATTGTCAACAATTTCATGAGCGCTCATAGTAATATCCGCTACCTGAAACATACCAACCGCAAACTATCTCTTTCAAAAAACGCAGGTATAAAAGCCGCTGCAGGAACATACATTGCGTTCCTTGACAGTGATGACGAATATAAACCCGACTACCTGGAAAAAAGAGTTGAATTCATGAAAGCAAACAAAGACATAGACCTGATAGAAGGAGGAGCCATAATCATCGGCGACCCGTATGTCAAGGACAAATATGATCTTACTAAAAGAATTCATTTATCCGAATGCCTTATCGGCCCCACCTTTTTTGGCAAGGCAGAAATATTTACCAGCCTTGACGGTTTTGACAAAAATATTTTTTACAGCGAGGACAGTTTTTTCTGGGAAAAAGCCGAGAAGGTCATCCAGGTAAAGAAATTTGATCACCCGGGATATATTTACTACCGGGATACTCCCGGAAGTATCTGCAACAGCATTTAAAGGATCATTCTGCTGAAACACAGGCCAGGTAATCACGAATGGATCTTTTGAAACAGCTAATTATAACCGCTTCAAGAAATAGTGAGCAGTGGTGTAGCAGTTTAAATGACTGATGGCAGCAAAGAAAAATTTTTGGGCGATCCTGATCATACTGCCGTTTATACCGGATCATCTCCCTGCCGGAATTATAATTATTCATTATTTTATTCACCTGCCAGCACATTTCTTCCTATAGACAGGGGACGGCCGTTAAGCAAATGGCTGCAGAAAAGAATTTAAAAAAGAAGAGTGAACGTGCAGGAATCTGCAGTGGGCTATTGATGCTTTTCAGACCAGTCGTTCCAGCACTATTCCAGTTGCAACTGCGGCATTCAGTGATTCAGCCTTTCCTCGTCTGGAGACAGTTACTTTTACGTTAGCTAATTTTAAAATATCCTCATGGATTCCTTTGGATTCATTCCCGATCAGAATAATTCCTTCAGTAATTTTTTTCATGCTGCCGATTTCCCTCCCTTCCAGCACGGCAGCGTAAATGCGGATATCTTTTTGCTGAGACAACCATTTCGGAAGATCTGTATAAAAGATCTTGACCCTGGCAATGCTTCCCATTGTTGATTGCACCACTTTCGGGTTATAGATGTCTGCACAATTATGGCTGCAAACAACCTGGTCCACTCCAAACCAATCTGCCGTACGGATGATGGTACCCAGATTTCCCGGGTCCTGTATGGTATCCAGGGCAAGGGTAATCTTTCCTGCAGTGATAACAGGTTCTTCAACCGGGAACATTCTGACGACGGCCAGTACATTATTCGGGGTACTGAGATGGGAAATACGTTCCAGTTCCTGTTCGGATATTTCCACAACTAAACTCTTTGCTAATAGAATTTTATTTTTCTCTATCCATTCTTTCAGTGCATAGACCTCTAAAATAGCCTCCGGGGCAGACTCCATCAATTCTGCAAAAAGCTTTGGCCCTTCGGCAACGAAAGCCGACGACTCATCCCTCGATTTTTTATGGCCTAAACTTTGAATATATTTGAGCTTAGATTTTATAAGCATAGCAGCGGTTTAATATATATGATATCCGGCAAATCATTTATCCTTTCATCAACTCTTCAAGCAATTATTGCCGGCCTGTCTCTTTTGATAATGGCATCATGCGGTGTAGTACCCAAAAACTATCCGCAAGGCAAGCCGTTTATGTACGAATATAAGATTAACCTGGAAGGAACCTTTACTAACGAACAAAGAAATGAACTGAAGGGGAAATTAGAAAATCAATTAGATGACAGCATCCGGGTGCGCACTGTTCCCCAGATTTATCGCCAGCTATTGAGAAAGCCACCTGTATATGACCCGGCCAATGTGGATCGTTCTGTAAACTTTATGAAAGCATTATTGAGTTCACTTGGGTATTTTCATGATTCCATAAGCTATTATGCCACGATCGATTCATCAATAGAAGGGCAGCTCAGGACTACCGTTCACTTTGAGGTAAAACCCGGAAAACAAGTACTATTGGATTCTATCTCCTATAACATTAGCCAGCCCGAACTGCAACAACTCACCGAAGCTTCCATCAGCAAGGCCCTGATAAAAAAGGGAGACCCTTTTGCCAAAGCAAATATCTCAAACGAACTGACAAGACTGGTGGACTTGTACCGGAATAACGGGTATATGCGTTTTACCATGGATGAACTACGGGGATTATGGGATACGCTGGACGTCTCTCTGCTATCTGTTCCCACTGATCCGTTTGAACAACTGGAGATCCTGCAACGTCTCAAGCAAAGAAGAGAAAATCCCAAAGCAAACCTGGAAATACAACTCCGTCCCGGTTACGATAAAAACAAACTGGTGAAATACTTCAATGGTAATGTTTCAATTTTTCCTGATTTCAAATCTGATACTTTAGGCCTCACACGTCATGAGGTAACTGTTGACGGAGTGAAAGTTTATTATTTCAGAAATTTAGTAAAACCCAAACTGCTGCCACAGAATATCCATCTGCATTACGGACAACTCTACAATCAGGATGATTATTACCGGACACTGAACAGGTTTAATTCCTTAGGCACCTGGAGACTGGTTAATATTGAACAGATACCAAGAAGTAATACAGACACTGTGGACTATGCTATCCGCCTTACCCCTGCAAAAAAATTCTCTTATTCAGCCAACTTAGAAGGAAGTATCAACCAGAGTATCATTTCAGGAAACCTCTTCGGCATAGCTTTAAATCTGGGATTGCAAAACCGGAATTTTGCCCGCTCTGCCGAACAGGCTAACACCAATCTGCGTTATGGCACGGAACTGGGCAGCTCAGGAGGACAAAAATTCATTCAGACCAAACAGATAAGCCTTGGGCATAATATTTATTTTCCAAGAGTGATTCCAAATGTTTTAAACGTACCGGATAAATACAGGGATAATTTCAGGACTGTATTGGGATTTAATGCTGCCAGTACGGACAGGAGGTTTTTATTCAACCTGAAGACCTTTAATGCTTCCTGGGGATATGATTTTCAACTGGGCAAAAAACTTTTTTCGATCCGCCTCCCGAACATCGAATATTCATTGTTAAGAAAAAGAGACAGTCTTGATACGTTGATTAAATACAATCCGCTGCTGAAAAATATTTTCACTGACGGATTGATCTCTTCTGTAGCGGCAAGTTTCACCATGAGCGGGGGAAAAAATTCAAACCTCAATATCCTTCGCCTGAACGTGGAAGAATCAGGATTGCTCTCCGGCCTGATAAGAACTCCTTTTCTTGATAAAGAATTGTACCGTTATATAAAAACCGACATCGAACTGACACGAAAAGTTCAGTATAAAAAATCATCACTGGCGCTTCGTTTCTTTGCCGGGGTGGGTTATGAATTAAGTTCGACCCGGAATCCGGATAAAAGAAATAACCTTCCATTCTTTAAAGAATATTTTGGCGGCGGGCCAAACAGTATGCGGGGATGGAAGCTGCGGCAATTAGGCCCCGGTTCTCTGATCAGGGATTTTACTGGAATTACCGGGACACCGGAACGATATGGTGATCTGCAACTGGAAACAAATCTTGAATACCGGTTTCCTTTTATTACCATTGCATCTGCAAAAGTGAACGGAGCTTTGTTTAGTGATGTAGGCAATATTTGGTTCCTTAAAAAAGGAGCCGGACCTGCTGAAACGGTTTTCAGCTTCAGCCGGCTGCCTAAAGATATTGCCATAGATGTAGGAGCAGGCTTACGTATTGATTTCAATTTTTTTGTAGTGCGTCTTGATTATGCATACAAAGCAAAAGATCCGAGCCCAGACCTGGCTCATGCAGCAGATCAAAATAAATGGTTTTATGGCTGGAAACCCTTCGGTGGCCAACTGCAGATCGGCATTGGCTATCCTTTCATATTCTGATGGGATAAGTCCTGCTTTTTTATTTCCGCTTCAAATGCATCAATACTTATTGCAGCTTCTGCTTTAAAATCTCCAATTCTTGTGCGGCACAGGCTGCTGAGGTAAGCACCACATCCCAGTTTGTTTCCAAAATCCCGGGCGAGGCTCCTGATATATGTTCCGGTAGAACAAACCACTTTGAAATGCACAACCGGCAATTCGATCTTAACTATATCAAACTTACTGATCGTGATCTTTCTTGGTTCTAACTTTACTTCCTTTCCTTTTCTTGCTAATTCATACATTTTTTTACCATCTACTTTTATTGCAGAGTGAGCCGGCGGCACCTGGCCGGTCTCGCCAATGAATTTCCCTGCAGCATTCAAAATATCTTTTTCAGAAATATTTTCAACAGGCTTAAAATCCTGCGGTTCACTTTCAAGGTCATAGGTGGGCGTAACGGCGCCAAGAGTAAATGTTCCGGTGTATTCTTTCTCCTGAGCCATAAACTCACTGATCCTTTTGGTAAATTTTCCCGTACAGACAATAAGCAATCCCGTTGCAAGAGGATCAAGGGTGCCGGCATGGCCCACCTTTTTTACCTTAATAAGACTACGGATCTTATTCACTACATCAAAAGATGTCCATTGCAGAGGTTTATTGATCAATAAAACTTTCCCTTCCTCAAATGAATTCATACCGCAAAGATAGGACTACCGTATATGGCAATGAACTGTTTTACTTTAAACCATTTCAGAAGGAAATCCAAAGAAATTATTGAGCCCTGTGATCAGATCGACATCCTTGTTTTCAACTCCAGGTATTTATTCACGGTATTCACTGTGAGGTTTTCGGGAGCAGTCAAAATAGATGAAATCCCGTTTTTATGCAACTCTTTTACCATCAGCTTCTTTTCAAAAGAAAATTTTTCCGCTATGGTTTTAATATAAATATCTTCAATGGTAGCTGCTTTTCGTTCGGTCAAAGACTTTAATTCGGTGTTTTCAAAAAATACTACCAGCAGCAGATGATAATGAGCGATCTTCTTCAAAGCGGTCATTTCACGTTGCAGGCTTTCAATGGATTCAAAGTTGGTGAATAAAATCAGCAGGCTCCGGTTGGTGATACGGTTGCGGATAACAGAAAATAATTTTTCGAAATCAGGCTCCAGGAATTGTGTCTTTTGCCTGTATAAACTTTCAAGAATCAGGTTCATTTGCATTGGCTTCTTGTCTGCCGGTAAAAAAGTGTCCAGGTCCTCTGCAAAAGTGATCAGCCCGGCTTTATCCTGCTTCACCAGAGCCACATTCGACAAAACCAACGAGGCATTGATTGCATAATCAAGTAAAGTCATTCCCCCGAACGGCATTTTCATTACCCTGCCTTTGTTGACCAGGCAATAGATCTGCTGGCTTCTTTCATCTGTATAATTATTCACCATCATGCCTGCCTTTCGGGCCGTAGCTTTCCAGTTGATGGTACGGTAATCATCACCCCGTACATATTCTTTAATCTGCTCAAACTCCATACTGTGCCCAACCCTGCGAATACGTTTTACTCCTGCCTCCTGCAATTTATTACTGACAGCCAGCAACTGAAACCGCCGCATCTGCACAAATGAAGGATAAACTTTCACCACTTGATCTGCAGCAAATATATAACGCCGCTTCACCAGTCCAAGTGGAGCATGCACAAATACATTTATTTTCCCAAATGCATACTCCCCCCTGCCGGCAGGAACGGTTGTATATTCCAGGTTGTGAACACCCAAACCTTTAATTTTCAGTTTACGCAACCAGTTTCTCTCTTGCAATTGCACCGGCAATTCATCAATAATGCTGACATGAACCGGGAAAGGATATTGATTTTTTAAATAAAGTACAATCTTATTCGGATCACCAATGCTGAAACGGTCCGACAACCATCTCTCCGCAACAAATCCTTTTCTCTTGCTCCAGATCAGAACAGCATCAACAACTATGGCCAGGGACAACAACAGGAGTACCAGGCTTCCCATTCTGAAAAGAGCAGGAAAAAAATAACTGGTGAGATACAGCGACGCTGCAACCCCGCTGATGTAATACACTATTTTATTCAGATAAAATGACCGCATTGATGTTATTCATTTTTACAGAGGGGATTTGAAGTAAAAAATCCAAAAAATTAAAAAGTGAAAAGTTAAAAGTCAAATACCAAAAGTCATCATCGGTTTTCCTTGCATACTTGTCTTATGAATCTTTGATCAGTATTTTTTATTCATCATCTCGGTATATCTAATGAATGGATAATCTGCCTGATCACTTCATCTTCCGTCACGCCTTCCATTTCTTTATCCGGAGCAAGTATGATCCGGTGCCGTAAAACAGGAATAGTTACTTCCAGAATATCTTCCGGGGTAACAAAATCACGTCCATGCATTGCAGCAACTGCTTTTGATGAATTCATAATTGCAAGGGATGCCCGTGGTGATGCTCCGAGATAAATGGATTTGTCATTTCGTGTTTGCCTGATCAGCCTTGCAATGAATTGCAGCAACTTTTCCTCTATGATCAACGTTTTTACCTTCCGGCGCAAGGAAATGATCTGATCAGCGCTCAGCACGGGAGTGACCATATCCATTACCTGTGCATTACCCAATTGATGAAACTGTTTCAGAATGGTTGTTTCTTCTGACTCGGTAGGATATGGAACAATAATTTTAAAAATAAACCGGTCCAGCTGAGCTTCCGGCAAACGGTAAGTCCCTTCCTGCTCCACCGGGTTTTGGGTGGCTAATACCATGAACGGAGCTGCCATCAGGTACGTTTTTCCATCAACGGATGCCTGCCTTTCTTCCATGATCTCGAGCAAAGCTGACTGGGTTTTTGCCGGCGCACGGTTGATCTCATCCACTAAAACAATATTGCTGAATACAGGTCCTTTTTTAAATTCAAACATCACTTCTTTCGGGTTAAAAACAGGCGTACCCAACACATCCGAAGGCATCAGATCCGGCGTGAATTGTACCCGGGAAAAGCCAATATTCATGCTTTTAGCCACAAGTTTTGCCGTTAATGTTTTGGCAACCCCGGGCACACCTTCAATCAGTACATGCCCGTCTGCAAGCAGGGCTGCAATGATCAGCTTCACCATCTCATCCTGCCCCACTATCACTTTCCTGATTTCATTCTGAATTGAGTCCACTGCATTTTTCAGTGCCGTAAGATCTGACCTTTGCTGAAATAATTGTTCATCCATACTTATACTTTTTTATAAAATGATTCGAGTTGCTGATGAAATTTTACCAGTTCATCATCACTGATGGTTATTGCGTCATCAGCATATCGGATAAAAAAAACAATTTCCCTTATCTCCTTTTCGTCACAACCGGTTTTAAACTGAAGCTTTTTTATAAAATCATCATCAAGTTTACCGGTAGGTAATTTGTAATGGTTACGCACATGTTCCAGGAAATAAGAACTCATTTTTTTACAAAGATTTTTATGATCCCCCCTGTCGTAATACAATCTTCCGATCGTTTGCACAAAATCAAGCGAATCATTTTTCGGTTTTGAAATAACAGGGATATATCGCTGCTTCCTTCCCGATTCTACCAGCAGGTACAGTAATAAAGAAACAAATGCGGTTAAGAGGGCCGCTTTCAACCCGGGATACCTGAAAAGCACACTTAACAGGCCAAAACCACTTTTTTCACGGCTTCGTTCTCCCCTGTGAAAGCGTTTTTTTAAAAAATATTCATCCCAGCCAATTTTAGTGGTGCCGGGATCAAATAAAGAAAGAATACTTTCATAAAAACGGATATTGTTTTTATAAAGAAGAAAATAGTTACTGAAAGCCATAGGAGCAAGATGTACATACAGGTTTCCTTTTCCCGCTTTCAAATGAATAAAATTATTTCGCCTCAAATTATCGCTGCCGATCACATCCGTAGTAACCGTATCCGTCTGGTAAAACCATGAATTCATTTTTTTCCCGGGGTAAAAATAATTGCTGTTCTTCTCAAAAGGAGGATGAAATAGCGAAACACCAAGGCTGTCTTCTTCTTCATCATGACCAGGATTTGCCAGGCTGACCATGTTCAGAAAACCTGTATGATTGCCGATTATGCTTTCTGCAGCATCGGAGATCAGTGCGGAACTGATGAACAAATCGTTGCCGTTTTTTACGAAGTCAACCAGTTTTTTCATTTCATATTCATCCGGATAAAACTGCGGCGTAATGATGATCAGTGCCTGTTTTGAATCTTCAATGGAAATCGAATCCCAGTCTCCCGGTTCATTTTGGACATCATAAACAGATGCCCGTGGAAAAAAAAATTTCAGATCATGGTATGCCACATATAACCCGTAAGGGATTTTATCTTTTTTAAGAAAAGTAATGCGTTCATCCAGTCTCCGCTCAGTTTTCTTTGACCCGGTGAATAACAGTACCAGTGTGGCAATGGCTGCAGTCGCAATCAGAATATATGGAATATATTTTTTCAAAATTTATCTGAGCTTTTTCCCTATTTTTTCAAAATCATTTTTTATACCGGTAAAAATTTCCCGGTCAATAGCAAACTTTCCGTACCAGACGTATTCATAATTCCTTGTGACCCCGGTAAAATCCATGTAAAGTTCCGAAGACCGCATTTGTAACAGGTATTCAAAATTTGTTTTATTCTGTGCATATTGAATATACTTTTTATCGGAAAGTTTTTTAAGCAAGTGCAAAAACATCAGGCGTACTGCCAGGCGATAGTTTTCTTTACCGGTGGCTTTATCAATTTCTTTTGCATAATCGATTGAAAAAATATCTCCGCTATCTGCAGTTTCATCCGAAGTACCGGCAATCGGTTTAGGCTTTCGCCGGAAAAATAATATTTCGCTGTTGAGCAGGTAGATCATAATAAAGCTTAAGAAAGACCCGATGATCAACACCCACAGAAGAGATTGAAACCAGCTTCTTTCACTAAGTGGAATTTCCCGGGATTGATTTGATGTGACGCTTTTATCCTTTTTCTTTTTGAATACAGTATTGGCATACCAGAAATCTTCATCTTTTTGCATCTTGCCTACCACGCTGTCCGGAAGATGCCGAACCCTTATCTCTTTATTTTCAAAAAGACGTTTGCTGACAAACTCATTTGAAAGAACTTCCGTAACCCCGGAGAGCAAAGAATCCTGTACAACCGGCTCCTGCATCCTTTCGGATAAAATGGCAGTATCTCCTGATATGGTTATATTTTTGAAAACAGAATCCGGAGATATGTGCCTTTGTGAAACTGCAGGTACTGAATACAACAGGAAGAATAAAACAGCCGTAATTCCGTTCACACAAATTCTTTGAAATTTTAAATAAAATTCTGCACTCATTACACTTCCTCCTCGTTAAGCTTTACGGGTATTCTCCTGCCGAGCCTGATGGGATAAAAGACAAAATACCAGAGTATAAAAGAAAGAGAAGCAACAAGTATTATAACATTGACAAAAAGCGGCATTTTATAATACCTTGTTACAAAGCCTTCAAAAAATGCGGCAATAATAAAAACAGGCATCAGCCCCACAATGATCTTAACCCCGTCTTTGGCGCCCCGCTTTAATGAATCCAATCTTTTTAATGTTCCGGGAAATAAAAAACTCTTCACCATTACCAGCCCTGCCGAGCATGCAATGATAATTGCCGTTAATTCCAGGGTGCCATGGATCAGTACTCCCATGGCGGACTGCCATCCGAATCCTTTTGAAAAAAACATATACTCGAATGCACCAAGCGTAATAGCTTCTTTCATTACTGATGTCAAAGTCAGTATCCCGAATGAAAGCCCTCTTGCAAAATAAGTGAACGACACCATGATATTATTGATCATGATACCGATCCATGCCAGCAAAGCATTGCCGGACTGGTACACGCCTAACGGGTTTCCTTTTTCAATATTTTCTTCCGTCATGTCCACATAACTATCTCCCAACACCGACCTTACAAATGCCGGATCATGGCCGGATGAAAAAAAGCCTATCATAAAAAACAGGGCAAAGACGATAAAAGTAAATAAAACCAGCCCATGATATTTGCGAACGGTAAGAGGCAGTTCATATTTCCAGAAGGTGAACAGCCGGTTGCTTTCTTCCTTACGGTTCTGGTAAATTCCGATATAGATCTTTGCCGCCTGCCCATTGATGAAATGGGTTACTTTTCCCGAAGGATAAAATGTTTTTGCATAGGCAAGATCATCCACAAGCTGGGTAAAATCCCTGGCTATTTCATCAGCATCATGGGAAGATTTCACCTCAATCCTTTCCCAGCGTTCTTTATTCTTTTTTATAAACAGCGCTTCTCTCAAGTGTAATACAATTCGTTTGTAAAATACTGTTTTTTACAGCAGGATACGGAGAATAGTAAAAATTTAAAGTGATAAAAACGATATTTGTAAAATTATTTCCGAAATAACAATGGCAATCATACGGATTCCGACAAACTTCAATATCGAAATTGAATTTGAAATACCCGAGTTCTACCGGAGATTTTTTGCCCTGCTGATCGACCTGCTGGTACTGTATGTTTATCTCCTTATTGCAGGCGCCCTGCTGCAAAATATCTTTTCCGGCCATACAGTATATTCAGATGATGACTATTACAATTATTCTTTTATCCGGCTGATATTCATGGTGCCTGTTTTTGCCTATCACCTGGTATGCGAAATCACTATGAGAGGGCAAAGTATAGGAAAAAAGATTATGGGGATACGTGTTGTCAGTGAGACCGGGAGCAAACCCACTATAAGCCAGTTCATCATCCGCTGGCTGCTGCGTGTATCTGACTATGCAGTGATACTGATCATTTTTTTATACGCCTCATACGGGCCGGGCGTTTTCATATTTATTCCATCGCTCCGGTGGTTCACTTTGCTTGCATTAGCATTTTTAGGAACAGACACGATATTAGTAATCAGCTCAAAAAAGGGGCAGCGGCTTGGCGATATCCTGGCAAAAACCATTCTCATCCACACTTCTGCCAAAGGAAGTATCAATGAAACTGTTTTTATGAATGTGGAAGAAAATTACGTCCCGTCTTTCCCCCAGATCATGAACCTAAGCGATAAAGACATCAATTCAATCAAAAGTATTTTGGAAACATCAAGGAAGAGAGGAGATTACAGGATTGCAGAGGCGGCCAGCGAAAAAATAAAAAATCACCTCCACATTAATTCCTCAATGTCTCCCTTTGATTTCCTGGAAGTATTATTAAAAGATTACAATTACCTGTCAGTAAAATAATACTGCCTGAAGCATCAAATTATTCCTCATTATTTCAGTAATAATGTAAACAAAGATAAAAGGATCAGCAGCAGGGTAATGATGCAAAGTATAGCCCAAAAGGCGAAAAAATTTCTTGCTGCGGCAAAGCCAGCTGCCAATGAATATTGATCATTCGAAAGCAAAGCCGCCCTGATCTTACTACCGAAATTGATCGAAAAAATTGAGCTAATTAGAAGCAAGAGACCAAATATAATATAAACAGCCAGGCCAATATTCCCTGCTAACATGGCGTTCTCTCCCAAACCTGCATTTTGCCTTAAAGCAAATTGGACAAGAATACCAAAGATTATAAACAAAATGGCTAATATCAATCCAACGACACCTAAAACTTTTGACCAGGATGCCGCACTGCGGAGCGTTAGATTTGCATTAGCATCAATATTCAATTGAAAGATAGGCCCGGAACCGCCGGGAGGTGGAGGTGCTTGATACATACTCATAAAAAATGTTTTATAAGTACTAAATATAGAAATATCCTAACTGACCTGAAAATTTAAATTCCCACAAAAAAGTACCCCGGCGACCCGGTTCTAATATGCCCTTGCAAAAAGCACCCTTTGCTGTGAAGGCTTCCCGGTTAAAATACATTTGCCTGCTTCCTGCGGATTATCCAGTGGAATGCACCGGATCGTGGCTTTCGTTTTTTCTTTTATGAGTGATTCTGTTTCTGCTGTACCATCCCAGTGTGCCAGGATGAAGCCGCCTTTTTCTTCCAGCAATTTTTCAAACTCGGACCAACTGTCTGCAGGAGTAATATGTTCCTGCTGATAGGCTTTTGCTTTATTAAATAAATTTTGTTGAATATCGATCAATAAGCGATCCACGTATTGGGCTATGCCACCGATGCCGATTGTCTTTTTTTCACCGGTATCACGTCGGGTCACTTCAATCTGGCTTTTTTCAAGATCCCTGGCACCTATTGCCAGCCGGACCGGCACCCCCTTCATTTCATACTCGGCAAATTTCCATCCCGGCCTTGTATTATCACTGTCATCAAACTTCACACTAATGCCGAGAATTTTAATGTCCTCCATTATCTCCCGGGCTTTCACATTGATCTCCTGCTTTTTTTCGTCTCCTTTATACACCGGGATAATGACAACCTGAAGCGGTGCAATTTTTGGGGGCATTACCAATCCCTGGTCATCACTATGTGCCATCACCATTCCCCCTACCAGCCTTGTACTGACGCCCCAACTTGTAGCCCACACATAGTCCAGCTTGTTTTCTTTGCTTAAAAACTTTACGTCAAATGCTTTCGCAAAATTTTGACCCAGGAAATGTGAAGTCCCGGTTTGTAAAGCTTTACCATCCTGCATCAGCGCTTCAATACAATATGTATCAACCGCACCGGCAAAGCGTTCACTCTCTGTTTTCACGCCACGTATCACAGGCAAGGCCATGTATTCTTCTGCAAAAGTGGCATATACTCCAAGCATTTTTTTTGTTTCTTCCACCGCCTCCTCAGAAGAGGCATGCGCAGTATGGCCTTCCTGCCAAAGGAATTCTGCTGTGCGGAGAAACAATCTTGTACGCATCTCCCAGCGCACCACATTGCACCATTGATTGATCAGCAAAGGAAGATCACGATACGACTTCACCCAATCTTTATAGGTATTCCAGATGATCGTTTCACTGGTGGGCCGTACGATCAGTTCCTCTTCAAGTTTTGCATCCGGATCAACTATAATGCTGCCATCTGTATCATTCTTCAGCCTGTAGTGTGTAACCACCGCACACTCCTTGGCAAACCCCTCCACATGTGCAGCTTCCTTGCCAAAAAAACTCTTTGGAATGAACAACGGAAAATAAGCGTTGACATGCCCGGTCTCTTTAAACATCCTGTCCAGGGCGCTTTGCATTTTCTCCCATAACGAAAAACCATAAGGCTTGATAACCATACAGCCTCTGACAGCTGAATAGTCCGCCAGCCCCCCTTTTAAGATCAGGTCATTGTACCATTGAGAATAATCTTCTGCCCTTGAAGTGATTTCTTTACTCATACTATTTTCAGTTTAGCCGGTTTTTACGTTTAAATTAACAATGATTATCACAATTTTACATTCCTATGGCAAAGGATTTGTTGCCTTAATATCGTACGATTGCAAATCGTGCAAATGTAGTAACTTCACCATTAATTAATAATTTAAACCACTTGCCATGAAACCAGTATTATCACTTCTGGCACTGATAACAGTAGCAATTGCTTTCAGCAGTTGTTCTACTGCATATAAAACAGGTCAAACTCCTGATGACGTTTACTATTCACCTTCCCGCCAGCAAGATGAATATCTCAGTGTAAATAAAAACGATGACCACAGCTATTACGGTGATGACAGTTATGATGACCGCTATCTGCGGATGAAAGTGCGTAATCCCCAAATGTGGTCCGATCTTAATGACTGGTACTACTATGGGGACCGGTATAACTATGGCTATGCCAACTACCTGGGTAATTATGGTTTATATTCTACAAACTATATCTGGAATCCTTATTCTTACTGGAACAGTTATTACAATCCTTATTATTACAACTATGTCATACCGTATTATTACAGTTATGGAGTAATAAATAATATTAAAGGAAACAATATTTACACAGCGCCCAGAACCTCAAACCTGAACACCTATAACAACAAAAAATTACTGGATGGTGATTATTATAACCCGAATAATTCCGGAAAATCCAATAATTTTTCCAATAAGTTCAATTCAAATAACAGAAGCAATGACAATCCAGGAAGTTTTTTAAGAAATATATTTAACGGAGGTAACTCTTCAAATAATTCGGGAAGCTCTGCCCCGAGAGTCAATAACAGCAGCAGTAGCAGTTCCAGCTCATCCAGCAGTGGCAGCACAGCTCCTGTAAGAAAATTCTGATCATCACAAAAGAACTTCCCCTAAAGGAAGTTCTTTTGTAATAAAAGTCCAGTACCACGGACTTATTACTTTAATGCTAGGTAACAACTAAAATAATGAAGAAAATATTTTTCATCATAGTCATCATTGTATCATCACTGCAAATTTTTGCCCAGGAACCCGCAGATGCTTTACGTTATTCCTGGTACATCCCCGGGGGTACTGCCCGGGAAAAGGCAATAGGAGGAGCAATGGGATCTCTTGGCGGAGATATATCCGCCACTTTTATTAACCCTGCAGGACTCGGATTTTACAAGACCGGTGACCTGGTGCTGACACCGGCATTTAATCTTCTCACCAATAAAGCAATGTATTTCGGCCATAATGAAAAAGATAAAAAAAATAATTTTGCTTTTGGTACCACCGGGTTTGTTTTTGCAGGAAGCACCCCAAGACAAGCTGAAAGAAAAAGAAGTTCTGCAATCGGATTTGCGATCAATAAAACAGCAGACTTCAACAGCAATATTTTGTACAGGGGGATCAACACGCAGAGTTCTTACTCTCAAAAATTTTTAGAAGAGATCCGCAATAATAATATTACAGACCCTAATGCCGTTGCACAGAACTTTCCCTTCGGTACAAGCCTGGCATTTAACACCTATTGGATTGATACAATAAACGGCGGCACACCGGGGCATTATCAGTTCCAATCAAGAGCAGTACCCCTTTTGTCCTCCGGAGGACTAATCCAGGAAAACAATATTTCAGGCAAAGGAGGAATCACAGACGCTGCCCTGGCAGGAGCTTTTAATTTTAATGACAAATTCTATCTGGGTTTTACTTTGGGAGTTTCCATATTGAATTATGAACGCACCTCTACTTTTACTGAAGCGGATGCAACAGAAAATCCCGGTAATAATTTTGATTACGCCACTATTACCGAGTACTTAAAAACGAGTGGTGGCGGAGTAAATCTTAAAGCGGGCATTATTTACAAACCTTTAGAATCTGTTCGCCTTGGATTAGCAATCCACTCCCCTACTTTTTATCAGCTAACAGATAAATACAACACTTCCGTAACAACAAACACAGAAAATTACCAGGGAGTTCAGACTCAGAATTCCGGAACTTTTACCGGCGGCCAGGATGCCCAGTTCAAATACTGGATGTTCAATCCTTATCGCATTATCGGAAGCGCTTCTTATGTCATTCATGAAATAGAAGACGTAAGAAAACAGAAAGGATTTATCACTGCAGATATTGAATACGTTAATTACAAGGCGACTTCCTATTCCACTGACCCTAATAATGATGACCAAACCTCAAGAAATTACCTTAAATCTTTAAACCAGGCTATTGACAACGCTTACAAAGGAAATTTCAACTTCCGTCTGGGTGGAGAGTTAAAGTTCACTACTATTATGGCCAGGCTCGGACTTGCTTATTATGGCAATCCATACAAAGACCTGAATGGAGAAAAAGGAAACCGGGTTCAACTCAGCGGCGGATTGGGGTACAGGAATAAAGGCATATACATTGACCTGGCTTACGTTTATACAATGGGAAAAGACGTTAACTTCCCATACAGGTTACAATATGCTGTTTTTCCAAAAGCCACAATAAAAAGTAACGGGGGAACTCCTGTATTAACAATGGGGTTCAAATTATAGCAAACAGATCCTGGCTTCTGTTTAAAGAAGGGCCCCTGAAATACAAACTTCCTTTTACAATAGGGCGACGTATTTGTTTTATTTTTAATTCCCCTATGCTCTCAAACCTTTTTTCTTCCCGCTCAAAATTTAGGGCGGGTTCTTCTTCATCTTTTTTTTAAATTGAGCCTCTTAAATATTTGTTATGCCCAAAACATTACTGACTGCCTGTTTTCTGACAGTTACAATAACGATTGCAGCGCAAAAACAAGAAAATAAAGTTCATACAGCTAATTATGAACTTGCTGCACGATTCTCCCCTTCTAAAATCAAAAAGATTGTATTCTCAACTTCCATTCGGCCTAACTGGTTGCCCTCAGGCAAATTCTGGTATTCCTACAGCGACACCAAATCACAGAAATGGTACATAGTTGAACCTGCAGCAAAAATAAAACGCCCTTTATTTGACAATGCTGATATGGCACGAAAGCTGAGCCTGATGACATGGGATCCTCATGATGCCGCTCACCTGGATATTACAAACCTGAAATTTTCAAAGGATGAGCAATCCATAACTTTTGAAGTAGCAAGTAAAAAAGATACGGTCAAAACTGAAAAAGAGAGAAAAAGTTCAAGGAATAAATCGGATTCGCTGAAGAAAAAGATATTCTTCCTGCAATACAATCTGCAAACCGGGAACCTTGTAGAAATAAAAGATACTACGAAAAAGGATCTTTCATGGGCCACTTATTCCCCGGATAGTTCTGTTGTGATCTATGCAAAGAACTATAATCTTTTCTGGATGGACAAAGCCAACTACGATAAAGCCAAAGAGGATGATAAAGATTCAACCATCACCGAGCATCAATTCACTGAAGGCGGTGTAAGAAACTATGCATGGGGCGGAGATGCAGGAAGTATAACCGATACAACAAATTTCGGCAACCTTCAAAAGGAACGATTCAAAGTCAGGCTGCTATGGTCACCCGACGGCAAATATTTTATCACAACCAGGAAAGATAACAGGGATCTCCGTGACCTGTGGGTAATCAACAGCGCCGGTGGTGTAAGGCCGATCCTGGAAACATACAAATACCAGATGCCCGGAGAAGTTGACAGCACAGAACAGGAATTATACATTTTTAATTTCAGTACCCGGCAACCCAAACAAATAAATATTGCTGCATTTAAAAACCAGACAATAGGTTTTTGGTCCGCAAAATTGCTGAAAACCGACCAGGGCGGCGGTGCAGGCGGATTCGGGCCGGGATCGGGTTCTGCACGTGCAACAAAGTGGCTTGGCAGCAATGATTTCTTTTATGCTTCAAGAACCAGCAGGGATGAAAAGAGAATTGACTTGCTGAAAATTCATATAGATGGAAAAGTTGATGTACTGATCGAAGAAAGAAGTAATGTGTACCAGGATATCAAACAGCCGGAGATACTCGGTGAGGGAAAAGAGATCGTCTTCTGGTCAGAGCGGGATGGATGGGGTCAGCTCTATTTATTTGACGGCAACGGAAAATTAATAAATCAAATTACAAAAGGGGAGTTTTATGTTTCTGCATTAAATGCTGTTGATGAAAAGGCACGTAAAGTGTATTTCACAGCTAATGGAAGGGAAGAAAATGAAGATCCATACCTGGACCATTTGTACAGTGTGAACCTTGACGGCAGCGGACTTAAATTATTAAACAAAGGTGATTATGATCATCAGTCAGACCTGAATGACAATAAAACATTTTTTGTAGATAATTTTTCAAGGGTTAATTCAACTCCGAAATCAGTTCTGTATAATTCGGATGGTATAAAGGTCATGGACCTGGAAGAAGCAGACCTGTCACAACTTTTTGCAGCCGGCTACCGGTTTCCCGAACCTATCAAAGTTAAAGCTGATGATGGTATCACTGAACTTTACGGGGTGATGTACAAGCCCTTTGATTTTGATTCCACCAAAGTTTACCCGCTAATCGAATATGTTTACCCCGGCCCGCAAACAGAAGTAGTAAACACGGCATTCAGCGTAGGTATGGATCATACAGACAGGCTGGCACAATTAGGTTTTATTGTAATAACCGTTGGTAACAGAGGCGGAAGCCCCAATCGCTCAAGATGGTATCACACTTACGGTTATGGGGATTTAAGAGATTATGGCCTGGCCGATAAAAAAGCGGCAGCAGAGCAAATAGCAAACAAGTATTCTTTCATTGACAGGGACAAGATAGGAATAAACGGACATTCAGGAGGAGGATTCATGACGGCAGCAGCGATGTTCGTTTATCCTGATTTCTTTAAAGTAGGGGTATCTGAATCGGGAAATCATGATAATAACATTTACAACCGCTGGTGGAGCGAACGCCACAATGGTGTACAGGAAAAAGTAAGCGCTAAAGGTGATACAACTTTTCTCTATACAATCGAAAAAAACAGTGCTATTGCAAAAAACCTGAAAGGGCATTTAATGCTGGTAACAGGTGATATAGACAACAACGTGAATCCTGCCAATACGATCAGGGTGGTCAATGCATTAATAAACGCAAATAAACGTTTCGATTTCGTTGTGCTGCCGGGTCAGCGTCACGGATTTGGACCGGACTCTGAATACTTTTTCTGGAAAATGGGAGAATACTTTACCGAATACCTGCTGGGTGATTCACGAAGAGGCGAAGTGGACATGATCGAAATAGAGAAAGAAATTCCCAAAACAAAATAAAAAACAAAGCCTCTGAGAATAGAATTTTTATTTTTCAGAGGCTTCTAATGATAAATTGATTACCAGATATGAATTCTCGTACTGTCCGGTAAATACATTTTATCTCCGGGCTTCACTCCAAAGGCATCATAAAAATGAATTGAATTCATCAATGGCCCGTTCACCCGCCACATAGGTGGAGAATGTGGATTATTATTGATCCAGTAACGGAGAAACTGGTCTTTCATTTTCACCCGCCAGATGAGCCCTATGGAAATAAAGAATCTCTGATCAGGAGAAAAATTTCCAACCTTCACCGCATCATGTCCCTCTTTGGTCAGCTTAAAAGCATCATACGCAATTGCTACCCCTCCTATGTCTGCCGTATTTTCTCCAAGTGTCAAAGCGCCTTTGACATGCACCGTATCCAGCACTGTGAATGTGTTATAAAGATTAACCACCTGTTGTGTCTTTGCTTGAAATTTTTCGTAATCCTCTTTTGACCACCAGTTTTTTACATTCCCAAACTTATCAAACTGCGCCCCCTGGTCGTCGAAGGCATGTGTCATCTCATGCCCGATCACCATGCCTATCCCGCCATAATTTAGCGCATCATCCGCATGGTCATCAAAATATGGAGGCTGCAATATCCCTGCGGGAAAAACAATTTCATTAGCTGAAGGATTGTAATAAGCAGTGACGGTGGAGGGTGTTGTAAACCATTCTGTCCTGTCAACGGGTTGATTCAGTTTTTTCAATTCGTATTGAAATTCTCCGGAGGATGCAGACCGCACATTCTCAAAATATTTTCCTTTTACTATTTCCACCTTGCTGTAATCTCTCCATTTATCGGGATAACCTATCTTTTTTGTTATGGCAAATAATTTTTCTTTGGCTATCTTTTTGGTGCTGTCACTCATCCAGTCCAGGCCATCCATTCTTGCAGCAAATGCCTGTTGTAAATTGTTGACGAGTTCCAATGCCCGCTTCTTCGCTGATTCGGGAAAATGCTTTTTCACGTAAAGCTGTCCTAATGCCTGGCCCAATAATTGATCCACGGCGCCGGCTATCCTCTCTCCTCTCGGTTTTGGCACTGCCTGACCGGTTAAAATCTTGTTGTACTCAAAAGCTGCATTCTCAAAAGGACTGCTGAGTTCACTGGTATAATTATTCAGTGTATTTGCTTTCAGATAGATCTTCCAGTCACTCAGAGGCACTGATCTCAATAAAGCATTCAGCTTATCATAATACGCAGGTTGCCCCACATCAATGGTATCGGTTTTCACTCCCATCTCATTCAGCACAACAGGCCATCCTATGACCGGCTGACGCTTTGTAAGATCAATGACCGGTATCTTATTATAGTTTGCGTTTACATCACGCAGTTCAATATTTGTTTTATGCGAAGAAGCAAATTTTTTGTCAATACCATAAACGATCTCAGCATTCTTTGCGGCAGTTGCTGCATCGCTGCCTGTAAGTTCTAACAATGCTGCAAGGTATTTTTTATAGGCCTGTTGGATCGCTAAGGTGGAGGCATCTGTTTTAAAATAATAATCCTTGTCCGGAAGGCTGATGCCGGCCTGGTAGAGATGAGCAATATTCAGGTTGCTGTTCTTATTGTCAGGGCCGATGTAAAGACCCAAAATGGAATTATCCCCCGCTTTTGCCTCGTCCGCAACATACTTCATCAAAGAAGTAATATCACTGATCGCCTCAATCTTTGCAAGCAAAGGCCTGACCGGATCATATCCCAATTTTTCAATAGCGGCGGAATCCATTCCGGATGCATAAAAGTCCCCGATTTTCTGCTCAATGCTTCCGGCAGGGTTAATTGCTTTGGAAACACTGTCCAGTATCTGTTGTAATAGCAACTGTTGTTTGTAGTTCATGAACATGTAGGCACCCACGCCCGGTTGCGTAGGAGGAATCTGCACCGTATCATACCATTTCCGGTTTACATAATTAAAAAAATTATTGCCGGGACTAATTGCAGCGTCAATACCCGTAATTTCAGGCACTTTTTCAACCGATGAATTCCTGCAGGATACAATGAGAAATGATATCCATACCGGGAACAAAAGTTTTTTCATACGCAGTTTTTTGTTTGTAGTATAATCCGATAAAAATATCCGCTTTGATGATGCAAAGAAGTTAAAATATTCCTATTAATTATTTTGCAGGGTACTGCATTTCATCTCTGCAAAAGAAATTATTTCATTTATTTGAAGCGGCGAAAACCACCGGATCTCTTTATCTTTTCTAAACCATGTCATCTGTCTCTTAGCATATTGCCGGGTGTTTTTTTTGATCCTGTCAACGGCTTCCTCCAAAGATAATTTCTGACCTAGATAATCAAATAATTCAGAATACCCTACCGTTTGCAATGCATTTATATTTTTAAAAGGCAATAACTCATTTACCTCTTCCAATAAACCGTCATTCATCATGGCATCCACCCTTGAATGGATATTGCGGAGCAAATCTTCTCTGGGTAATTCCAATCCGATTTTAACAATGTTAAAATGCCTTTTTACTGTTTCAGCATTTCTGTAAGAGAGAATGGAACGGCCCGTTGATTCAATAACTTCCAAAGCACGCATCAGCCGTTGTGGATTTTTTATCTCAGCTTTGATGAAAAATTCCGGGTCTTTTGTCTTAACTTCCAGTTGCAGCCAGGCTAATCCTTCTGCCTTATAATTCAATAGAATTTTCTTCCGCCATTCCGGATCAACAGATGGCATTTCATGCAAACCTTCACAAAATGCTTTGATGTACAGGCCTGTTCCACCTGCCATGACGGCAACATCGTGTGTTTTAAAGATTTCGTTCACTTTTTCCAGAGCGTATTTTTCAAAAACGGATGCATTCACTTCGTCCTGTATGGAATGAGAAGCGATAAAATAATGTTTAACCTTTCTCAACACTTCATCCGGCGGCCTTGCCACTCCTATCTTTAATTCTTTAAAACACTGGCGGCTGTCGGCAGAAATGATCTCTGTTTGAAAATGCAATGCTGTTTCTACTGCAACGCCCGTTTTTCCTGATGCAGTAGGCCCTGAAATGATTAATACTGTTTTATGAGGGTAATCTTTCATGTACTAACCCAACAGAAGTTTGACGGAATAAATATTAAGAGAACCGCAGGTTGAATCATATCTCTTCTCCGCCATCTTCAGACATTTCATCATCGGAAATGCTAAGTTCATCTGCATCGCCTTCCTCACCTTCTTCACCAAAGCCTTCTGTTCCTTTGCTGAGGTCATATTTTTCTTCCACATCAGAAAATTTCTCTCCCAGCAATCCTTTGGTGCCGTACTGGCTTGGAGGAATACCTTCTGACCGGATCATTGCAGGATAAGTAAGCCGCGGGTCTTCGTCCCTGGAGACATTGATCAGCTCCACAAGAAAGGTCCAGTTTTTATTAAAATCGTACAGGTAAATAAAACGCTGGTTAGGGTCTTTGATCTCTGACCCGATCATGGTATCTGACATGATCAGCGGCGGAACTTTATACTCCTTATCATATTTTTCCAGGCTGATCTCCCTGCCTCTTTGCCAATGGTCATTACTGCGGAAAAAAGTTGCCTGGTGCTTATTATCAAAATCGTATGATTTTAAAATAGCGCCATGCAGGTCCAGAAACGTTTTTGTATGCGGGATTGCGATATCCCGGTACACACTCTCATCTTCTTCGAAATAGATCCTGAATTTCAAAATTGCCATACTACGAATTTACAATTTATTGCCTTAGCACGGAGCCTGTATTTAAGATCTTTCTTTTACCGGCTTTAATCCCATTTCTTTTGCTTTAGCAATCATAAAATCATACGCCGCTTCATATGTATTCGGGATTACGGCATCCAGCATTGCTTCTTTAATTGCGTTCTTCAGATCACCAACAGGTTTTGAAGGGGGCAACCCGAAAATTTCCATGATCATTTCACCACTGACCGGCGGCTGCCAGTTGCGGATATGATCTTTTTCTTCCACCTCCTTGCATCGCTTACGTACCAATTGGAAATTCTCCCTGAATTTTTTCAGCTTATATTTATTTTTTGAAGTGATGTCTGCTTCGCAGAGCAACATCAGCGATTCAAAATCATCTCCCGCATCAAACAACAAACGCCGGATGGCAGAGTCTGTAATATTCTCCTTTGTCAGGCTGATCGGCCTTAAATGCAACTCCACCATTTTCCTCACGAAATTCATTTTCTCATTAAGAGGAAGTTTCATTGCAGCAAATATCTTCGGCACCATTCTTCCGCCCACTACTTCATGCCCGTGAAAAGTCCAGCCATGCCCCTCTTCAAATTTTTTTGTAGCCGGCTTGGCAATATCATGCAACAAAGCTGCCCACCGCAACCAAAGATCACCTGTATTCAATGAAAGATTATCCAGCACCTGCAAGGTGTGATGGAAATTATCTTTATGCCCATGCCCGTCTTTATATTCGGCCCCTGCCAGGTCAACTAACTGTGGAAAAATAATATGCAATATCCCGCTTTCATACAACAACAGGAACCCGACAGAAGGTTCAGGACTCAGGATGATCTTGTTCAGTTCATCGGTGATGCGCTCCCGGGAAACTATGCTGATCCGGTGTGCCTCGCTGGTCATTGCATCAAAAGTTTTCTTTTCGATGGTAAATCCCAATTGTGAAGCAAAACGTGCAGCCCTCATCATCCGGAGAGGATCATCACTGAAAGTGATTTTAGGATCGGAAGGAGTGCGTATAATCCTTTCTTCCAGGTCTTTTTTCCCGTTAAAGGGATCGATCAGTCTTCCATAACCTGCCTGACCGGCAGGAAGGTCACTTTCATTCAGGCTGATGGCAAGTGTATTGATGGTAAAATCCCTTCGGTTCTGATCATCTTCCAGTGTCCCGGGCACCACATCAGGCTTGCGTGAATGATAGCGATAACTTTCTTTCCTGGCTCCCACAAATTCAATTTCCATACCTTCTGCCTTTATATGTGCTGTACCGAAATTTTTAAAGTAATTCACATGCGGAGCCGGGTTAAACCGCTTTGCCACTGTTTTTGCCAGCATAATGCCATCACCGGCACAAACAATATCTACATCTTTTGTTGGCCTTCCAATGATTTTATCCCGTACAAATCCCCCTATAAGAAAGCAAGGCACGCCAATTTCAGCAGCAGCATGAGCGATCTTTTTAAAAACAAACAACTCTTTTTCCGTACACTTAATATCCATACAGGCAAAAATAAGAAAGGAAGGCGGATGGGGATAAACGCAATTTTATGGTAATGTGTTTAACAGTTGCTCTGTCCTGATGGTATGAGCGCAATTGAAATGCCCTAAAGGGCAGGCTTTTCTGCCATGCAACCCGCAAGGCCTGCAGGTAAGTTTTTGATCTGTTTCCACAATAAAACTTTTATCAGACAAAGGGGTAAAACCAAAAGAGGGTACCGTGGAGCAATAAATTGCCGTAACCGGTGCATTCATTGCGGAAGCAAAGTGCAGCGGTGCAGAATCATTCGCATAATTCATTGCGGCATCTTTCATCAGCGCTGCAGATTGAAGAAAACTCAGTTGGCCACAGAGATCCGTCACTAATTTATGTGTTGTCGTATTTTTTATCTCTTCTGCCAGTTCTTTATCACCCGGAGCGCCTAAAATATAAACTGAATAATGAGCAGGGATCCTATTTAAAAAATCGATCCATTTCTCTTTAGGATAACGTTTGGTGAACCAGACAGAAGCAGGGCAAACGGTGATATAAGGGCTTCCTTTAAATTTTTGAATAAACTTTTCATCTTCCGCTGAAGGATATAACACTGGTTTAGCCGGCACTGTATCAGTGAAGTCCTGAATCAGTTCATGGTTACGGATGATCTCATGTTTATTAATTCCTTTCATCTTCAACTGGTGCTTCACTTTTTCAGAAAAAAGGAAACTGAATGGATTTTTATCAAACCCAACAGTGGATTCAGCACCTGAAAATACCGTCAGGAAACCGGTAGCAGCAAACCGCTGTGCATTTATTACCTTATCATATTTTCTTTTCCTGATCTGCCTGAGCAGTTTCCACAAGTTGCTGTACTTATTCCGGTTTTTATTCCAGACCAGTACCTCACGCAATAAAGGATGGCCGGTGAGTAATCCTTCATTTCCTTTCCTGACCAGGAAATCAATTGCGGCCCCCGGAAAATGCTGATGCAGTTTTTCGATCAGCCCTGTGGTCAGCACCACATCACCAATGAAAGCCGTTTGTATGATCAGAAATTTTTTCATTCTCTTGTTTTACGGACGAATGACTGAAATCTTCCCATCTTCCCATTTTACAACTGATGAGGGCGGGGCAGTTTTTTCTTCCTCCTGCCTGTATGTTGCAGTAAAATCCACTGCATTTTTAATTACGTCACTCACCTGTTTGAAATTCTGCGGCGATGAGGCACCGGAAATATTTGCAGAAGTTGAAACGATCGGCTTGCCGAATTTTTTTATCAATTGATTGCAAAAAGCATCTTTACATACCCGTATGGCAATTGTCCGGTCATGCCCCGAAAGATTTTTTGCAAGGCCTTTTGCCTTATGATAAATGACTGTCGTGGGCTTAGCGGCTTGCTCCAGGTATTCAAAAATCCCCTGATCAGGCTCTTCTACATATTTCAGAATATCTTTTTCATCTGCCACCAGTATGATCATTGATTTTTCGCCGGGCCTCCTTTTTAAACGATAGATCTTCTCTACCGCTTTTTCATTAGTGGCATCACAACCAATTCCCCAAATGGTATCGGTCGGGTACAGGATCAACCCTCCGGATCGTAATACTTCATTACACTGAATAAGACTGTAATCAAAACTATTCATCAGCTTTCTGGAACAATTTTACAAAGGTGAAGCTTTTTCAGCAACAGCAATCTTCAGGACGTTTCGAAAAAATAAATAACTACCGGAATGCCCTCCTGTTTATCGCAGTATAAAATCTTCGAGGAACTTGGTATTAAAATTACCGGAGCGGAACCGATCATCCTGCATTAATTGCAAATGAAACGGGATGGTGGTCTTCACTCCTTCAATGACATATTCGCTTAATGCCCTGTACATGGTGGCAATGGCTTCCTGCCGTGTTTGTGCCATAGTGATCAGCTTCCCGATCATGGAATCATAATAAGGCGGAATCACATAACCTGCGTAAGCATGACTGTCCACCCGAACTCCATGACCACCCGGCTGATGAAAAGTGGTGATGCGGCCGGGAGAAGGGCGAAAATCGTTATAAGGATCTTCGGCATTGATGCGGCATTCGATGGCACACATCTCGGGTTCATAATCCCTTCCCGAAATCCTCTCTCCCATCGCAATCTTGATCTGCTCTTTAATAAGGTCAAAATTGATCACTTCTTCAGTAACGCAATGCTCCACCTGGATACGGGTATTCATTTCCATGAAATAGAAATTCCGGTTCTTGTCCACCAAAAATTCCACGGTACCTACACTTTCATAATTAATGGCGCTTGCAGCTTTTTTAGCTGCTTCTCCCATTTTCATTCTTAGCTCGGGAGTCATGAAAGGTGAAGGAGACTCTTCCACCAGTTTCTGATGGCGCCTTTGAATGGAACAATCCCTCTCACTAAGGTGACAAATATTTCCATACTGATCCCCCGCTATCTGGATTTCTATATGGCGTGGCTCTTCCACATACTTTTCCATATAGATGCCGTCGTTCTTAAATGATGCTGCCGCTTCCGCTTTAGCAGTGGTGTACGCTTTTTCCATCTCAGCTTCCTCCCATACTATTCTCATCCCCTTTCCGCCACCGCCTGCAGTTGCTTTGATCATCACAGGATATCCCATCTGCCTTGCAATTCCCTTGGCTTCATCCAGGCTTTGCAATAAACCGTCAGTGCCGGGCACAACCGGTACGCCGGCTTTGATCATCGTTTCTTTCGCACTGATCTTATCTCCCATTGAGCTGATCATCTCCGGTGTAGGCCCGATGAATTTGATCCCGTAATCACCGCATATTTCAGCAAATTTTGCATTTTCTGCAAGGAAGCCATACCCGGGATGAATTGCGTCCGCATTGGTGATCTCTGCCGCCGCCATCAGGTAGGCAATATTCAGGTATGATTCACTGCTCTGGGGTTTTCCGATACACACTGCTTCATCGGCAAACTTCACATGCAAACTATCCCTGTCAGCAGTTGAATAAACGGCGACTGTTTTTATTCCCATTTCCCTGCACGTACGGATCACACGGAGGGCAATCTCTCCACGATTTGCTATAAGTACTTTTTTGAACACTTTAGAAAATTAAAAATTTAAAAGTAAAAATTCAAAATGCGGTTTTTATGATCTGCACCGTTTTTGAATTTTCAATTCTGCATTTAATCCAGGTCAGGAAGGTTCAACAAGAAATAAAGGCTGGTCGAATTCAACAGGCGAAGCATCTTCCACAAGCACTTTTACAATTTTCCCTTTGACTTCGCTTTCTATTTCATTGAATAGTTTCATTGCCTCAACAATGCAAACCACGGTACCCGGTGATACTTCACTGCCCACTTCCACAAAATTGGGTTTGTCCGGGGATGCTTTCCTGTAAAACGTTCCGATCATCGGGCTTTTAATGGTTATAAGATTGGTTTCAGAAGTTTCGCTGGCAGCAGGTTTTCCTTTTTCTGAAGCAGGAGAGGACGGAGTTGCCGGTTGTAATGTGGATTGTACCGGTGCAGTATAAACAGGCTGAGAACTTACTGCTCCTCCTACTATCTGTGTAATTTTATCTTCTTTTTGCTTTATTGTTACTCTGAAATCTTTCAGTTCCACTGTCACTTCACCGATATTAGATTTGTTGACCATCTTGATCAACTCCTGAATTTGTTTAAAATCCATGTTTTTCAATTTTGCAAGCAGTTTTAGTTTAAAATAAAAAGGGAGTTAAAGATAAGGTAAACATATCGTGAGAACGTAAGATTTTGCGGTTTTTAGATCAAAAGGGGCTGAAACAGTTGAAAAAACCTGATAAATTAAGGGTTTTCAGGCATTTTTTTGCTTAAAAAGAACCCGAATCAGACCTTCACTCTTTCAACGTATTCACCTGTTTTGGTGTTGATCCGTATCAGTTCCCCGTCATTGACAAACAACGGAACATTTACAGAAGCACCGGTTTCTAATGTCGCCGGTTTTAAAGTGCGGGTTGCCGTATCGCCCCGCATGCCCGGTTCGCAATAAGTTATTTTCAATGATATTTTATCCGGTAATTCGGCTCCCAAAACCTGGTCGTTATCTGTATTCACCAGTACGGAAACTTCCTGCCCTTCTTTTAAGTATTGAGGCGCATCAATAGCAGCTTCCTGCAGGGTGATTTGTTCAAATGTCTCGTTATCCATAAAGCTGTACCCTGTATCATCCTTATACAAAAACTGGTAGGTACGCCTTTCTACCCTTACCGGGTTGATGGTATCCCCGCTGTTCCATACTTTTTCCATAGAACGGTTATTATCCACACCTTTCAATTTAGCCCAAACCTTAGCTGCCGCACGGGCTGTTTTGTTTTCACCAAATTCCACCACGGTATAAAGGCTGCCATCCATATTCAGGATCATCCCGCGGCTGATATCTGCTGTTGTTGCCATATAGTCCTGTTTAAAAAAATTGAGGCTGCAAAGATAATGCGGATCAGCTTTCCGGAAAAGAGAATTACCTTTATCGCAATCCGGTACAATAATTTGCCACTATCTTATTGTTAAACCTCCACAATTAAACTTATCCAATACATAATCCATTTATTTTTGATACCATGAAAAAACAACTTTTACTTGCCATCGCTGTATTCTTGACCTTAGCAAGCTTCGGGCAAAATAATTCAACCAACCTGCCGGCATACAAAAGATTTCCCACTCTCCCGCCGGTTAAACTATTACTTACCGACAGCGTCAGGCAGTTCAGCAAGGAAAATTTCAGTAAAAAGAACCCGGTACTCATCATTCTTTTTAATCCTGACTGCGAACATTGCCAGAAAGAAACCGAAGAACTCCTGGACAGCATTGGCCATTTTAAAAACATCCAGATCGTCATGGCAACGATGATGCCTTTTGATAAGATGATCACATTTTACAAGCATTACAAACTGGCTAACTATTCCAACATAATAGTGGGACAAGACACAAAATATTTTCTTCCTACATTTTATATGGTCAGCAATCTTCCCTACCTCGCTTTATATACAAAAAGAGGGGATCTTATCACCACGTTTGAAGGCGCTGTGCCCATTCATACAATACTCCAGGAGTTCAGGAAATAGTTCTTTGTTTGACCTATTGACTGAATGGCCACTTTCAAACAGCCTTATATCCTGCTTCCCGGCTCCCTGTTCTCGGAAACTTTCAGTTTCGAAGATATATTTCATCGCTTAATGCGATAGAATAATGATGAGAGGCAGGATGAGTCGCACAGATGAGAAGGTAAAAAGACTTAAGGAAAAAAACTTTTGAATGGTGAACAGGCAAAACGCTATAACCGCTGTGGCAAAAATAAAGTCTGCTCTCTTGGGTGCTGCAGTGGGAGATACTTTGGGAGTTCCCTTTGAGTTTAAGAGCCGGAAGGCGATTGTACAAAACCCTGTAACGGACATGACCGGGTTCGGCACTTATAATATGCCGGCAGGAACCTGGTCGGACGACAGTTCTTTGAGCTTCTGCCTTGCCAAAGCTTTGACACAGGGATTCGATCTGAAGGCGATAGCAGAAAATTTCATCAAATGGTACCGGGATAATTTCCGGATACCATTGGGAACGATATTCGACATCGACATCGGCATCACAACAAGGCAGGCGATTATGCGACTTGAGCAGGGTGAACAACCGGTCCTTGCAGGCGGTTTTGATGAAACCGAGAATGGCAACGGCTCACTGATGAGGATTTTGCCCTTGCTTTTTTATATACATGAAAAGCCGGTCAATGAACGGTATAAAATAACAAAACAGGTTTCGTCCATTTTCATGTTGCTGTCGTTCAAATTAAAATGACCTGAACAATATGAATGCTCTTCAGCCTTGTTTTATGAAACAGGCATTGACAACTGGGGATTTCTTACACATTACAATGAATTAACTCTGGAATAGTTGTAGGTGTGAAAATATCATAGTTAAAGCTTGCTTCAGGTGGAACACCAACAACAAGAACTGTGAAGAATTCTCCACTCTTCAAAACTTCCGGTACCAAAGATTACTTTCACCTCTTGTAGCAATAGATTAATGATGCGTGAAAGGTTACTCCACATACCTGTAAGTGATCATGAACACTCCCTGTTAAAACCGCTAACCGCTTACTTGCCTTATCTTTGCGGCAAAATCATTCTTTCACTTCTAAAATATTTTTTGTTACATGAAAATAACTGTTGTAGGTGCAGGCGCAGTGGGTGCCACCGTTGCCGAAAATATTGCACGCAAGGAATTATGCACGGAACTGGTATTACTCGACATCAAAGAAGGGCTTACCGAAGGAAAAGCACAGGATATGATGCAGACCGCCACCCTCCTCGGCTTTGACACAAAGATCACTGGTTCCACCAATGATTATTCAAAGACCGCAGGAAGCAAGGTCGTGGTCATCACTTCCGGCATTCCCCGCAAACCGGGAATGACCCGTGAAGAACTGGTGGGCACTAATGCCGGCATCGTAAAAGGAGTTTGCGAAAATATCCTCAAGCATTCTCCTGATGCCATCATCATCGTGATCAGCAACCCGATGGACACCATGACTTATCTCGCACTCACCTCCACCGGCCTGCCTAAGAACCGTATCATCGGCATGGGCGGCCTACTCGACAGTTCAAGATTCAAATATCAACTGAGCCTTCGCCTTAACTGCAATCCTTCCGACCTGAATGCGATCGTCATCGGCGGACACGGAGACACGACCATGATCCCGCTGATACGTTTTGCAACCTGGAACAGCGTACCGGTCACCAAATTCCTGACTGCTGAACAGCAACACCAGGTGGTAAGCGATACCATGGTGGGCGGAGCCACCCTCACCAAACTTATCGGCACTTCTGCATGGTATGCACCCGGCGCATGCGGAGCCGCATTGGTGGAAGCCATTGTGAGGGATGAAAAGAAACTTTTCTCCTGCTGCGTACAGCTCAATGGTGAATACGGCCAAAAAGATATTTGCCTCGGCGTTCCAGTTGTTATTGGTAAAAACGGCTGGGAGAAGATCGTTGACTTCGGATTAAATACAGACGAGCAAACAGCATTCAACAAAAGTGCCGATGCCGTGAGGAACATGAACAATGTCCTGAAGACGTTGTAAAATATTATTCCGGTCTTTTTATGAAGAGGCTGTCTCAAAAGTTAAGATAGCCTCTTTTTATTTGTACCCCCAGGTTAACGTTTATGTGATCGTAGAAGTGAATTTTTTACTTGTGATGCAGTCTCAGGTTTTTCGAATAGAGAAACCTTTCAAGAGGGGAACAATGGAGAATCATTTGATCTGAGCATTTGATTTCCTTTCAGGCCGGAATTACTTTTTGCAAATTGATCGTACGCCAAACGAATCAGGAACTGCATCATATCCCTCGCTGGCGGGGGAAGCAGTTCAAATAAAGGAGTCTTTCAAGTGGGGGTGGACGAACAGGTTGAACTTCCTGAATCCGGAGACTTGCCCCTTACCGGCAAAAATTCTCAAGAGGAATAAAGCAAGCGATCTGCTTCAATCCACCCCCATTCGTGATTTCATTTTTTTCGTGCATCCGGCCCCCGCCTGCGGGGGATAATGAGGTGTCATTTAATATGAAAATTTCAGCTTCCAATCTTATCGGAATTACTTTTATTTATTGATCATACGCCGACCGGATTTGAGGCCGTACAATATCCCCCGCTGGCGGGGGAAGCAGTTCAAATAAAGGAGTCTTTCAAGTGGGGGTGGACGAACAGGTTGAACTTCCTGAATCCGGAGACTTGCCCCTTACCGGCAAAAATTCTCAAGAGGAATAAAGCAAGCGATCAGCTTTGATCCACCTCCTTTTTATTTGGCAATGCGGAAGCAATAACGGTGCATTTTTCCTGTAAAGTCAAAAGGAGTGGTAGCAGAAGTAATGTCTTTTATAGATGCGGCAGCGATCTTTTCTTTTTCTAAAATGAACTTGCTGTAATTGGTGCTGAAAAAAAGAACACCTCCTTTCTTCATGGCCCGCAAACAAAGGCCGATCAAAGCAACATGATCCCGCTGAATATCCAGGAACTCATCCATCTTTTTGCTGTTGCTGAAAGTGGGCGGATCCATGATCACCAGGTCAAAATGACCCGGATGCAATTCTTTCAGGTATTCTTTTACATCCGCTCTTACATAATGAAATCTTTCCGCATCACTGAATCCGTTCAGTTGCATATTTCTTTCAGCCCATTTCAGGTAGGTGTTGGAGAGATCAACGGTCACCACTTCTTTTGCTCCCCCTGCAGCCGCATACACGGAAAAAGAACCTGTATAAGCAAAAAGATTCAGGACGGATTTATCTTCACTTTCATCACGGACCATTTGCCGGGTGATGCGATGATCTGTGAACAAACCTGTATCCAGGTAATCACTCAGGTTGACCATGAATTTCAACCCACCTTCTTCCACGACGAATTCATTTTTCCTTGAATCTCTTTTCTGATATTGCCCTGCCCTGCCCGCTTTTCTCTGGCGCAACTTCAGAAAAATATTTTGTTCAGGTACGGAAAGCACTTCAGAAATGATCCGGATGCTTTCATCCAGCCACAGTTCATGTTCCGCTTCGCTCATTCCATGGCGGCGTTTGTATTCCGCCACATACAAATGATCGCCGTAAAATTCAATGCGGAAAGGAAATTCGGGGAGATCATGATCGTAAACCCGGTAGCAGCTTACAGGTAATCTTGTTGCCTGCCTGGATAAATGCCTGTAAACTTTTTGCAGGCGGTTGCGAAACATATTATATTTTTCTTCCTGCACTTCCTGATATTAAAAAAGATTTTACGAAATTCGTTATCCGCTTTTTTTATGTATGCCATTGTTGATATTGAAACCACGGGAGGCTATGCTGCAGCAAATGGCATTACCGAAATTTCTATAATCATTTTCGACGGCAACAAAATAGTGGAAAAATTTGAAACGCTGGTGAATCCCTGCCGGCCCATCCCCCGTTTCATCCAGTCTTTTACCGGCATCAATGACGAGATGGTGTCCTGCGCACCCAGGTTTGAAGATATAGCGGAACAGGTTTTCGGGATACTGAACGGTAAGATCTTTGTGGCGCATAATGTCAACTTCGATTATTCCT
>WBZR01000175.1_pt1 | contig 111390 bp, 100 predicted proteins | sample 5204231 | NCBI WGS metagenome assembly WBZR01 (sample SAMN12412403, study PRJNA552823) | activated sludge metagenome | isolation source: activated sludge from anammox sidestream of wastewater treatment plant... | place: USA: Virginia | collected 2017-08
CCTACAAAAATTAAAAGCGGCCATGCCTGCAGATTTTGTATATCAAATTTATTACGATGATAATTTTATTGAATTCAAACCGGCACGTTTTGCAAAATATGATGATAAGGTAGCTTCAATCAGTTTGAGCTATTCAATACTGCAGAATAAAAAGAATACCTACCGGATCGAGTTGAAAATATCGAGAGTAAAACAAACGGGGATATAGCAACCCATGATAAAGCGGGAAATAAATTTGGCAAAAGTGAAAGCCGGATTCCTTTAAAAGGAGAGTGACCTGATGTTTGCAATTCCATATTTACATTATTAGCTTTGCAAATCCCTATAAGATCGGAGGTTTATTAAATGACCGTAATTGAGCATATACAGCAGGCAAAAAGTACGTTGATCTCTTTCGAGATATTGCCGCCGCTGAAAGGAAAAGGCATTAAAGCCATTTATAACCACCTGGACCCATTGATGGAGTTCAAGCCTGCATATATCAATGTTACTTATCACCGCAGTGAACATATTTTCCGGAAAAGGGCCGATGGGAACTTTGAAAAAGTGGTCATCCGCAAACGGCCGGGCACCGAAGCCATCTGTGCTTCCATCATGAACCGGTATAATGTGGACACAGTCCCGCACCTCATTTGCGGAGGATTCAGTGTTCAGGAAACGGAAGACGCTTTACTGACGCTGAGTTATCTTGGTATTGATAATGTCCTGGTGTTGCGGGGTGATGCTGCCAAAAACGAATCTGTTTTTGAACCTGAACCGGACGGGCACAGGCATGCTATTGATCTGCTGAAACAGGTAGTGAACCTGAATCACGGGGTTTATCTTGAAGAAGAACTGAAAGGAACCGACGGTACTAAATTCTGTACGGGAGTGGCAGGTTACCCTGAAAAGCATTTTGAATCCCCGAATATGGAAACCGACCTGCACTACCTGAAAGCTAAAGTGGATGCAGGAGCAGAGTATATTGTCACCCAAATGTTTTTTGACAATAAAAAGTTCTTCGCATTCGTAAAGCATTGCCGTGATCTTGGTATCAATGTGCCGATCATACCCGGCCTGAAGCCTATAACTTCCAAAAAACAACTTACAATTATCCCGCGGACTTTCTACGTGGATCTGCCTTCTGATCTTGCTGATGCGATTTCAAAAGCTTCTACCGATGATGATGTGGAAAAGATAGGAACTGAATGGCTGATTGCTCAATCCAAAGAGTTAATAAAATCAGGTGTCCCTGTTTTGCACTTTTACACTTTGGGCAAACCTCACGTAGTTATAAACGTGGTGAAAGAATTGTGATCAACGTTTAATGAACTTTCATTTTGATATTTCCGCCAGGATTTTTTTGTTGATGACCACAGGATATTTCTTTTTCAATGACGCTACCCATTTATCTTCCAACTGTGCCTGGTAGTCGGTGATCAAAAGGCCTTTTGCTTCACTGTAACTCCGCTGCATCGGCTGGGAATACACCTTAAGGATATAAGCAAATGAGGCTGTATTGTCGTTATTATTGACCAGTGGCTTAGTGATCATTCCCGGTTCAAAAGAAGTTTTCTCCTCTGTTGGTATTTGCGGCCATTCATACCTTCCTGAATCAGCAACCACTTTTTCAGAATATGGTTCAATGATCTTTTGCCAATTTCCCGGGTTCTTTTGTATTGCATTATAAACTGAATTCAAAACAGCCTGGTCCGAACAAAAGAACACCACCGCCTCGGCGCCCGGTTTCCACATATATTTTTTCGGATTTTTATTGTACAGCGCTGCCAACGCTGTTGAGTCCGACTGTGATTTATTCCATACTTCACGCTGCATGATCTCGAAAAACAGGTTGCCGTCCCGGAATTCTTTCATCTGGTAGCGAAACTCCTCATTGTATTGCTCCAGGTGTTTGCGGTAGTATCCCTTTACCACTGTATGGATGCAATCATCCATGATCTGCTCATGTGATTTCATGCCGCTGCCATCAGTCTTAAATCGATTGGTTTGAACATAACTTATCCAATCCGGCATTGAAAATACACTGTCACCGATCCGGAATAAGGGAGTTTTTTTGTCAATGTTTTTTCCGGCTCCCAGTGGCCTGCGGTCAATCATGCTGTCGGTATATGCCCATAAGGCCGCAGTATCATAAGAAAATTTTTTGAATCCCGCGGTTTTGATCGCATGATCATACACAACTTCATTGGGTATCTGCCACCGGCTGTCATTCATGGCCAGCTGGCGTATAGCTTCTAAATTATTTTTGTCTTTAGAATCGGTAATAGTAGGAATAACCGAAATGCGTTTTACAATGTGATATCCGTGCGATGTGGCAAAAGGCTTACTCACAGCTCCATCTTTTTGCAAAGACCAGACGGTATTTTCAAAAGCCGGTTCATACCTCCCTACAGGAAAATCGGGAATAGTACCTCCGTTCACGGCAGTGGTATAATCATTACTGAATGTTTTGGCTAACAGAGCAAAGTCATCACCCGCCATTACCCGTTGATACAACGAGTCTGCAAGACGGGCAATTTGTTTTCTGGCGGCCTCATCTGCATCGGGAGGAAAGGCTAATAATATTTGCTGTGCTCTCATTTTTCCAGGATCTTTTTGCTCACCCATATTTCTGAAAATATGATACCCTGACCGGGAGCGGTATGGTTCTGAATATTTACCAACCGGTGTGGTATAAGCCAGTGTTTCCAGCCCATAAGGCAAAGTAAAAACAGTGATGTACCCGATATCTCCCTTGTTAACCTTAGCTGAAGGATCATCAGAAAATTGCTCCGCTACTGATAAAAAATTTTCTCCTTTTTTTAATTTTTCCAAAACATTATCCAATTTCTTTTTTGCAGCAACAGTGTCAATATTTCCCCTGGCATCTTTAAATGAAATGAAAATATGAGCGATATGAATATCCTTCAGGCTTCGCTGAAAGGCTTCCTTTACCAGCCTGTCAGCAGTTGCAGGGTCGGTCATGTAATTCTCGATGATCTGTGAACGGAGATTTTCCACCTCGCTTTTTATCTGGGGCAAGGTATCGTAGCCCCGGTCGTATGCTTCCTGTATTTTCAGCTTGGAATTGATATAAAGGTCAAGATATTCTTTAATGGCTTTTCCTTTGTCTTTGACCGGCTGGGTATTATTTTTATTATAAGCCCTGAGAAACTCGTTGGCATCTATGGCATGTTTCCCGTAAGTAAAGAGGGTTTGAGAAAACAAATTAGTTGCCAGGCAGCAGGTAATGATCATTACCAACCATCTTTTATTCATAGACTTGAATTTTAATATTATCCTATCCCCTGTTCTTCCTTTTCAGCTGAAGGACTTCATCAATTTGATCATAAGCCAGTTTCTTAGCCACGATCCGCTTGTCTTTGTCCAGCAAATATAATGTAGGAAAAGACTGCACATCGTATAGCTGTGAATAACCAGGAACGCCGCTGTCCACTCTTGCCTTTTCATCTTCTTTGGAATAATATACATTGGTCCAGTCCTGCAATGAATATTCATGTATAAACCGGATCCAGTCGGTTTTTTTACTGTCAGTCTCTTTGCCTACGGCAAATACTTTAAGCCCCTGGGCTTTCCATTTGTGTTTATAGATAGAATCCAGCTTCGGCACTATTTCCCTGCAATGGCCGCAGTTGGGATCCCAGAAACATACAATGGTGTATGGAGCTTTTAACGAATAAAGTGACCTCTTAGTGCCCGAAGTGTCCGGTAATTCAATATCGGCCGCAGCAGTGCCGGTAATATTTGCCATCAGGCTGTATGCCCGGTCGGTAATCGTCTTCCGGCCCTGTTCTGTAAGCCAGGGATAAGTTTTATTGGAAAAGTACTTTTCAAACAGGTGAACGAACACCGCATCTTCCCACATATACTTTTGCACCAGGTAGCGGTTCACAAATTTCAGCAGAAGGAATTTAGTCATTTCATCGCTGATGCTTGCATAGCCCAGCATCCAGTCCATCTCCTTAATCACCGAATCAGGATGCTGGGCGACTACCTGGTCAAAATATTTATCAAGCTTTGATTCAAATAATGCAGAAGGTGTTCTTGCAAGCCGGTCATCCCAAAAATTTATACCATCCCAAAAATGATCCTCGAAATAACGGTAGGCCCTGATAGAGTCTTCTTTATTCTTTGGATCTTTCAGTTTTGAAGGTAATTCAGGTTCCTGCATGGCTATCAGCAGGGCACTGAGTATGCTGCCGTTGTTTTTACTGATCAGGTCCTCACGGTATAGCTGAATCTCATCATTCATTTTTTTTATTCTGGCAGACCAGTAAGCAGAGTCTTTTGCATTTTTTGCTGCAGCTAAATGCTGTTTATCTGCTTCAATGGCGCCACCTTTGGAAGACATGGTAAGCTGGTATTCTTTGAAAAGTTCATTATCCGGCGAATTGATGAACTCTACCCCTTTGGAAAAAAGAGTCGAAGTGTCGGCTAACAGGGAAAATTTCTGCTGTTTGTCGATCAGCATTTCAAAAAAACCATTTTTGCCGGGATAGCCGATGAGATAAATACCTCCGCCAAGTTTTTCGGGCCCTTTAAAAACTCCTTCACTTTCATCGTTCAGTTTTACAGAGTCAATGACCGGGAGTTGTTTCCCGAAATAATAACCGAGATATACGTATTGATTCCGGAATGGTTTAACGGTTACATGAATTTCATAACCGTCTGTTTGTGCGGATGCAAAACTGCAGGCGAAAAGCAGGATAATTATTGGAAGTCGTTTCATGGAGTTCTGAATAAAAAACTGCAATTAAGCAGCATGTACAAAGATATTTATTAAGATTTAAAATAGGTAGCGTCACCGGGTTTAATAGTTGTTAATAGACGAAGACTGCAAGCTGATGAGTTGCAATGGAGCAGTTACCTTTTCCCTTTCTGTATGCATATCAGTCCATCAATTTCTAAACCTATAATTTTGCGCCGTGCGAAGGAAAAACAGGAATATTGTATTAGAAAAAATAGTAGTGGAAGACTATGCTGCCGAAGGACGTTGCCTGGCAAAGGTGAACGGGAAAGTGATTTTCATTGAGCGGGTGGTGCCCGGTGATGTGGTTGATGTAAAGATCTTCAAAAGCAAGAAAGACTGGGCTGAAGGGTGGCCACTCCGGTTTCATTCTTTATCCAAAGACAGGGTGCAGCCTTTTTGTTCTCATTTCGGTATTTGTGGCGGTTGCCAGTGGCAAATGCTTCCATACGAAAAGCAACTGGAATATAAACAAAAACAGGTGATGGATAACTTGCAGCGTATTGGCAAAATACCTCTTCCGCAATCAATGCCCATCACCGGTGCGGATGAGACAAGATATTACCGGAATAAACTTGAATACACATTCGGCAACCGCAGATTTTTATTGCCGGACGAAGTGAATGATCCTGATATTTCTTCAGAAGAAAATGTTGCCGGCTTTCATGCTCCTGGAATCTTTGATAAAGTGGTGCATATTGATAAATGTTACCTGCAGGCAGAGCCTTCCAACCTGATCAGGACGGTTGTCTGCAACTTTGCAAAAGCGAATGGTTTTGAATTTTATGATATCCGCGGGCACCATGGTTTTATAAGGACCATGCAGGTGCGCATCTGCACTACGGGTGAAGTGATGGTGAACATAGTTTTTGGAAGAAAAGATGAAGAGAAGCAGAAAAAATTGATGGATCATTTATTACAACAGGTTCCTTCCGTAACCACCTTGCTTTACACTATCAATCCAAAAATGAATGACAGCCTTAATGATCTTGAGCCTGTGACGTATTACGGAAAGGGATATGTGACGGAAAAACTTGAAAGCTTTTATTTCAGAATAGGACCGAAATCCTTTTTTCAAACCAATACACACCAGGCGGAGAAATTATACGGAGTGGTAAGGGATTTTGCGGAACTGACCGGCAATGAGACCCTTTATGACTTGTATTGCGGCACCGGCAGTATCGGCATCTTTTTAAGCCCCGGCGTAAAAAAGATCGTCGGTGTGGATATCATCGGAGCAGCAATAGAGGATGCAAAGCAAAATGCTCAATTGAATGATCTGCATAATACAGAATTTTATGCGGGTGACGTGACCGCTGTCTGCAATGATGAATTTTTTAAACTTCACGGTTCTCCTGATGTAGTCATCACTGATCCTCCACGGGCCGGCATGCATGAAAAGCTGGTGAAAAAAATCCTTGACATAGCAGCGCCGGTGGTGGTGTATGTAAGCTGCAATCCTGCCACTCAGGGCCGCGACCTGAACCTGCTTGGTGAAAAGTACGAGGTTACCGGTATCCGGCCACTGGATATGTTTCCCCATACCCAGCATATTGAGAATGTAGTGCAGCTAAAATTGAAAAATTTGTAAAACAATTGTTTTCCTTCATTATCTCTGATGATAACCTTTAATTTTACCGCATGAGTACATTCCGTTATACCAGGCCCGAAGCTTTTCCGCCCATTATTAAGAATATCATTATCATCAATGTGCTGGTTTTCCTGGCGCAGTCCATCCTGGACAAACAGTATGATATTACCGGCAAGCTTATACTCTATCCCATACTATCAGATGAATTGAAGAACGCTCTGCACCAGGTCAGCCCTACCGAAACATTTCCCTCCTTTCAGCCGTACCAGATTTTCACCCACATGTTTGCCCATGCGCCTTTTCCCAATATATTTCATATTTTATTCAACATGTTCACCCTTTGGATGTTTGGCAGGATACTGGAAAACGTATGGGGAGGAAAACGGTTTTTGATTTTTTATCTTGCCAGTGGGGTCGGCGCAGCAGCATTACATCTTTTTATACAATACCTGCGTTGTGAAGACCTGCTCCATGCCATACAGGCAAATGATATGGCAGGAATCATGAAATATAAGGGAGCATTAGCCGGAGCGCTGGGAGCATCCGGCGCCGTAATGGGTGTGATGGCTGCCTTTGCCTACACTTTTCCCAATACAGAGCTTTATATTATGTTCATTCCGATCCCGATCAAGGCCAAATGGGCCGTGTTGGGATTTGTGATCATTGATCTTTTTGGAGGCATCAGTTCCTCAGGAGATAATATTGCCCATTTTGCTCACCTTGGCGGAGCGCTTACAGGATTTATTATCGTATTTATCTGGAACAAAACGAACCGTAAATCGTTATACTGAAGTGTGAGCCCACAAAAAAATTTCCTGAACTTTGTAACTGAACAGTGAGCTATGAACTATTCCGAAAGAAAATACAGGCAGCGGGTTACTTTGGGCCAGAGCGGCAACAGCCTGATCATTATCATTGCTATCAACCTCGTAGTTTTCGTCGTCTTCGCATTTATAAAAGCATTGTACTATTTCAATCATGGTAATCCCGATGGCCTGGGACTATATAACCAAAATGTTTTGCCATGGATCGCTTTATCACACGATTTACATGGATCTCTTGATCGCCCATGGACCATCCTCACCCATATGTTTGTACAGGACAGTGTCTGGAGTGTGTTTGCCAACATGCTTTGGCTCTGGGCATTCGGATTCGTCATGCAGGAACTGACCGGCAACAGGAAGGTGGCCCCGATATTTATTTACAGCGCATTGGCCGGGGCGATTGCCTTCTTACTGATAAATTATTTTATTCCCTCAGTGCCAACAGGCGTTCACAGTGATTATTTATTTGGTGCATCATCAGGAATTATGGGTGTCGCGGTTGCTACTACAATGATAGCGCCTGACTTCCGGATCTTTCCAATGTTGAATGGAGGTATTCCTTTATGGATCCTTACCTGCGTTTTTATTTTAGTTGACCTGGCAACAATTCCTGTGGGAGATACCGGTCTTTATTTAGCTCATATTGCCGGAGGCATCATGGGCTTCTTATTTATTTTTCTGCTTCGCAAAGGATACGACTGGAGTGAATGGATGAATAACTTTTTCGATTGGGTCAATAACCTTTTTAATCCTGATAAACCTAAAAAGGGAAGAACCAAAAAAGAAGAGTTATTTTACAAATCAACTTCGGCGCCATTTAAAAAAACTCCACACATCACCCAGCAACGTATTGACGAGATACTGGACAAGATCAGCCAGAAAGGGTATAGTTTTCTTACCGAAGAAGAAAAAGAGTTGCTGAAAAGAGCCAGCAAAGAGGACCTGTGACGGATTTACTTTTTCCGGTTTGCTTTCTCCCGATTTTTCCGGTAATTAAATAGTTCTTAAGTCGTTACAATTGCTGAAATTCGTGTACTATGAAAGGTAATGTCAGGATTTGGGTCAGAAAGTTTCTTATCTATGCCAATATCATCGTTGGGATACTTTTTTTGCTGGCATGTTTTGCTGCCCCGCACCTCGATCCCACACAATGGTGGCCCATTTCATTATTGGCGCTTGCATTTCCGTTCCTTTTATTTTTCATGTTGGCTTTTTTAACGGGATGGCTTTTTGTAAAACCAAAACATGCCGTTTTTCCGGCAATACTGCTGCTGGCCGGCTATAAAAGTATCAGCGTCTTTTTTGCATTTCATTTTGCAAGTTCCTTTCACCAGGAAAAAGAACCGCATTCCGTTCGTATCGCCTCGTGGAATGTTGCCCGTTTTATTGAATTAAGAAAAAATAACAATAAAGGAAGCCAGGCCCGATTAAAAATGATGGACCAGATAGAAGAGATCAATGCCGATATTCTTTGTTTCCAGGAATTCCAGACTTCTGCCAACCCGGATTATTATGACAATATTGATTACATCCGTCGTCACCTGAATTACCCCTATTTCTATTTTTCTTATGATGAAGACGGTGAATTGCAGTATTACAGTTCGATCATATTTTCCAGGTTCCCGATCGTTGATTCGGGGCGGCTTTATTATCCTCACCCGACTTTACCTGAAGTGCTGTTACATGCGGACATCAAAATAAACGAAGACACCATACGTGTGTTCAGCACTCATCTTCAGTCGCTGCAATTCAAAAAAAGTGATTATGATAAGATCAGCAGTATTGAGCGAGTGCGGCAGGACAGCCTTATTTCCAATTCACGCACTATCTTTTCTAAACTGAAGAGAGGAGTCATCAACCGCAGCATACAGGCAAGAATTGCCAGGGATGAGTTAAGAAAAAGTACACATCCTGTTCTCTTTTGTGGCGACCTGAACGATGTTCCCAATTCTTATACCTATACAACAGTACGGGGAGATATGCAGGATGCCTTTCTGAAAAAAAGCCGGGGAATAGGCAGAACATTTAATTCCCTTTCCCCCACGCTGCGTATTGACTATATTTTTGCCGGCAATAATTTCCGGATACAACAATTCAACCGGTTGGTAAAAGACCTGTCAGATCATTATATGCTGGTGGCAGACGTAGCGCTAAAATCCCCGAAATATGTGGTACATTGATGCACACTCTCCATTGAAAATATAATCGTTTATTTTTGCCGTGTTAAGGTTTAAATATTGAAAATCATGGCTGGAGCAACCGGAATCCGATATAATAATTTGCTATATAAACGCATAGAAGAGAGCATTGTAAAATGAAATAACAGGATGGCAGATAACAGAAATGCAATGAACACTACACTAAATTCACAGCCGGGGAAAGAAATAGCTGGAAAAAAAGAATTGAAAATATACAACTCTTATTCCCGGCAAAAAGAAATATTTACCCCATTGACTCCCGGGCATGTGGGCATGTATGTGTGTGGCCCAACCGTAAGCGGGGAAAGTCATCTGGGCCATGCCAGGCCATATATTACGTTTGACGTGATCTACCGCTACCTGATGCATCTTGGGTATAAAGTGCGTTATGTCCGCAACATCACTGATGCTGGGCATTTTGAGGAAGAGGGAAGAGAAGCGGAAGATAAGATTTCAAAAAAGGCGATACTGGAAAAACTGGAACCCATGGAGCTGGTGCAGAAATACACTAATCTTTTTCATTGGGCAATGGCACAGTTCAACACCTTACCCCCGGCCATTGAACCGACAGCTACCGGCCATATCATTGAACAGATCGGGATGATAGAAGAGATACTGAAAGCAGGTTATGCTTATGAAGTGAACGGCTCGGTTTATTTTGATGTGAAAAAATATGCAGCTTCACATGATTACGGAAAGTTGAGCGGAAGAGTGCTGGATGACCTGTTAGAAACAACAAGAGAACTGGAAGGCCAGGAAGAAAAAAGAGACCGTGCTGACTTTGCATTATGGAAAGCAGCAACACCCGAACATATCATGCGCTGGAAAAGCCCGTGGGGAGCCGGTTTCCCGGGATGGCATATCGAATGTTCTGCCATGTCGACAAAATACCTGGGCAAACAATTCGATATTCACGGCGGAGGAATGGACCTTCAGTTTCCTCATCACGAAAGTGAGATCGCTCAGAGTACGATCTGCAATCACATTGCGCCGGTGCGTTACTGGATCCATAATAACATGATCACCATTGACGGAAAGAAAATGGGCAAGAGTTATAACAATGTGATCAAGCTCACCGAACTGTTCAGCGGAGATCATCCATTGCTTGCTAAGGCATATCATCCCATGGTGATCCGGTTTTTCATTCTGCAGACACATTACCGAAGCACTTTGGATTTCAGCAATGATGCTTTGCTGGCTGCAGAGAAAGGATTGAAAAGGTTGTGGGAAGCATACGAGAAACTCCGGGCAATGAACTATGAACCTCAGGAAGAAAAGTTGGATAAAGATCTTGAATCCCGGATCCTAAAGCTTGTAAGAGAATTCGATGAGTTTATAAGCGATGATTTCAATACAGCCAAAGTGCTGGCCAATATGTTTGAACTGGTTCCGGTGATCAACTCCATGAAAGATAAGGCCATTCCTGTAGCCGCTTTGTCAAAGGAAACATTTGAACTGCTGAAAGATCAGATGAAAGTTTTTATGGAAGACATTTTAGGATTGAGAAACGTCACTGATTCGGATAATGAGCAATTCAAGGGAGCAATGGAATTGCTGGTGGAGATCCGTAAAGAGGCTCGCAGCAGGAAGGATTTTGCTACTTCCGATAAAATAAGGAATCAACTGAAGGAATTGGGCATTTCCCTGAAAGATGAAAAAGATGGCGGAATGAGCTGGACCATTGAATGATCTTTTCACAATTCACTTTCTTGCTCTTACTATTTCCCTTTTCCCTTTGGGCCCGGGTATTTTTTCAACAGAAAATCCTGCTGACCGCATCGCTCTCCTGACATCACCTTTGCTGCTGTAGGTCACGAGTATTCCGTTTTCTTTCAGGATCGAAAACATTTTTCCGAATATTTCTGTGGACCATAACTCCGGCTGCACTTTAGGATCGAAAGCATCGAAAAAAATAAGGTCAAAAGACTGGTGAGGTTTTTCAGGTTTAAAATTTATGAGATTGATTTTTGTTTTGTGTAATGTAAAGAAAGGAGAGAGATTAATAGATTTTTCCCAGGCGCAGGAATGAATGAACTTAAAAATATGTTTTAAATCCCCGCGGCCAATTTGCTCACAATAATTCAGCATTTGTATTTCATCTTCGCTCAAAGGAAAAAGTTCAACTGCATTATAATAAACTTTCAATCCTCTTTTCTCCGATCCGATATAAGTGAGTAAAGCATTCAGCCCCGTGCCTAATCCCATTTCAAAAATGCGGATAGTTTGGTTTGAGTGCCCTTTAAGGTAAAAAACCATTCCTGATTCGATAAACACATGCATGGATTCCCGGATAGATCCATGCATGGAATGATAAGTGACATTCAAGCCGGGAATTAAAATGCTGTGTGAACCATCTTCCGTCAGGATAATTTTCTTTTCCATTTTTCAAAATTCCGGATTTTTCGTTTTTTCCTTTTTAATTTTAGAGCCTATGCACTATATCAAACATCTTTCAAAAGATAAGAAGCTGAAAAAAATTGTTGTAAAGCAAAAGCCGCATAAGCTGATAAAAAGAAAAAATATCAGCGCCTGGCTTTGCGCTTCCATTATGAGCCAGCAGCTTTCTACCAGAGTTGCTGATGTGATTTTTCAACGATTCCTTGATTTATATGAAGGAATTGAACCTACTGCACAGCAAATACTTGAAACGCCATTTGAAAAGCTACGTGGTATCGGGCTTTCCAATGCCAAGGTGGGTTATATACAAAATGTGGCAAAGTTTGAAATCGAATCCGGGCTGGATCTCCGCAGGCTCAGCAAAATGAACAATGATGAAGTGATCGCCTACCTGACACAGATTAAAGGAGTGGGCCGGTGGACGGTGGAAATGCTGCTGATGTTTGCCCTGGGCAGGGAAGATGTGTTTTCAGTAGATGATCTCGGTATTCAGAATGCAATGATCAGATTGTATGGGCTTAATAAAAAGGATAAGAAAAAGTTCAGGAAACAATTATTGCTGATCTCTGAACAATGGAGCCCCTACCGCACTTATGCCTGCCTGCATTTATGGAGATGGAAGGATAATGCTCCTGAAATAAAAAAGAAAAGGGCAAAGGATAAGATCAGGTGATTTTATTGGGTTGTACTGGCCTCCGCATTAATACATCAAAACTGAATGATCCGGCAATAAACCATTGTTCATAGATGGCCGCATTATTCTTCCGTCAGTTGATGCACTATAGGATAGTTCAACTGTTTATTGAAGAATGTAATCAGCAATTTCTAAAGTTTCGTTTATGCTGGTTGCTGCTCTCCTTCCTTTGAAATACAGGCCTGGTTGGGAAAAGTATTCTAAAATTGGGATCTGCTCAAAATCATAACTTCACATATAACTTCAATGTTTTTAAAACTGCTCAACCATTTGTGAAGCCGGTTTCGCTCATATATATATTACTGCTTTTTCTTCCTTTTTGCAGTGTTACCGGCCAAATAATTCCGGTAAAGAAATATACTTCCGAAGAAGGTTTGGCAGGCAACCATATTAAGGGAATTTACCAGGACAGGTCCGGGTTTATCTGGATAACAACTACAACCGGCGGATTAAACAAATATGATGGATTTCGCTTTACACACTTTGATGAAAACAAAGGAATTTTTAGTGTTGTAAATGATGTTTGGGAAGACAGGCCGGGTCATTTACTCGTTGCGCAAAATAATGGTGCGGTCGCTTCTATCGAAAATGACAAAGTAACAGAGATCATCTCTCCCAACAACACGATCATCAATCACTTTGTACGATTAAAGGATAACCGGTTGTTTTTGCCCACTGACCATGCCGGCATTTTAGAATGGAAGCAAAATTCTATGCAACCGGTCAATAGTAGTTACAACAGGAATGTGAATCTTCTGGTCCCGTTTGGTGATTCCCTGTTATTGGTGAAAGAAGTAGATGATAATTTCGTCAGGCTGTTGACTAAAGAACTTAAACCCTTTTCTAAGACCGGGCCGGGAGACTACATTTCGATGTTTACCGACAGCCGTGGCCGTACATGGATGAGTTTTCTTAGCGGGTTAAAACTTCTTTCCAGGGTACAGAATAAAAATAAACCCATCCATTTTGATGATCTGCCCAGTGGATTCAATATCCCTGAATTAATAAAAGCGCCTGTCAATCTTATTTTTGAAGACTCAAAAAAAAGTTTATGGTTTTGTACGCCCCACAAAATGATCATTGTGGACTCGTCCGGTTTTTACAGAATATTAAATCAGAAAAATGGTATCCCGGTTAATATGATCACTTGCATCACAGAAGACATGGAACAGAATATCTGGATGGGGACCATTGACGGGTTGCTGAAAATTCAGGGCAAAAATGATATCAGGATCTATGGCCAGGCAAACGGGCTCATCTCTGATAATTATCTGTTTCAAATTCCTTATGGGCAAAATAAGATCCGTCTTTTTGGAAAAACGATAGAGGAAATCAACCTGGCAACAGGCAAGGTACTGAATCTTTCAAAGGGCCGGGTTTTACAGGCTGCCCTTTATATTCCATTAGACAATAACCGTATGATCGGCATAACTCCGTCAGGATATATGCTTCACTCACAAGAAGGAATACGACTACTCAAGCTTAAATTACCATCGGGTCTTGTGCCGGAAAACTGCACCGAAGTAAGAAAGGGTTTGTACCTGTTTACCACCTTAGACAATAAAATCATTCTTGCAGACTCTGCAGGTTATTCAATTGATTCAGCTAGTATCAGGAATAAAATAATGGCGATGGCAAAAGATAAGACAGGCACCATCTGGGCAGGTACATGGGGTAATGGATTGTTCAAATTGGTCATCGGAGAAAACAAAAAAATAATTATTTCAGACACAATATCCGGCAGGTTGCCGGATATACATATCAGGGCGCTTTATACGGCATCTGATGGAAGTATTTGGGTGGGCACACGATATAAAGGTGTTGTTCGGATCCAACAAGTTCCTGATGGATACCAATTTCGGAATTTATATCAGAAAGATGGTTTAGTGTCCAACTGGATACGCTGTATCGCCGAAGATCCGCACCATAATATCTGGCTGGGAACCGCGGAAGGGCTTGAAAAAATAATTACAGAAAAAAATGATTACCGGATATTCAATTACGGGCGGATCAGCAATATTAACCACATGTTTAATTCCATTTCTGTACTTGATGATGGTTCGCTGGTTTGTACAGGATTCCCTTCTGTTGTTCACCTCAGGGACAACCGGCTCGACACCAGCTCTGCACCTCCTGTATTTATAACAGGTAAAAAAGCGGGAACAAAAAACAGTTTCCTTTCAGAAAGTTTTATTGACGGCATAACCAATACACTTCCCTATGACGACCCGCAAATCAACTTTGAATTTTCATCACCCCGTTTCATCAACGAAAACCAGATTTATTACAGCTACCGTCTTAGTGGCGGCAGCAATGACTCCTGGAGCAAACCATCGGTTACACATACTGTTTCTTATGCCAACCTGAAGCCGGGAAACTATCAATTCCAGGTAAGGACCATCGGATGGGATAATCAACCCGGGGCTCCTGCCGTCTATAGCTTTGTTGTCGCCACTCCATTCTGGAAAACAACCTGGTTTATACTGGCTATATCCGTTCTGGTTACCCTTATATTTTATGGCATTTATCATTACAGGCTGAAACAAATTCTAAGAATGCAGAAAATGCGTAATGCCATTGCCACAGACCTGCATGATGATATCGGATCCTCTCTCACCAACATAAACATTCTTTCTTTGCTGAGTAAAAGAAATATCCAGTCACCAGAAAAAGCCAATGAATTTTTATCCCGCATTTCTGAAGAATCCAGCCGTTCTTCGCAGGCACTTGATGATATTATCTGGAGCGTAAATACCACCAACGATACGCTGGAACAGACCGCGGCACGTATGCGCCGGTATGCAGCAGAGGTCTTTGATGCAGGCAGTGTACACTATGAGATCGGTATGGATAACCGGCTAACTACAGCAAAAATCGGTATGCAGCATCGCCGTGATCTGTACCTGGTCTTTAAAGAAAGTATCAATAATATCTATAAACATGCAGCTGCCTCCAACGTCCGGATTCATATCAGTATGGCAGAACAGAAGTTATTCCTGCAAATAGAAGACGACGGCAAAGGTTTTGATATCCCGGGTGAATCCCATCGCAACGGATTAAAGAACCTGCAGAGCAGAATTGCAAATCATAAAGGAAAAATAAGCATTGAGTCCCGACCCGGTTCCGGTACCACTATCAAAGCTGAGATCCCTTATCAATAACTCAATTGAGTGAGTCATTGAAAAAATGTTTCCTCCTAATTTTGAACCCATGGCAATACGCATCATTATTTTCGAAGATAACGACCGGCTGAGGGAATCGCTCACATACCTGCTGCGCAGCATGGATAACTATGAGGTGGTTGGCGACTATAATAATTGTTCTGATGCCAATACGATCACCCGTGTTTACCAGCCAGACGTCGTACTTATGGATATTGACATGCCGGGAGAAAGTGGTATCAATGGCGTAAGCCTGGTAAAAGAAGCACGGCCTCAGACAGCGGTTATCATGTACACGGTTTTTGAAGATGATGAAAAATTATTTCAGTGCCTGTGTGCCGGCGCAAACGGCTACCTGCTCAAAAAAATTTCACCCGACAAACTTTTCAATGCAATAACAGAAGTCATGGAGGGAGGAGCACCGATGAGCCCATCCATAGCTGCCAAAGTACTCGGAACCTTTCAAAAGAAAAAAACAATCAACCAGTACGACCTCAGTGAACGGGAAAGCGAAGTGCTGAACCTGCTATCCCGCGGTTTCAGTTCGAAAATTATAGCATCCGAACTTTCCATTTCATTTGAAACAGTCCGCTCCCATCTGAAAAACATTTACCAGAAACTCCATGTCAATTGCGGAAAAGAAGCGATCGCCAAAGCTTTAAAAGAGCATATTGTTTAAGGAACCTGTTTCCGGTCATACACCAGACTGCTTTTCAGAAAACTCCCAAATATTTTTCCGGATATTTTATTAAAATTCACTCAAATGAGTGATTGACTTATAAAACCGGAGACTTCATTTTTGTAATACCATCTTTCAGAAATCCATCTGCGAAATCCCATCGTCTGCCGTATTGAAGAGATAAATAAATTTTTGACGGTTACATTTAAATTTTATGTTTTTTCATTTAAAAAAATAGATTGGCTATGAGAATATTTATACTTTTTCTCCTGGTATTCCTTTCTTTCCATGCTACAGCACAATGGAGCGACACCAATAATAAATTCTATGATAGTCTTGTCATGAAGGTGACCACCATTGCCGGCAACCAGAATAATGTGGTAATCCAGCAAACATTTCCCGATAGCGGATTCATATTGATATGGAATGACACCAGGTCAGGGAAAACTCAAATATATGCCCAGAAGTATGATAAAGAAGGTTACCGGTTATGGACAGACAATGGAATCCTGGTTGGAAACAGCCCTAATGTTCAATATTTATCTGATTATATTGGTAATACATCTAGAATTTACTCAAAAACTGCAACGGACAGCAGTGGAGGTTGTTATGTAATTTATACAGATGATGCTAACTTAAGCGGAAGCAGCGGATACAGTGCGGTCGTTCAGCACATCAATCCCGATGGTTCAGTGGTTTTTCCCAATGAAGGGTACATACTTGCAAGCAAACTTACCATTCTGCATGATTTGTCTCAATTGATCGCTGATGGGAAAAAGGGCTTTTTTGCCGGTTATGTCGGCGGCAATAACAATGAAAATCTATATACATTTTGCATGAAAGATGAAAACGGAACCATGAAATCTTACGGTGGCGGGCTGATGAATGTGAATACCTATGAAAAGCCGATACTTCAGTTTCCCTGCAACCAGATATTCAAAGAAATCGGCACCAGGGATGCTTCAGTAGTAGACTTTCATTTATATCCCGACCTGCAGGGAGGATGTAACGTATCTATGGTTTTATATGAAATTGCGGATAATCTTTACGAAAGAAATTATATCGGCTATAATAAACTGGTCAGAGTAAAAAAAGATAGTTATGTACACCGGGATGCGCCTTATAATGATGTTCTCTTTTATAAGAAAGACAGTACGGTGGTTATGTATCAATATTTTTTTGATAAAATCCTTCAGCAATGTGATGCAATAATCAGGGAGAACTATATCCAAAGAAGCAATGGGTTCCTTCAGGTGACAGAAAACCTGGCAACAGCTAATTATGTCAGGGGTGCCGCTTTATCTACTGATGGGAACGTAAACATTATTATTAATGGATTGGTCTGCAGCCGTTATACCAATGATTCTTATGGCTTACAGCATCTGAGATACTTTTCCCTTGCAGATGAAAAATATGACAGTATTCCCTATCCTTTTACCAATGCACCGTATTATCGCCCTATGACACTAGTAAATACAAGAAAACCCGGTCTTGATAAAGTCAATTATGGAAGAGATACTTTAATGATATCAAATGCCACCAACAGATATTTTGATTTTTCTCTGGCCGGATTAAAAGACAGAATTTATTTTGCTGCCAAAGTTCCCGCAAGCCCCCAAAGTGTTATTGAAACCAATGTCATTAAATTACAAAGAGTAGCTTCAGATTCATTTTCCACTTCATCAGTCCGTGCAGACCGGAGCCCGCTCGTATTAGGGCAGGAAGTGTACGGTTATCCGGGTTCAGGCACTGATATTTATTATAATATTCCTCACATTGCTGCCGGATCTGATGGTACGGTGGTCTTTTATATCGGGGAAACAGACCGGTATTTGCGGGTAAGCCCGTTAAATGAAAACGGAAACGTTACCTGGAATCCCATGGGAACTCCTGTAGAACCATCCAAAGGATTGACACCCTGGCTGGTTGTAGATCCGGTAAATGGTAAAGGGGTCGTTGCTTCGGAATATTTTGTAAATGACACTTACCAGAGAGATATTGTGATGAGGCACCTGGATGGCTTGTCAACCAGCAACTTTACCCCACCGGCAATTAAGGTAAAAAAATTATTGCCTGCTTCAAATATTTCGTTCATCAATAATTTATATGGTACATCGGGTCTTTGGGCATTATTTACCGATCCAACTACCAACTCTTCCCTGGCAGCCGTTAAAGATGATTTTAAATTGGGCGCTTTCCAGGTTTTCGTTTACGAAAACCAAAATGCCATCCGGCAACTCAATAACCAATTTTACTTAGACAGGAATTTTACCATACAGCCACCCAATGATCCTTCAGGCACTCCAATAAAAGTTCGTCTTTATTTCAGCGAAGAGGACTTGAATAACCTTAAGAATGCAGACCCGTCAATTACAAACCCGGGAATGCTTGCAGTGATCAAGCAACCTCATACGGGAATACCCAACACGGTTCCGGATAAAATCAATGAATCAGCTGCGATTACTCAAATTACTCCGGATGCGTGGGGGACCGTTGCTGATGGCGGTTATTTTGTCGAATTTACCGTAACAGGATTCAGCGATTTTTTTATACGGAAAAACTACAGTGCATTACCTGTAACCTGGGTGAATATACAGGCCGTATGGCTGAATAATGATAATGTTCAGATCACCTGGGTGGTCACTAATCAAATTGACATAAAAAATTACATTGCCCAGCAAAGTGAAGACGGAATTCATTACACAGATGCCTGCACTGAGCTACCCAATACTACCGGCCGGTACAGTTGCATCGTACCTGTTGCAGAAAAAGGGATTCATTATTTCCGGATCAAAGAGACTGACCTGGATGACAAGATCAGTTTCAGCAAAACAGTAAAACTATCTACTGATGTGCTGAATAAGACCGGCATTTACCCCAATCCGGTTCACACAGAAATAAATGTCAGCAGTACGATAACTTATGGCCAATACAGTATTACAGATATTGCAGGCAAAGTTTTGAAAAAAGGAATATCCTCAGGCAATAATAAAATTGATGTGTCATCCCTGGTTCGTGGTGTTTACATTTTAAAACTGTCCGGCAATGGCGAGATATATTCTCTAAAATTTGTAAAGGAGTAGGAAATGATTTTATACCGGGCAGAGGCAATTGTAAAAGATAGCTTCGCTCCGGATTATTTTCACTCAAGAGAGGAGCTGATCATGTTTCATTCACATTATAAATTTGTAAACCTCTTCAGGAGCAGAAAAAAAATGAAGCAACAATAATAGATGCACCCGGAATGACTATTGCCTAATTTTTATCTCCGGTCAGATTAAGGGTTAACGTGTGCTTAACACTAGAATTTTATTCCACTCCTCTTTTTAATCATAAGTTTGGAACTATAAAAAATACTCAGGCATAATTGGATGTTGCCATGAATAAATGAATTCAGGCCCCTGCACCATACCCGATATTCTGTGCATCTTGAATCTCATTTAATAATATAACAGCTGCTTCAATTTCTTATCAGCGTACCAATAAATTGATGAACGGGATTTCCTGCCTATACTATTAGCTTACTTTTGAAAATGAAATCCTGCCCTGTTATTCATTTTTTAAATTTAAATTCAACTTTATGTATTGTAAAAAAATTTTGCTGGCAGCCGGGTTGATATTTCCGGTGATTTTTTCAAATGCTCAACCGGGAAGAGAAAATACTTTTCAGAGAACAACAGCAACTATGCGTGACAGCAGTTCCGCCAATGTTAAGGTTGTCAACAAATCACAAAAGTCGGTAACGCATGGCAGTGTAACTATAACAGGAAAACAAATTAGCTATGAAGCCGATGCCGGTATATTGGTATTAAAGAACTCGCAGGATGTTCCCACAATAGGCATGTCTTACGTCGCTTATTTCAAAGAGGGTGAAAAGGATGTTGCAAAACGGCCAATCACTTTTATATACAACGGAGGGCCCGGAAGCGCTACCCTCTGGCTGCACATGGGTTGCTGGGGTCCGCAAAAAGTAAATCTAAAAGATATGGAACGATCAAGCGCTCCTTACAGTACTGTCAATAATGATTACAGCCTGTTAGATGCCAGTGACCTTGTATTTATTGATGCTCCCGGTACCGGATTTGGCGATATTATCACAAAAGAAAAAGGGGGTGCAGGTGAGCCTAAAGATTTTTTCGGTATTGATGAGGATGGGCAGGCATTCGCAAATTTTATTGCTCAGTTCATCACTGATTTCAACAGATGGGAGTCTCCCAAATATCTCTTTGGTGAAAGCTATGGAACATTCAGGTCTGCAGTAGTATCCAATATCCTCCAGAGCCAAAAAAATATAAGTCTTAACGGAGTGATTTTGCTTTCACAACTGCTCACCTACAGCAATATGACTGAAACACTTTCCGGTAACCCGGGAACTGATCTGCCCTATGAACTGATTCTTCCCTCTTATGCAGCCACTGCTTACTATCATAAAAAATTACCCGTTCAGCCCAAAGGATTAGAGCCTTTCTTAAAAGAAGTAGAACAATTTGCCATGACAGATTATGCATTGGCACTTAATAAAGGCGCCGATCTTGATGATGCTACACGTAATAGCATTGCGGAGAAACTGCATAATTACACCGGCCTTTCTGTAGAGTATATCAAAAAAGCAAACCTGAGGGTAACGGGTCCGCAATTTTCTCAAACCCTGCTTGGGGATAATAACCAGATCACGGGCAGGCTGGATTCACGTTTTGCCGGAGATGCAATAGATCCTTTAAGTGAAACTGCTCAATACGATCCAATGGATTCTTATATTTCAGCCGCATTTACTTCCACACTTAACTCTTATGTGCGCAATGATCTGAAGTTTGGTAACGAGATGCAATATAAACCCAGCGGGAATGTGCAACCATGGAATTTTCGCAGAAGAGGGTTCATCGGCTTCCCCAATGTTATGAACGATCTGGCAAGGGCTATGATTTACAATCCGTCAATGAAAGTATTACTGACCGGAGGATATTACGACCTGGGCACTCCTTATTTCGAAGGAAAATTTGAAATGAAGCACCTGCCGATGCCTGCTTCACTGCAAAAGAATATTCAATACAAATATTTCGAATCGGGCCACATGGTGTACCTGCATCCCGAAGCTTTGAAATCATTGCATGATGCAGTGGCAAAATTTATCAATGATACTCACTAAAAAAAGATAAAATTATTAATACAGAAAAAATCAAGGGCCCGGAAATTGGACCCTTGATTTTTTTTAGCTCCTCAGACTGGACTTGAACCAGTGACCCTCTGATTAACAGTCATATTTTAAGACAAAAACAAACTTATAAAAAAGGCATAAAAGGCGGATACAATCTTTTAAAATACAGGCTGAATAAAGATTTGATTATGGCGGCTTACTTATAATTATTATCTGTTATTTAATTATATTTGTATGCAAATTGTATGCAAATGCCAAGAAGTGTAAAAACCTCAATTATACTGGATACTCGTAGGATAAAGAAAAACGGGCTTTATCCGGTTAAGCTTAGGGTAACTTTTGAACGGAAACAGAAATATTACCCAACTCCATACGATTTAACTGAAAAAGATTTTAAACGCTCGCTATTTGGTGAGCGACAAACTGACAAAGAGAAAGAATTAAAAAAGAAAATACTTGCGTTTGAAAATAAGGCTATTGAAATAATCGAAATGCTTCCGGTTTTTGCCTGGCATAGTTTTGAAAAGCATTATTTAACCGACCGGGCTGCTAAAGGCACGCTTGACCTTGCATTTTCTGAATACATAGAAAAATTAAAAGAAGCTGAAAGAATAGGCACAGCAGTTTCCTACGAATGTGCTCAAAGAAGCCTGAATAAATTTGCTCCGGGTATTAAACTCTGCGATATTAATAATGATTTTTTACAGAAATATGAAAAATGGATGCTGGGCAATGGAAATAGTGTTACCACGGTAGGAATCTACTTGCGCTCACTTCGCACTTTATTTAATAATGCCATTGCAGAAGGGCGGTTAACTAAGGAATATTATCCCTTTGGGAAAAGGAAATATGAAATACCTACAGCAAACAATATTAAGAAAGCTCTCTCGCTTAAAGACATCACTTCAATTTATTATTTTAAGACTGAGGACGGAAGTACAGAAGCAATGGCAAAAGACTTGTGGATATTCATGTATCTGTGTAGTGGAATAAATGTTAAAGATATGTGCCTACTCAGATATTCTAATATTAATAATGATATGTTAGAATTTGAACGGGCAAAAACAGTTAGGACCAAAAGAAATGTTGAACCGATAAGAATTCCACTTTCAGATGATGCTAAATCCATTATAATAAGATGGGGAAATAAAAACAAAAATGGCGATGAGTTTATTTTTCCCATTTTAACTGGCAAAGAAACACCCGAAAGACAAAGGCAGTTAATACAACAATTAACGAAATTAATAAACTGTCGCATGAAAGTTATAGCCGACAAACTTAATATTACAACAGACATAACAACCTATGTAGCCCGACACAGTTTTGCCACTATTTTACAACGAAGTGGAGCGAGTACCGAATTCATAAGCGAAGCATTAGGACATAGTAATATAAAAACAACTAAAAATTATTTAGCTGGCTTTGAAGATGAGAAGAAAAAGGAAACATTTAGTGCATTAACAGCATTTAAGAACATTATGCAGGCGGTATAATTTTTTGATAATTTATAAATACCCTCAGACTATGAAACAGATTTTATTATTCGTTTTGCTACTTACTGTGTCAATAGATTTTTTATCCTGCTCTACTGACCCAAATGCAATTAACGATCCTTCTACTGCCAATGGAACATTTCAATATAAAGTGAATGGAACTCCTGTCACTATTCGTAATGTGGATGTAACAAGTCTCGAATATGTTTTTTTTGCGAAACAATTACAGGGAACAGCTATCCCACATACGAGGTATATGTTAAATGCACAAAAGGGGGCGAATATCGTTTGGCTATTAGGAATAGAAACCGATAGTCTATTACTCAAAAATTATAGATACGACAGTGTTTCTCTTGGTTCACCTTGGCTTTATGGTTCAGAAATTTATAATGGAATACAATCGGGGGTATTTTTTAACGGTGACTATTTTAGTATTAATATCACCTCCTATTCAAATGGCTTAATAAGTGGAAATTTTACTGGGAAATTAACACCATTTGGAAGTTTGGGGAGTGGTGGTCCGGATTATTCATTAAGGGGTACAACGATAATTACAGAAGGCCAGTTTAAAAACATAAAGTGTATATATTAAAGCTACTTTCATTCTAATTACCGTTGAAAAAAACCATAAAATAAAACGGCGACACCACGAACTGAAACCCACATAGATTTATGAGAAGTCATGTGTCAGGCCAAATGTGAAGCAGCCGGAAAAATAATACTGGACCTGTAAAATTTAAAAGCATAAAAGACAAGATGAATCATGAACCTTGGATAAATACGCCGGAAGGTAAAGTATTTAGTGCTATTACTTACGTTAACACAAAGTTTAGTGAAGACATACCATTAGATGAGAATAACCCCGAACATAGCAAGATAATAGAAGAACAGAAAGAATTAGGGATAGATTACAAGGACAGGGTAATTGGAGTGCGTATTGATTACAACAATGAACAAAAATTAAATGAATTATTTAACGGGGAATATGGTGAATGGGCGAAGGGTAAAACCTTAAATAGTGAACAACTGTTTGCTGAATTGGAAATTGAGATAGCGCAAAAACACCTAAAAAATTTATCTGAATATAAGCATGACAACGTACAAAACTATTACTACGCATTTATAACAGCATGGATAGAATATTGCACTAAAAGAAAAGAAAGTAGAGAGAATAAGGAGCAGAAAACAAGGACTGAACAACAAACCGAAAATGATTTTATCCTTTCAACTATTGAGGATTGGTTATTTGAGTTCAAAGAAAAAATGTGTGAAACCGATTACCAAACTTTAGTTTCAGCATTGAGACAATATTTTGATATTGGAACATTCCCGACCCTTTCAAAACCTATTCAAATAAGTGGGAGACCTAATAAAAAACTGTTCGGATGGGCTTTAAATAGAATATTTGAATCGCAAGGGAAAGGGATTGAAAAGGAACTTTTACTATTTGCAAAGAAAAATATTTCCTTGTTTGAAAAAGTTCAATTTGACGAAAACAATATTATGAAAAGTAATTTGTATAAGTATTTCACTACTCAAACTAAGTAAATAGAGGACACCACCAAAACCACCGAAACCACTTTTTAGACCACCAAAACCACTTTTTTCATTTGCTGCATATTAAAATTTTAAATGCAGTAAAATGAATAACCCATTTGAAGTAATTGAGGCAAGGTTGAATAATATTGAAACCTTATTGCTCGACCTCAAAAACACACCTAAAGAGCAAGACGCACAACCCGAAGCGGACCAGCTTTTAACAGTCCAGGACACGGCAAAATTTTTGAGCCTTTCAGTTCCCACCGTTTACACTTTAATAAGTAAAGGCGAATTGCCAGTAATGAAGCGTTCAAAACGTTGTTACTTTTCAAAGATTGAGTTAATCAATTATTTGAAGCAAGGCAGAAAAAAAACATTGGCAGAGACAGCAGCCGAAGCAGATGCCTATTTGAATAACCACAAAAAGAAAGGAGGTAAGCTATGAATAACTTACCCCCAAATAACATAAAAGACGGTGATAAAGTTACACCAAATTTTGAATTTGACAAATACGGTATCGGGGTTGAGGAAATAAAAACCGAAGTTGAACAGCTTTTAAAACAAGGCAATGAGGCTAAAGAAAGTAAAGGACTGTTCACCGTAAAAACTGCCAGCCGTTGGATTGAGCAAGCTAAAACCCGACCTATTCCGAAAATGCTTTTTGGTGAATTTTGGTTTGAGGGCGAACTATGTATTTTGTTTGCCGACACCAATTTAGGTAAGTCAATTTTAGCCGTGCAAATTGGTAACAGTATAAGCAGGGGTGAACAGATACATGGCTTTAAATTTGAAACGTCAAAGCAGCCTATTTTATATTTTGATTTTGAGTTGACCGACAAGCAATTTGAAGGCAGATATTCAGAAAACTTTACCAATCACTACGGCTTTGATAACAATTTTATACGGGTTGAAATAAACCCTGATGCTGCAATTCCCGAAAACCAAACATTTGAGGATTATCTCAACCATTCACTGGAACGAAGCATTGCCGAAACAGGGGCAAGGGGTTTAATCATTGATAATCTTACTTACCTTAAAAATGAAACTGAAAAGGCTAAAGATGCTTTGCCCTTAATGAAGCATTTGAAAGCATTAAAAAACAAATACGGGCTTTCTATTTTGGCACTTGCACACACCCCGAAAAGGGATTTATCAAAACCGATAACCCGGAATGATTTACAAGGCAGCAAAATGTTAATCAATTTTTGTGATAGTTCCTTTTCAATAGGTGAAAGCAGCACGGATAAAAACATACGCTATCTGAAGCAGATTAAAGCCAGGAACACAGAAATAATTTTTGATACTGAAAATGTTTGCGTGTGCCAAATTTCAAAGCTTTGCAATTTTTTACAGTTTGAGTTTCTGAATTTCGGAACGGAACGGGAGCACCTAAAACAGCACACCGAAGCGGATAAGGAAAGCCAAAAAGGAAAAGTAATTGAGTTAAAACAGCAGGGAAAAAGTTTGCGGGAAATAGGGGCTGAACTGGGTATTTCTCACATGAAAGTAAGCAGGATTTTAAAAGACTGTAACACGCTGTCACACCTGTAACACCCTGTTACACCTGTTACACCCTGTTACACTTAAAAGATTGAAAATGACTGAATATAAATACACACTTGAACCATACAAGGGAATGAAAACTCGTTATCATTGCCCAGCTCCTAATTGTGGTAAGGGAAAAACATTTGTTCGTTACATTGATAGAGCAACCGGCGAATACTTACACCCCAGCGTTGGCAGGTGCAACCGGGAAAATAGTTGCGGTTATCATTACACCCCGAAACAATATTTTCAGGATAACAATATTTCATTTGATGCACCCCAGCCCAAAGCATACCTGCCTACCGGACAGGCAGACAAGCCCCGACCTGTTACACCTCAACTGCAGCCCGTTTCATTAATTCCCGTTGAGGTATTTAAAGCCAGCCTGAAAGGACACGAATCAAACAACTTTGTAAAGTTCCTTATTGACCTGTTCGGGGTTAAAGTTGCCAGCGAATTAGTTAGCCGTTATTTTATTGGAACATCAAAACATTGGAGCGGTGCAACCGTATTTTGGCAAATAGATACACAGGGCAAAGTAAGAACGGGCAAAATAATGCTTTACAGCCCCACCACAGGCAAAAGACAAAAGGAATTTACATTTGCTCACAAACTAATTAAGCAGCCTGAATTTAGCTTAAAACAATGCTTTTTTGGCGAACACTTACTAATTGATAAAACAAAACCCGTTGCCATAGTTGAAAGCGAAAAAACGGCTGTAATTGCCAGCAAATATTTACCTCAATTTATTTGGGTTGCCAGTAGTGGTTTGCATGGATTGAATATTGATAAATGCAGCGTACTAAAGGGGCGAACTGTTACACTATTTCCCGACCTGGGCGGGTTTGAGTTGTGGAGCAGTAAGGCAAAGGAACTTTCATCCCGATTTATCGGGACAATATTTACCGTTTCCGATTTACTGGAACGCAAAGCCGCCGAAGCAGAAAGGAAACATGGGCTGGATATAGCCGACTATCTTTTAAGATTTGATATCCGGGAATTTACCTTACCCCGACCTGAAGCCACCGAACCACAAGTAGTACTTCAATCATTTTCTGAAGTAAATCCATCAGAGCAACCCGGTCCGGTTTATTATCCCACAGGGCCTGAAGGACCCGAACCTGAAGATTGGGGGCAGGAAATTGCAGATCTTGAAAAATACTTTGCCGATATAGTATTACCAATCGGTCCGGTAAGATTAAACAATCACACAATAGTAACTGATATTTCAAAATTTATTAAAACCCAATTGGCAACAGCGATAGCATATAATGGGAATAGATTTTTTTTACCATGCCTTAATAGACTTAGAGAAGCGAGGGATAAAATCAAAGTAATCTCATATTCTAAAATAGTTTAAATTAGTATGACTATGGCAAACACTACCGGAAAGAAATTTGGCGGGCGTGCAAAGGGAACACCAAACAAACTGACTACAGTACAACGGCAGTATATTCAATCTGTTTTGGATATGCAAACGGACCGCTTTAAAACAGAATTGTCTAAACTTACTGGTAGCGAATACGTTAAAGCTATTTTGTGCCTTATGGAGTTTGTGATACCCAAATTGAGCAGAACTGAAATAAGTGATATAACCCCTCCAAAAGAAATAACCTGTTTTAAATTGCCTGATGGAACACTTGTAAAGATTTAATGATTTTACTATAATTGATTTTATCCGAAAGGGGGAATAGATATAAACAACACTACCTGCTGACGAAAAGTTGAAATAGCCAAACGATGCAGTTCAATAATCAGGCGAACAATACCTTCAAAACTCAAACCTTATAATACTAATAAATGGAAAATGGCAATTAGAGGGTTAATTGTATGCAAATTGTATGCAAATAAAAAAAAGACAAAGAGTATTAATCTCTTGAAACCCTTTACTGTATTAGCTCCTCAGACTGGACTTGAACCAGTGACCCTCTGATTAACAGTCAGATGCTCTAACCAGCTGAGCTACTGAGGAATCTTTTTTAAACCTGCCGGCCTGTTATACATTAAAGTAATGTCAATCCGCAGGGCTGCAAAAATAGGGATATTCAGCTTTTTTAAAAACTCTGTTTTAAAAAAATAAAAACAATCATTTGCCCTTACCCCTTTCTTACGAATGGGCAGTATTTTTAATTTTTCCCGTAGTCAAAATGAAGTATCCGGAAATTTCAATCAGTAACTTACACCCTCAATAAAATAATACTATGGCCCGAGTCAAAGTGGACCTTCACGACATCTTTAATGACAGCAAAGCGATTGACCGGGCATTACAGGATGCTTTTGAAGAAGCAATTGATAAAAAAATAAAAGAAATCGAAATCATTCCGGGTAAAGGCAGCGGGCAACTCAGAAAAAAAGTGGAGCGTTTTTTACAGCAACCCCATATTAAGCCTTTATATCACCGCATCGAAAATGATAGCAAAAATTTCGGAAGACTGTTTGTATATTTTAAATTTTAATCAATCCCTCCAATTCATTGCCATGGCCACTACCATTGATAAACAGCTTATCCGGTTTTACCAAACGCTTCAGCCGCCAAAGCATTTACCAAAAGGAGTAAACATTTTATACCCGCAGCGGGATAATGCTGTGATAAAGGTAATGGAACATTTTTTTAAAAAATATTATAACGACTTTCATTCCAGGCGCTTAATTTTTGGTATTAATCCAGGTCGTTTCGGCGCCGGGATCACAGGCATCAACTTCACCGCAACAAAACAACTGCAAGAATATTGCGGCATTGATCATACATTCAGGCAACAATCGGAACTATCTGCTGAATTTATTTACGAAGTAATTGAACAATATGGCGGGGTAAAAAAATTTTACAGGGATTATTTTATTTCTGCCATTAGTCCGTTGGGATTTATAAAGGATGGCGTAAACCTGAATTATTATGATGATAAAAAATTAATGGCAGCAACAAAGCCATTTATTATTGCAAGTATTCAAAAACAACTTTCTTTCGGTTTCAAAACAGACTATTGTATTTGCATTGGCGGGGCAAAGAATTTTGATTTCATCACCACTCTGAACGGGGAATATCATTTTTTTAAAACCATCATTCCCCTGCCTCATCCCCGATTCATCCTTCAATACCGCCGCAAGCAAAAGGAAAGCTACATTCATCAATATTTGTCTGTTCTGTGTGTTGCAGAATAAAGTTTACCTATATTTGCCTCCTACAATTTACGAATATGATCATGTGCTAAGGCTCGCTCAACCCCTAATAATAAAGAGCTAAATTTTTCAATGCGGATACCAGAATTTTTTTTCTGCTATCTTTTTTCATTCTTCAAAATTTTTAATTTTCTGTATGCCCCCAAGCAATATACATACCGGTAAACTATCTCGTTTTATTTCATTAATAAAACAATCTCTCCGCGGAGGTGAACATGATTATACGCAGGGAAGCATCCGTACCGCAATCATTTTACTGGCCATTCCCATGATCCTTGAATTGAGTCTTGAATCCGTTTTTGCCGTAGTGGATATTTTTTTTATCGGACACCTCCCAAACAGCAGCTCAGCTATTCAAACGGTAGGGCTTACCGAGTCGGTGATCACCATTGTTTATTCTGTCGCAATCGGATTAAGTACTGCAGCTACAGCGATGGTAGCAAGAAGAACAGGTGAAAAAAATAAAGAAGCTGCTGCTCATGCGGGGATGCAATCATTGATCATGGCGCTGATTGTATCTGTAATTCTCAGCATAACAGGAGTTATTTTTGCGCCGGATATTTTGCGGATCATGGGAGCCCATGAAGATGTGGTGAAGGAAGGATCCGGTTTCACCCGCATCATGATGGGCGGAAGTTTGACCGTTCTTTTGCTTTTTTTAATCAATGGAATCTTTCGTGGCGCAGGAGATGCTGCTATGGCCATGCGAAGTTTATGGCTGGCAAGTCTCCTGAATATTATTTTATGCCCGATATTTATTTATGGCATTGGGCCGTGGAAGGGCTTTGGATTGGAAGGTGCCGCTATTGCTACTACTATCGGAAGAGGAATGGGCGTTCTGTATCAATGCCGGAGTTTGTTTGGCGGAAAAAGCAGCATCAGCTTGCGAAAAGAACATTTCAAAACTGATATTAAGGTCATGAAGACATTGGTGCAAATAGCATGGCCTGCTACATTTCAATTTTTGATTGCATCGGGAAGCTGGATTTTTTTATCAAGACTGGTAGCAGAAACAGGAGGCACCACGGCATCAGCTGGCTACCAGATTGCTATCCGAAATGTTGTATTCTTCATTTTGCCCGCATGGGGTTTAAGTAATGCTGCGGCAACTTTGGTAGGCCAAAACCTTGGCGCCAATCAACCGGATCGTGCTGTTAAAAGCGTTATGCTCACAGCCAAATACAATGCTGTTTTCATGACTGCAGTCATGTTGTTGTTCGTATTCTTTGCATCTCCCATCATAAGTATTTTTACAAAAGAAGATACTGTGCGGCAGGTCGGTGCTCAAGCATTAACCATCATTGGCCTGGGTTATATATTTTATGGTATCGGAATGGTGATGATGCAGGCATTAAATGGTGCAGGAGATACTAAAACCCCGACATGGATCAGTTTCTTTTCATTCTGGTTGTTTCAGGTACCATTAGCCTATTTACTGGTGCAGGAGTTTCGAACAGGGATTGAAGGTATTTTTATTTGTATCCCAGCTGCCGAAACACTAAGTGCCGTTGCAGCCTGGATATATTTTAAAAAAGGCAAATGGAAGAAAGTGAAGATATGATACCTTTAGATAAGATTTTTTCTATTTATGAGCAATAATGTACTTGATCAAAACCGGGTCCGGCAGGTATTTTTTATCATTCTCATCCTGCTGCTGGCACTAGTATTGTTTTTCCAATTGTACTCTTTTTTACCGGCATTGCTCGGAGCCATCACTTTATATGTTTTACTGCACCGGGTTATGTTTTACCTGACAGAAAAAAGAAAATGGGGAAAAGTGATAACAGCAGTCCTCCTGATGCTTGCTTCAATCATAATCATCCTCTTGCCAGTCGGATTATTGGCAAACTTACTCTCTTCCAAGGTCAGTTATGCAATTCAACATTCATCAGACCTGGTGGAGGCCTTGAAAAAAGTCGTTCACAATGCAGAGCACCGTTTTGATATCACGATCCTGAGTGATGAAAACATCAACAAGATGGGCGAATCCATTGCTCAAAGCCTCCCGAAAATTCTTGGAGCTACATTTAATACCGTCACAACAATTTTCTTTATCTATTTTATTCTTTATTTCATGCTGGTGAATGGCAGGAAAATGGAAGATGCTTTATATGAATACATCCCGCTGAAAGATGAGAACGTTAACCGCTTGGGTAAAGAAGTAAATTTGATGGTAGTATCAAACGCCGTAGGAATTCCGGTAGTGGCGCTGGCACAGGCAATCGTGGGATTATTGGGATACCTTGTCCTGGGTGTGAAAGAACCTTTCTTCTGGTTCGGAGTTACCTGGATTGCCGGTATGTTGCCGGTAGTTGGAGCAGCACTGGCGTATGTTCCGCTTGCTATAATATTTTTTGCCCGGGATCAGAACTGGCAGGGTATTGTAATGCTGATATATGGTTTTGGTATTATAGGCACCGTAGATAATGTGATGCGATTTACCATGCTGAAGCGTATCGGAAACGTTCATCCCCTGGTAACTGTTTTCGGAGTAATTGTAGGATTGAATCTTTTTGGATTTATCGGGCTTATTTTCGGCCCGCTGCTGATATCTTTATTTATGCTGCTGCTCCGGATCTACTCTAATGAGTTCGTTACCAAACAAAGAGAGATCAGGCATATTATCGAAAGTTGAAATTGCTATGGAGGTTTCGTATATATACCCGAAAGAAAAAATTGTGTGGTCTCGTATTTGTTCGTAAATCATTCAAAAACCCTGTTTACTTTCTTGCATTCTTTTTAGTTCAATAATATTTTTATACCCTAATCCGTTTTTATATCCGCTCCGGAAAATTTTCGGAGAAAAACCGTACCCGATTGATCAAGATATTAAAATCAATATCCGCATACTGGCTTTCTGTTTCATTGGCAGCCTTTCCAATCTCTCATGCCGGGATTGAATTTCCTGATGCTAAAATTGAGCCTTCGAAAACTTTACCCGTCTTCTCATTGAATACGCCCGATCTCAATACTTATTCAGCATCAAAAAATCTTTCAGGACTTTACAGCAATATTCATCTTGAAGAATACGGCCTGTCACAAAAAGCATTTGAATTTGCCCTGAAAGGTTATTATTATCTGCTCAATAATAATAAGATCATAAATAATGACTATATCACTATCTGTGATTTCAGCCAATCTTCAAGAAACAAAAGATTATATATTATCGATCTGAAAAATGGCCGTTTGCTAATCAACACCTACGTAGCCCATGGGCGCAATTCGGGCGGAGAATTTGCTACACGTTTCTCCAACCGGCCCGAATCACTGGAAAGCAGCCTCGGGTTCTATATCACTGAAAACACTTATATCGGGGAGCATGGTCTGTCACTTAAAATAAAAGGAGTAGAGAAAGGCTTTAATGACAGGGCCGCTTCCCGGATGATCGTACTGCATGGAGCAGTTTATGCAGAAAGTAACTTCCTGTCACATAACGGATTTTTAGGACGCAGTTTTGGATGCCCCGCCGTACCGGCAAGCGAAAGCAAAGCGATCATCAACACTATAAAAAACGGAACCTGCTTTTTCATATACCATCCTTCAGCTATTTACCTGAATGGCTCTGCAATTTTAAACTTAAAAGGCTGATTGGACACACAAACAAGGATGGATGATAACAATTAAGCTCAATCGAATTTAATGATTGGGCTTTTGTTTTCACTTTATGCGAGCCAAAAGATTACTTTATAAACAGCTGATAAAACGTTTTATAACTCATCCAGGTTAAAACTGCAGCAACAATCCATCCGAAGACTTGCAGCCAAACGGGATGTTTATATGTTTTCATCAGCGAAGTTTTTACTGAAGCAACCAGGATAATGATCAGCGCAAGAGGGAGAATGATCCCGTTGATAGCACCTGCAACAACAAGTTGTTTTACGGGGTTTCCGATAATAATAAATGAAAGAGTAGCAAGGATAATAAATGCTGAAATAAAAGTTTTCTCATTCCGGGCTATAAACGGATGCAATGTTTTCCAGAAAGAAACGGAAGTATATGAAGCACCCACAACAGAAGTGATGGCAGCACTCCACAGTACCACTCCGAAAAACATGTACCCCATTTTTCCCGCTGCAGAAGAAAAGACTCCGGCAGCAGGATTTCCGGCAGGCAATTTAACACCGTACCACACAACGCCTAATGCTGCAAGGAACAATACAAACCTCATAATAGCGGTTATTAATATCCCGCTAACAGAGCTGCGGGTCACTTGTTTCAGATTCTGCTGCCCCTTTATGCCGGCATCAAGCAAGCGATGAACGCCTGCAAAAGAAATATATCCCCCCACAGTTCCTCCTACCAAAGTGATGATCTTCATCACATCAACTTTTTCGGGCCAGACCGTCCTGTAAAAAGCGTCCGCAACAGGAGGATGTGATGAAACAGCAACATACACTGTAAGCATGATCATTAGAATGCCCAGAAGTTTTGTAAAATGATCCATCAAACGACCTGCCTCTTTGTACCAAAAAATCCCCAGGGCTATAAAACAACTGACTACTGCACCTGTTTTAGGGCCTGATCCCGTCAATACGCCGGCGCCTAATCCGCAGCCTGCAATGTTTCCGATATTAAATACCAATCCGCCGAATGCGATCAGCACTGCAAGGAAAATACCAAGCCCCGGAAATAATCTGTTGGCAAGATCCTGTGCCCTGTTCTCACTGACTGCAATAATGCGCCAGATATTCAATTGCACGCCGATATCCAGGACTATGGAAATAAGTATTACAAATCCGAAGCTTGCCAGCATTTCTTCAGTGAATAAGCTTGTCTGGGTAAGAAACCCCGGCCCTATGGCAGAAGTTGCCATAAGAAATGCAGCGCCAAGTATGGCGGAATTTCTTTTCATTTTTTCACCGGTTGAATTTTTATTCCCGCCCTGACCAACTCCTCATGCAGCCGTTTTGCAAACACTACAGCATATTTACCATCACCATGAATGCAGATAGTCTCAGCTGCAACCGGAATTTTTTTACCGGTGATCGTCGTTACTGATTTTTCTTTTATCATTTGTAATGCCTGCTGTACAGCAATGTCCGCATCCTCAATCAATGCTCCCGGTTGTGATCTTGGGGTAAGGCTTCCATCATCCCTGTATGTACGGTCTGCAAAAACTTCATTTGCTGTTTTTAATCCTATTATTTCAGCCCGGCTGATCGAATGGCTTCCGCTTAACCCAAACAAGATCAGCCGTGGATCAAAATCTCTGATCGCATTTGCAATAGCTTCCGCAATAAAAGGATCTGAAGCAGACATATTATACAAGGCTCCATGCGGTTTTACATGATTGATTTTTGTTCCAAAATAATTTGTAGCAGCATTCAGCAATTTCATCTGCGCTGACACGAGATCGTAAATCTCAGCTACAGGAAGACTCATTTCTTTTCTGCCAAAATTTTCACGATCAAAAAAAGAAGGATGTGCGCCAATTTGAACACCATGTTCCATTGTAGCCCGTATAGTTTCTTTCATTGTGTTCTCATCGCCGGCATGGTATCCGCAGGCGATATTTGCCGAGCTGATAAACGGCATCATGGCAGCATCAGTACCAAAGCCTTCACCCATATCGCAATTGAGGTCAATAATCATTTATTAAAAAATTCATCCAGCCTGAATGTACATGCATTTTGGAGTTGCAGCAAATGTAATTGTTGCTTCAGCAATAATCTTTCAGCCGTTTGCTGATCGGTCATCCTGAAATGGATCTTATCTCCTGCTTTCAGCTGTGCTGCTTTGGATTGATGGGCAGAAATGATGTGTGCAATCTTCGGATAACCGCCTGTAGTTTGATGATCCGCCATCAAAATAATCAACTGCCCGTTTGGTAAAAGCTGCACAGTACCAAAACTAACTGCTGATGAAACGAGGTCTTCGCTGTTCACTACATGAAGCGGAATATCATTCAGCCTGTATCCCATCCGGTCAGATTGCTGTGAAATTGTAAAAGAAGCTGATAAAAAATCTGCTTTCGACTTTTCATCAAGCCAATCCCATTCACGTCCCGGGAGTACAAACAACTCATTGCTATTTTCACTCCCATTTTCCCGTGCTTGATCAACCTTCCAGGGAAGAACCACAAATTCTTTATTTTGCAGAATAGAGGAATAATCAATATTTATTTTGAAAAATAGCTGGTCATTTTTGTGTAACCTCCTTCCGTGATAACCACCTATCATTGCCTGCAAATGTGTGCTTTGGCTACCCAGCCATTCATCGGAATCAATCCCTCCTTTTATAGCAAGATAAGTCCTGGCTCCATGTAAAGGTGCCGAAAACAACAACAGGGAATCTTTATTTACGATGATTGGATGCAAAGAAGGAACAGGTTCGCCATTTACCGAAGCAGCAAAATCAGCGCCGCCTAATGCTATTAAAGCAGGACGCTCAAATAAAAAAACAGAAGCAGGAAAATGCAATTCAATGGTCGCTGCATCCGGGTTATTTCCTGCAAGCATATTAGCAATGCTTGCAGAAAACCGGTCCATCACTCCCGTAGGATTAACCCCCTGAAATTGCCATCCAAAACGGCCGGCATCCTGGATGCTGTCTAATACGCCTGTCTTTATGATTCGGAGGCTCATTTTATTAAATTCAAAAATTCATTTTTTTCAATAGGATAAAATTCAACCGTATCACCTGCATGCAGCAACGATTGCTCCTGCCGCAGCGGGTCGAATAATTTCATCGGCGTTCTTCCGATGATGTTCCATCCCCCGGGACAATTAAACGGATAAATTCCGGTTTGCCTTCCTGCAATGCCAACGCTGCCTGGAGCAACTTGTTGCGGTTGAGATTTTCGCGGCAACGAAATCTTTTCATCCAGTATTCCCATATACGGAAACCCGGGAAGAAAGCCGATCATATACACCCGGTATTGATTTTCATAATGCAGGCGAATAATCTCTGCTTTATCCATTTTTTTAATTCCAGCCATTCGTTCCAGGTCCGTAGCAAATTCTTCATCATAGCATACGGGGATCTTCATTATTCTGATTGGAGGGGTTTCATTCCATGAAAAACCGGCAATGAATTTTTCAGTTTCCTTTTTCATAAACCCGAAAGCGGTTTCATTCACAGGAATCTTTCCTTTCACTATAAAAGGGTTATAAAAAATACTCAGAGAACTGTAGGCAGGAATTGCTTCGATCATACCCGGTAAAGGCTTTTGCCGCATTGCATAAAACAAATTCAGAACAGTATCATTGATTTTTTCACTGATACTGTTACCAAAATCTATTGTCAGTGCAGCATCACCCAGTGGAAAAATTTCATATATTTTTTGTTGCGGCATTCGAAAATGGTCTTTGAAGATACGCACTTAACTTTACTGCCAGATGCCGAAGTTTAACTGGAACGATAGCGCCAATCTTGTGTCTAAGCTTACCTTCCGCAGGACATGGAATGCCACAAAAGTGCTGGGCAGTTATTATATCAGTAAATGGACAAAAAAGCCGGTGCAATGGGGTTTCCCGATCTCCGTTTCCATTGAACCGACCACTTCATGCAATTTACGCTGTCCCGAATGCCCGAGCGGTCTAAGAGCATTTACCCGCCCAAAAGGAATGTTACAAAAAGATTTTTTTTGTCAAACAATTGACCAGCTTTCCAAAGAGCTGCTCTACCTGATCTTTTATTTTCAGGGCGAGCCTTATCTTAATCCCGATTTCCTGGATATGGTAAACTATGCTTCAAAGAAAAAGATTTATACCGCTACCTCCACCAATGCACATTATCTTAATGATGAAAATGCAAAAAGAACAATCAAAAGCGGACTGGACCGGCTGATCATTTCAATTGACGGAACCAGCCAGGAGGTGTACCAGCAATACCGTGTAGGAGGAAATCTAAACAAAGTGATCGAAGGAGCAACCAATATAGTTAAATGGAAAAGAGCGTTAAAAAGCAAAACTCCTTTTATCATATTCCAATTTCTCGTGGTAAAGCCCAATGAACACCAGATCGAAGATGTAAAAAAACTGGCAAAAGAAACCGGCGTGAACGAAGTGCGGTTCAAGACAGCTCAGATATATGATTATAAGAACGATCCGAATCATCTTATTCCTTCTATTGACAAATACAGCCGCTACCGCAAAAAAGGAACCTCTTATGAATTCAAAGGGAAACAGGCCAATCATTGCTGGAGGCTTTGGCATGATCCTGTGATCACCTGGGATGGATCGGTAGTTCCCTGCTGTTTTGATAAAGATGCAAAACACCGTTTGGGTGACCTGAAAAATAAATCGTTCAAAGAGGTCTGGAAAAACGGAGAATACACTAAATTTAGAGCTCAGATACTGAAAGGCAGGAAGAATATTGATATATGCGCTAATTGCTCTGAAGGAACCAGGGTATGGCGTAATAATTAACCCTTAACATCATCATTATGGAAATTCCTTCTTCAATTTCTACCCGTATGCAGTACCAGCATAAATCATTGGTAGATCTTATTGATGGCTTATCCGACGAACAGATCCGGCAACAGGTTGCAGCAGGCAAGTGGTCAATATTTGAAATCATTGTTCACCTTACTTCCTTTCAGCATGCATTTATAACCAACGTTAAGCAAATTCTTTCTGAAAATAATCCTTCTTTTCATCGTTACACTGCAGAAACTGACCCGATGTTTTATACTTATTGCGGTAAAGCATCACATGAAGTGATAAAAGACATGCTTGGCACCAGGAAAGATATGGCTTCTGTTTTTCTCTCTTTCCCTTCAAGCGACTATTCCAAGACGGGACAGCATCCTGTTTTTGGCACTATGAACCTATTACAATGGATGAATTTTTTCCTGCTGCACGAGGCAAACCATCTCTATGCCGTTTTCAAAATGGCAGCGGCATTGAAGAAGGTAAGCTGAATACAATCACCAGCGTTTCATTTCGTTAAAAATTGAAGAATAAAAGGAAATAAATCCTTCAAAAAAATTACGGATGGATTCGGTCAGTAGCTTCATGCTACAAATCAAATGTATTTTAAGACATCTTCCGGCCTCCTGAAAGGGTGATGATGCCATTGTGAATAACTTGGTGTTAGCAAACAGGCAATGTTAATATCTGCAGGGCTCATTATTGAACTAATTTCCTAAATTCATATTCTTCCGACGGCATGAATCACTTTTGCAAATATTCATTCTCCTGCTTGTTATTACTATTTATTAATTTCTATACTTCTTCTGCACAACCAAAATATGAGTTCCGTGGTGTCTGGATTGCGACTGTCGATAATATTGACTGGCCGGTGAAAGGCATGGTGACTGCAGACAGCCAGAAAACAGAATTTTCCCGGCAACTGGATCTGCATAAAAAAAACGGTATGAATGCGGTGATCGTACAGGTACGACCGGCAGCAGATGCTTTTTATCCGTCACAATATGAACCTTGGAGCCAGTGGCTTACCGGCATCCAGGGCAAACCGCCAACTCCTTATTATGATCCATTGCAGTTTATGATCGAAGAAACACATAAAAGGGGAATGGAATTTCATGCCTGGTGTAATCCATACCGTGCGGACTTTAAAATTGATTCGTCTTCCATAGCGCCATCACACATTACCAGGATTCATCCTGAATGGTTTTTAAGTTATGGCGATAAAAAATACTTTGATCCCGCCAATAAAGATGCCCAAAAATTTGTAGAATCGGTGATCCGTGACATAGTCAGCCGCTACGATGTTGATGCTATTCACATGGACGACTACTTTTACCCTTATCGCATTGCGGGATTAGAATTTCCCGACTCTATCTCTTATCTGGGATCTGGAACCAAACTGAGCAAAGACGACTGGAGGCGAAGTAATGTGGATTCAATAATTAAAACCATCAGTGTTATTATTAAGAATGAAAAGCCCTGGGTGCAGTTTGGAATTTCTCCATTCAGCGTTTGGCGCAATAAAGCCCAGGATCCCGAAGGCAGTGACAGTAATTCAGGGCAAAACAACTATGACGACCTGTATGCCGATATCTTATTGTGGTTAAGAAAAAAATGGATTGACTACGTTGCACCACAATTGTACTTTGAGATTGGAAACAGCAGGGTAGCCTTTGAAAAAATGCTGGACTGGTGGAACAGGCATACTTACGGCAGGCATCTTTATATCGGGATGGGAATATACAGGGCTGCAGGAGACTTGCCGTTAAACTCCCCGTGGAAAAATCCAAAGGAATTACCCGAGCAGATCAGATTGCTGCGGAAATACCCAAACGTGCAAGGCAGTATTTATTTCAGCAGTAAAACTTTTTATGCTAACCCTAATGGATGGAATGACAGCTTACAGAATAATTACTATAAAATCCCGGCACTAATACCGCCAATGGAATGGATACCGAAAAAGACGGGATACTAAAATGTTCCTGTCTGTTCAATAAACCTAAAATTGCATTTTAGTTACCTTTACACTCCGAATTTTAAATTTTTCATTTTTAATTTAAACCTATGCCTGGTTTTGAACTTTGGGGAACTGAAGAAAGAAAAGAGCTTAATGATGTACTGCAAAATGGTATCCTGATGCGTTACGGTTTTGAGGGACCACGTAAAGGAATCTGGAAAGCAAAAGAACTGGAAGCGGCTATCTGCAAAACATTTGGCAGCAACTATGCCCAGCTCACCTCCAGCGGTACTTCTGCATTAACCACTGCACTTGCAGCATTGGGGATTGGGTATGGCGATGAAGTGATCATGCCGGTTTTTACCTTTGTTGCCAGTTTTGAATCGTTATTAAGTGTTGGTGCAGTTCCTGTGCTGGTGGACGTAGATGAAACGTTGACCTTAAATCCTGATGCAGTCAGGAAAGCTATCACTTCAAAAACAAAATCTGTTATGCCGGTACACATGTGCGGCGCAATGGCAGACCTGGATGCATTGAAGGCTATTTGCAAAGAACATAGACTGTTATTGCTGGAAGATTCATGTCAAAGCATCGGTGCTTCCTACAAAGGAAAATATTTAGGGACCATCGGCGATGCAGGAACTTTTTCTTTTGATTTTGTAAAGATCATTACCTGTGGTGAAGGCGGCGCCGTTATGACAAACCGTGAAGACATATATAATAAATGCGACGGCTATTCTGATCACGGCCACGATCACAAGGGCAATGACCGGGGCGCTGAAACACATCCTTTCATCGGTTACAATTACCGGATTTCAGAACTACATGCAGCAGTCGGGCTGGCACAAATTCAAAAACTTCAATCCTTCCTGGAAATTCACCGGAGGAACCACGCTTCTTTGAAAATGATACTTTCACAAATTCCTGAAATTTCATTCAGGAGGATCCCTGATCCGGCAGGGGACAGTTGTTCTTTTCTAAGCTGGTTTTTACCAACAGAAACAATTACCCGGGAAGTAGTAAATGAATTAAAAGCACAAAATATATTGGCGGGTAATTTTTACTGGTATGACAATAACTGGCACTATATCCGCAAATGGGATCATTTGAAAAATGCTGTGACCTTGTCTGCCTTGCATCCTGATTACAAAAAGGCAATTATGCACCACACAAATAAGGATTTTGCAGCCAGTGATGCTATTATGAGCAGGTGCATTTCAACAGCCATCAGCCTGCTATGGACTGAAGAACAAATTAAAGATAAAGGTGAAAAAATAGTAACAGCGGTCCGCCGGGTTTTAAAACAACATTCTATAAATGCATAAATAGTCAGCGTTTAAGGGCCTTGCCCGTCACTTTAATACTTTATTCCAGGTAAATTGCGGTATCATAACTCCATCCCTGCCCTGATGCGTATTTAAAGATCTTTTCAAAAACATTCTGAAAAAATGATGCAGGGGATGAATAAAATAATATGATCCGATTACTCCGGCCTGAATTAATATATTATAGCTAAAAGTATATTTCTCAATGAAAAACACTTTCCCGGGCAGGTCAAAGTTTCCCTCGTAAAATTTGTTGTGGGAACATTAACAGAAACACAACAAGAAAGCTGGCAAATCGTTGCAGCATCTTTACTTCATTTGTCTGTAAATTTACGGCCTGATTTTTGTTAGTGCGCCGGACTTTCAAAAGATTTCCGGGCTTGTTTAGATGACCAGACTATATACATTATGTCGCTTAGTCAGAACCTGCAACAGAAGCTTTTACAAAAATTATCACCCCAGCAGATTCAGCTGATGAAACTGCTGCAGGTGCCTACGGCCAACCTGGAAGAGCGCATCAAAGAAGAGTTGGAAGAAAACCCTGCATTGGAGCTGGATGAAGAGAAGCATGATGAAAATGCTGACGAGCTGAAAGATGAATTCAATAATAACGAAGAAGAGGATTACGATGAGGCAGATGGCAGTGAAGATGAATATGAGAATATTGACATCAGCGACTACGTGCACGACGGCGATGATGAAGTAGCAGACTACAAACTTAGAGACGACAATTACCCCGAAGATGCTGACAGGAAAGAACTTCCCTATAAAAATGAAACAGGCTTATATGAGCAACTTCAGCACCAGCTTGGATTACTGAAACTGGATGAAAAAGAAAGAAAGATCGCAGAACATATTATCGGAAGTATTGATGAGGACGGTTATTTAAGAAGGGAAACATCTGCAATTGTCGACGACCTTGCTTTCCGGCAAAACATTTCTGCAACAGAAGAAGAAGTAGAATCTGTTATAAACAGGATCCAGCAATTCGATCCCCCCGGAATAGCTGCCCGTAATTTGCAGGAATGCCTTTTGCTTCAATTGCAGCGACTGAAAGATGAAGGTAAATCGGTTCAGACTGCTATTCTTGCAATACAAAAATATTTTGACGAGTTTACTAAAAAGCATTACGAAAAAATTCAACGTGGGTTAAACCTTAATGATGACGGGCTAAAAGAAGTTATGCAGCAGATCATTCACCTGAATCCTAAGCCCGGGACAACAGTGGGAGAGGTCAATAAAGCAGAAAGCTATGTAGTGCCTGACTTTTTTATTTTTAACCACAATGGTAAACTGGAACTGACGTTAAATTCACGCAATGCCCCTGAGCTCCGTATCAGCGAAGGATACAGGGACATGCTGAAAGAATATGACCGGGGCACCAAAAAAGATAAACGGCAAAAAGAAGCCGTGCTGTTCATCAAGCAAAAAATTGACGCAGCCAAATGGTTTATTGATGCCATCAAACAGCGGCAGCAAACCCTGATGAGTACCATGGCGGCTATCATGGATTATCAAAAAGATTTCTTCCTGACCGGCGACGAAACAGCGCTGCGGCCCATGATACTGAAAGACATTGCAGAAAAAACAGGATTGGATATTTCTACGGTAAGCCGTGTAGCCAACAGTAAATTTGTTCAGACAGAATTCGGAACTTACCGGCTGAAATTCTTCTTCAGTGAATCATTAACCACAGACAGCGGTGAAGAAGTTTCAACAAGAGAAGTAAAAAAGATACTCAGCGACGTTATCGAAAATGAAAATAAAAGAAAACCCCTGAGTGACGAGCGTCTAACCGAATTGCTTCAGGAAAAAGGATATAATATTGCACGTCGTACTGTAGCCAAATACAGAGAACAGCTGAACATCCCCGTTGCCCGCCTCAGAAAAGAACTTTAACCGGTAATGAAAATATTTTTCCACTGCATATTTCCTCTCTTTTTCATATTTGCGCATTTTTCAGTTTATGCACAGGAAATACCGGTAACCGATAAAACAATTTCAAAATCATATCCATTCATCAATGCTGCAAATAACCGCATCGTCAATGGAAAAGGCCTGAACCCGTTTTTCCAAAAGCTTCTCGGTTTAAAAAAGGAAAACAAAGGAGTTCTTTCAATCGTTCATATCGGTGACTCACATATACAGGCAGATTATTTTACAGAGATTATCAGAACCGGCCTGCAGCAATTCTTTGGAAATGCAGGCAGAGGACTGGTCTTTCCCTTTCAATTAGCACAATCCAATGCACCACCTGATATCAACAGTTCATCCAATACCCCCTGGGAATACAACCGCCTGGCTCATCCTGAAATACCTATCGCTTCCGGTATCAGTGGTTATTGCATCCGCACAAATTTTAGCGGTGCTGCCATTGATATCGGTTTAAAGCCGGATTTAAAATATACGCCGCAGACTTTCGACCGCTTGAAGCTTTTTCTTAAAATCGATTCAACAGTATCATGGATCCTGCAGGCTGCCAATAACAATCCTCCTTTCCTGATCAGGAAAGAAGAATCTGATACGGCGGTATTCAAAGAAGTTGTATTAGACCAAAGTACTGATAGTTTTACTTTATCCTCATTACCCTCTGACAGTTTAAAAGAATTTTACGGAGTTTCCCTGGAAAGATCTGATCCCGGTATCATCTATCATACTATTGGGGTGAATGGAGCTACGTACAACAGTTACAACTCCGCTCCATTATTCTGGAAACAACTTCCGGCATTAAAAGCTGACCTCTACATCATTTCCCTGGGCACCAATGAAGCTCAAAAAACCGGATTAGACCGTGCTACATTCTTACAGCAAATGGATATTTTTTTTGCAAACCTGAAATTAATATCTCCGGATGCTGCCGTATTAATCACAACTCCTGCCGATGATTTTTACAAACGACACAGACCGAACGCCTTTCTAAAACAAATCAATAGCGGCATTACTTCTTACAGTACCGTCCACAATCTTCCTTTATGGGACATGTACCGCATTACAGGAGGGCACGGATCTTCATATAAATGGCTGAAAAAAGGATTGATGAATAAAGACCGGGTGCATTTTACCAATGAAGGATACAGAATACAGGGAGCACTTTTCTTTAATGCTCTTTCGAAAGAGTACAACCTTTTCCTGAACTCAAACTGATCAACTAAAACCGCAAATAGATCGGCATTACCGGCTCCGATGACTTAAAGAAACCATAAAGCATTACAAAAACAAAGAAAACCCCAAGATAATATGCAAGCGGTATTTTTCTAAACCTGCTGATTACCCGGTCTGCCAGGTCATCCGGTATCGCATGAAGCAGGTAAGCCAGTACCATCAATGCAAGTACCGGTTTGTAATTACTGAAAAATGCTTTCCATACAGAAAGATCGAAACTGTGCAGTATCTGGTAGATCATATCTCCCGCAATAGTAAAATTTGAAGATTTAAAAAATATCCAGCAAAAACATACAAAATGAAAAGTGATCAGCACGGAAAGAGCATTTACCAAAACAGAATTTTTAACCGGCTTAAGTAATTTTTCTGTTTTTTGTTTCCATATTCTGTGGAATGCAAGAGCGGCGCCATGCAAACCTCCCCATACGATAAAATTCCAGCTGGCGCCATGCCATAAACCGCCCAGCAGCATGGTGAGCATCAGGTTGACATATGTTCTTACCACGCCTTTCCTGTTTCCGCCAAGAGGAATATAAAGATAATCCCTCAGCCAGGAGGATAAAGATATATGCCATCGTCTCCAGAACTCGGTAATATTTTTACTTTGATAAGGTGAACGGAAATTGACAGGAATGGTAAACCCCAGCCATTTGGCGATACCGATAGCAACATCGCTGTAACCACTGAAATCGCAGTAGATAACTACTGCATATCCATAGACAGCAAACAAACATTCCAGTCCCGTGTATCTTGACGGATCATCGAAAATATAATCCACAAAATTCTGAGTAATAAAATCAGAAATGATCAGTTTTTTAAACATTCCCGAAACAATCAGGTAAAATCCTTTGGCAAAATCATTTTCACTGATGACATAGGGCTGATTGATCTGAGGGACAAAATCAGAAGCCCGTACAATAGGCCCCATGACCAGTTTCGGGAAGAAAGATAGGAACAGCAGGTAGTCTGTGAACTTTTTTACCGGTACAAATTGCCCCCTGTAAACATCAATAGTGTAGCTGAGATTTTCAAAGGTGTAAAAAGATATTCCGACCGGCAATAAAATATTTAACGGATTAAAATTTGTTTTTAGCAGGTCATTGCAGGTGGCAATAAAAAAATTAGTGTACTTAAAATACACCAATAGCCCCAGGTTAAAAATAATACTGCAAACAAGTAAAAACTTCTTTCTTCCCTTATCCTGCTGCCGGTAAATCGCATTTGATAAAAAATAATCCACAATGGCAGACAGGATCACGAACACAACAAAAAATCCGCTGGCTTTGTAAAAAAAGTAAAGTGAAAAAAACGTAAATAAATATTTGCGGGCAGGGTAATTGTTACGCAGCAAATAATATGAAGTAATAAAAACGGCAAAAAAGAACACAAAGAACCCGTTATTGAACAGCAGGGGGTTCTTCGGATCATACAAGAACTGGCTGAAAAATGCATTAAAATCAAACATAGTCACTTCTGGTTTGTCTCATTTATTTTTTAGCCTGTAAAAATTTTTCAAAATCATTCATGATAGCCTGGAAGAAATATTGACCAAGAATTTCAGCCCCCTTAAAGTTCGGATGCACATAATCCCTGTTTGCCAATGTGGGCTTCTGGGAGGCCCACTCCACAATGGAGTTGGTTCCTCCCATTGTTTCAAACTGATTATAAAAACTGCTGCTCGTTTCATAAGCCAGCAATGCCTGTACCTTCACCAATGAATCTATGCCCACAGCAGAGCGGTATTGATCCCCGTAGCGGAAGGCACGGTCTGCGGTACTCACCAGCAGGAAATCACTTCCGGGAAAACAATTTTTTATCCTGGTTATCACGGGCAGCATGGCTCTTGCATACCAATTGAAATTTTTATCATTAGGCCTGAATAAAAGATTCACTCCATATTGGAAAATGATCAGGTCATAAGGATTTTCTGCTGCCACCGAGCTTAAAAATGATGAATCTATTTTTGCAAACTCAATACCGGTGATCCCCCTGAAAGAGAAATTATCGAGTATCACTCCCGATTCCGACTCGAAGGATATTCCATAAACCGGGATCTGCATATCTGCAACAGTAAGCCCGATTGAAGTGTTTTTACTTTTATCCAATACGATACGGTTCATGGCCTTACCTGCCTGCACGGACATGGGAACATTATTCACTTTGATATTTACCGGGTGCGAAACAGCGCCGCAAAGCAAATTCTTTTCAAGGATAACTGAAGTGTCCGTAACGGTCTGATCTTTCATCTGCACCCAATCTCCGCTGCTTCTGAAAACATGTCCCGATATATACAACCTACTTTTATCACCATCTGTTTTAAAGTTATCATCCTGCCATCCACCTGAGTATTTTGCAGTAACTGTTGTCCTGAATTGAGAAACTTGTGATGTAATAGGAACAAATCCCACTCCGTTTCCCCCAAACATCTGCTGCAACAGCTTTCTCAGAGTTTGGGTCAGAAGATCGCCCTCAATCATGCTGTCGCCAAAATAGGCAATACGAACTTTTTGCTTTTTACCGTTTTTTAGATCATACAGTTTTTTTATAAACCGCTCCAAAACAACTGAATTGGTATCATCACTGAAGTTGGTAATGAAATGGCCTTTCTGATATAGTTCAAAATTCCTGATCTTATCTTTCAGAGGAATTGTTACTGTAAGAAGCGATGATGAATCGGAATTGTCTGCCTGGTCCGATGCATCCTGATTATCTCCTGAGCCTGTCTGAATAATATCCGAAATAAGATTAACTCTTTTGGCAGGCATCCAATTCCAACCCAAAACTGCGGCAAATACAGAGACTAGCAGGTATATACCGGTGGCGGACACCACGAAAAAAAGAACACGTCGGTTGGCATTCATAAAATCAGTACCTTATTATTTATAGGTAGAAAGTTTGTGCTTGCGTATGGCGGTTAGCACTCTCTCTTTCCAGATATCAGGAACTTCAGAATAATTTGACCTGCTTATTGCATGAATCCACAGTTTGTAGTCCATATTACCTTTCAGTTTGGAATAGAATTTTCTTTTAGATATTATCCGGCAAAAATCAATATAGGAGCTTTTAGAATCGGGATATTGTTTATACCGGCTTTTAACCCCTTTGGTTTTTAATAAATTATTCTTTCCCATAATGCCAAAATGATTATGCAGCAATCTGCTGTTACGGCTGGTGCCGGATGCAGACTCAATAATAGCTACCCCCAATATGACCGAAGAGGGAATACCGTAAACCTGCTGCAGTGAATCTGCAAGACCGGAATATTCTTTTATATACTTTTTCTGGGCAGATAAAGAGTGAAAAGAACCAAAAAGCAGCAGGAAGAATAAAACCCTACGGCTGATCCCGGGACTGATTGGATGGTTTAGATTCATAAAAATATTGTTCTTTTTCCGGATAAAGTTTTACATGGAGGGTAAATATACAAAATCAGATTCCTTTTTAATAATCCTTTATTTTGCAGGAAATTTTACCAGGTAATATGACTACCCGTCTGGCAGTAGATGAACAACATGAACTGAAAGAGATAAACGTTCCTGAAATGCCACAGCAACCGGCAGTTTTGAGAATTATGGCAAAGATTATTTCAGTTTTACTGCATCCTTTATTTATCCCTGTTTACGTGGTTTGGTTCCTTTTGTATGTTCAGCCCTATTATTATGCAGGATTCAGTGAATGGGATAAATCCAAGATCCTGATCTCCGCAATTTTAATGTACACTTTTTTCCCTTTGGTAACTGTCGGTCTATTAAAAGCATTAAAATTCATTGATTCGATATTTTTAAAAACGCAAAGAGACCGCATCATCCCCTATGTAGTATGCGGCATCTGGTATTTCTGGATGTGGTATGTGTGGCATAATCTTCCTGACATCCCGGCAATGCAGGTAAAGTTCGGATTCGCTATTTTTTTGGCTTCCAGCATCGGGTTGATTGCAAATTCTTACCTGAAAGTAAGTATGCATGCATTAGCCGCCGGCGTTTTGCTGATGTTCATGCTGACGCTATCAATGGCCCAGGCCGTAGATACAGCTATGTATCTTACCATCGCCATATTGATCACCGGACTCAGCTGCACCGCACGGCTTATTGCCTCCGATCATTCTCAAAAAGAAATTTATACCGGGCTGTTCATTGGTATCATTTCACAACTGGTATCTAATTGGTTTGCCTGATCTGTTCAATAACATTTATTACCTTACCGGTTCAAACAGACAGTTATGCTTCGTTCCACCATTGCCGGCATAGGTATGTACGTTCCTAAAAATGTAGTGACCAACAATGACCTGAAAAAATATATGGACACCAGTGATGAATGGATTACAGAGCGTACCGGGATAAAAGAAAGGAGATTTGCCGACCGCACCGGAGAAACGACCACCACCATGGGAGTGGAAGTATCAAAGATCGCAATTGAAAGAGCAGGCCTCACACCGAAAGATATTGACTTCATTGTTTTTGCCACTCTTTCACCTGACTATTATTTTCCGGGCTGCGGTGTGTTGCTGCAAAGAGCCATGCAAATGGAAAACATAGGAGCGTTGGATGTACGCAATCAGTGCAGCGGTTTTGTATATGCTTTAAGTGTGGCAGACCAGTTCATCAAAACGGGCATGTATAAAAACATCCTGGTGGTCGGAGCGGAAAAACATTCTTTTGGATTGGACTTCAGCACCCGCGGAAGAAATGTATCGGTGATCTTTGGTGATGGTGCAGGAGCGGTGGTATTGCAACCGGCAGATAGTTCTTCAGATTCCGGGATACTCAGCACACACCTGCACAGTGATGGTGCCAATGCGGAAATACTGGCGATGTATAACCCGGGAACTCATGCCAATCATTGGGCAAAAGATCATAAACTGGCTGATTTCAACGATGGTGAGATCGGAGACATGTTCATGAGCCATGAGATGATTGACCATGCGCAGAATTTTCCCAATATGGATGGCCCTTCGGTCTTTAAAGTGGCCGTTGAAAAATTTCCGGAAGTGATCATGGAGGCTTTGAATAAAAACGGTTATCAATCCTCCGACCTGAGTTTATTGATACCACATCAGGCCAATCTCCGCATCTCTCAGTTTGTTCAGCGCAAACTGGGCCTGAGAGATGACCAGGTTTATAACAACATTCAGAAATACGGGAACACCACTGCTGCCTCCATACCTATTGCACTTTGCGAAGCATGGCAGGAAGGGAAAATAAAAGATGGTGACCTGGTCTGCCTGGCAGCATTCGGGAGCGGATTTACCTGGGCAAGCGCCTTGATAAAATGGTAGTCTTTTTCTTTTGCAATTTTTTATAGACTGGAAATATCTTCCGGATAAGCAAGTATGCTCATGAAAATATTTTTTTTAATAGCGATCCTTTTTTCTCACCACATCCTGATCAATGCTCAGGAAAGTTGGGAAATAAAATGGAAGAAAAAGACCATTTTAACGGCTGACAAGGAAGACGAAGCCGCCAATACACGGAAACTAAAACGTTGCCAGTGGAAAAAGAACGGGGATCTTCGGATCATCTATGAAGAAGCCGGGCAAGACACTCTCCTATGGCATTCCTTCTTACTTTTTGACGAACAGGATGAACAAATATTTTCAGTGGAAAAAACATTGGATGCCAAAATACCAATCAACAAGCTCCGTGAATTATTTTCAGGGAAAAAACAGATCAGAATTTACACCATAGTATCTCCAAGGAATCCCGGGATCAGAGTAAAGATGCAGAGAGTGCATTTATGTACCTTGCAGCTTCCTTAAAATATGTCACGCAAAATAATCTACATCATCAATCCTATTTCCGGTACCAGGGTAAAGGCCGACCTGGAAAAACTGATCGTTCAAAAAACAAAAGAGGCCGGAATATCTTTTGAGATCTTTCCTTCTGTTGCCGGAGGAGATTATTCTTTTCTTCCTCCGGTGATCAAAGAAAAAAAGATCACGGACATTATCATTGCAGGCGGAGACGGCACCGTAAGCCAGGTGATCAACGGGTTGATGCAGCACGATGTAAACTTCGGGATCATTCCCTGCGGATCAGGAAACGGACTAGCCTTTGCAGCAAAGATTCCCAAACAGCCAGTACGGGCATTGGATGTCATTTTTAAAGGCAAAGCAGTTGCCACCGACGGGTTTTATATCAACAATCAGTTTGCGTGCATGCTTGCCGGACTGGGACTTGATGCAAAAGTGGCTTATGATTTTACCCTGCAATCAAAACGTGGATTAAAAACGTATATCAGGCTGGTTATAAAAAATTTTTTCCTGGCAAAAACCTACCCCTTCACGATAGAACTTGGTAAACAAAAGACAGAACTGGATGCATTCTTCATCAGCATTGCCAACAGTAACCAATTCGGCAATAATTTCAAGATCGCTCCCAAAGCAAGTCTGCACGACGGGCTGCTGGATATTGTAATTGCCACACGGCAAACCAAACTGAGTTTCTTTTTACACACATTTCGCCAGATCACCGGCCTGGTGGGCCTGCAATCCGAATCTGTGATCTCAAAAAATAAAAGCCTGATCTACTTTCAGACCAAAGACCTCACCATCTTCAACCGGTCTTCAGCTCCCTTTCATATTGATGGCGAACCGGCAGAAACTCCCGGCAAGCTGAATATTGAAATAAAGGAAAAATGCTTCCGGCTTATTCAGCCCTGAGGGTATCCGTGTAATTTTTTTTCATAAAGCGAAGTAATGTGGAAAAGCTTCCCTTGTTGTACGTATTGTTTACTGATGAGATAATATCTTTTTTCTCGCTTTGTGTCAGATGAAAATTCAATGCTGCCTTACTCTCTTCATGATTGGTTGCATATTGAAAGATGATCTTATAAATGTTATGATTCGTTGCTTCGGCATAATAACTCAGCATATCATTTTGAAAAAATGCCATCATCTTATACCAGTTATGCTGTAACAATAAGAATGGTTTCGTGACATTATCTGTAATGCCCTCCGAAACATAAGGCGCTTCCCAGCCGCCAACCTCCCTGTCCCGGATCTGAATCATCAGTACACCACTGGTATTTTGCTGAAGCCAGTCGCTAAAAGATTCCAGGAACCGCAACGCAGTTTCTTCCCCATAATTATCCCTGAGCCCTGCATCCATAACATCAATTACCGGGTCAGAGGGCAGCCATACATTCGGAAGGACGATAGGAAAAGTTGCATTCATGCGCAGTGCTGTTAATACCCGTAGATTACCGGGATCCTGTTCTTTGAAAAAAGAACCGAAATCAATTATATCAGGATCCGTCTCCGGAATGCGTGCTGTATCCTCACGCCCCTGCATCATAAAGCGGACAGGCTGTGTACTGATCAGCATTTTTCTACCGTCTCTCGATACGGTCGAATTAAAAAACATCAGCGGAATATTGGCTTCTTTTTCATCAGCAGCATAATCTTTGATCTGCTTGTCGAGATAACCTTTTGTATCGAGATTAAATTTCTGTTCGAAAGCATATCCACGGTCTTTCACATATTTATACGGTCCTACACTGAACTTTTGTGCAGGAGAGATCAGGTCTCTTGCGAACAAAGAAGAAAAAACCGGATTTAATAAATCCTCAGCTATATCATCTACATATTCCCTGTCCTGCAAACGGATGTTCATCCCCTTTTCTCTCCGCAAATACAATTCCCGGAAATAAGCTGCTCCCATCATTCCTCCGGATGCCCCGGAGATCAGAAATGTTTTTTTCATAATGGCCCCATGTGTGATGCTGTCAAGCTGCTGCAGCACTTTCATGGTAAATGTAGCACTGCGATGACCTCCGCCACTGACACAAACCACCACCATTAAAGGTTTTTCATTATCCTGTTTCTTCTTCCAATTGTCAAGTATATGTATCATGTTCAGGCGATCCGCTTCAACATTATCCTTTTTGCAAAGAGCCAACAACCCTTCTCTTGTATAAGACGGCCGCTGATTTTTGTCAATATAATCCAGTCCATATGCTTTATTGCGTGGATCTATCCAATTCAGTTTATAAAAAATATTCAGTGCTACTACCAAGGCGATCAGATAAGGAATGCTCCAGCTTTGCAGAAAGAAAGTGAATGCCGCCGCAACACCGATCAGTATGGAAAAAAAGATGGTAATGCTTGCCGCCGCCGGGATCTGGAACACCTGGTGATCCAGGAAAAAACCGATGATCACCAGGAAAACAAAAGCAGCAAAAACTGAGAGGATTGCAGCAAAGTGATGGCTTTTAAAAATGGAGGCAATAAACTGATCCGTATAATGAGAAACATCTCTTGTCTTGCGCAAACGGCCGGGTGATTCAAAATACCAATCCACACGGATCAGGTCATTTTCTCCCGGGATGGCTTCATTTGCACGGTAATCCCTGATATATTCTTTCGGATTTTTAATAACAGGCATCATACGGCGCAGGATAGTCCTGTCAGCACGGAAAAAATAAAGGAATGAGACTGCAAGAAGGAATATTAGTCCGGCTAAAAAGCCCCCGGCAAAAAAAACGATCTCGGTGGCCGGTACCAACTCTTTATTATGAACAAAATCATAAGCCCGGAAAAAATAAAAGATCAGAAAGATCAGCGGGATTGCAAAATTATTGATACAATATTTTAAAAACGGGTTGGTAGTAGCCGCTAAAAAGTGAATGTATTTGCTGAAAAGAATAAATGTGGCAATATTCCAGCTCATAATAAACATCCCTACTGCTATTCCTACAATGGCATAGCTGAATGAGTTCACATTGCCGAGGTATTCCGGTGCAAGAAACAATGAATCGGCGCCGAATGTTTTTAAAAAGGTACCCCCGACCGTACTGAATAAAATAAACCAGAATACCAGCAGCACCTGGTATTTCCTGAAATGAAGAAATAATAATTGTACCGGAAAAGAATGAATAAATCCTTTCAGCCAGGCTTTCATATTTCAAAATCAGTTATTACTAAAATTAGTGATAAAAGGCTGCTCTTTCAAATACATCACTATGATATTTCAGGATTTTTATTATGACGGATAATAAATATCATCCATACCAGGGAAAGTAACAGCAGCATGGCCACGAACTGGTGTGCCATTGCGAGCCAAAGAAAATAATCCTGCTGCAAAGAGTAAAGCACTGTTAAAATACCCAGTGCCACCTGGACAAGAACAATAGCCAGCGGCAGCCATTTTGTTTTTTTGAATATGCCTGGCACCATGATAGCCCTGGCTTTCCAGTACCACATAAAAATTAATAACGTAATAACATAAGCAAGGCTGCGATGAATGAACTGAACCATCAGTGGATTATCTGTAAGAAATGAAAGCCCCGGAAACTGATGGCCTCCCGACATACCTAAATTTTCAGGAATCCAGCTCTCATTTATCCTGGGCCAGGTAGGAGCGGCTGAAGCGGCTTTTAATCCTGCCATAAATGCACCATAGATCAATTGCACCACCAATAAGGCCGTGATCCAGATCGTAAATTTTTTCAACGGCCGGCTTACAACCTTCTGCGTTTCCGGCACCAATAATTTCAACGCAAACCAAAGAGTATAACACAACAAACCCAATGCGAGTACGAAATGAATGGCCAGTTTGTAATGGCTTACATATAAAGCGTCCGAATCCTCAAGACCGCTCAATACCATGACCCATCCTACCAGCCCCTGCACTGCTCCAAGTAAAAATAAAATCAGCATCGGGCGGATCATCTCCCTTTTAAACCGCTTTTGAAATATAAAAACCACAAACGGAATAACGAATACAACACCGATTAACCTTGCCCATAAACGATGAAACCATTCCCAGAAAAAAATAAATTTGAAATCATGCAGGGTGAAATAGGAATTGAGGTATTTAAACTGAGCAATCTGTTTATATTTTTCAAATGCACTATTCCAGTCGTGATCATTCATGGGAGGTAATGCGCCCATGATGGGTTTCCATTCTGTGATAGAAAGCCCCGAACCTGTGATGCGTGTAATGCCGCCTAATAATACCTGTATGATGATCATTCCAACACCCACCAGCAACCATATCGCAACAGGACGGGATGAGCGGCTTGAAACTGACTGATTCATGGAGCGGCAAAGTTAGGTTATGATGGCGTTGAAAAGATCTCTAACCATAAAAAGCATAATCACCGGCAAAAGGGAATGAACTACAGCTTATTTTTGAAAAAAATTTTTCTGCTTCAGTCTTTTTCCCAGGAAAAACTTATTGAAGCCGGTTGCGATGAGGCCGGACGTGGCTGTTTTGCCGGTCCCGTTTTTGCAGCAGCAGTCATACTGCCCAAAGGATTTTATCATCCGGGGTTGAATGATTCCAAACAGATCCCTGAAAAACAACGAAATGAATTAAGGGTGATCATCGAGGACGAAGCCATTGCATACGCAGTGGCAAGTATTGACAATGACGAAATAGATCGCATCAATATTCTGAAAGCCTCTTTCAGAGCAATGCACCTTGCCATCGGAAAACTAAAGGCTGCACCGGAACTTTTGCTAATTGACGGTAATCGTTTTATAAAATATAAAAACATTCCGCATCGCTGCGTCATCAGGGGTGATGCTACTTTTATGTCTATTGCCGCAGCAAGCATCCTGGCTAAAACATACCGTGATGACCTGATGAAAAAACTTCATACCGAATTTCCTCAATACGGATGGTACCGCAACAAAGGCTATGGCACCATAGAACATCGCAAAGCCATTGAGCAGTACGGCCTCTGCAAATATCACCGCAAAAGTTTCCGGACGACAAAACAGGAAGGACTGTTTTAATTCTTAAAGTTTTCCTAACGGTTAAACCCGGCACGAAAGATTTCGTCTTACAAAAGGTTTCAGTATTTTATCACCTAAATTCTGACATATGAAAAAGTTATTCATTGCAATAATGACACTCGGGCTTTTTTCCTTAACTGCAGCAGCACAAAAAACCCAGCAAGACAACAAGCCTCAAATCCGGGCTGAACAAAATTTCAGAAATGGCATTTCTTCACAGAAGCAACCTCGTCAATTAAAAAAGAACCGGAAAAGTTTCAAAACAGGAAAAAAGAAATTTCATAAAAGACATACTGCACGACATCATAAACGCAGCAGCATGATGAAAAAACATTCCGGCAAAAGCCGCCGTGTAATATAAATTCAGCAATTCATCATAGTCATACAGAGAGAATCAGTGAGCTGACCGGTATAAAGCGCTGTTGAAAATGGCGCTTTATTTTTTTACATCATCCCGACCCGGGATATAAGCAACTCCATTAAAGCAATTTTTTTACAAAAATTACCTAACTCATCCGCTATTTGCCGGACAAATCGTATTTTTCAGTTCCATTCTCAAAAAGTCTTACTATGCAATTAAAACCGGTAACTGTTGTTGATAACATTAGTCCGGAAGATTTCAAAAAAGATTTTTATCGGACCAACACACCTCTTGTGATCAAAAACCTTTCTAAAGACTGGCCGGCAAGAGAAAAATGGAACTGGGATTATTTCAAACAACTGGTAGGAGAAAAAGAGGTTGCTGTTTACAATAATATTAAAAGTGACGCCTACACCCCAATCAATAAAGCCGATGGATATATGAAATTCGGCGACTACCTGGACATGGTAAAAAAGGGCCCGGTGGAATTACGCATCTTTCTTTTCAATATTCTTCATCATGCACCGCAACTGGTAAAAGATTTTACCTGGCCTGAAGAATACATGAAAGGCTTTGTAAAAAAATTCCCGATGTTGTTTGTCGGGGGAGCCGGTTCCATCACGCACATGCATTTCGACATTGACCTTTCACATATCATACATACACAATTCGCCGGGAGAAAAAGAATTTTGTTATTTCCTTTTGGACAGCAGCATAAGTTGTATCGCAAACCCTTTGAAGTATTGACACTTGCCGATTTTTCCCGTTATTACCAGGACAACAGCAGGGTTGACTATGAAAGATTCCCGGCATTGAAATTTGCAGACGGCCTCGACGTCACGTTAGAACATGGCCAAACTTTATTCATGCCTGCCGGTTACTGGCACCACATGGAATACCTGGACAGCGGATTTGCATTAAGCCTTCGTGCAATGCAATCTTCACTCGGAGGAAAGATCCATGGCGCATGGAACCTTTTTGGTATGCGCAACATTGACACGATGATGAAAAGAACAATGCCAAAGACATGGTACAACTGGAAACAGAAAAAGATTCAAAAAAATGCGAGTAAAGAGCTGACAGTACATAACTGAGCTGGATAATATTTTCATCACCTTTTTTTACGTAACAGAACCAGACCAATAAGGTTGTTTAATATAATTGCATCCGGTAATTGTAATCCCCATAAACCTGTTTCTTCACTATTTACTGTCTGTATAATAAATCAGTTTTGCAGTTTACTGATATGCTGAGATCAAATTTTTTAATGGAATTTGTCAGGCACATCATTATAAATGAAGGTTTTTATAATGAAAAATATTTTTATTCCTAACTAACAATAAAATTAACGGAACTGGTCAATATTGAATTCCAAGAGTGTCGCAAGCTGCTTTGATAAGGGAGCGGCCGTCTGCAACGTCTTCTCCTATTTCCCAGAACATGACCCCTCCGGCAATGGTTCGTGCATAAGCAGCTTTCTTTTTTACCGTAGGCTGCCCGTTATAATAAATCGTATAATTGGAAAAGCCTCCTGAAGATACGGTGGCAGAATCTGATACTGAGCTGCCGCCCTGGGCAAGAATTGTTTTGTAAGATAAAACGGTATTTGTTTGCGTCATCCCCGAAGGGCGTCCATAAGCGGGAATACCGAGCAGGCATTTATCTTTCGGCATTCCTCTTGTGTTGAGCCAGTAATCAAGTGAGTTCACTGCCAATGAAAAGGGGCTGTGCTGCTGGTAAGGAAAAGCCGGGTTGGTGGTGAAATCATCATAAGCCATCACATTGAACCAATCAGCGTATTGAAACACATCATTGCTGATACCATCCCGCACACTGCCCGCATACACACCGGGAGTAATAGCTGCAGTTAAAAAATATTTTCCATCTACATGCAGAGAATCGGAGAGTTGCTTCATCAGCAAACTGAAAGTTTGCCCGGTGCCGTCATTGCTGAGCGGGTACTCCCAGTCTATGTCAATTCCATCCAAATAATAAAACCGCACTTTCTGCATGATATCCCTGACAAAAGTATTCCTGCCGCCTGATGTACCACTCATTGATGCAAATAATGCCGGATCACCTGCAACAGAAAGAAAGACCATGGAACCATTTGCTTTTGCCTTTTTATAAACAGAATCAAATTTTTGCGGGTTGGCAATGGTGGAAGTATTGGAAGAGTTCACATCGGCAAAAGCATAGTTAACCACTTTACACATCCGGAACATGCGGTCGGGATATTCACTCACATAACGGTAAGAAGGAAAATAACCGACAACAAAAAAGCCCGGTTTGGCCGGGGGATAGATATTGACATTACCCGGTGGTGCAACAGGAGTTTCCTTTTTACAGGCACTCAGGTAAAACAGTACCGCCAGTAATGCAAGCAGGAATTTATTCTTTCTCACCAGATCGCAGGTTAGTTTCATCACTAAATTAACAGGTTTCATTGATACAAACCCAAAAAATATTTCGGTTTTCAGAAACAATTCTTTCAACCCATTGCGTACTGTTGGAAACAATTAATGGTGTTATTGCCAATTACAGAATTTCCGAAAAGAAATAAATGACAAATTAATTTTTTTCAGCAAGTGAAAAATCAATTCTTATCAATTATAATGAAATCACCTGTTTCCTATCAATTTGGGGTCAACAACCGTTCATTCAACCCTTTTGACCTTAACGAAAAGAATGCAAAACGGCTGGAGCGTCTGTTAAAAATGAAAGATGCAGAACTGATCACCATGATTTGCAAACATTACATCAGCAATTTCATTCCCGATCCCGTTAAAAATGAGAATGAATACTGGATCATTTCCTGTTTCCCTTCTACTGACCACTCTCCGGTTAGAGTGAGTATATGGTTCCCCGAAGTATTTAATATCACTCCGGCAAGATCATACTTTGGCCACACCGATGATCTGCAATGCATGGTGTTCGTGCATAAGGATTATTTCAATGCTGCTGCATTACACAAAGCAGAACGTAAAGTAAAGGGACTTCACTTTCGGCCCGGATACCGGTTTGTCACCGGTATCGATAAACAGTTAGCTGCATTCATGCCACTTAGGTCCTATTTTTCTTTCGCAGAAAAGGAAAACATCTTTGAAAGCATCCGTACGCATAACTATGAACTCACTTTAAAAGGAAGAACTCCTTTCAAGAAAGGGCATAACTATGAATTTGTGAGGTACCTTTTTCGTTAACTCCGCTGATGGGTCAATTTCATTTTCAATATTCTTTGTCCCAACAATTATGATGCTTCATCAGAAAGAATGGCGGCTTACTTCTCTTTACTATATATATGCTTAATGAATTTTTTCCACCAGATACAAAATGAATAGCGTACTTTTAAAACATAAACCAGCTCTTCATACCAAAATCCACTTCAGATGGCAACATCAATTCCTGCGCCTGTTTCATCAAACCGGAACCTTGCCCTGGACGTATTTCGTGGAATGACCCTTTGTTTTATGATCATTGTCAACACTCCGGGCAATGAAGCCACTTCATTTTCTCCCCTGCTTCACGCAAGGTGGAATGGTTTCACCGCTACGGATCTTGTATTCCCCTCTTTCCTTTTTGCCGTTGGCAACTCCATGAGTTTTGTCTGGAAAAAATGGGAGACCTGGACCACCGGGCACGTTGTCTGGAGAATTATAAAACGCACTGCCATCATTTTCCTGCTGGGTTATTTAATGTATTGGTTTCCTTTTTTCAGGCTTGATAAAAATCATCATATTCTTCCGTTTCCCATATCAGAAACAAGGATCATGGGTGTGTTGCAGCGGATCGCTTTGTGTTATGGCATTGCTTCGCTGATGATCTATTTTCTGAAAGAAAAAACTACCGTCATCATTTGTGTTATCTCTCTTTTTGCATACTGGATCATCCTTTACGTATTTGGTGACCCGGCCAATCCGTTATCCATGCGTGGGAATGCCGGTTTCTATTTTGACAGGTGGCTTATGGGTGAAAAACACATGTACCACGGAGAAGGCGTTGCCTTTGATCCTGAAGGCTGGCTCAGTACATTGCCGGCTATCAGTAATGTAGTTGCAGGATATCTTGCAGGTAAATGGATCCAAAAGAAAAGTGACTATGAGGGTGTGGTAAAGCTGCTCTTATGGGGTGCAGGGTTAATGGTATGCGGCTATTTCTGGGATCTGCTTTTCCCGATCAATAAAAAATTATGGACAAGCAGTTATGTCGTTTATACGATCGGTATTGATTGCGTCATAATTGGATCGCTGGTCTATCTTGTCCAGTTAAAAGGCAAAATCGAATGGACTTATTTTTTCCGTGTTTTTGGAAAAAACACATTGTTTGTTTACCTGCTTTCTGAATTGCTGGCTATAGTTTTGTTAACCATCCCTATGGAAAACCTGAGTTTTTACAAATGGCTTTACAATAATATTTTCATTTATGCAGGAGCATACCTGGGATCTTTATTGTTTGCCCTGGCTTATATGCTCTTATGCTGGGCAGTAGCCTACTGGCTTGATAAAAAGAAAATCTACATCAAAGTGTAAAGTTTCAATCTGATCTTACAAGGCAACGATGAGCAGAGAAAGAATACGTCAAAATATTTCCTTAGGTATATTTATTACTCCTTGCGGAAGGATCCTCATATAAATATTGCCGTAACTAAAACAAATAATAATTTTACCGTTCCTAATTTATTTCATCAGATCATTTTTAAATCAAAGAAATGGTAAGAATAATTTTACTGCCGGTTATCCTGTCTCTTTCATTGTTTACAAATGCACAACAGGAGATAAACATCATTCCCAAACCGGTAAGCCTGCAGGTCAGTGAAGGGAATTTTGTCATTGACCATAACACATCCCTGAAATACGATGCAAACAGGAAAGACCTTAAGGCCGCAGCAATGTTTTTTACTTCCTATATCAACCATATTTCGGGCATCAGCCTGCCTGCAAATATTCATAAAAGCAAAAGCATAGAATTCAGAATACAAAAAACAGGTGAGATCGGCGATGAAGGTTATTTGCTGAAGGTGACCCAGGATGCCATTACCATTACCGCAAATACAAAAAAAGGCGTGGTATATGCAATGCAAACCATTTTTCAGACCTTGCCTGCCATCCGCACCAATGCCGTTTTGCAGGTGCCCTGCATGCAGGTAAAAGATTTTCCACGCTTCCGATGGAGGGGAATGCATCTCGATGTCAGCCGCCACTTTTTCTCCCCGGAACTTGTAAAAGAATATATTGACCTGCTGGCTATGTATAAGATGAACACTTTTCACTGGCATCTTACCGATGACCAGGGCTGGCGTATTGAAATAAAAAAATTTCCGATACTCACTTCAGTTGCTGCCTGGCGCCCTGATGAAGGACCAAGCTGGGTAAGCAGGTCAGAAAAAGATATAAACGGCCCTCCGACATACGGAGGTTATTATACACAAACACAGATAAAGGAAATTATCCGATATGCTGAAGAAAGGAACATAACCATCGTACCGGAGATCGAGATGCCGGGCCACAGCGCTGCAGCCATTGCCGCATATCCGTTTTTAAGTTGTTCGCAGCAGCCTCAGCCAGCAATGACGGGTGGAAATTATACCAACATCACTTCTGTTTATTGCGTGGGCAATGACAGCGTTTTTACATTCCTGGAAAATGTACTTACAGAAGTAATGGAACTTTTCCCTTCAAAGTACATTCACATCGGCGGTGATGAAGTGGACAAAACATCCTGGGAAAACTGTGCTAAATGCCAGGCGCTGAAAAATAAGCTGGGATTAAAAAATGAAGACGAGCTCCAGAGTTATTTCATTAAGCGCATTGAAAAATTCATAGTGAGCAAGCACCGTAAAATGATCGGGTGGGATGAGATCCTGGAAGGAGGTCTTGCGCCTGAAGCCACCGTAATGAGCTGGCGTGGTGAATCAGGAGGCATAGCTGCGGCGAAAATGAAACACGATGTAGTAATGTCACCGGGCAAACCTCTGTACTTTGACCATTACCAGGCCGATCCTTCCACAGAGCCTGTGGCTTTCGGTGGTTTTAATACATTGAAGATGGTGTATGATTATGATCCCGTTCCTAAAGAACTGGAGAATGGTTATGAACAATACATCCTGGGCGCCCAGGCAAATCTCTGGACAGAGAACATCTCCACTGCACTCCACGTGGAATACATGATGCTGCCCAGAATGCTGGCATTGGCTGAAGTGGATTGGACACCGAAAGAAGAAAAAGACTGGAATAATTTCAATGAACGATTGCAATATCATTTCAAACGGTTCGGCCAGTCAGGCGTCAATTACAGCCCGGGCAACTTAACTCCCGAAATAAAGCCTTTTATACAAAATGGAAAACTATATGCAACATTGTTTACTGAAATATACAATGGCAGGATCTATTACAGCACCGACGGGAGTGATCCGTCACCGTCAGGAAAACTTTATACAAATCCCATACAAATTGATTCTTCCGTCACGCTGAAAGCGATCACTGTTGTGAACGGAAGAGTGCTGAGCAAGACGGTGGCACAACAATCATTCGTGATGGATAAAGCAACCGGCAAAAATGTTGTCTATGCTAACCCCGTAAGCAGGAACTACAGCGCTAACGGGCCGAATGCTTTAACGGATGGCATAAGAGGAACAGATTCTGATATCAGCAAGTACTGGCACGGCTTTGAGGGCAAAGATCTTATAGCCACTATTGATTTAGGAAAAGAAGAAACTATTCATACGATCTCTATTGGATGCCTGCAGCATTACCGCGACTGGATCATGATGCCTCTATGGGTGAAGTTTGAGATCTCTGACGACGGAGAAAATTTTAAAGAAATAAAAACAGTGAACAATACGGTTCCTTCCAATGTGCAGTCTTCAATAAAAGATTTTACGGCTGATTTTCCGGAGCAGAAAGCGAGGTATATCCGTGTAACGGCAAAAGCATTAGACGGTTTACCCAAAGGCCATCCGGGCGAAGGAAAGCCCGCATGGATCTTTGCGGACGAGATCATGGTGTATTGATCTGTTTTTTTGTGAAAACCATGTTTTTAAAAGACAGAAAATATAATCTTATAAAAGGGGTCTATTCCTTCATTGATGAGAATACACTGGCAGGTGACAATCTCAAATACAAAAAGATCTACGACAGGATAGCCTGGGCTTATAACCTTTCACAACGTTTTTTCTTCAGGATAAAATTTGGCGGAGAAAAAAAGTTTAGAGAACCTTTTTTAAGTGAACTGATCATCCGCGACAATGATAAAGTTTTAGAAGTCTCAACCGGCACCGGAGATAATTTCCGGTTTTTGAATAAAAAAGCTGTTTATACCGGAGTGGATATTTCCATGAAAATGCTATTGCAGGCAAAAAAACATTTGAAAAGATGGAAAGTTAAAGCCACTCTGGTTCATTGTGAAGGAGAAAATCTGCCATTTGAAGACAATTATTTTGATGTGGTCTTTCATTGCGGAGGAATAAATTATTTTAATGATAAGCAAAAAGCGATTCTTGAAATGATCAGGGTGGCAAAGCAGGAAACCAAACTATTGATCGTTGATGAAACCGATAAGCTGGTGAGAGAGAATTACCGGAAAAATCCATTTTTAAAAGGAGGATTTTCAGATGCAGACAAAGCATCTGTACCGGTCAATTTAATCCCTAAAGAAATGACAGGTATAAGATCAGAAATCATTTGTAAAGGGCTGATGTATAAACTAACATTTATAAAACCAAAACAATATGAATAAATTAATCATCCTGCTATTGTTGCTGGCAACCGCTTTGTATTCTTTCGCTCAAAAACCAAGAGCAAGAGAAATAGGTATTCCCTTCGAAGGCACTCCGGGAAAATTTAATGCGATTACAGATGTGAAAGGGGTAGAGGTCGGATACAGCACTATCATTTCGGGAGAAGGAAAAAATATCAGGGGAAAAGGCCCGGTAAGAACGGGAGTTACCGCGATATTACCAAGAGGCAGAAACAATAATCCCGTTTTTGCCAACTGGTACACATTGAATGGCAATGGAGAAATGACCGGCACAACATGGATAACGGAATCCGGTTTCCTGGAAACACCAATCATGATCACTAACACTAACAGCGTAGGAGTGGTACGAGATGCGGTATTGAAATGGTTTGTAAATACCGGATGGTACAAAGAAAATTTCTGGTACACCTATCCGGTGGTTGCTGAGACCTATGATGGATTCCTGAATGACATCTATGGTTTTCATGTAAAAGAGAATAATGCTTTCGAAGCATTGGATAATGCAAAAAGCGGTCCGATAACAGAAGGAAACGTAGGCGGAGGAACGGGTATGGTTTGTCTCGGCTTCAAGGGCGGAACAGGAACTTCTTCACGAATGGTGAAGATCAAAGATTCAATGTACACTTTGGGTGTGCTGGTGCAATCAAATTTCGGTGCAAGGAAAAATCTTTCCATTGCAGGTGTGCCTGTCGGGAAAGAATTAATGGACACCATGCGAACTGAATTTAAAGGAGCTCCCTCTTATAGTCCGGGAGATGGCTCCATCATTGTTGTTGTGGCAACGGACGCACCCTTGTTACCGCACCAGTTAAAAAGAATTGCAGCAAGAGTTCCTATAGGTGTGGGCAAGGCAGGTGGCCGGGGAGAAAATGGTTCAGGAGATATCTTTATCGCCTTTTCCACTGCCAATCCAAACGCATTCAGCAGGGAAGCCAATTCAAAGGTGGAACAAATTTCGAATGACCAGATCAACCCTCTCTTCGAAGCAACCATGCAGGCTGTGGAAGAAGCGATCATCAACGCAATGGTTGCCGCTGATACGATGGAAGGGATCAACGGTAATAAAGTTTATGCATTGCCCCGCGACTTAGTCATTAAAATTTTAAAGAAATACAACAGGATAAAACAATAAACATAGTGTTGTTGTTTAAGTTTACGGATAAGAATTAATTTGATGTTTTTTTGATGGATATACAATCAACCTATCAGCAGGCCATAAAATTTGCAGCAGCCAAACATACTGAAAAGAATCAACTGATACCCGGTTCCAATTTACCTTATGTGGTACACCTGAGTAATGTGGCTATGGAAATTTTTATCGCCTATCAGAACCTTCCGGACTTCAAACTGGATTTTGCCGTAACTCTTGCCCTGCTTCACGATACGCTGGAAGATACATCCACTACCTTTTCGGATCTGTCAAGGGAGTTTGGTATTGATGTAGCCCGGGGAGTTTCTGCATTGACCAAGAATAAAGACCTCCCCAAACAAATAAGAATGGCAGACAGCCTGAACCGGATCATGATCTTACCCAAAGAAGTGGGTGCGGTAAAGCTTGCCGACCGTATCACCAATCTTCAAAAACCTCCCGACACCTGGGATACGCCTAAAAAAGAAAAATACAGGATAGAAGCCATACAGATACTGCAGGCCCTGAAAGGATCTAATTCATATCTCGAAAAAAGATTGAGTGAAAAGATAACTGAGTATGAAAAGTATATTAAAGAAAAATAATTTTCATTCTGCCAGCCAAGCTCGCCACATGCCATTAAAAAAACCAACACAACCGTTAATCAGATACTGCGCATTTCTGAGAGGAGTAAACATAAGCGGAACTGTAATGAAAATGGAACATGTATGTTCTTTATTTGAAAAAAACGGAATGCAAAATGTTTCTGCCTTTTTAGCCTCAGGAAATATCCTTTTCTCATCAGATAAAACAAAAAGCATTTTAAAAAAGCTCCTGAAAAAAGTAATGTCAGAATATTTCAGTTATGAGGCTTTTCTTTTTGTGAAAAACAAAAGAGAGATCGAAAGTATTGTCAGCAACAATCCATTTGAAGCTCATCCTGAATTTCATATTTACAGCTTTGCAGGAACAGACGGCATTGAAAAAACACTGATGCATGAATTTAAAAAGTCAGAAAGATCGGAAAGTGAAGAAGCAAGGATCGTATCCGGAAATTTTTACTGGAGAATTTCAAAAGGGAACACCCTTAATTCGGAATTCGGGAAAATATTGGGGAATAAGAAATTCAGGGGTTCTTTTACTTCCCGCAATATGAATACTTTTGTGAAAGTGCTGAAGAAGATGTAAGACAATACGGACACAATGAAACTCTTCATAAAAAATATGGTCTGCAACCGGTGCATCATGGTGGTGCAGAACGAACTTGATAAACTGGGAATAAAGGCAAAAAGCGTAACCCTGGGCGAAGCCATTTTGGAAAAAGAGTTAACAGCAGAAGAGAAAAAACAATTAGAAGGATCGTTGAACTCCCTGGGTTTTGAGATCATTGACGACAAGAAAAGCAGGATCATTGAAAAGATAAAAAAGACCATTATTGAATATGTGAGAGGAGGAAATGATGCTCCCAAAAACAAACTCTCTGATGTACTCAGCAAGGAACTCCATCATGATTATAACTATCTCTCCAACCTGTTCTCCGATGTGGAAGGCACTACCATCGAGAAATATTTCATTGCCCAGAAAATCGAGAGAGTGAAGGAACTGCTGGTCTATGATGAACTTTCTTTAAGTGAGATTGCCGATCAGCTTAATTATTCCAGCGTTGCCTATCTGAGCAACCAGTTCAAAAAAGTTACCGGGCTTACTCCCAGTCATTTCAAACAGATCGGCGAAGAGAAAAGAAAGCCACTGGACAAGGTGTAAATCTTACAAATCATTTCTAAAAAAGCGTAACAGCCCCGGTTGGACAAATTGCGAACTTCGTGGTATCAAATTCCGGGACCATGACAGAAAATAACAATGATACTATCTATCTCCCGCTTGAAGATGTGGACAGTGAACATTGTGCCATGATAGTGGACAAAGGCCTCTCGCAGGTGAAAGGTATTGAAAGCCATAAAGTGGAACTGAACAACAACAGGGCTGTCATTACGGTGGATGATAATGAAGTAGTGGCAGACGCAGTTAAAATAATAAAAGATCTTGGCTATGGTGTAACTACCGTCAAAAGAACTTTTCCTGTTCTGAATATGACCTGCGCATCCTGTGCAGTCAGTGCAGAAAGTATCGTTAAATCAGCAGAAGGCGTAGTGAATGCATCGGTGAACTATGCGAATGCCCTGCTCTCCGTGGAATATCTTCCTAACATGACCGGCCCTCAGGCTTTGCAAAAAGCAGTGCAGTCTATCGGATACGATCTGCTTATTGAGGATGAAAGCAAACAACAGGATTCACTGGAAGCACTGCACAAAGAGAAATTCAATGATTTGAAAACAAAGACCATCTGGTCCATTATTCTTTCCATTCCGGTGTTTGTGATCGGCATGTTCTTCATGAGCTCTTCTGAAGGGCAGCCGGGCATTCCCTATGCCAACATAATCATGTGGGCTTTTGCCACTCCGGTAGTGTTATGGTTCGGTAAAGATTTTTTTATCAATGCATGGAAACAGGCAAAACATCGCTCTGCCAATATGGACACACTGGTGGCGCTGAGCACCGGCATTGCTTACCTGTTTAGTGTATTCAACATGCTGTTTCCTCAGTTCTGGTTAAAAAGAGGGCTGGAAGTTCATGTATATTTTGAAGCAGCCTCCGTGGTGATCGCATTCATTCTCCTGGGTAAAATGCTGGAAGAAAAAGCCAGGGGAAATACTTCTGCTGCCATTAAAAAGCTGATGGGGCTGCAACCCAAAACCGTCACAGTAATCCTGCCGGACGGAGCAGAAAAGCAAGTTGCCATCGAAGAGGTTATGGAAGACGATATATTGCTGGTAAAGCCAGGAGAAAAAATTGCCGTGGATGGCCTGGTTATTTCAGGTAACTCTTATGTGGATGAAAGCATGCTTACCGGCGAGCCTGTTCCTGTTCTGAAAAAAGAAAATGAAAGAGTTTTTGCCGGCACCATCAATCAGAGGGGAAGTTTTCAATTCAAAGCATTGAAGGTCGGAAAGGATACTATGCTGGCTCATATCATCAAAATGGTACAGGATGCACAGGGAAGTAAAGCTCCTGTTCAAAAGCTGGTAGATAAAGTGGCTGCGATTTTTGTGCCGGTAGTGATCAGCATCGCTGTTCTCACTTTTATTTTATGGATGATCTTAGGTGGCGACAACAATTTGGTTCATGGATTACTGGCCGCAGTTTCCGTACTGGTGATCGCCTGTCCCTGCGCTTTGGGATTGGCCACGCCAACTGCAATAATGGTCGGCGTAGGCAAAGGAGCTGAAAAAGGGATCCTGATCAAAGATGCGGAAAGCCTGGAGCTGGCAAAAAAAGTAAATGCAGTGGTACTGGACAAAACAGGCACTATTACCGAAGGAAGGCCGCAGGTCACCGGCATACAATGGCAGAACGATAACGATAGTACTCAACAAATTTTAATAAGTATTGAAAAACGGTCGGAGCATCCTCTGGCAGAAGCAGTGGTAAAATATTTTCAAACCACAGATCCGGTTCCTTTATCATCATTTGAAAGCATTACCGGCAAAGGAGTGAAAGCCGTCCATAACAATGAAACTTATTTTGCAGGAAATAAAAGCCTGCTTATGGAAAATAATATCATGCTCTGTGCCGAACTGGAACAAAAAGCTGAAGAATGGGGCAACCAATCCAAAACAGTGATCTGGTTTGCCGATAAAAAGAAATCACTCTCCGTATTGGCTATCTCGGATAAAGTGAAAGACAGTTCTGTTGAAGCCATCAGGCAGTTGAAGGAAGCGGGGATCGAAGTGTATATGCTGACCGGAGATAATGAGGCAACTGCAAAAGCCATTTCACAGCAAACAGGCATAGAACACTATAAGGCAGAAATGCTGCCGCAGCACAAAGCTGATTTTATAAAAGAATTGCATCAGCAGGGAAAGATCGTGGCAATGGTGGGTGATGGAATCAACGACAGTACCGCTTTGGCAACGGCAGATGTGAGCATCGCCATGGGTAAAGGAAGCGATATCGCCATGGATGTGGCAAAGATGACCATCATTTCATCCGACCTTACCAAGATCCCGCAGGCAATCCGACTTTCCAAACAAACAGTGGCCACCGTAAAACAAAATCTGTTCTGGGCATTTATTTACAACGTTATCGGAATTCCTATTGCGGCAGGTATCCTTTACCCGGTCAATGGATTTTTATTAAACCCCATGATCGCCGGCGCAGCTATGGCCATGAGCAGCGTAAGTGTGGTGAGTAACAGTTTGAGGCTGAAGTGGAAAAGATGAAACAGTAAATTTTACAAAATAAATAAAGAATAAATCAATAGTTCTGCATGATTCAATTTGTATTTTCGCACTACAGATCAATAACATAAATTAAAATGAACAATAAGACTTTAAAATTCAAAACAAACATCAATTGCAGCGGCTGCGTGGCAGCCGTCAAGCCTTACCTGGACAAGGCACAGGGCATTGATGAATGGAATGTGGACACAAGCAACAAAGACAAGATCCTTACCATCAAATCTGAAGGGATCTCTGAAAAACAGATCATGGACACCGTTCAAAAAGCAGGTTATAAAATCGAATCATTAAACAATTAAATCAACACTCGAATGAAAAAGACTCTATTTGCCTTTGCCCTCATGCTGTTTGCTTATCCGGTATTTTCCCAGAAAACAGAAGATCTGGTCACGGATTATCTCAGTGTAAAAAATGCATTGGTGAACAGCGATGTTAAAGCCTCCACAGAAGCCATCAAAACTTTTTATGAATCGGTAAACAGTGAAAAAGATTTTTCCCAGAAAGCTGATCTTTTAAAAGCTGCTGATGCATTGAATAAAGCTTCCGACCTGAAAGGACAGAGAGATGCTTTCAATAATGTTTCCACGGTTATGTGGTCGGTTGTAAAAAACGCAGACAAGGTAGGCCAGCCTTTATACTATCAATATTGCCCGATGGCAAAAGGATACTGGCTTAGCAAAGAAAAGAAGATCGAGAACCCGTACTATGGTTCTTCCATGTTAAGTTGCGGCAAAGTTGTTGAGACCAAAGAGTGATCCTTCGTAATATTTTCCGGGAAACTCAACTCATTAAAAAAAGCGTTTCGGTGATGAAACGCTTTTTTCTTTTTATATATACTTCCGGTTCTTTAATTGATTGTCCACACTTCATTGCCGCGAAGCAGCTTGTCCAGGTCAGCTGGTTTCTTAGCTTTCGCATCGTCGATCTGCTGCGCCATCACTTCTTCATAACAGGGGCGGCTTGTTTCATAAAACACTCCGAACGGCCTCGGCAAATGCCCTGCGGTAAACGGGTCATCAAACATGCGGGTAAGTATCTGTGCCTTGTACATATCATGTTCATCATGCACCCACATATCATTGGCACTATATCCATCATTCAGGTTTGCAATAACAGGGGTAAAACCATCGAGCCTGATTCCTTTATCACGGCTGGCGCCAAAGATTAAAGGCTGCCCGTGTTCCAGGAAAAGAACTTCTTCTGACTTTGTTGCTTTTTCAGTGAATATTTCAAATGTGCCGTCATTAAAGATGTTACAGTTCTGGTATATCTCCAGGAAAGATGCTCCTTTATGTTTGTTAGCTCTCGCCAACATAGTCTGTAAATGTTTGGGGTCCCTGTCCATAGTTCTTGCAATAAAAGTGGCATCGGCGCCCCGTGCAAGAGCCAAAGGATTAAATGGATGGTCAATACTTCCAAAAGGAGTTGATTTGGTGATTTTATGCTCTTCCGAAGTAGGCGAATATTGCCCTTTCGTCAACCCATAGATCTGATTGTTGAACAACAAAATGTTCACATCAAAATTCCTGCGCAAAATATGGATAGTGTGATTTCCCCCGATACTTAGTCCATCTCCATCACCGGTTACAATCCATATACTCAGTTCGGGCCGGGATGCTTTCAGACCGCTGGCAATAGCTGTTGCCCTGCCATGAATCGAATGCATGCCATAGGTATTCATATAGTAAGGGAACCTGCTGCTGCAGCCGATACCGGATATGAATACAATATTTTCTCTCGGAATCCCGATAGTGGGCATTACCTTTTGTACCTGTGCTAAAATGGAATAATCGCCGCAACCCGGGCACCAGCGCACTTCCTGGTCTGTTTGAAAATCTTTTGCGGTTAACGGAGCCAATGCTGTATCTGTCATAAAAAATCAGTTCTCTGCAAATTTAATTAATATCACTTAGCCTGCAATACCATCAGTTTATCTTTTTAGCAAAACTATTTTCATGGCAAAATCGTACATTCATTTATCTAAAAATATTCTTTTATATGAGAAAAATCGTATTCGCTTTTATTTTCTTTTTTATTGCATCCTTTCCCCGGGCACAGAACGGCAAGGCTATTGTAACGGTCACCGACATGCTGAAAATAAAAACAACCGGCAGTGTGAAATTGAGTAATGACGGCAGTAAAGCTGCTTTCACCGTCACAGAGATTGATCCCGAAACTGAAAAAAAGTGGGAATACAAATATGTAACCCAGATATGGATGGTGGAAACAGATGGCCATTCATCTCCCCGGCAATTAACTACAAAAGAAAACTCTTCTCAACCTGAATGGAGCCCCGATGGAAAACAACTGGCATTTGTCCGCACAACAGAAGGAAAACCCCAGATATTTTTATTGCCCCTCGATGGCGGTGAAGCTACGCAATTAACCTATTTCAAATACGGAGCCTCTAATCCCAAATGGAGCCCCGATGGAAAACAGATCCTCTTTTCTTCAAACATTAACCTGAAGGATATGCTTAAGGATTCCGTTTTGAATCCCGGTAAGGAAATTCCTGCATGGCCTTTTGAAAAACCAGGCTTCCCCCATAATGAAAACCTGAAATCCAACTCTTCCAAACCTGATCCGAATGGCAATATCAAAGAAATCCGTGCTTACCTCGACATGAACGAAGCAGATAAAAAAGCAAGAGTAATTGATAAGCTGAATTTCCAGGATGAGATGGACGTGAATCCTGAAATGACGTTTAACCAGTTTTTTATCATTAGCCTAAGTACACCATCAGAACCGGTTTTACTGACAAAAATATTCTACCGATTTAACCAGGCGGAGTTTACACCTGATAGCAAACAAATCGTTTTATCGGGCAGCGTAGATTCAACCCGGCATCCGGACAGGGCTTTAGAAAGCGAGATCTTTATTGTCCGCAATGACGGAAAAGATTTTCACCGGCTGATTGGCGAATCAGAGAAAACGCTCAATTCTCCATCTGTTTCTCCTTCGGGAAAATGGCTGGCATTCCAATACGGAAAGATATCTTTTGTCAATATACCCCAACTGGCATTGATGCCGCTGAACGGATCTATAAAAGATATGATTATCATTCCGTTTGACCGCAGCAAAGGAAATTTTGTATGGAGTAAAGATGAAAAATATATTTATTTCTCCGCCCAAAGCAATGGAGGCATCCCGGTAAATCGTGCCAATATTGCTACAAAGCAGGTGGAACAACTGAGCGACTACAACAGTGGTGTTGCAGGTTTTGATCTCGCCGGCGATAAACTTGTATTTTCAAAAACTGAAGTTGCCGATCCATCAGAAATATATCTGTCAAATGCTTCAATGAAAAATCCTGTCCGCATCAGCAGTTTTAATTCAGAATGGGTGGCACAGAAGAAAATATCTTTTCCTGAAAAAAGAACTTTTCTCAACAGCAAAGGGGCAACGATCGAGTATTGGGTAATGAAACCAACAAATTATGAAGCCGGGAAAAAATACCCTTTGCTATTGGAAATACATGGCGGGCCATCAGCAATGTGGGGACCAGGCGAAGCCAGCATGTGGCACGAATACCAGTTCTTTTGCAGCAAAGGATATGGAGTGGTCTATTGTAATCCCAGGGGAAGCGGCGGCTATGGAGAAGATTTTTTACGCTCCAACATCAATGACTGGGGCGCCGGACCTGCCAGTGATGTACTGACTGCTTTAGATCTCACTGTAAAATCCGGGAATTGGGCAGACACTTCAAAATTATTAGTGACCGGGGGTTCCTATGCCGGCTATCTGGTGGCATGGATCATAGGGCATGATCATCGCTTCAGAGCAGCCTGTTCGCAGCGGGGAGTTTATGATCTGTTTACTTTTTTTGGAGAAGGAAATGCATGGAGACTGGTACCAAATTATTTCGGTGGTTATCCATGGGAACAGGCAACCAAAGTGATCCTGGAAAGAGAATCACCTGTCAACTATGTCCAAAATATTACAACACCTTATATCATGTTTCATGGAGAGAATGACCGACGCACCGGGTTCGTACAGGATGAAATGATGTTTCGCAGTCTTAAAGTTTTGGGGCGGCCTGTTGAGTTTGTCCGTCATCCGGGAGCCACGCATGAAATTACGAGGAGCGGCAATAACCGCCAGCGTATTGATCAGATGCTGCGAACCTACGAGTTTTTTGAGAGATGGATCAGGTAATTATGTCAAATAAAACTGATGTTATTTTATTCGGTTAAACTTTTTAATAAGTTTCTTTGTTTCATCTATTAATTAAATCTACATAGAAATTGGAAACAGCTTCATTTGATTTTGGAATGATCGGCCTTGGTGTAATGGGCCGTAATCTGTTATTGAATATGGCCGATCATGGTTACAATACGATCGGCTTTGATAAAGACCCCGCTAAAGTCAGCAGTCTTGAATCCTTTGCCTCTCCCGGCACAACCGTAAAAGGAGTAAACACTTTACCGGAAATGGTAAAGCAGTTAAAACGACCCCGCAAGCTGATGATGCTTGTGCCGGCAGGCCCCATTGTAGATCAGGTGATCAATGAGGTTTTGCCTTTGCTGGAAGAAGATGACATAATCATTGATGGAGGTAATTCTCATTACACCGATACGCTAAACAGGATAAAATTCCTGCAAGACAAAAAAGTACATTTTGTAGGGATGGGCGTCAGCGGTGGCGAGCACGGCGCAAGAACGGGCCCCAGCATTATGCCGGGAGGTGATGTTGAAGCCTGGCATGAACTGAAACCAATTCTTGAAGCAGTATCTGCAAAAGTTAATCCTCCGAAAAACGAACCTTGTGTTGCGTACATGGGAAAAGGAGCAGCCGGACACTATGTAAAAATGGTGCATAACGGAATTGAATACGCCATCATGCAGCTCATCAGCGAAGTGTATGACGTTATGAAAAGAAGTTTGGAATTAACCAATGATGAACTGCATGAGATCTTTAAGAAATGGACCGAAGGAGAAATGAGTTCTTTTCTCCTGGAGATAACCTCTGAAATATTTCTGAAAAAAGATGAGTTCACCAACAACCGCCTGGTGGATATGATACTGGATAAGGCAGGCTCAAAAGGAACGGGAAAATGGACTTCGCAGGACGCAATGGATCTTCCCATACCAGTACCAACTATTGATACAGCTGTTTCCCTGAGAGACCTTTCTGTTTACAAAGAGGACCGTGCAGCTGCAGAGGCTTTGTATAAGCCGAAAATAAAATTGGCCACAAAGAATAAAGATAGGATCGCCGGTCAACTACACGACAGCCTCTTTGCCGCTACAATCATTTGTTATGCGCAGGGATTATCCATGCTTCACAAAGCATCTGCAGAATTAAATATGGAAATACCTTTGAAAGATGTGGTGCGTATCTGGAGAGGCGGATGCATTATCCGTTCATCGCTACTGGAACTGTTTACTTTTGCTTTTAAAAAGGATCCCCGGCTTTCCAGTATTTTACTTCATAAAAAAACAGCGTCCCTCTTAAAGAAAAAAGTCATTGCATTGAGGAGAGTTGTTTCGCTATGTGCTTCCGCAAAAGTTCCTGCAGCAGGCCTGGCAAGTGCCTTATCTTATTTCGATGCTTTTTGCAGCGGCAAGCTGCCTACAAATCTCATACAGGCGCAAAGAGATTATTTCGGCGCACATACTTACCAGCGTATTGATAAAGAAGGAATATTTCACACCGAATGGTAGTTTCTGTACTATCCGGCAATAAAATTATTTTTCAATAAACGAACCAATATGGAAGGAAAAAAAAATCAGGCGCCAACAATCCTGTTTATTTTCGGAGGAAGCGGAGACCTTACCAACCGCAAACTTATCCCGGCACTCTACAATCTGTATCTCGATAATTATCTACCCGAAAAGTTTGTTATCATCGGTGCAGGGCGCACTCCATTTGCAACAGATGGCGAATACAGGGGAAAGCTATTTGAAGGAGTGAAAGAATTTTCCAGCAGGAAAGATGACCTGGATGGAAAATGGCAGGCTTTTTCTTCCAATATTTTTTATCATCTCACTGACCTAACTGATGACAGCAGTTATCAAAAGATCAAGGATGATATCACGGAAAAGACAAAAGGATGGAATGAACAGCCGGTGATAATATTTTACCTCGCCGTAGCGCCCCGGTTAGCACAGGAGCTTGCCAGGAAATTATACGAACAAAAACTCTGTGAGAACCCGGAGCACACCCGGCTGGTCTTTGAAAAGCCTTTTGGACATGACCTGCAGAGTGCCCGGGAACTGGACCGGATACTCAGCAGTATGTTTGATGAAGAACAGATCTTCCGGATAGATCACTACCTCGGTAAAGAAACCGTGCAAAATATTCTTGCATTCCGTTTTGCCAATGCATTGTTCGAGCCAATCTGGAACAATAATTACATAGACCACGTTCAGATTACTGCAGCGGAAACTGTTGGAGTTGAGAACAGGGGAGGCTACTATGAACAGGCGGGCGCTTTAAGGGATATGGTGCAAAATCATATACTGCAATTGCTCTGCATGATAGCGATGGAACCTCCCGTATCTTTTGATGCCAATGAGATACGAAATAAAAAAGTGGATGTGCTGCGTGCTATCCGTAAACTGGAAGCCGACCAGGTACATGCCAATACAGTACGGGGCCAATATGCTGCAGGAACAATGAATGGCAAAAATGTTCAGGGCTACCGGCAGGAAAAAGATGTAGATCCGCAATCACCGGTAGAAACTTTCGTAGCAGCCAAATTCTTTATCGACAACTGGCGCTGGAGAAATGTACCCTTCTACATACGCACAGGAAAAATGCTCCAGGAAAAAACCACCCTGATCACCATTCAATTCAAGGAAGCTCCGAGTTATTCATTTCCTGCAGAAGCGGCAGATACATGGCGGCCAAACCGATTGGTGATCAGTATTCAGCCTGAGATGGACATACGCATACGCTTCCAGGCAAAACGGCCGGGACAGGAAATGATATTAAACCCTGTGGACATGGTGTTTAGTTATGCCGAAGCTTATGAAGAAAGAGAGCCTGAAGCTTATGAAACACTTCTGGAAGATGTTATTTCCGGAAATCAAACTTTATTTATGCGGGCCGACCAGGTGGAAGCTGCCTGGAAGATCATCGAACCTATTTTAGAAGCATGGCAAAAACGCCCACCGGTAGATTTCCCGAATTACTCGCCGGGAAGCTGGGGACCGGAAGATGCAGAAGAATTGATAGCAAGAGAAGGACACCATTGGGTAAACTTACCGCCAACAGTTAAAAAATGAATTTTGGGGAATGATCTTTAAAATCACAAACGATCCTGATGACCTGAGCAGGCAATATGCCGGCTGGATGGTTGAATATATTGATAAAGTATTAAAGACCAATAACCGTTTTACTATTGCTTTATCAGGTGGCTCTACTCCAAAAAAATTGTACCGGTTATTATCATCTCCGGAGTTCATCAATAAAATTGACTGGGACCGCATACATTTCTTTTTAGGAGACGAACGGTACGTCCCTTATGCAAATGAAAGGAACAACGGAAGAATGATAACCGAGGCATTATTGAATCTTGTTCCCGCAATAAAAGACCAGGTTCACCTGATACGTACCGACCTGGAGCCTGAAGTATCCGCAACGGAATATGAAAAAATTCTGCGTAGCTATTTTGCTGACAATAATAATACATTTGACCTTGTATTATTGGGGTTGGGTGATAATGCCCACACGCTTTCATTGTTTCCAGGATATCCTGTAATTTTTGAAAAGACAAAATGGGTAAAGTCGTTTTACCTGAAAGAAGAAAAAATATACCGGATCACCTTAACAACTCCTGTTGTCAATGCTTCCCAATGTATTTCCTTCCTGGTAAGCGGGCATGCAAAAGCGGCTGCTTTATACAATGTTTTTACGAAAGAGCATAATCCCGACTTGTACCCGGCACAGATTATCCAGCCATTCAATGATGTCCTTTATTGGTGGACAGACAGAGAAGCTGCATCGGATCTTCAGTAGGATCTACTTTTTAAGTGATCGTAACCAGTCTTTTATTCCTGCTATAATTTTAGAAGCAACTGCCCTGTGAAATGCCGGGCTCAGTATTTTCTTCTCGTCCTGCACATTACTCAAAAAAGCTACTTCCACCAGGCAATTGGGATATTCAGTAGGTCCGCTCAATGAGAAATTGAAACTTCCGACATTTCCATATTCTTTTAACCCGAGTTCTTTCATTCGTTTCAAAATAAATTCTGTTAATGGGCGAAATCCGATATAGCGGTAGTAAGTGCTGACGCCTCTAACCGTATCTTTTCCGGACGAGTTAAGATGAATGCTGATCAGAAAATCCGGATCCCATCCTCTCAGCATCTGGGTTCTTTCGATCATGCTGAGTGAAGTATCTTTTTCTCTTGTCATCATTACCTGTGCTTTCTCTCTTTTCAGTGCTTTCTCCAATTCCCTGGCGATCTTTAATGTATAATTCTTCTCCAGCACTTTGCTTGTCACCCCTGAAGCGCCGCTGTTTTCACCGCCATGCCCCGCATCTACAGCAATTCTCAATTTATTTAAAGTAAGAAGTGCCGGCTGGCGTTTTACACGGATCACCAATTTATCATTTTCATAAAAAATGAAATACCCCCAATGCTGATTATGTTTTAATTCAATATAAATACGAAACACATCATCTTCAATCTGCTCATACCAGGTATTTTTTATTTCTTTTACTGTAGAAAGCTGGGTGATCCAATTAGTATTGCTGGCAGCGCCAAAAATATCTACAACAATTCTTGCCGGGTTAATTCGCTGAATACTCCGGTAGGGCAATTTCCCGTCCACGGAAACAGTTACATAATCATATTTATCATCACCATAAACTTTCCAGCTACCGGTAAGATAAAAGGGGCGAATAATAACAGAGCTGTCTCTTTTGAAATTTACTTTAGGCAAATAAGCAAAATGATTCTTTGACAATTCAATTTTATAATCATCATTTACACTATCCACTACTTTCACTACGATGTTGGAATCGAGATAGGTCATCTTAGCGCCGCCTAAGCGATCCTCACCAAGCCCGTAATTAAGAAAGGGTAAAGGCCCTGTAGTTTTTCCGGCAATAATTTCCGGATTTACCTGTCCCGAAACTGTTAACGATTGCAAAAGAGAAAAAAGTAGAAATATTCGTATCATTTCAGAAAGATAACACAAAAACACTTCACAGCGATTTCAGTAATATTACTGAGCTTCATCACAGTTTTACTGAATTTTTGCACCCTTCATTTATCTCAGGTACTTTCTGACGGGAGATAACGTTATTACACAGTACGTTGTAGCTTGTTGTCTTGTGTGAATGACTGATTTCACATCCCATTGAAAAACCGATCCCATGAATTGGAAAGATATTATAGTTTTTATTTCCACTTTCACTCTTTTCATACCGGTTATCCTTGTAATCGTATTAAAGTTATACCGTTCAAAATGTTTTGTAGCGCTGGCAGTATATTATTTTATGGATTTGAGTTTCAACCTGATGAATGAAAATTACATTCCTGTCAGTGACAACTTCAGGAGAGTTTTCGGTATCACTACAAACTTGCTGGAATTCCCCCTGATGATTCTTTTTGTATCGTATTTCAGTTTTTCGCCTGTTCTTACAAAACGACTTCGCTATTCTATTCTGGGTATTATATTATTTGAACTGATCATTGTATTGATCTTAGGGTTTAACAGGAAGTCCATGACAATAATCATGGCTCCCGAACTCGGCCTGTTGCTCTTTTTATGCGTTTGGTTTACCCTGCGCCATATCAGGATTGCCGTTATTCAGAACAAAGGCCTGGCAAAAGCATCCATGATAACCTCCTTGCTTTTTGCCTATGGCAGTTATACTATCATATACATTTTCTTCTACATTTTAGACTCACAGGAAATTAAGGATATATTCAAACTTTACTATTTCACCTCCACATTTTCAACCCTGGTTCTTTCTACAGGAATTTTCTTTGAAAGTAAAAGAATCAAAAAACTTGAAGAGCTAAAACTGACACGAAGGGAACTGAATAACTTGTACAGCAAATCACAACCTGCAACATCAATGTCATTCAATACCCGCACAACAGGAAAGAGTCTGTAAGATCAACTACAGGTTTTTTGTTGTAATACCAGGATTAAAAACAATATTTCCCTTCTTTAATCATCTTGTCTGCAATTCTCCTCCTCGCATCTTTTGAATTGAAAGGTTCTGCTTTGGTAAACCGCTTCAGTCCCATCAGGATCATCCTTTGTTCATCCCCTTCTGCAAAAGCATTGATCGCATCTTTTCCGGACTTGTTCACTTTATCAGCCGCATCATATAAAAAGGTTCTCATGATATCAAGATAATCACTGCAGGCAGATTCACCTCTCAGATCCACCATCTTCATAACCCGTAGTAGCACGCTTTCCGCATTGAATGTTTGAATGGCCATATCTGCAATGTTCATCAGCACTTCCTGTTCGCTGTCAATCTTCATCATCAGTTTTTGAACAGCGGCGCCTGAGGCCATCAATATTGCTTTTTTGAGACTGGCAACCAGCTTTTTCTCTTTGGCAAACGGTATTTCATTATCACTGCCGAAATCAGGAATGCTCATCAATTCTTTCTGAACAGCCATGGCAGGTCCCATCAGGTCCAGTCTTCCTTTCATCGCCCTTTTTAAAGTCATATCCAGAGTAAGTAACCGGTTGATCTCATTCGTTCCTTCATATATACGGTTAACACGGGAATCACGGTAAGCCCTGGAGATATTATACTCAGCACTGAATCCGTTACCGCCATGTATCTGCACTCCTTCATCCACCACAAAATCCAATGCCTCACTTCCAAACACTTTCAGCATGGCACACTCAATAGCATATTCTTCTGCCGCTCCAAGCAACGATTCGTTGTAGGGTTTTCCATCTGCAGACAGTTCCTGTTCTTTTTGATCTATCCATTTTGCAGTGCGGTATAAAGCAGACTCGCCTACAAAAATTTCAATAGCCATTTGTGCCAGCTTGTGTTTGATGGCGCCAAAATTTGAAATAGGCTGCTTGAACTGTTCCCGTACCGTTGCATATTGTACTGATTCAGTAATAGCTCTCCTTGATCCGCCAACAGCAGCAGCACAAAGTTTCAACCGGCCAATATTTAAAATATTAAATGCAATCTTGTGCCCTTTGCCGATTTCACCTAAAACATTTTCAACCGGCACCTTACAATCCTGAAAATATAATTGAACGGTAGAAGACCCTTTAATACCCATTTTATGTTCCTCCGGCCCCTGGGTAAATCCTTCCATTCCTCTTTCTATAATAAAAGCAGTGAACCCGGATTTGTCTGCAGGCAGGTTATCTCCAACCACTTTTGCAAAAACAGTGTACACATGTGAAAATCCGCCGTTAGTGATCCAGCATTTCTGTCCGTTTAATATATAATTTTTTCCATCAGCACTCAGTTTTGCAGTTGTCCTTGCTCCCAATGCATCACTTCCGCTGTTAGGTTCCGTAAGTCCGTAGGATCCTGCCCATTCACCACTGATAAGCCTGGGAAGATATTTTTGCTTCTGCTGCGGTGTGCCAAAATATAAAATCGGCAGTGTTCCAATACCTGTATGTGCGGCAATAGCAACGGAAAAAGAATACCCGGCACCGAGATATTCATTTACAATGGTGGAAGTGACGAAATCTTTTCCCATTCCACCAAACTCTTCCGGAAAAGAAACAGCCAACAGGCCCTGCTCCCCTGTCTTTTGCACCAATGATTTCATCAGGCCCGGCTCCAGGTTATCAATCCTGTCGAGAATAGGATAAATTTCTTTGTCCAGGAACTGATCGCACATATCACGAATCATCAGTTGTTCCTCATTAAATTCTTCGGGAATAAAAGTATCTGCCGGAGATGATTCTCTGATCAGCCACTCACCGCCTTTCATCCCAATTGTTGTTGCAACGGATTTTTTTTCAGTTGAGGTTTGCATAAAATGATTTTATTGATTTGAAAATATTATGTCAGGTTATTGTAAACAATCTGTAATACTTCTTTGCACATTTCTATTTTAGAAGCCGGAACTGTTTTCAAAGCTTCGGTCAATGTCTGGTCGGCCAGCCTCATGGTTTGTTCTTCTAACTTTTGTCCCTGTTTCGTCAGGTAGATCAGGTTGATGCGCCGGTCATTTTCCGAAGGAACCCTTTTTACCAGGTTTTGCTTTTCCAGGTTATCCACCAGCCGGGTGATACTCGGCTTATCCCTGAAGGTGGCATTGCATAACTCCTGCTGGCTCAGCCCGTGTTTTTTCCAGAGATGATAAAGCACACTCCATTGTTCGATCGTAATATTCAGCTCTGCCTGGTTTAGTTTTTTCTGGAGCCTACGGGCAATAGCAGTAGAGGCCTTACCGGTGATAAAGCTGTACAATTCCCCTTTTTTAAATTGGTTGTTATGCATATAGTTGTTTATACAACTAATCAAATTTAGTGCTATTTTTGAATACGGCAGCAATTTAACTTCAGAAAATTTCAGAGGTTGTCATGGATAAACTGTTCATCCGCTACAAAGACTCCCGCATTCATTACCGGCTTTTCGGTGCAGGCAGCAAAATTGTACTTTGCTTTCACGGTTACGGGCAGGATGCGGATTCTTTTTCCTTCCTGGAAAAATATGCCGGTACCGGTTACCGGTTTTATGCCATTGATCTGCCTTTTCATGGAAAAAGCGAATGGAATCAAGATTTGAATTTTAATACTGCAGACCTGCTGGCCATTCTGGAGGAAATTCCCGGTTTTAAAAGCCAGCAGATAATTCTGATCGGCTACAGTCTTGGTGGCCGGGTAGCGCTTAGTTTATACGAAAATATTCCTGAACGTACAGAAAGAATGACATTACTTGCGCCTGATGGCCTTAAAGTCAATCTTTGGTATTGGCTGACCACTCAAACTACTCCGGGAAATAAACTATTCCGCTTCACAATGAAATATCCGGGATGGTTCTTTACCTTTCTGAAAACGATCAACAAACTTGGAATGGTTAACAGCAGTGTTTTCAAATTTGTCAATTATTATATCGGTCGTGCAGAGGCACGCAGTCAATTATACAACCGGTGGACTGCTTTCAGAAAATTAAAACCTTCGTTGAAAAATATAAAGTCGGAGATCCGCCAATACAAAACTCCCGTCCAACTCATTTACGGAAAATACGACCGCATCATTTTACCAGTAATAGGGAGGAAATTTCAAAAAGGTATCGAAAACTATTGCACACTCAGAGTAATTAATTCAGGGCACCAGGTACTCCGGGAAAATTATATCAAAGAAATCCTGCCCTTCCTGCTAACTACGCCGGGCAATAATTAGATTTGTTTCCCGGTATCATGATCCTTCTTTTTATTGTCATACTACTTTTTGCAGGATATGCAACTTTGATGCTCTGCTATTGGCGGATTTGGTCATCCATTCCTGAATTTAAGTCTTCAAACTTTGAAAAGAAAATAGCATTCTCTGTGATCGTTCCTGCAAGAAATGAAGAAGCGTCCATCGCCTCGTTGATTCAAAGCTTAAAAGAACAGGCCTATCCGCATGAACTGTTTGAAATTATAGTTATTGATGATCACTCAACCGACGATACAGCAGGCGTAGTAAAGAGATTTGATGGAGTCAGATTGATTCAACTGGAAGAAGACAACATCAACTCCTATAAAAAGAAAGCAATTGAGAAAGGTATTGCCTCATCAAAAAATGAATGGATCGTTTGTACAGATGCTGATTGCCTGCCACCCAAAAATTGGTTAGAAATCATTGCCGCTTTTAAAAAAGAGAAAAATCCGGTCTTTATAGCCGCACCCGTAGTTTTTAAAAATAATAATTCTCTGCTGGAAATTTTTCAGGCTCTTGACTTCCTTGTACTGCAGGGAATAACTGCTGTATCGGTGTACAGGAATCTTATGTCCCTGTGCAACGGAGCCAATCTCGCTTATGAGCGGAAAGTTTTTAATGCAGTGAACGGCTTTTCAGGGATTGACAATATTGCATCGGGAGACGATATGCTGCTGATGCATAAGATCCGGAAAGAATATCCGGATTCGGTTTATTATATTAAATCAAAATCAGCAATCGTTACCACAGAACCGCAGAAAACATGGAAAAGTTTTTTTCATCAAAGGATCCGCTGGGCAAGCAAAGCAGGGCATTATAATGATAAAAGGATTCTGCCGGTATTATTATTGGTTTATATATTCAATCTTTCTTTTTTGGTCCTGCTCATAGCAGGGTTTTGGAATTATCATTACTGGATCTATGCCGCCTGCTTCTGGGTATTAAAAACAATAATAGAGTTCCCCTTTGTCCATTCTGTTTCATCCTTTTTTGGCAAGCGGTCGTTAATAAAATACTTCTTCTTTTTGCAGCCGCTTCATATTTTCTACACCATTCTTGCAGGTTTATTCGGGCAGTTCGGTAAATACGAATGGAAAGGAAGAAAAGTAAAATAGCGGAGAATTCTCAGATACAGATATATTTGTAACCATTGTTAATTTCATTTCTTCATCAATGGAGCAGGCAAGGTCATTTCAGGCAGCGGCATGGCACAGGTTGAAAAAAAACAAGGGAGCTGTCTTCGGTCTCGTCCTGATCATTTTGTCCGTCATTACTGCCATCATTGCTTACTTTATCGCTCCGGACCATTCTCCTTTTGCCAACAGGATCATTCTTGAGATAGGTGGACGGAAGCCCGGATTTGAACAGCAGTTCATCAAAGTGAAAAAAGAAAAGGAAGTCACAAACCCCGGGTTTTTCGGCCAACTGTTATCAGGAAAAGAAGATGCTTATTACTACATACCGGTCACAGGATACGAAAAAAAAGGTGACAGCATCATCGTTCAAAAGTATATTGATGAAAAACTGAGTGAACGGCAGGCTTACGATCTTTCCCAACTTGCCCCGGATCCTGTCACTACCAAAAAGTTTTTGCTGGGCACCGACAAATACGGCCGTGACATTTTAAGCCGTATTATCATCGGCACCCGGGTAAGTTTGAGTGTTGGTCTTATCACCGTGATCATTTCACTCAGCATTGGCCTGATACTCGGATCGCTGGCAGGATACTATGGCGGAAAGACCGATAACATCATCATGTGGTTCATCAATGTGATCTGGAGTATCCCCACACTTCTCCTGGTATTTGCCATCACACTGGTACTTGGAAAAGGCTTCTGGCAAATATTCATTGCCGTCGGCCTTACCATGTGGGTGAACATTGCAAGGCTTGTAAGAGGACAGGTATTGGGAATCCGCGAACTGGAATATATTGAAGCAGCAAGAGCATTGGGTTATTCCGATATCAGAACCATTGCCCGCCATATATGGCCCAACATCATGGGGCCGGTGATGGTGATCGCTGCTTCCAATTTTGCTTCTGCCATCATTATCGAAGCGGGTTTGAGTTTTTTAGGAATAGGTGTTCAGCCGCCGCAAACCAGCTGGGGTTTAATGATCAAAGAGAATTATAATTTTATCATCACGCAAAACCCGATGCTGGCATTGGCTCCCGGATTTGCCATCATGCTGCTGGTACTGGCATTTAACTTATTGGGAAACGGACTCAGCGATGCACTGAATGTGAAGAGTAAAAATTTTTCCTGACCGTTACTTTACTGTTTTTTTTCCAACGCTTCACCTGAACTTATTTTATCATCAAGAACAATCAGTACTGACAAACACAGAAAGAAAATACTCCCGATCTTATCGGTTTCAATAAGATCACTCAGAAAATTCAAAACGACCAGCATGGTAATAATTGCACCGGCAGTAGCGGCCACGGTTTTATAGAATCTGCCGCCGGCTTTGCTGAATATCTTTTGTGCATAATAAAACATAGCTCCCGTCAATAAAAGAAAAAAGATCAGCCCGGGAATTCCCTGTTCAATGGCGACAAGCAAAAAATAATTATGAACCGTGGAGTGTTCCTGATTATCACTCACCCAGGTCTTAAATGCAGGGATTGCATAGGGCTTGTAGTTGTTGTAAAAAGTATTGGGGCCAAATCCGGTAAGCGGGTTGCTTCCGGTCATTCTTATTCCGGCGATCCAGCGATAAAAACGTTCTTCCGTTGAAACATCTTTTAACCGGTAGGTAGCGATCAGGTGCTGTTGAAAATCTTTATGAAAGACCGTGGTCTTAAAATCAGGTGCATACCGGAGATAGCGGTCATTGTGTTTTAACCAGAAAATACTTCCTGCAGCGAAGATGAGAAAAGCAATGAAAGACAAAAACAATAATTTCCGGTTGATCAGCCAATAAGAAACAAGCCCTGCAAGCAAAGCCAGCCATGCGCCTCTTGAATAAGAAAAGAACAAAGCAATCAGTAAAACAAGTACAGATAAGAAAATAAAAAAATTCAGTTTTTTGGAATCACTCAATTTAAAAAATGCAAAAAATAATGGAATGACGCAAACCAGCATCGCAGAATAATTCACATGGTTTCTGAAAAATGGATGAACGGAATCATTCACATCAGCAAAACGGAAGTGAAAGCCTGCATGGCGGATCAAAATAATCACTGCTGCAGCAAGCATAGAAACGGCCAGGATCACGAAAGATGTTTTGATCGCTCTTTTATCTTTGAAAAGAATCAAAGGCGCCAGCACAAAAGCTCCGAGATACCAGCATTTTGCCAACAGGAATTTTACCGAAAGAAGATGATCGGTAGAAAAAAGAACGGTAACTGTGGTCCATACTATAGATAAAAACAAAAAGAACAATAAAGTATGAGTCTTATAATTCCCTGTCAACACTTTCGGATTATAAATAAAATATAACAGGAATACTCCCGCAGTGATCAGCATCATGAATTCATCAGGAATATCGGTACCCAATTCAGGAGTGACCTGGTACTCTGCGGAAAAAGGAATTGCAGCCAGCAAAAAAAAGAAAAGCAGGTTGACATGCTGCCATCCGAAAAAGCTGACGATGATCCCAAACGGGACAAGGATCCAGAAATATTCCCCGGTAAAGACAGAAACAAATAAAAAGACAAGGAACAATCCTGCGAGAAGCAGAAAGGCAGGCCGGTCTTTATTGACAGAAGAGAACACTTTATTTAATTTTTCTTCTTTCCAGTATCAAAGCGATGCCAAGGCCAAACAGGAAACTGAGGACCAATGTAGCAACCAACACTTCCAGTCGTTTCGGCCTGTCAGGCTGTAATGAAGTTCTTGCATTTTCCACTACCAGTAGTGCCGGAGGCTTGCTGTCAACCATCAATTGATATTCGCCAACCAGTTGGCGGTATTTCTGTAACTGATCTTTCAATATCAGCATTTCAGAAACATCGGTGTTATTAGCTGAAGAAGACTGCAATGCCACAATCGAGTCGCTTATCTTTTTCATTCCTGCTCTCAGATCATTTAATGAAGCGATGTTACTCTCGCTTTGCAGGTCCCGGTGAATGGATTGTAGTTTCTCCATAAGTGCATTGGCTAACCGTGGGGTAAGATCTTTATCCGCATCCCATACTTTCACTTTCAGCTCTCCATAACCGCTTTTCTGAATCTCGGTATTCCGCTTTAATAATTTCGCTGCTTTAAGCCTTGCCTTTTCCTTATTGCCACTTATTTTATAATGACCGGCCAGGTCAAACTGATCGGCAGCAGAAAGATAAATCGTATCCAATTGGCCGGTACCTACGATCACATCCAGGTCATCCGGAGATCCGAGGTTGGAGTACAATGCTTCAATATTCTGGCTGAAGATCCTCGACTTATCAGCAGCAACACTGCTTGCCGGCACAGCCGTGGCAACCGAGAGATATTGTGGCGGTTTAATGAAAACAACTGCCCCGGCTATCAGTAAAGAAAGCGCCACTACTGTAAAGATCTGTTTCCACCATTTTGCTGTCAGGTAAAAAATATCAGGCATAAAAAAATTATTTTAATTCAGTCTTTCTGAATGATCCGACCCATTGCATCCACTCTTTCCTACCGGTTGCAAACAAAGCTGCTACTGTGATCAGTGCCACTCCTGTGAGCTGCAACACCGGGCCAACAGAAAATTCTCTACTCCAATAAAGAAATCCGGATAATATGGCCGCGGTAAAAATATAAATAATGACGGAGCGATAATGAATATAAACAGCGGATTTTTTCCATACATAAAACATAACCGATATACCACAAAAACCCTGGCTGACCAAAGCGGCATAACAGCAACCCACTGCACCCAATGACGGGATAAGAAGAAAATTAAGGGCAATATTGATTAAAACCGCATTCAGGGTGATATAACAAAATGAGACAATATTGCCCGTTGCCGTCAGCACAGTGCCATATACCTGGACCAATGAATAACCGATCAATGCCGGCAGGCACCACCTCATTACCTGTATAGCAACAATGGAATCATAATGGTAGAGTGTTTTTTGAATCCATGGAGCAAGGAAGAATGCCGTTACGCCGACTGCTATTGAAAACAAGATCAGGAAATGCCGGGCGCCAAGCACCACGTTGCTGAAATCATCTTTTTTACTCCATTGCCTTGCCACATAGGGCAGCAAAAACATTGCAACCAATACTCCGATCATATTTGCTGCATCCAGAAGCCTGTAAGCTGAAGCATAAATCCCCGCTTCCAGGTCGCCATTCTCATGAATGCGTTCCAGTAAAAAGCCATCCAGCCGGTAATGAATGCTCATCAGTAATATAATGATCCCGAAAGGTAGCGCCTGATAAAATATTTCTTTTTGAATGAATATCCTTTTCTGAAAAATAAACCGAACTCCTTTATTTACCAGGACAAACCAGGACACAAGCAAGGCAAACAAAGTGCAAACGACCTGTACTTGCAAAAAGTAGCCAATGGTCATATTTCCAAAAACAGAAGGAAAATAAAGCAGGGTGCCACACAGTATGATCATCAGTGTTTTGTCCAGCACGGAGAGCCATGCATCAGTTTGGAACCATTGATGAGCTGTTATCATTCCGCGAAAAAAGAGAAAAAAAGATTGTAACACCTGAATGAATAGTACACCGAAAAGAATATCCCATCTCCGGATACCGGTAAGCCAACCGGCAGAAAAAACCACAACAATATAGGATAATGCGAAAATGAATTTTATATAGAGATAATTTCCCGCCCGGTCAATAAAGTCTTTCTCTTTTGCTGCCAACTGACGGTTGTAAAAATTTGTATAGCCCCAGTCCAGTAAAAAACTTAAAACAACAGAAAAATTAAAAAGAGAAAAATAAGCGCCATACTCAGCCGTACCGACAGCATTCTGAATGACCCGGTCAATACCAAAAATCCAAACAGGTTTGATGACGACATTAAGAATGAGCAATAAACCCAATGAAGAAAAAAAGCGGGAAGATCCTTTCATTTCCGGTTCTTTAAATCACTTTTACATTCCGGTTAAAACTTTCTTCCAGTGAAATAAGTGTTTCTGTTCTTTCGATCCCTTTTATTTTCTGAAGCTGATCGTGAAGTACCGATCGCAATTGCATGATATCGCGGCACACCACTTCGGCAAACATGCTGTAATTACCGGTAGTATAACTAAGCCTGACAATTTCAGGAACTTTCTGCAATTCTTTAGCCACGGAATCATACATGGAACTTTTTTCCAGGTAGATGCCAATGAACGCAATGACGTCGTAGCCGAGCTTTTTCAGATCTGCGTCGAGTTTAGTGCCCTTGACCACACCGGCTTCCTGCAGTTTTTTGATCCGTACATGAATGGTACCTCCGGAAACAAACAGTTTTTTTCCCAGGTCAGCATAAGAGACCTGGGCATCATCCATCATGTGTTGAATGATCTGCAGATCCAATTTGTCAAGATTTAATTTCAAAGCCATTTGAAAATATTATTTTTGATAAATTTTATTAAAAGTCCAAATATTTGAAATTTATCTATAATTACAAAATTTTTATTGAATTATTTGGAATAAAGAGCGCTAATCCTTTAAATTTGTTCTACAATACTGATAAAACATCAGGGAAGTTCTTTAAGATAATTCAAAATTGTGGGGTGATGAAACCTTTCGGCAGACATGCCCTCTTGTCTCGGGGGTGGGGATCACAGGACAAACAAAAAGTAGAGCCGGCTTTTCGACTTTGTCGGGAGGCCGACCGGGGTTGACCACCGGACTTTGCTTTTCAGCTAACTGCCCCGTGGAGGTTCGAATCCTCCCCCTACAGCGAACACAGTTTTCTCATAGTGATGTGGTGCCTTCGTGAACAGCGAAGGCTTTTTTGTTTTCAATACATGCCTTTCAACAAACATTATCATCATCGTTCTGACCTTTTACTAATATTTTCTTTAAAAAATCCACACCTTCTGTGCGGTCAGACCTGTTGGTCAGATTTTTTTTCTGAATTCCTGACAAAAACCCGATAAGGTATCTTTGCCTTCATGGGTCAAAAAAAACTACAAAGATTTGCTGAACTGAAGACCTTCCCAAATGTGCTGCAATTTCCGGGAAACATGAAGGGAAAGTGGAATGAATTTTTTAAAAATGAAAACCCTGTTATTCTGGAATTAGCCTGCGGCAAAGGCGAATATGCCCTGGGGCTTGGAGAACTGTTTCCCCAGAAAAATTTTATAGGCGTTGACATCAAAGGAAACCGTATCTGGGTAGGTGCAAAAAAAGCATTACAGCAGCAGCTTGCCAATGTAGCTTTCCTGAGAACTGAAATTGACAAGATTGCTGATTATTTTTCTGAAAGTGAAATCTCAGAGATCTGGATTACTTTTCCCGATCCTCAACTCCGAATTTCCAAAGCAAAAAAAAGGCTGACGCATCCAAAGTTTTTAAGGTTGTACCAGCAGATCCTTGTTCCCAATGGGCTTGTACATTTAAAAACGGACAGCCCCAACCTGTATCATTTCACAAAACTTATTACAGGGAATTACCATTGCCTGCCTGTAAGTGACTACGACGACCTTTATAGTTTAAGAAATATCCCTGCAGAACTTCAGATCAAAACACATTACGAGTCATTGGATATTGCACAAAGCAAACGGGTGCATTATCTCTGCTTTTCTTTGCCGGACCGGCTGCCGGGAAAAGAAAAAGATGAAGAGCTGAAGAATTTACTCTCACAGAAACAAGTAACTGAAATCTAAACTTTACGTTATGAAAAACGGAGAACTGATCGCTGGCGTTCATTATTACATGAATGACGAGGGGCTGATGGTCTTCACCCGGCAATACCATCTGGAAAAAGGGTACTGTTGCGGAATGGGTTGCCTGCATTGCCCTTATGAATATGAAGCTGTGCCCGAACCCGTAAAGACCAAATTAACAGAGCAAAGAAATAAGAATAAATAATTTTGTGATGCCTCCGCTTAAAAAAACAAATACAAAACTGAAGGCAGTAGTGCCCTCAGGAAAAAGAGATGAAACTTTTTTTGAACTGGTATATGATGTAACCCGCCAGATCCCAAGAGGCAGGGTCACATCCTATGGCGCTATAGCAGCTTGCCTGGGAACAAAACTTTCTGCAAGAATGGTGGGATGGGCATTAAATGGCAGCAGCAGCGTTAGACCAAGAGTCCCGGCACACCGGGTCGTAAACAGAATTGGATTGCTGACCGGCAAACATCATTTCACTCCTCCGGGACAAATGAAAAAACTCTTGAACAAAGAAGGAATTAAAGTCAGGAATGACCAGGTAGTGGATTTTGAAAAACTGTTTTGGGACCCTGTAAAAGAATTGGAGATCTGAGCTGAATAATATTTTTGATCACTTATAATACGGGCTGATCATCCAATATACAACCACTCCGGTCACCGTTACATATAACCAGACCGGCCAGGTGATCCGGACCAGTTTTTTGTGTATGTCATATTCTCCAACAAGCGCCCTGTATGCAGTAAACAAGATCAGCGGAAGTATGATCCCTGCGAGCAGAATATGTGTTCCCAGAATAAAATAATAAACAATACGTGGGGATCCTGTGCCTCCGTATTTTGTTTCCGGTGCCAACAGATGATGACAGATATAGCTGATCAGGAATAATGGAAATGATCATGACCCATTTATGTATATTGTATTTTTTCAGTTTTACGGCAAAAAGTCCTGACAATAACAACAAAGCTACAACTGAATTGATAGCGGCATTAACCCGGGCAAACACATGAATATCAAAACCAGGTTGCCAATTCAACCTGATGCGGCTCAATAAAACGATAACGGCAAAGACAATAACTGAAAAAGTGAAGATCAGGAATCTTGCTTTCCGGTCATTTTTTTCCACGTGGCTTGTATCATCTGCTTTGTTTTTTTCTGAACAAAAACAGAAATATTCCCGCACCAACAATCACCAGGAGCAATGACACAACGATCAGTTGCCATTGGCCGGCAAGAAAGTTTTTAGCTTTTGGATTTTTTTCCATGGTCAGCCATACTATATCTTTCGAAAGATCTGCCAGCTCCGTAGAATCCAGCCCGCTGTAATAACCCCGGATCACCCTGCTGCTGTCAATGAGTACAAACTTATCGGAGTGGGCATAGTTGGTATCCACACCTTCACCGTCTATCATGCCCAGCTTCATTTCTTTGAGCGCAAGATCATATACCTCTTTTTTATTACCGGTAAGCAACCACCATTTTTCAGGATTGATCTGAAAACGATCTGCCCAATATTTTAACCGGGGTACCGAATCCCTTTCCGGGTCAATGCTGAATGAAAGAAACTGGATGTATGGGTTTGTCGTATCACCTGTTCTCTGTGCATTGGTTATGGATTCCTGCAGCCGCTTCATATTTTTTGCCATAGGCACACAGATTGTGGGGCAGTGCGTAAAGAAAAAATCGGCGACTACAATCTTTCCTCGCAGGCTATCCCATGTCACAGGCTTACCTAACTGATTTACCATTGAGAAATCAGCAACCTTGTGCCAAACCGTATCCGTATATTGTTTTCCGTTTTTTGTTGTTGCAATCACAGAATCCACATAATAATGGGGGGGCATCACTGTGGCATTATCGCTGTACCGCTTCACGATAAAATAACCGATAAGCGGAAGCAATAACGCCAGCATCACTGCATATAAGGCTTTTATATTCACTGTTAGTATTCATTTAAAAAATTACCGTCCCGCATTGAGCGGGACGATAGTTTTGGTTGCCAATAATTTTGATTCATTTCAATCAGCCATCAGTTTTTATTTCAGCGGCACCGTTTTTCCTTTGGGCGCTTTCGTCTGCGGCAAATTCATTGTCTTTGTATTAAAAGTCCTGTCATACCTGTTCCTCATATACTTGTATGAACTTCCATCGATAGTAAACGAAATAATAACCCAGACAAGTAACATCAAAGGTATCAAAATAGTCAGGATCATCTGGTTCAGTTCATCACCAAGGTGCATGAATATTGATACAATGAAATATGCTTTGGCCAGGGAAAGAATAATGATCACCCCTTTCATCGCCAGCCTTTTCGTATTATCAGGAAGGTCTAATTTATGTAACAGAAGACTCAAACCCAATTCGACAATTGTAATGATCAATAAAATCCAGAATGTCTTCCAGATACGTTTTACCATATTAACTGAAGGCGCATGATGAAGGGTTACTTCTACCGGTAAATTTTGTTGTTCTGCACTCATGTTGATTAAAAGCTTTTATCAGATTAAATAGAAACAAAGGAATACAAATACCCAAACAAGGTCCACAAAATGCCAGTACAATCCGACTTTTTCAATCATCAGGTAATGTCCCCGGCGCTCAAACACACCTTTATTTGTCATCACCAGCACAATACTATTGATCACAACGCCGGAAAAAACGTGAAATCCATGGAACCCGGTAATGCCATAAAAGAAACCGCCAAATGCAATAGGGCCTGCTTCATGTACGTGCAATTCGGAAACGTTTATCATTTTTGCAAGCTGATCATGTGGCAATGCAGTAAGCTGTGCTAAGGACATAGTATGATCATGCTCATATACCAGCTTTGCCAGCACATCAGGAGAAGTATTCTTCAACGCATCTGTAACAGCGCTGCCTTCAACAAGCTTTCCCCAGGGGTTATGTGATATGGTTTGAGACAACATTTGAATATGCCCGTTCACCAAAGCCGGATGTTCACCGGTGAGTAAATGGGTCCATTCCCAGGCCTGGCAAAACAAGAAAGCTAACCCGCCAATAATAGTCCATGTCAGCCATTTTGCAACGCCTTTTTTATTACCCCGATGACCTTCATATACTGCCAGCACCATCGTTACTGAACTCATAATCAGAATAAAGGTCATCAAACTCACGAAAGCAAGGGGCAAATTAGCTTCTCCTGCACCGGGGAATGTATAAAATATATCGCCGGGATTGGGCCAGTAATTCTGGCTGAAGCGAATAGCTCCGTACGAAACAAGTAGTGCGCCGAATGTAAAAGTGTCACTCATTAAAAAATACCACATCATCAATTTCCCGTATTCCACATTGAAGGGGCTTTTCCCGCCACTCCACCACTTTGTTTGATGCACTGTTGCAGTTGTAGCCATGTTGGTTATAAAATTTTATTTATCAGTTATTGTTTTTTTTAATTTCTATCCTACCCAAAGAAAAAATAACATTAAATAGATCCAGAGGGCATCTACAAAATGCCAGTACGTTGTTATCAGCTCAACCGGCACCGCCGTGTACTGTTTTGTCTTTCCAAAAAATGCTTTCATCAACATAACCAGTAAAGCAATAACACCACCCAAAACATGAAGAGCATGTAAGCCAAAGATTATATATAAAAATTGACCCGCACCTGACCCCCTCAAAGTCACTTTTTGCTGCTCCCACAGTTGAAAAAATCCCATCCACTGAAAAACTATAAACAAAATACCGAGAATCAGCGTGATTGCGAGCAGCAACCGGTATGGGCTCATCGCTCTTTGCTTAAATGATCTCAATGCCATCTGTATGGTCAGGCTGCTGGCTACAATAGCAACTGTGGATCCCCAAAATATTTTCGGCACCACTACTTCCTGCCATCCTGCCTGGTTGCTCTTCACGACATACGCACTTGTCATACCCGCAAACATCATTATCATGCTCGCTATGGCTACCCACAATGTAAACTTGTGGGGATGAATTTTCTTTCTTTGTTGTGTGCTCACAATGTCCATCTCACTTTTTAATTTAATTAATACTACGCTTTACTCAGTAAAAAGGCCAGTAATACCACCGCCAGGTATATATAACTTCCAAACATCACTTTTCTTGCCGATGAAACATCCATCTTCCTGTAAAGTGTAAAAGATCTCATGATCATAAATACATTGGCAAGTATGACCAGTAACAGGCAGATCACTCCGCTTACTCCTACATAACGGCACATTCCGGTATAATACGGGAGCAAACTGACTGGAAATAACAATAGTGAATAGATCACTGTTTGAATTGCCGTAAACTTTGTCGGCCCCTCCTGGCTTGGCAGCAATTTGAAACCTGCAGTTGTGTAATCCTTATGTGCAATCCAGGCTATAGCCCAAAAATGCGGGAACTGCCATAAAAACTGCATTGCAAACAACAACCAGCCGCCAACAGTTAACTGATCATTCCCGGCGGCCCAGCCTATCAGGCAGGGTAGTGCGCCCGGGAATGCTCCTGCAATTACTGCCATTGAATTTACCTTTTTCAATGGCGTATAGATAAAACCATACAGGAACAAACTGAAGGCAGCCAATCCTGCAGACAACAAGTTAAAAAAATAACCGAGCAAAAATAATCCTAACGCACCGGTAACGATTGCAAAGCCCCAGCCTTCTTCCTGTTTCATCCTTCCTGCAGCCACAGGCCTGTTGCGGGTTCTTTTCATTACCGCATCGGTATCTTTTTCTTTTGTCTGGTTAATAGCATTAGCACTGCCGGTAACCAACATCCCACCTGCAAAGAGCAAACCGATCATCTTCCAGTCAAACTCCACCACTTTCGGCGCCAACAGGTAACTGACTACGCTGCTGAACACCACCAATATACTCAGCGAAGGTTTGATTAAAAGAAGATAGTCTTTTATTTTCTTCATTCCCTCACTTTATAAAATCAAGAACTACTTTAATGTTTTACACGGGCCGGTTTATCATTGTATCAATGCTCTATCTTTTCATTAGCTCCGACCGGTTCAGTCTGCGGAATAAAATCTCTTCCGTCTTTACTGTAATCATAAGCCCAGCGATGTACCTCGGGAATTTCCCCGGGCCAGTTTCCATGTCCGGGACGGATAGGCGTTGTCCATTCCAGTGTATTTGCTTTCCATGGATTTTGTGTTGTCACTTTTCTTCCTTTAAAGATCGAGTATATGAAGTTGAACACAAACATCAGCTGCATGGCAAATACAATTATTGCAACGATAGAAATCATCCTGTCTAATTCACCAAACTGATTAAAAGAAACCCACGGGCTTTTATCCAAATATCTCCTGGGCATACCGGCCAAGCCTTCATAGTGCATCGGCCAGAAAATGAGGTATGCCCCGACCAGTGTCACCCAGAAATGTATATATCCCAATGTGGGGTTGAGGTAACGCCCAAACATCTTGGGGAACCAGTGATAAATTCCTGAAAACATTCCGAAGAATGCTGCCACTCCCATCACCAGGTGAAAGTGCGCTATTACAAACATGGTGTCGTGCAACTGAATGTCGAGGGTGGAATTTCCAACATATATTCCGGTCAATCCTCCTGAAATAAACAGACTCACAAAACCAATTGCAAACAACATTGCTGGTGTAAACCTGATATTTCCCCGCCATAAAGTTGTAAGCCAGTTGAACGTTTTGATAGCAGAAGGCACCGCTATTAATAAAGTCAGCAATACAAAGAAGGAACCAAGTAAAGGATTCATCCCGGTGACAAACATGTGATGCGCCCATACCAAAAATGACAGGGTGGTAATTGCAAACAATGATCCGATCATGGCCATATATCCGAAAATGGGCTTTCGTGAATTAACACTGATCACTTCGGAAACAATGCCCATCGTTGGAAGAATTACAATATACACTTCAGGATGGCCCAGGAACCAGAATAAGTGCTGGAATAAAATTGCACTACCTCCTTCATTCGGCATTATCTGGCCGTTCACAACAATATCGCTCAGATAAAAACTGGTACCTAGGTTACGGTCAAAAAATAAAAGAATCAACCCGGACAAAAGAACCGGGAATGACAATACGCCAATCATTGCTGTAAAGAATACAGCCCAAACTGTTAATGGCAACCTGGTCATGCTCATACCTTTGGTACGCATATTCAGAACCGTGGAAATATAATTAAGCCCTCCCATCAGGGTTGACACAACAAACAATGCAATACTGACGATCCAGAGATCCATTCCCAATTCCGAACCGATAGATGCATCATGTAATGCGCTTAATGGCGGATATACTGTCCAGCCTCCTGCTGCAGGACCTGTTTGAATAAACAAAGAAGACATCATGACCACACTGGCTAAAAAGAAAAACCAGTAAGAAAGCATATTCAAGAACGGTGATGCCATATCCCTGGCTCCTATCTGCAATGGAATCAGGAGATTTGCAAATGTACCGCTGAGACCTGCCGTTAATACGAAAAATACCAGGATAGTACCATGCATAGTGATCAGCGCATAATAAAATTCCGGCTTGATTGTTCCACCCGGTGCCCATGTTTTACCAAACACAGTTTCCAGTATCGGGAATGATTCCCCCGGAAATCCTAACTGAAGACGAAATAATACAGAAAACAAACCTCCGATGATGGCCCAGATCATACCGGTGATCAGGAATTGTTTGCCGATTGTCTTATGATCCTGGCTAAAAATATATTTAGTTATAAAACTCTGATGATGCACATGATGCCCATCATGTTGAACCTCATGAGCCATTATCGCTTCAGGATTTGCATGCATTGCGTCCATAATATTTTATTTTGAGGCAGCCTGACTGCCTGTTGGTTATTGTCTTGTTTTTGCTTTATTATTCCCGGTGGATATTGCTGCATTGCCTGCTGCCGTTGAATCCGGTTTGTATGCAGGATTGGACGGATCTTTATCAGGAAATGCAACATAATATTGTGGTTTCTGTGAAAACATCCATGTATCAAACTCTTCCTGCGTTTCTACTATTACCACACCTCTCATACTCCAATGGCCCTTGCCACACATTTGATCACAGGAAATTTCATATACAAAATCGGGGTTACCGGTAATCTCTTTCATTTGTTTAGTAGTGTACTTTGGAGTGAACCACATTGTGGTCGGCGTGCCCGGTACAGCATCCATTTTCATACGGAAGTGAACAAGGCCTACATCATGGATCACATCTTTGGAGCCTATAATAAATTTTACCGGCTTATTTACCACTACATGCACTTCACCCGTAGCATGGATGTCATCATGGTTTGCAGGGTCATCCCATACCTGGCCAAGCGGATTATTTGCTGCGGGATTAATATCCTTATAATATTTCTTTCCGAGAACTTTATCCGGGCCGGGGTAACGGAAATCCCACTGAAACTGGCTCCCTGTCACTTCTACCACCATTGCATTTTTGGGAGCTTCTCCCGTGATCTTAAACCAGTAGTATAATCCGAACCCTATCATTATTGTCAGTGTAATTGAAGGAACAACGGTCCAGATAACTTCCAGCTTGGTACTATGAGGAAAGAAATAAGCTTTTCTTTTATCCGATTCCTGGTATTTGAATGCAAACCAGAACAAGGCAATATGTGTGATAATAAATACAAAACCGGTGATCGCTGTGGTGATCCACATCATTTTATCAATACTTTCACCCTGGTAAGAAGCTGATACATATAAAAGCCTCCCTTTAAATACCTCATTGCAATAATACACGCCGAACAAGCCAATGATGAGGAATGCCAGCAACAAAAATGCATTGATCCGGTTGCTTTGCCTGCGGGACTTTTCTTCGCCTTTCAGCACCGAAACATATTCACTGGTCTTGGCAATCTGAAACGTAATCAGAAAACCAAGAAATAAGATCGCCACAATGAAAAAAGTCTGCATAATTGAATCCAATTAATTATTATGAATAATTTTCTTAAATCCCTTTAAGTGTGATGAATAATACTTTCCTTGATAAGCGGATGGTTCCTGATAATTAAGGGTGATCTGCTCAATGCCCTGCCCGTCACGTACATGATCAATCCGGCAAACCCAAGGGCCACACCGAAATCATAAAGGATCATCGGCACCTTGTCCGGATTAGGTCCCGGGAATACCATTTGAAAAAAGTCGAGCCAATGACCAAAGACCATGGATATAGAAACAAAAGTTATCGTTGCATAATTCCTCTTAGATCCCCGGCTCATCAAAATCAGTATCGGGCCAACAAAGTTGATGATAAACATCAGCCAGAATATTCCGCTGTAAATTCCGTAACCACGGGGCCTGAAATAAGTGGTTTCTTCGGGAATGTTGGCATACCAGATCAGCATGAACTGGTCAAACCATAAATACGCCCAGAAAATAGAAAAAGCAAAAATGAATTTTCCAAGATCATGCAAATGCTCCTGGTTGGTCAGTTCGAGATAATCATTATTCTTGAGAAACACTACAAATAACGTTATCAAAGCTATTCCCGCCACATAGGTGCTGCCGAATGTGTACCAGCTGTACATTGTGCTGAACCAATGTGCATCAATACTCATAAGCCAGAGCCACGGCGTGGAAGACAATACTGTCAATGCAAACACTACAATATATATTGCAGACCATACTGTAGTCTTCCACATATATTTTTTCCCGGCCTCTACACTTTCCAGGGGCTTTTCATCCAGGCTGTGCGACAACTTTCTCATCTTCCACCCGATCAGCGCCCAGGAACCAATTGTAAAGATTGTCCATCCGACGAAAAATCCTTTATTCAAAAAACCGGACTTGAACTGAATGATCTCATCTTCATTGACCACCCGTGCATCTGCCCAGCGGTATATCTCGTGATTGTTGCCGAAAACAATGGCAAAGAGTATAGCTGCACAAATCACTCCTATTACGGGTACGCAGGCCGATATTGCTTCGGTAACCCTTCGAAATGACATTTGCCAGCCTCCCCACGATAATATGGTGGAGCAAATGAAGAACATGGCCGTGTTTACCAATAGTAAAAAGTAAACGCTGTTTTGCAAAAGTGATCCCCAGAACCGGGCCTGTTCTTTCGGATCGCTTTTGGATCCGTGCGCAATGTACAAAGCAATTATAGCCAGTATCCCGACTGCCATCAGCAGCATCGAAATACTTCTGTATCGTTTTGTGACTATAAATTGTTCCTTAATGACCATCCGTTTGTGTTTAAATGTTCAAACTATTTTTGTTTTGTCGTATCAGCAGCTGCCGGCGTAGCAGCCTTTGTTTGCTTTGATTTTATATAAGCCAGCACCATCCAGATTTCTTTGGTGCTGAGTTGCGATGCATAACTTCCCATTGCATTCTTTCCATATTTTACCGAATAAAACATTTGTCCTTCCGGCATGCTTTCGTACTTGGCATCTCCAACCAGAGTAGCAGGCTTTGCGGGATAAGGCCCGTCACCTCCCTTATATAAAGGTCCGTTTCCATCCAGCTTAGCACCATGACATATTCCGCAATTCACCAGGAACAGGCGTTCCGCTTCGGTCATATCAATGGAACTTATGTTCAAAGGATTTTTTACCTGGCGGGATGCAAAATAATTCGTTGTATCCCCTACCTTATCCTCGCTGAGCGGAAAGGGCATTTCATCACCTCTTGCCATCGTACCTTCTACCGGCCTTGAGTTATAAAAAACACCTTCTTTTCTCAATGCTTCTGTTGAAGCATAGCTTTCATAAGCCCGGCTGAATCTCATATCGGGCATATAATCCCTGCCGGGTGTCCGGCGTACCCTGTTACAGCTTGCTGTCATCAGAACAGTTACAATGCCCGTTGTTATGATCAGAAATTTCTTCATTATCTTTTTATTAAAACATCTTAATGAACTTTTTCATCTTTTTGTTCAAAAACTTTCCGGTCCTTATCATATCGCCCCCACCACCATTCGGTTTCTTTATGCTGCACCTGCACATCTTTGGCGCCAAGACTTTGTAAAAAAGAAATTGATTCCGCTTCGCTGGTTTTATCAGTGCACTCCAATGCCATTACAAAAAGATCGTCTGTGGACCGCGGGTTAAAATGATCTTTCTTTACAAAAGGAGCTAACTGGCACAGCCAGCAAAATGTCCACACCATACCAACTGCAGAAAATAAAACAGTTAATTCAAATGTGATCGGTATCCATGCCGGCAGAGAGAAAAAAGGTTTCCCTCCGAAATTGATCGGCCAGTCGTAAGTCAGTGCCCAGGTAATAAAGCCCAATGCAGTGGCAGTACCAGTAATCCCGTAAATGAATCCTGCTACGTGCAGGCTGGTATCACGAAGCCCCATAGCCTTATCCAATCCATGAATGGGAAAAGGTGTGAAGATGTCATGGATCTTATATCCTTTCCTGCGCACCTGTTTTACCGCAGGAAATAATACCGCTTCATCATCAAAACAGCCCGTAATAAATTTTTTTACCGCCATAATAATTCTGGTTCTGGTTTTAATTTTTTGTTCTATGCTCCATGATCATGACCATGAATATTTGCAAAATCTTCCATACTCTCATGCTCCAATTCGGCCATATTATTCTTATAACTTTCACCGCTCTTTTTCAAAATATGTTTGATCTCTGCAAATGCAACTACCGGGAAGAATTTTACAAACAGGAAATAACAAGTAAAAAACAGCCCGAAAGTGCCGAGATAAAAACCAACTTCCCAGATAGTGGGTGAATAATAGGGCCCCCATGCAGAGGGCAGGTAATCCCTGTGCACCGAAGTCACGATGATCACAAAACGCTCAAACCACATCCCGATATTCACGATGACGGACATGAAGAATGTAACCAACAGGTTTCTTCTCATTTTCCTGATCCAGAATATCTGAGGGAAGAGAACGTTACAGCTCATCATGCAATAATAAGCCCAGCCATAAGGACTGTTCAGGTTTGCACGGGTATCCCAGAAAGCAAAATTCTCATATGGGTTTGCACTGTACCAGGCTACAAATAACTCGGTCAGGTAAGCAATCCCCACAATAGAACCGGTCAATAGGATGATCTTATTCATCACATCTATATGCTCAATGGTAATGTATTCTTCAAGATTCAATACTTTTCTTGTTACCAGCAACAAAGTCTGCACCATCGCAAATCCTGAAAACACGGCACCGGCAACAAAATAAGGGGGGAATATAGTTGTATGCCATCCGGGAACAACAGAAGTAGCGAAGTCAAAGGATACAATCGTATGAACAGACAATACCAGCGGAGTACTCAGGCCGGCCAATACCAATGCCAGCGCTTCCAGTCTTTGCCAGTGCTTGGTACTGCCGGTCCAGCCCACTGCTGTTATACCATAAAACAATTTTCTCCATTTCTTTTTTGCCCTGTCACGAAGTGTGGCTACATCGGGGATCAGGCCACTGTACCAGAACAATACGGATACGGTGAAATAAGTTGAAATCGCAAATACGTCCCACAACAGTGCTGAATTAAAATTAGGCCACAAAGGTCCTCTTGTATTTGGATAAGGAAGTACAAAGAATGCATCCCATACACGGCCCATGTGCCAGATCGGGAACTGACCCGCACACATCACTGCAAAAATCGTCATCGCTTCCGCAGCACGGTTCACACCTGTTCTCCATCCTTGCCTGAACAACAGCAGGATCGCAGAAATCAGCGTTCCGGCATGGCCTATACCGATCCACCAAACAAAGTTGGTGATATCCCACCCCCAGCCATTTGTCCGGTTAAGATTCCACTGGCCTACACCATAAGTGACTTCACGATATACGGAAAATATTCCAAAACATAAGAGCAATACCGAAATGATAAAGCCGATCCACCATAATTTAGTAGGCCTGGCTTCAACAGGACGGCAGACATCTTCTGTCACCTGGTGATAGTCTTTATCTCCTACAACCAGCGGTGGTCTAACCTGTGATTCATATCTGAGTAATGACATGTTTTTTGCTTTTTAGCTCTCTTGCAATGATGCCGACTTTTATTTATCGTTCTTGTTCTTCAAGTTTCTAACTGTTATGTGCCGAAGGAACAGCTGTTGCTCCTGCTTCCTTCTTGCTTTCATGATGCCCCGCTTCAATTATTTCGTCAGTGTTGCGAACTTTTGCCAGGTAGTTTACATTGGGCAATGTATGCAATTGCTCAATGACATAATACATTCTCTGCGGATTGACCTCACGCACTTTGCTGATCTGGCTTTCTTTATCATGAACATTTCCGAATGTAATTGCTTCAGTAGGGCAGGCCATCATGCATGCAGTTTTCGCATCACCGTCTCTTAGCGGGCGGTTGTCTGCTTTGGCATCCAGCTTGGCTGCTTGCAATCTCTGAACGCAGAAAGAGCATTTTTCCATTACACCGCGACTGCGAACCGTAACATCGGGATTCAATACCATTCTGGTCAGATCATCATTCATCTGGCTCACTACCGGGTCTAATTCTCCTACACCTGTAAAGTTTTGATTATTGGGGAAGCTGTCTGCTCCATTGTAATCAGCCCAGTTGAAACGCCTTACTTTATAAGGACAGTTGTTGGCACAATACCTCGTTCCGACACAGCGGTTGTACGCCATCATGTTCAAACCTTCTGCACTGTGGCTGGTAGCACTTACCGGGCAAACATTTTCACAGGGCGCATTATCACAATGCTGGCAAAGCATCGGCTGGAACACCACCGACTTCAGTTCGTCCGGATTATTAGGAGTGGAAACAAAATAGCGGTCAATACGCATCCAGTGCATCTCGTGTGCCCGCATCACTTCATGTTTGCCTACTACCGGTATATTATTTTCTGCATTACAGGCAACCACACAGGCACCACATCCGATACAAACGTTCATATCAATGCTCATGCCCCACTTAAGCCCCGGTTGTGCATGTTCCGGGTATAAAGTTGCATTTGAACGGTAATTGCCGTTAGCCTGATCATAAAACTCCTTAGCCAGCTCTTCCCTGTATTCAGGGATCACTTCAGGGTCTTTTTTAAATGTAGCTAACGATGTTTCCCGCACCACTTCAAACCGGTTCTCATAAGTGTTATGCAGTTGTGTACGTGCCAGCTTGTAAGTCTTGTGCAGATCGGTTACTGATACATCCGCTACAGAATAAGAAATATTGTTTCCGTCAAGTGAGGAAAAGGGATATGCGTTTTTACCAATACCGGCAGCAGCTTTACCTAATTTATCTGTTCTTCCATAGCCGACTGCAACAGCAATAGTATTTGAATTCATTCCGGGGATAACCAGTACAGGTAATTCTATTTCTTTTTTACCTGCAGTTAATTTTATAACCGGCTTTTCAGGGAAATATTCATAATTAACGTCCAGCTTGATGCCCAGGTCTTTTGCCATGGACATGGATATCATTGCATAATTATCCCAGGTAGCTTTAGAAACAGCATCAGGTAATTCCTGCAGCCAGGGGTTTCCGGCCTGCGAACCTGTACCTAAAGAAACTTTTTGATAAAGCATCAGCTCATTTTTTCCGCCTTTTTTAACAGAAGAAACGGCAGTAACTGCATTAGCAATGGAAGAACTATTGAATGATCCTGCACTGGAAGCTGCCGGTGCTGATTCTATAATCCCATCCTGCAAGGCTTTTTCATACGCTTCCGTAGTTCCAAATTTTTTTGTCCAATAGTCTTTAAAATAATCTTCGTAAGTAGAGGCATTCCCGGACCATAGCATCAAAGATGTCTGATACGGCCTGGTTTTGAATAAAGGATAGATTGTAGGCTGTATAAAACTGGTGCACCCTGTTTTCGGCACTGCATCACCCCAGCTTTCCAGGTAATGATGGGTAGGAACAACATAATTGCATAGCTGGGTGGTTTCATCCATCTTTTCTCCGAAAGAAACACTCAGTTTCACTTTCTTCAGAGCCGATTTAAACCGGTCGGCATCATAATAATCATAAGCGGGATTAGCACCGTAAATAAATACTGCACCTACCTGCCCACCGTCCATTTTATCAACGAGGTCCCGCATATCTTTATCAATTCCTTTACGGTAATTGAGAGAACCGGACCAGTCAATGGTATTGCCATAAGCACCAATCACGTTATTGATCGCATTCACGATCATCTGTACATTCACATCATTGCTTCCGCAAATCACCAGAGCTTTACCACTGGCAGCTTTCAGGTCGTTTGCCACTTTAGCAATTCCGTTCTTTAGTTTTTCATCTGCAAGAGCAGGAGCAGAGGCATTGCCGCCCAATGCGGCATATAATGCAAGCGCCACGGCGCCTGTTTCCGAAGGACGATGGGTAAAGCGCTCATCCGCACTACTTCCTGTTGTACTCAGGTAACTTTCGAACTGGTAATGCTTACTCATCACCGGGTTCTTTTCATCTATCCTGCGGCCTTTTGCATATTGATGTGCAAACTCAACCGGGCTCAGCCACGTTGCAAGAAAATCAGCGCCAAGGCTGACGATCAGGTTTGCTTTATCAAAATTGTATTGAGGAATTTCTTTTTTACCGAAGGTGGCCTGGTTTGCTTCCAGCATTCCGCTGTACGATACACCGTCGTATTGCACATGAATGCCGTTAAATTTTTTCAGGAATGCATCAATGATCTCCTGTGAAGATGGAGAGACCAGTGTACTGGTAAGCAATGCCACCGGAGCAGTACCCAGCCCGGCCAATGCATCTCCAATCATTTTGTCCAATTGCTCAAAGGTTGGAATCTCTTCAAATTTGCCGCCGGCAGTTTTACGGCTCGGATACCTGTTGCGATACATATCATACAGGTCAAGGACAGAAGCCTGGGAGCGGGCAGAAGTGCCTCCTTTTGTGAAAGAACATAATTCGTTCCCTTCTATTTTGATCGGCCTCCCGTCACGGACCTTGGCTACCACCGGCACCACATCACCATCCTGCACATACGTAGTAGCATAATACTTAGCTACTCCAGGAATGATGTTGTCGGGTTTATTTGCATAAGGGATTGCTTTAATCACGGGTATTTTACAGCTGGCCGCAATGGTTGCCGCCGCTGTACTGAAACCCAAATATTTTAAAAAGTCTCTGCGGGGAGCTTTAGCATCCATCAATCCTTTGTCTTCAAGGTCTCCAAAAGGCAATTCTTCCTGAAATTCATTTTGCCTTTGCTTTTGAAGCTTTTCCGGTTCATTTAATTCTCCGAATCCCTGCCAGTATTTTTTTTCGCTCATTTATATCGATTTGAAAGTAAGTTGATCAATAATGACATTTCTGACATTCCAGTCCGCCGATATCTTTTACTGTTACACTGTCCATTTTACCCGCTTTTATATCCTCATGGAATTTTTCGTAAATACTGTAAAATTTATTGCCTTTTGTACTGTCGTAATTAAAATCAACTTTTGTTTCACGGTGGCAATTAATGCACCATCCCATACTCAGTTCCGCAAATTGTTTTACTTCATTCATTGAAGTGATATCGCCATGGCAGGTCTGGCATTGTACTTTACCGGCTCTTACATGTTGTTCATGGCTGAAGAAAACATGATCAGGAAGATTATGGATCTTGACCCATTCGATAGGCTTGGCCTTGGAAGGATTCCAACTGCTGGCATTATTCGGATCAAACCCTGCATAGGAATAAAGTTTTTGAATTTCTGCAGTCCCGTCAATCTTTTTACCATCTGCATCAAAAAGTTCGGGGCCTTTTTCATAAGTATTAATAGACTTATGGCAGTTCATACAAACATTTACAGACGGAATAGATGCCTGTTTGCTTTCCCAGGCTCCGCCATGACAATAAAGGCAGTTGATCTGGTTGATACCTGCGTGAACTTTATGAGAATAAAAGATCGGCTGTACGGGTTCATATCCTATTGTTCTTCCCAGGCCAATACCGCCCTTGGTAATATAATACCCGGCGAGGATGAATAGCAGGATAGCAACAATAGCAATATAAATTTTATTTTTATAGAAAGGAACCGGTTCCGGCCTTTCAATTCCCTCCTTATCATCACTGAGTTTTTTCAGATTGCTGTTCACCTGCATCAGGATTAGCGCAATAACCGCAAGAATTAATGAGATAACACCGTAAAAGACAGCATTGCCCGAACCTGAAGTTTTTTCTTCCACCGCCGTACCTGTTGTGGGTCCTTTGGGAGCACTTTTAGCAGCCACTTCACCATCAATATAAGAAACGATCGCATCAACATCTTTTAATGTCAATTCGGGGAAGGGAGTCATAACAATTCCATACTGGGCTTTAAGGCCTGCAGTATATGGATCCTTTGCCATGAATGCAGCCGGGTTATGTATCCATTCAAGAAGTTTATTGTGATCTGCCCAGGGACCTCTTTGTTCCAGGTTCATCAATTCCGGCCCCGTCATCGGCTTGAAAATATTATGACAGACTGCGCATTTTTGCTGGAACAATGCTTTTCCATCCTGAGCTGACAAGTGGACTACAGTAAAAACAAAAGCAAAGAAAAATAAAAGCGTTAGTTTTTTTGTCGTCGGTTTATGTGGATTCATAGCAGCAATTGATCTGAGGTATGTGGATAAATTCCGTCTTAGCCACAAAAATAAGTAAGGAAAGCATTAAAAGAACATTCGTTTTAAAAATTTTTTAACTCATTACCAGCTTGCATTTCAGAAGATTTAGAGGTTTTTTCATTATTAATAAACACGATTTGTCATTTTAAAGTAAATACCCACAAAAGGAAATAATTACAATTAATTCCTGTACACCTGAAAGTTTTTCAGGATTTTTACTTTTGGGGAAATCCTGCTACGTTTTTTTAAAACCCGGAAGAAATGTTTGAACGGCTGCAACAAAGATGGAAAGTGAAAGGGCTGCAACTGGTAGTCATTATTTGCACATTTGCGATCGGCGGAAGTGTGACCGGCTATGCGGGCAGAAAGCTGATGAATCTGCTCCCGGTTGACAACGGATGGCTTTGGAGTGTCACCTATATTATAATAATCACGATCCTATGGCCTGTCATTATCCTTGCGATCAGTATCCCTTTGGGACAATATGGATTTTTCTCAAAATATGTCCGGAGAATCGGGGTAAGACTTCGCCTGGTAAAACCAAAAGAAAACAGTAATAAGAGTCATCTGCAAGAAGTCCGGATCGCAATTTTTGCTTCCGGCGCAGGTTCCAACGCACAAAAGATCATTGAACATTTCCGGAATCACGATTCTGTAAAGGTTGTCCTGATCGCCAGCAATAAACCCGATGCAGGTGTTCTGAAAATTGCAATAAAAGAAAATGTTCCAACACTGATAATAGATAAAGAAAAATTTTTCAGGGGCGATAGCTACCTTGGAGAATTACAAAAAAATAAAATTGACTGGATCATTCTTGCAGGTTTTTTATGGAAGGTACCGGTTGCTTTGATCAATAGCTTTCCGGACAGGATCCTTAATATTCACCCTGCCCTGCTTCCCGGATATGGCGGAAAGGGAATGTATGGGCAAAAAGTTCATGAAGCAGTATTAGCTAACCGGGACAATGAAAGCGGCGTCACTATTCATTATGTAGATAACCAATATGATCACGGAAAAATAATTTCCCAGGCAAAATGCCCTGTACTGGCTAATGATACTGCAGAAAGTCTTGCTCAAAGAATACATAGCCTGGAACATCAGCTTTACCCTGCGGTCATCGAACAATTGGTTGCCCGAAAATAGTTTCATAAATATTCTGTTACTTTAATCAGGTAATAAAATCATATTCCCATGCTAAAAAAGGCTTTAATCATTTTCCTTCCGGTTTTATTTTTTTCCGGAACGTTAAAGGCACAATCCATACAACTCAACAATACAAAGCGGAATCCTGAAGTTGACTATGCCAGGTTAACCAGGATTGATTCCGTGGTCAACGAATATGTGAACAACCATTGGATCGTAGGCGCTGTGACGATCGTGGTGAAGGATAATCAGCTGATACAATACAAAGGTTACGGCTATGCCGATGAAGCGACAAAAAAGCCGATGGCAAATAACAGTATTTTCCGCATCATGTCACAGACTAAAGCAATTGTAAGTGCCGGCGCACTGATACTTTATGAGAAAGGAAAATTCCTCCTGGATGAACCAATTGCTGATTTTATTCCTGAATTCCGGCATCCTAAGGTAATTGCAAAATACAACCGGGCCGATACCACTTTTACCACTATGCCTGCAGACAGAGAAATCACTTTCCGTGACTTGCTGACACAAACATCCGGCATTGGCTATCCCGACATTGGCAATGACAGTATGAAAGCCATTTATGCCAAAGCAAAAATTCCCTCGGGACTGGGCTATTTTAATGAAGACCTTTTGCAGAAAATGAAAGAACTGGCAAAACTTCCTCTTGCTTTTCAACCCGGAACCCAGTGGATGTACGGATTAAACTCAGATTTACTTGGCTGCCTGATTGAAGTGATCAGCGGAATAAATTTAGAAGACTACTTAAGAAAAGAATTATTTGATCCGCTGGAAATGAAAGATACTTATTTCAACCTTCCAAAAGAAAAATTCAGCCGGCTGGCTACCGTATATACAGAAGATGCTTCGGGTAAGATCATTAAATGGAGCCATACTTTCAGAAATATAGATCCCGATTACCCGATGATGGACAAACACTATTTTTCCGGCGGAGCAGGCCTTTCCTCCACTGCATTTGACTATGCTATTTTCTTACAAATGCTGCTGAATAGCGGAATTTATAATGGCAAACGCATTTTATCTCCCCGCACAATAGAACTAATGACACAAAACCAGATCAATGATCTATGGCTTGGGCCGGACAAGTTTGGGCTGGGCTTCGAAATCACTACTAAGAAAGGTGCGGCTATCGGCGCCAGAAGTGAAGGGTCTTTTTCCTGGGGAGGATATTACGGTACAAACTTTTGGGCCGATCCTGAAAAGAAACTGGCCTGCCTCATAATGACACAGCAAACGCCTAAGCAGCATAATGATCTTTCTAAAAAATTTGAGGTGGCGGTATATCAGTCTTTAAAAAAATAGAATATCTTATTTACCATTGGGTTTAGATTTTCTTTTGTTACTTGCCTAATATAAACCGTTCTTCTGAAGAACTTAAACAGGATATTATCCGTAATAGTGCCGAGTTGTATTCTCCTTTCAAATGCAACCGCCCAGCAACTGTTCACAATAAAAGGAACAGTTTATGACAGTTCCCGTGTTTACCCCATGCCGGGCGTCAGCGTCCTCACTTCTTCCGGGAAAGGAACTTCTACCAACTCCAACGGGTACTACGAGATCAACGTCACTGAAAAAGATTCGATATGGTTTTCCTATCTCAATAAACCAACCATAAAATTTCCGGTGTTGTCCATAAAAACACCGCTTCAATTCGACATTGCTTTGCAAATAAGCATTCCTGTACTTGGTGAAGTGAAGATCAGGCCGCCTGATTACAGGCTTGATTCCATACGCAACAGGGAAGAATATGCAAAAATTTTTGATTACAGGAAACCGGGTATCAAAGTCGGATCATCAAATTTTGGAGCCGGCGTTGGTTTTGACCTGGATGAAATGGTTAACATGTTCCGGTTCAAACGAAATAAAAGTACTCTCAATTTTCAAAAAAGACTGATACTGCAGGAACAGGATAAATTTATAGATCACCGTTTCAGCAAAGCATTAGTACGCCGACTGACCAGGCTTTCCGGGGAGGAGCTGGATAGTTTCATGGTATCATTCCGACCTAATTACCTGTTCGCCAGTATAGCATCTGATTACGATTTCCAGAAATATATTTTAGACTCTTTCGGGCGGTTTAAAAAAGGATTACCGCCGGAAAATCCGCGGAAAGGCAAAGAAAGTGAATTTTGATTTTTCATTTCTCCCAAAAAAACAAAGTAATTTACCGGTCAATAATCCTTTCATGAAGAACAATTCCGAAAATGAATTACGAAAAGTATTTCAACTGGAACGCATGATCTTATTCAGTGATGCCGTATTTGCTATTGCGATCACCGTATTGGTAATTGGAATTAAAATACCCGAAAAGGAAGAGGTAATAAAAACCTACGGCAACATTTCCAACCATACCTTATCTGTTGCACTAAAAGAACTTATCCCGAAATTCTTTGGATTCATCATTTCTTTTTTATTGATCGGCCTTTACTGGTCGGTTCATCATCGTATGTTTGGTTTCGTTAACAATTACGACTCCAGGCTACTGTTTCTGAATCTTGTATTTCTTTTTTTTGTGGTACTGATGCCTTTCAGTACGGGTTTTTATGGAGAGTATGCGGGGAGTGAGCTATTAGAGAAACAACTGGTAGTACCCCTTACTTTTTATGTATTGAATTTCTGTTGCCTGGGATTTGTCAATTATCTCATGTGGCGTCATATCACAAATCCAGGCAACAAACTGACCGACTACCCGATAGATCCGGTCACTGCACGATACGCAAAATTCCGTTCACTTATTATTCCCTCTGTTTTCCTTATCATGTTGCCGGTAGCTTATCTCACCAACGTGATCATCGCAGTATATATACCGCTACTGATTCCACTATTGATGAAAATTCTTAAAAAGTATTTTATAAAACAACAGGTGCGCCTTTCAAATAAGCATTAAATCAAATATTATGAGAAAAATTTTTTTTATTGCCTCATTATTTCTCTACCACCCGCTCTTTTCGCAAACAGAAACAACACCCTCCTTCATAACCGATAGCCTGAATATTTATGTAAAGAGGGCCTTGACCGATTGGCAAATTCCGGGAATTGCAGTCTGCATTATCAAAGACGGGAAAGTCGTTGTAATGAAAGGATATGGAGTAAAAGATTGGGACAGCAAAGAACCTGTAGATGAAAATACACTGTTTATGATCGGCAGCAATACCAAAGCTTTCACGGCTACCGCATTGGCAATGCTGGATGCAGAAAAGAGCTCGGAAAACGGAAAAGAAAAATTTTCACTGGATGATAAAGTGACCAAATGGATCCCGCAATTCAAACTGGATAATAAGGCTGCAGGCGAACAGGCCATCATCCGCGACATGCTTTGCCATCGCATAGGGTTTGAGACTTTCCAGGGAGATTTTACTTACTGGACCAGCAATCTTACCCGCAATGAAGTGATCGAAAAAATGAGCCACATAAAAGCTGTTTATCCTTTTCGCACCACCTATGGTTATACCAATGCGGCATTTGTGGTGGCCGGACAAATAATTCCTAAAGTAACCGGCATGGAATGGGAAGATTTTCTGAAACAAAAAATATTTGACCCGCTGGAGATGAAAAACACACTGGCTTTGAGCAAGGATTTTCCCAATGCCCCCAACAAATGTTTTCCATATACCATGAAAGACGGGAAAATTGACAAGATCCCTTTTTGCCTTATAGACAACCTGGCACCTGCCGGAAGCATAAGCTCATCTGTAAATGATATGAGCCACTGGGTGCTGATGCAACTGGATAACGGTAAATACAACGGCAAACAGATCATTTCTCCTTCCGCTATAGCACAAACAAGATTGCCACATTCTATTATGGGGAACGGAGGCGCCTTATTCAATGAAGGGCATTTTGCATTGTACGGCCTTGGCTGGAGGTTGCAGGAGTATTGCGGCAGAAAAATCATTTCTCATACCGGTGGTGTGAATGGATTCGTCACCAGCGTGACGCTGATCCCGGAAGACAAACTGGGCATCCTTGTTTTTACCAATACCGATCAGAATAGTTTTTATGAAGCATTGAAATGGGAGATCATGGACGCCTATTTTGACAAACCTTACCGCAATTACAGCAGTATTTATCTTAAAGCAGGCAAGGTCCAATCTGCTGCAGCAGAAAAAAAAGACAAGATCATCAGGGATTCCGTAGCCATGATTTTAAAACCGGAATTGCCGTTAAAGGATTATACCGGAAATTATTTTAGCGATGTTTATGGAAACATGAAAGTGGTTCTGGAAAACGGTGAACTGAGAATGCGGTTCTCCCACCATCCCAATATGTATGCAAAACTGGAACCGCTCGGCGGCAGTCGTTTCTATGCAGTATTCACCGACCCGGAATTCAGTAAAGCAATATTTCCTTTTCATGTAGAGAACGGCAAAGTAAAATCTGTAACGGTGAAAGTGGCTGACTTTGTAGAATACA